>Ga0315903_10000049_pt1 | contig 174126 bp, 168 predicted proteins | sample LakEriMetagenome_7_FD_203524 | JGI IMG/M metagenome (GOLD analysis project Ga0315903, IMG submission 203524) | Freshwater fungal communities from buoy surface, Lake Erie, Ohio, United States - Buoy 2 MA119 | ecosystem: Environmental > Aquatic > Freshwater > Lake | place: USA: Lake Erie, Ohio...
GAAAATTCGATCTTAAGCTATTTAAATTCAGATATTTAAATGAATAGCGAAAGCTTATGTTTCAAGTCGACAAGTTTAAAACCAAAGCGTTTCAAAAAGAAGAATGATCCTCAACCGATCCGGACTAGGGGACGAAAGATGCAGCTATGTTGGAAAACTTGAAAAGATTGGAGAGACGACGAAAAGTTATTAACATCTCCAATCAGTCTATTCACACGTTGAGCGATACGAAAGCGGGTTTATGAACCGAAGCTATTTTCACCTGCACCTGGTATCCGACGCGACAGGAGAAACACTCATCGCCGTAAGTCGAGCCGTAACGTCCCAATTCCAAGGCGTAGGCGCAATAGAGCACGTTTATCCTCTTATCAGAAACAAGCTTCAACTTGAGCGGGCTATAGCGGAAATCGCGACGGCGCCGGGGATAGTCTTATATACGCTCGTCGACAAAACTCTCGCGCAGGAACTCGAAACAGCTTGTCAGCAGATGGGAAGCCCATTTCTTTCCGTGCTACAGCCAATATTCGACTCGTTTCAGGCCTATCTCGGGACAGTCTCGGCGTCACGTCCTGGCGCTCAACACATGTTGAATGCAGAGTATTTCAAACGAATAGATGCGTTAAACTACACCATGCTTCATGATGACGGTCAGCTTGCCGACGATCTTGAACAAGCCGATGTTCTTTTGATGGGCGTTAGTCGTACTTCTAAAACTCCTACTAGCATTTACTTGGCCAACAGAGGCATTAAGACAGCCAATCTTCCACTAGTTCCAGGCGTTCCAATACCATCGGCGATATATGAATTGAAACGGCCTCTGATCGTCGGTCTTTTAGCTTCGCCCGAACGCATTGTACAAATCAGACAAAATCGACTTCTGGGACTCAATGCGGAGCAGGATACAAGTTACGTGGATAAGTTTTCAGTAGCCGAAGAGATAACTGAGTCAAAAAAACTCTTCCGACAAAATCAATGGCCTATCATAGACGTTACTCGTCGTTCAATTGAGGAAACCGCGGCCGCCATCATTGATTTGCTAAAAGAGCAGCGTCAAAAACAAGACGATCTGAACGAGTAAATCATGGCTCATCTGTATCTTGCGAGCAAAAGCGAAATCCGAAGTCGATTACTGACCGATGCCGGTTTTTTCTTCACTCAAATGGATTCAGGTGTGGACGAAGAACCGCTTAAAAAGCGACTTTCAGCGATAGGATCCTCACCTTCCGAGATAGCTCTTTCTCTCGCTATAGAAAAATCTCTTTCCGTAGCGCGCAGATCAAATGAGTTCACTATTGGCGCCGATCAAATTTTGCATTGTGATGGTGAGATTTTTTCAAAAACAAGAAATGAGCAGGAAGTAAGGGAAAGACTGGAGCGCCTTTCAGGTAAGCGACACTGGCTTCATACAGGAGTATGTATCTGCTTGGGTCCCGCGATCGTTATGCGCGCGGTCGAAAGCGCTCAAGTGTATATGAGATACTTGAGCTCTTCCGATCTTGATCGGATTTGTGAGCATGGCGATCATTTCATAGGTACTTTGGGCGGGTACAGATCTGAAGCTAAAGATTTTGAGAAGATAGCGCATTACGACGGACATAGTTCAACAGTTTTGGGACTGCCTGTGCCGCTCATAGCATCGTTCTTTCGATCCCATAAAACGGGAGATTAAGGCGATGATGATCATTGGTTTGACCGGATCAATTGGGATGGGCAAAACAACAACCGCTGGTTTTTTTGTGGCTGAAGGCATTCCTGTCCATGATTCAGACCAATGCGTTCATAAGCTTTACGCTGGTGAAGCGGCTTCTTTGATCGCTGAAATAGATCATTCGTTTGTAGAGAATGGAATAGTTAAAAGAAAAACTCTGGCTGACGCAATCTTGCGCGCGCCAGAATTACTTAGTGCGGTGGAGAATGTCATCCATCCGCTTATCGCCCGCGAGAGAAATCGATTTCTTCAGCGCGCTAGGTCAGCAGGACATGCCCTTGCCGTTTTGGATATTCCTTTGCTTTTCGAGCGTGGTTTGGAGCACGACGTTGATATCGTCCTTGTCGTTAGCGCGCCCGCACACGTGCAAGAAAATCGAGTTCTACGCAGGCCAGGAATGACACGCGAAAAATTGGAAATGATTCGTAGTCGTCAAATGCCTTCTTATGAAAAAATGCAATCCGCCCACATCGTCTTCGACACTTCTCGGGGACTGGAAGAGCTGAGGCAAGACGTTAGGTCGTTGCTTAGATCACTTAGGTCATAACGGGAGATGGCGTCCGTGCGCGAAATAATTCTCGATACCGAAACAACGGGCCTGGATCCGACAAACGGAGACAAGATCGTCGAGATCGGGTGCGTCGAATTGTTGAACTCTGTGCCTACTGGACAGACATTTCATGCCTATCTTGATCCTGAACGCAGCGTTCCGGATGAAGCGTTTCGTGTCCATGGTCTGTCTACCGAGTTCCTGAGAGGGAAGCCGAAATTCATCGAAGTTGTAGATGAATTCGTCGCCTTCATCGGAGAATCGCGGCTCGTAATCCACAATGCAGACTTCGACATTAAGTTTTTAAATGCTGAGCTTTTGGCGGGCGGGCGTAAACCTCTCTCACGCGAGAGGGTCGTTGATACGCTGGCGCTCGCACGAAAAAAGCACCCCGGCGCCTCAAATAGCCTCGACGCTTTGTGTTCCAGGTACAAAATAGATAATTCGCGCCGAACGAAACACGGCGCGCTCCTCGACGCCGAAATCCTCGCTGATGTCTACATAGAGTTAACTGGTGGAAGGCAGACGACGCTCGTTCTTCAAAGTGTGAAGCCGAGCGTCAAGCCGCAGCAAATAGTCATTCCGCAGAAGACCAACAGGTTACGCGCCCCGCCTCCACAATTGCTTTCGGCGGAGGAAGCGGAGGCTCACGCTGAACTAAGGAACTCTCTTGGAGAAAAAGCCTTTTGGAAGACTTTTTTTCCTTAGGTCACGACTGGAGATTGCTTCCGCCTTGTTGTTCGGCGATGCGCTGCCTGTATAGCGAGACGAAATCAATTGGCTCAAGCAGTAAGGGCGGGAACCCCCCATTTCTAACCGCATCGGCTACAATTTGACGCGCGAACGGAAATAGTAAGCGGGGACATTCTATCATGACGATCGGGTGCAAATCCTGTTGCGAGATGTTCTGCAAACGGAAGACACCCGCAAATGCGAGCTCGAATTGGAAAAGGACAAAACCACTTTCAATCGCCTTCCCCTCAATGTGCAGACCAACCTCGAAATCAGCTTCCGTGAACTGTTTCGCTTCTACATTAACTTCAATAGAAATTTCAGGCGCTTGCTGCCGAGGCTCAAGAGATTTTGGGGCATTGGGATTCTCAAAGGAGAGATCTTTGATGTACTGGGCGAGCACATTGAGTTGTGGCGCGGGTCCCGAGGCCTCCATAGTCTGGCTCTCGTTCATATTCACTCTCCGAGGGAAATTGGAAAAATCACCGATGGTTCGGTTAGCACGCCGAATTTACAGAATACAGATAAAACAAACAAAAGTTCAGCTCAAGTTTGCTTTGGACGCAGTTGATAGACGCTGAATTCCTGCCCATGTAGATACGGAGACGATTTTCTTCCACAAACGAGCCAATGATGAGCGATCAGATTGATCTGACAACGGTTGTTTTCGCCTTAGTGGCGATTTTCGTCTTTTGGAAGATGCGTTCCATTTTGGGGACCCGCGATCCGGAAAACGAGGAGAGGCGGCTTCGCTCTAAAACAGAGGGCAAAGCCAGTTCAGTCGAAGCTTCAAACGGCGGGAAGTCTGACGCCACGATCGAATCAGGACGCTGGACGCCATTTGCGAGCATTGGCACTGAAACCTGGCGGCGCCTCGATGAAATCTCGAAAATTGATCCATCATTTGATCCGAGGGATTTCCTCGAGGGCGCAAAAATGGCCTACGATTTGATCTTGAAGTCTTTTTCAGCGGGAGACCTACCAATCCTTCAGCCTTTGCTCGCCGAAGACGTCTATGAAAGCTTTGCATCGGCTATTCGTCAGCGGAATGAAGCGGGGCAAAGTCTCGAGACCACTTTGGTTTCCATAGATAAGGCGGAGATCAAAGACATTCTTCTCGATGGGAGCAACGCGCAGATCATGATTCGCTTCGCGTCTAAATTGATATCGGTGACTCGTGACAAGCGCACTCAGGAAGTATTGGAAGGGGCGTCTGATCGCGTAACTGATGTGATCGACATATGGACATTTAAGCGAGATCTCTCATCAAGTGATCCAAATTGGCGTCTCATTTCAACAGAAGACGCTCATTGATTTATTCTGACTCGTTTGGCGATCAGCAGAGTCCACCGCCAACTTGGTTAGAGCCGATTGGTCAATCGGCGCTATACGAGCTTGAAGAAAATCAGGCATGGAGCGCACTCGATGCGTTTGTGAAGACTTGTATGCATTTAAAGCGCTCGCCGCCGCTACGTAGCGCCTGTGTCACTCCAGATATGTTTCAGAAGCTCGCGCAACAAGCTCTTTCGCGTGCGGTCTGTTCGCCTCGCGAAGCAAAGAATTTTTTTTCAGATTGCTTCGCCCCTTTTCGCGTTCGCCCCGAACGCGGGAAGGCAGGATTTCTGACAGGGTATTATGAGCCTGTTGTAAATGCTGGCTATAAACAAGATCAATGGTTCACCTTTCCAATACTGGCGCGACCCGTATCAGAAGAGTTAAAAACACGACCTCGCGCATCGATAGAGATGAATATCCACGAATACAAGCCGATCGCATGGGTACAAGATCCGATAGAAGCATTTATGATCCAAGTGCAGGGATCAGCCTCTTTATGCTTTCCAGATGGAACTATCAGGCGCTTAGTTTACGATGGCCGCAACGGTCATCCGTACACATCTATCGGTCGTATCTTGATCGAAAATGGGGAGATACCTTCGAGTGCAATGTCTCTCGAAGCGCTAAAGAGCTGGGTACGATCTGCTGGACAGGGAACTCAGCAGAAAGGCCGAGAGCTGCTCTGGAGAAATTTATCCTTCGTGTTTTTCCGCTTTCTGGACGTCGAATTTGTAGACGGACCGATTGGGGGTGCGGGAGTCGCGCTCACTCCAATGGTCTCACTTGCGACAGACCGCAACGTTTGGCCTTATGGGACTCCCTTTCTTTTGAGCGGCGATCTTCAGTCTGCCTCGACTGACTGGAAGAAATTTCACCGACTCACGATCTCTCAGGACACTGGCTCAGCTATCGTGGGGCGGGCAAGGGGGGATTTCTTTGTTGGATCTGGCGAGCAATCTGGAGCGATTGCGAGTCTAATTCGGCATGAATTAGACTTCATCGCGCTTTTGCCGAAGGCGGCGATGCAATGATGAAAACGTATAGGCGCACCACCCGCAGTTTGCGACCAGAAGAAGAAAGATTATGGCGTTCGGTTACCTCGGTGGTGCCTCCACTGAAGGAGGAATCCAAACAATACGCACTGCCCATTGCGAGGAGGACGAGGGCTCGCGGTGATAATTCTTCTCTAGAAGAAGATTGGTCAGCTATTGCTTCCGAGCAACAATCGCTATTTCGGCGGCGTAAAGGAACTAAGCTATTCATCGATGCTAGGCTTGATCTCCACGGCCTCAATCAGGCGGATGCTCATGCCGCGCTGAAGGCGTTTCTCCTGCGAGAAAGCTTAATGGGTTCATCAGTTGTTCTGGTCATCACTGGCGTTGGCGAGAAACATGATGTCGGGGGAGAAAAAAAGTTTGGGGCTTTGAAAACAAACGTTCCAATGTGGCTTGCAACGTTCGGCCAATATGTCTCCAAAGTGAACGAAGCGCATGTCAGAGATGGAGGAGCAGGGGCGCTTTACGTGCACTTAAAAAAGGGAAAGAAGAGGGTCCTTTGACGCCGTTCGGTGAGAAGTTACGGGCTCTGAGAGCGGCTAAAGGTATAGCCTTAAAAACGATGGCTCACGAAATTGGCATTTCGCCCGCATATCTCTCGGCGCTAGAACATGGACGACGTGGGAAGCCCACCTGGTATCTAGTGCAGAGGATAATCGGATACTTCAACGTCATTTGGGATGACGCAGAAGAGCTTGAGAAACTTGCCCAGGTTTCTTGCCCTAAGGTCACCATCGACGCATCTGGTCTCGGACCAAGGCATGTTGAGCTTGCTAATCGTTTGGCGACAAAGATCGCCGAACTTGACGATTTTCAAGCAAAGCATCTGCTCGACGTATTGTGCTCACTGCCAGTGGTCGATAAGAACCCAACTAAACTATCGTCTTGATATCAGGAGTCGCCATGTCAGCCGGTTATGACGTTCTCGGATTGGGGAACGCTATTGTCGACATCATCGCACAAGCGGATGACGCAATGTTGGTGCGTGAGAAGCTTCAGAAAGGGAGCATGGCGCTAATCGACGAGGCGCGCGCGGAGAGCCTGTATCGCGTCATGGGTTCTTTGACGACCATATCTGGCGGCTCAGCTGCAAATACAATCGCTGGAATCGCAGCGTTCGGGTGTAAGACCGCTTTCATCGGGAAAGTGCGCGACGATGAATTAGGAAAAAGTTTCGCTCATGACATTCGGTCTCTGGGAGTCGAATATCGTACTTCGTCGGCGTCGAACGGTCCCGCCACGGCGCGGTGTTTTGTCTTGGTGACTCCTGACGGCGAGCGCACCATGAGCACATTTTTGGGCGCATGTCAGAACCTAAGCGCCGCCGATTTAGATGACGAACTTATCAGGGCGTCAAAGATAACATATCTGGAAGGATATCTGTGGGATCCCCCACATGCGAAGGACGCATTTCGGAAGGCAGCCGGCATCGCGCACAGTGCTCAACGTCAAGTCGCTTTTACGCTATCGGATGCCTTTTGTGTTGATCGGTATCGAGCGGAGTTCTTAGGTCTTATTGCTGATGGCGCTATCGATATTCTGTTTGCGAATGAACATGAAATCAAATCTCTTTACGAGACATCGGATTTGCAGACAGCCGTTTCAAGTCTTCAGAGAACTGGAGTTTTGGGTGTTGTGACTCGTTCTGAGAAAGGGTCAATGATTATACAGAAGTCGGCCATAAGCGCTTATCCGGCATTTCCCATCGATACGCTCGTAGACACTACTGGGGCTGGCGACTTGTTTGCCGCGGGGTTTCTTGCGGGCCTGACTAAAGAGTTGCAGCTTGCTAATTGTGCGCGTCTTGGCGCATTAGCAGCTTCCGAAGTAATCCAGCACATTGGAGCTCGGCCCCAACATAATCTTCTCGACATGGCCAGAGAGAACGGAATTCTGAAATGATCTTCAAAGACGGCGAAGCGCTACATCGCTGATCCTGTGTCTAGAATCTTTGGTCAGAATCAGACTTGCCCGCTCTCGAGTGGGCAAGATATTCTCTTGCAAGTTTCGCAGATTAATCCGCGTCCAAATTTCTAGAGCAGTCTCTCGAGCTTCTTGATCGCTCAGGTCAGCGTATTTCTTGAAGTAAGACCTGGGATCTCGGAACGCTGTTTCGCGTAGCTTCATAAAGCGTGAAACATACCAGTCCGATAAAGTGCTTTGTTCTGCATCCAAATAGATTGAGAAGTCGAAGTAATCAGAGACAAAAGGCGTACTGCAACCAGGCGGAGGAGGTTGGAGTACATTAAGCCCTTCGATGATTAAGATATCAGGCCTATCTACGAGGATTTTTTCATCTTGCATCACGTCATATAAAAGATGCGAATAGACTGGGGCTTCGACGTTTTTCTCGCCCGCCTTTATTCTGCTGAGAAAGCGCAGGATGGAAGCCGCATCATAGCTTTCTGGAAAGCCCTTCCGCTCCATAAGGCCTTCCGCTGCAAGCTTTGCGTTAGGTAGAAGAAAGCCGTCAGTTGTAACAAGCTGCACTTTTGGCGTGTTTGACCACCTCGACAGCAAGGTCGTTAGGACTCGAGATGCGGTCGATTTTCCGACTGCTACTGAGCCGGCGACCGCAATGATGTAGGGGACTTTGCCGCCTTCGGATCCTAGAAAACGTTCGGTTGCGCGAAATAAGCCCTGAGTCGCTGCTACATAGAGAGCGAGCAAACGTGATAGGGGCAGATAAATCTCGACCACTTCGTCTAGTGAAATTGGATCATTCATTGACTGAAGAGCGACGAGTTCGTCTGGTCGCAAGGTCAAAGGAGTGTCCGCGCGCAATGCCGCCCATTCCGCTCGCGTGAACGTTCGGTATGGGGATAAGTCACTCCCTAAGCAACGATCTTGACGCATGAGTTTGGTCCGGGAAGCCGGCTATTTGGTGCGGGACGCCTTTTCCTCTAGGCCGGACTGTTGCGTTCTGCCTTCAAGAACATCAAGCACGTCTCTAAAGGACAGCTTTTTATGATGCAGCAGAACCATTAAATGAAAAAGCAGGTCTGCCGCCTCATTTTTTACTGCGTCGCAGTTCTCATTGTGAGCGGCGATGATCACCTCGATAGCTTCTTCGCCCAGTTTTCTCGCTATCTTTGGTGTTCCACCTTCAAGCAAAGACTTTGTGTATGATTTCGACGCGTCCTCACTCGCCCGAATAGCGATAATTCGCTCCAGATCGTTGAGACTAAAGCTGGACATTTTTTCTCCCTAGCCATGCAATCGAACGGGAACTCCGGCCCTGGCCATGAAAGCCTTCGCTTCTTCGATCGAAGACTCGCCAAAATGGAAAATTGAAGCAGCTAAGACAGCCGATGCATGACCATCTCGAATCCCCTCGACGAGATGTTGTAATGTCCCAACGCCACCGGAAGCTACAACTGGGATGCGAACACTGTCTGATACGGCTTTGGTGAGCTCTAAATCAAATCCCAGACGGGTTCCATCCCGGTCCATTGAAGTCAGCAAAATCTCTCCAGCTCCAAGGCTCGCAACTTCCTGAGCGTATGATATTGCATCAATGCCAGTCGGCCTGCGACCGCCGTGCGTGAATATCTCCCACTTGCCTGGACTGACTGCCTTGGCGTCGATTGCGACGACAATACACTGGCTGCCAAACTTTTCGGCGGCTTCTTTGACGAAGCAACGATTTTGAACCGCCGCTGTCATAATGGATACTTTGTCCGCGCCAGCCAGTAGCAGTGTTCGAATGTCCGACGTTGAGCGTACGCCCCCACCGACGGTGAGCGGCATGAAGCAGGCTTCCGCGGTTCTCTGGACGACGTCCAGCAAAATGCCGCGGTCTTCATGGCTTGCGGTTATATCCAGGAAGCAGAGTTCATCCGCGCCGGCTTCATCATATGCGATAGCACAAGCGACAGGATCGCCAGCGTCTCGCAAATCAACAAAATTGACGCCTTTTACGACACGTCCGTCCTTGACGTCCAAGCATGGAATCACCCGCGCCTTTAGCACTGGAATTTACCTTTAGAGGAATTGATTAGTTTCAGGGCTTCCGCAGCGTTCAGCCGGCCATCATAAAGCGCTCGGCCAGATATGGCCCCCGCGAGCTTTTTACAATCATCTTGCAGCAGCCGCTCAACGTCAGCCAGTGATGCAAGACCGCCAGATGCGATGACAGGAATCGAAAGATTATTCGCAATAGCGAGCGTCGATTCGACATTGAGGCCCTTCAACGCTCCATCTCGTAGGATGTCAGTGTAGATGATTGCATCCACACCGGCGTCTTCGAATCTTTTTCCAAGCTCCACGGCAGTGACCTTAGAGGATGTCGACCAGCCATCCACCGCAACAATCCCGTCGCGAGCATCTATGCCAACTGCGATTTGACCTGGCATACGCCTTGCCGCCTCCTTGACGAGGTCGGGATCTTTCACGGCGGCGGTGCCAATGATGATGCGACTCACACCCTTAGCAAGCCAGCCCTCAATGGTTCTCATGTCTCGGATGCCGCCCCCGAGCTGAATGGGCATGCGCACCGCCGCAATTATCTGTTCCACCGCTCGGGCGTTCATTGGCTTGCCCGCAAACGCTCCATCTAGGTCGACAACGTGAAGATACTCGAAACCTTGTTTCTCGAACTCCAATGCTTGTGACGCCGGTTCTAGATTGAAGACCGTTGCTTGCTCCATATCTCCATGGAGGAGCCGCACGCATTGGCCGTTTTTAAGATCAATAGCGGGAAAAAGGATCAAGGTTTCCACCTCAGGAAGTTATCAAGGAAAGCGATTCCGAGCGTTTGACTTTTTTCCGGATGGAACTGCGTGCCAGCAATGTTGTCTCGCGCTACAACCGCGGTGACGGCGCCACCATAATCTGTATCCGCAACAACATCATCCATTCGTTCGGTCTTGAAGAAGAAAGAGTGAACGAAATAGGCGTGAAGTCCATCATTTCCGAGCGGGATGCCTTCAAGAAGCGGATGCGATTTCCTTGCAATAAGGGTATTCCATCCCATCTGTGGCACACGCAGAGAAGGCTCGTTAGGAGCGAGCGGCGTAACTAGCCCGCGAATCCAGCCAAGGCCTGGCGTATCTTCGTGCTCGAGCCCCCTCGTGGCGAGAAGTTGCATGCCTACGCAAATCCCAAGGAAGGGACGTCCCTTGGAAAGAACGCTCTCTTCTAGCGCTTGCACTAAACCTGAAACATGATCGAGGCCGCGTTTGCAATCACCAAAAGCGCCAACGCCCGGCAGCACTACGCGGTCCGCCTTACGAACGGCTTCTGGATCAGAAGTCACCTCAATATGGACGTCTGACCGCTTATTTGCTGCTTTCTCCAGCGCTTTTTGAGCGGAGTGCAAATTGCCCGATCCGTAGTCAATGACTGCTACTCTCAATCCAATATCTCCGGATTGGGCTGACCCGTTTAAATCACCAAGACCGCTGCTTCACTTTCAAGCAGATAGTGTGCCTTTTGTTGAAGGGATCTGATCTGCGCGAAGTTCGTCGACGCTGGCGGCTTGCCTCAGCGCCCGCGCAAATCCCTTGAAACAGGATTCCGCGATATGGTGCGCGTTGGTTCCGTAAAGCGTTTCCACATGCAGGGTGATCCCGGCATTCATGCTTAGCGCCTGGAAAAATTCTTGGACGAGTTGCGTATCGAACGAGCCGATCTTTGGAACAGGGAACGATGACCTGAACACCAGAAAAGGCCGGCCAGACAGGTCGAGCGCAATCCTCGTCAGCGTTTCATCCATCGGTAGATAGACGCTGGCGTAACGGTTGATGCCTTTAAGGTCTCCCAGCGCCGCCTTTAGCGCTTGGCCGATCCCGATGCCGGTGTCCTCTACGGTGTGGTGATCATCGATATGTAAATCTCCCTTCACAATAACCTTGAGGTCTAGGCTTGCGTGCTTTGCGACCTGGTCAAGCATATGGTCAAAAAAACCAACACCGGTAGAGATTTCGGACATGCCGACGCCGTCGATCTTGAGCTCGACAAAAACGTTTGTTTCACGGGTGGTTCGGGTGACAGCGCCTTGACGCATAAGAAAGCCTTTCAATTTCACCAAGCTTTTAGCAAGTGACGCCCGGCATGGCTACCCGCGCCGCAGCAATGAAAGCCCATCTTGCGCTGCGGTACAGCCGCTGCGATAAGGCGATGACTAGTCTTTGCGGAGTATCCCAACAATGTCGCAATTCCAGCAACTTGTGTTTTCTGGGGTTCAGCCGACCGGGAATCTCCATCTTGGCAATTATTTAGGCGCCATCAACCGGTTTGTGGCGCTGCAAGAATCTTTTGACTGTTTGTTCTGTGTGGTCGACCTCCATGCGATCACGGTGCCTCAGGATCCCGCGGAATTGAGATCCAACATTCGGGAGGTAGCGGCGGCGTTCGTCGCTTGTGGCATCGACCCCGAAAAAAATATTGTCTTCAACCAGAGCCAAGTGCCTGAACATGCGGAGTTAGCTTGGGTGTTCAACTGCGTCGCCCGCATGGGCTGGCTCAGCCGAATGACGCAGTTCAAGGAAAAGGCAGGGAAAGATCGCGAAAACGCGTCCGTTGGCCTGTTTGCTTATCCCACTCTAATGGCTGCGGATATCCTTGTTTATCGAGCCACTCATGTCCCTACGGGAGATGACCAAAAGCAGCATCTTGAGCTTGCCCGAGATATCGCCCAAAAATTCAATCATGACTTCAGCTCATCAATAATGTCTCTAGTCGGCCGAGACATGTTCTTTCCCCTTCCCGAGCCGCTGATTCAGGGGCCAGCCACGCGTGTGATGAGCCTGCGCGACGGGTCCAAGAAGATGTCAAAAAGTGATCCTTCGGACCTGTCCCGGATTAATCTCGCGGACGATTCCGACACGATTTCTCAAAAAATCAGAAAAGCGAAGACCGATCCCCATCCGTTGCCCGCAGAGCTCTCGGAATTGAAACAACGCCCTGAAGCAGACAACCTAGTAGGTATCTACGCGGCCCTGGCCGGAACTTCAAAACAGGATGTTCTGAACCAATTCGGTAGCGGTAACTTTTCCGTGTTCAAGGCGGCTCTCGTCGATCTTTGTGTGGCTCGTCTCTCCCCCATCGGGGACGAAATGCGGCGGATACAGGCTGATCCCGGGTTTATCGATAGTTTGCTTCGGGTCGGAAGCGAGCGTGCTCGAGTACGCGCTCAAGCCACAATGACCATCGTAAAGGATGTGATTGGCTTTCTGCGATAGCAGCCTTACCCTCCACTCCGGTGATCCTAGATAAACGACCGTCGCAAAATACAAATGTGCTCGTGGTGGTGGATGACACCGCCGAGTGTGACAGGGCATTGCATTTTGCCGCGAAGATGGCTGCACGGATCGGGGCTGGGGTTATTCTGCTGGCGTTACCAGGAGAGCTTCCCTTTCGAGAATGGCTCGGCGTCGGTGAGCTGATTGAAGATGAGGAGGCCGACCGCTTTCGTCAGGCTCTAGCGTTGGCGTCCGAGCGCGTTCGCAAGATCGCTCCCGTCGACGTGCATGAAATTGTCCGCTTCGGTCCACGATCGGAACAGGTAGCGAAGCTTGTGAAGGAAGAGCGATCTATCTCTTTCTTGGTTCTCGCCGCGTCAAGCGGTTCGGAAGGGCCGGGTCCGCTTGTATCAACCCTTGTGGGGAAAAATGCAGGCGCCTTTCCTGTCCCAATCGTGATCGTTCCGGAAATTATGACGGATGACGGCATAGATTCGCTCGTGTAATGTTTTTGCAACGAGCGTCTCCGAGGGTTTGTAAGATGTTCATTCAAACTGAAGCCACACCAAATCCGTCGACCTTGAAGTTTTTGCCCGGCAGATCCGTGCTCCCCTCTGGGGCCCTTGAGTTTAAGGCGCCCAAAGAGGCTCAAAGCTCTCCTCTTGCGACAGACTTATTCAAGATCGAAGGAGTAACATCGGTGATGTTCGGGGATGATTTTGTCTCCGTGACTAAGTCTGATGTGGAATGGCAACATCTCAAACCGTTCATTTTGGGCGTTCTGATGGAGCATCTGTCCTCCGGCGCGCCTCTTTTGCTTGGGTCGTCCACTCCCGATCAGGAAGAATTCTTTGATCATGAAGATGCAGATGCTGTGGCTGCGATCAAGGAGCTGATTGAGACGAGGGTCCGGCCAAATGTTCTCTCGGATGGGGGCGACATAACTTTTCGTGGCTTCAAAGAGGGAACTGTTTACGTCGCAATGAAGGGCGCCTGTTCCGGATGTCCTTCCTCTACAGCAACTTTAAAGCATGGGATTGAGAATCTCCTGCGGCATTATGTTCCCGAAGTCTCGCGGGTGGAGCAGATTTGAATCTTTTTGCCCGAACGAGTCTGATCCTCGGAATCGAGACGGCCTTCAAGGTCGTTTCGGTATGTTTGTACGATCCGGGGCGGCGCACGATCATCCAGAGCCAAGAAGAATCCCTCTCAAAAGGGCACGCGGAAGCGCTCATGCCGAGCTTACGCAGTATGATGGCGAGCGCGGACGTAACGTTTGATCAGATATCGGAGATCGCTGTTTCGGTGGGTCCGGGGTCGTTTACCGGCACGCGAATCGGCGTTTCGGCAGCCAAGGCGCTCGGTCTGACTTTGGATGTTCCGGTGGTTGGGGTGTCTTCGCTTGAAGCCTTTGCCGCGCCTTTGTTTGACGGCCAGAGCTCCAGCGTTGCAAGCGTGGTTGATGCTGGAGAGGGGCGCGTTTTTCGCCAATGCTTCACGAGCGCGGGAAATGAATTGAATTCACCCGCGCTTGTATCATTGACTGATGCCGTTCGGACGCTACCCCCGGGTGATGTGATTGTAACAGGAACGGGCGCGCAGGTTTTGTTTCGGGAAGGATCTATACGAGGCGCCCGGCTAACGATCGCCGGCAGACAGGACTCGCCCGGGGCAGATCAAATCGCCATCTTGGCGTCACGCCCAGCTAAACGACAAGTTACGCCGCGACCGCTTTATCTCAGCAATAATTACTCGTCCCCGGCTATGGGTCCATGATGAGGACTTTCAGTTTCTTCGGCTCCAAGACCTCAGTGCTTTTGCTTGCGCTCGACGGCGAGCATGCGGCCGCTTGCGCGAGGATTCATAGAGAATCGTTTGCTCATCCATGGAGTGGAGCAGATTTCGAATCCATGTTGAGCGCGCGGGAAACAATTTCTGACGGCCTGATGGATTCGCGCGATCACTCCCTCCAGGGAATGATTTTGACCCGTGTCATTGGGACTGAGGGAGAAATTCTCACGGTCGCGCTAACTAAATCTGCCCGGTACAAAGGCAACGGAGCCCTGCTGATTGAGCATCATCTTTCAAGGTTGACCGCTACGGGGGTCCAGAGGTTGTTTCTGGAAGTCGCCTACGACAACACGCCAGCGGTGAAGCTCTATCTAAAGCAGGGCTTTGTGGAAGTCGGGAGGCGTTCAGGGTACTATGGTTCGGGTGGCGGTCCCGCCGCCGACGCCATAGTGATGGCGCGAGACTTATGACAATTTCTTCGCTCGTGAGAAAAGCCGATATGGATGAGGAGTCTTCAGACCTTGGGTCTGCGCGCAGCGTTTTTATAAAATCATTTGGATGTCAGATGAACGTTTATGACGCTGACCGAATGATGGATTTGTTCTCATCAAGAGGCTACTCGGCATCGCAGGATGAAGCCGCTGCCGACGTTGTTGTCCTAAACACTTGTCATATCCGCGAGAAGGCCGCTGAAAAAGTATTTTCTGAACTCGGTCGTTTGCGGGAGCTCAAAGACGAAAAAAGGTCTCTTGGGAAGAATCTGAAAATAGTTGTTGCAGGATGTGTTGCTCAGGCGGAGGGCAAAGAGATCCTGCGGCGTCAGCCAGCAGTTGATGTGGTTGTAGGGCCGCAAAATTATCATCGCTTGCTTCCCCTGCTTGATGCAAGCGGAAAGCGAACTGAGACCGAATTTCCTTTAGAAAGCAAGTTTGACCATCTTCCACTTCCAAAGCCGGACAGCCGCAACAGAACTGTGAGCGCCTTTGTCACGATTCAGGAAGGATGCGACAAGTTCTGTACATTTTGCGTAGTGCCATACACGCGAGGCGCAGAAGTCTCTCGGCCAGTCGAAAGCATTATGGATGAGGTGCGCGCCCTCAGCGCCACTGGAGTCCGGGAAATCACATTGATCGGTCAGAACGTAAATGCCTATTCTGGTCCAGATCGCTCAGGGACAAATAGGAGCCTCGCGCGTTTAATCGAATTGATCTCCGAAATCGAGGAAATCGATCGCATACGTTATACGACAAGCCATCCCCGGGATATGCGAGAGGATCTTTTGGAGGCGCATCGGGATGTTCCGAAACTGATGCCATACATCCATCTCCCTGTTCAATCCGGGTCTGATCGTGTTCTTCATGAAATGAACCGTGGGCACAGTCGGCGAGACTACATGGACCTTGTGGATAGAATTCGCTCTTATAGAGCTGATATCGCATTTTCTTCAGACTTTATCGTCGGTTTCCCGGGTGAGACGGACGCTGATTTCGAAGACACCTTAGCGCTCGTGCGCACCGTTAATTTCGCAAGCGCATTTTCTTTTATGTATTCCCCAAGGCTGGGGACTCCCGCCGCTGGGGCGGCAGATCAGATTGACGAGGTAGAAAAACGGCAACGTTTGTCAAAGTTGCAACGTTTGCTTGATGAGCAGCGTGCCGCCTTTAATTTAGCTTGCGTCGATAAAACAATGACCGTTCTTTTAGAGAAACAAGGTCGACATTTTGGACAATTGGTCGGCAAGACTCCTTATCTACAGTCGGTTCATTTACTGGCGCCAACGGAGCTCATTGGTAGTGTAGTGAATGTCAAGATAGCCGCACTTGTCTCTAATTCGCTGTCCGGGCGCATGCTGAAAGAGCTTGAGTCACCAGTATGAAGGAGACGATCGCCTAATGGCTGCCGATGAGAAGGGATCTGCGTTTCCCAGCTTGGAGCGAGAGCCAGGCTCGGTTTTGCGCCGCGAATCTTCAGAAGTCACCGTCGCATTTGAAGACAATCGACTTCTTTCGATTGTATGCGGTTATTTTGATCAGAACATCGCCCGGATAGAACGGCGGCTTGGCGTAGCGATCCATAGCAACGGGAACCGTGTCACGATAAAAGGTGCCTCAGTTGGAGTGGAAAGCGCTCGATCTGTGCTTTCGGCGCTTTATGCTCGCGCTCAGAGCGGAGAAGCGTTCGCCATTGGCGACATCGACGGCGCCATAGAAGAAGTTGCTGCTCAAGGATCCCTGTTCAATGAGCCCGCGGCCAACCCCTCCTTCGAGCAAATTGTTACGCGGAAGAAGGGATATGTCCGCGCTCGGAATCTGTCGCAAAGCAATTATCTGAATGCGTTGAAGCGCTATGAGCTCGTTTTCGCTGAGGGGCCAGCCGGCACCGGAAAGACATGGCTAGCAGTTGGCCACGCGGTGACGCTTCTGGAGCAGGGAACAGTCGAACGAATCATAATATCTAGGCCTGCCGTTGAGGCGGGAGAGCGTCTTGGATTTCTGCCAGGCGATATGCGTGAGAAGGTCGATCCCTATCTCCGTCCTGTTTATGACGCCCTTTATGATTTTATGGACGCGCGCCACGTCGAGCGCGGATTGCAGACTGGAATGATCGAGGTTGCTCCGCTTGCCTTTATGCGTGGCAGAACTCTTTCGAACGCCTGCATATTGCTCGATGAAGCTCAAAACACCACCTCCGCTCAGATGAAAATGTTTCTGACGCGTTTGGGCGAGGGATCCCGCATGATTATCAATGGCGATTCAAGCCAGATTGATTTGCCGCCTGGGCAGAAATCAGGCCTTGCGGAAGCAGTGAGCCTCACTACAGCTGTGGAAGGCATTGGTCATATCACTTTCTCCGAAGCTGATGTCGTACGACACGAATTAGTGAGAAGGATCGTGCGCGCATATGAGAACCAGGCGGGTTCATCTGCAAGACGGCGGCCGGGATGAGTATTGACGTGGACGTCATACTGGAGGACGAGCGGTGGAGTGATCTTATGGATCCTAAACCGCTAGTGGCTGCGATTTGGGATAGAATCATGATTCATTGCAGCGTCCAGACCACAAAAGAATTTGAAGCAAGCATTCTGTTCTGCTCCGACGAGCGGATGCGAGAATTAAATCGAACGTGGATGAAAAAGGACTCACCCACCAATGTCTTGTCTTTCCCATCCTCACATAATCCGGCTTCCTCTTATCTGGGGGATATAGCAATAGCTTTTGATACGATCGTGTCTGAAGCGAAGGCCGAGGGTAAGTCAGCATGCGATCATACTGCTCACATGGTGGTGCATGGATTTCTCCACTTGCTGGGGTATGATCATCAGACGGATAAAGAGGCGGAGCTAATGGAGGGCTTGGAAACGGTCGTTTTGCGGGATTTAGGTATAGATGACCCGTGGGCGAGAGAACGAGGCGAGGAGAATTGAAGTGTCGGAATCAGGTCAGAAAGCTAAAGAGCCTTCCCGACCTAACGTCCTCGATCGTGTGAGGGCGCTGTTTGGAGTGAGCAACGCTTCATTGCGTAGCGAGATGGAAGAGGCGCTAGAAGAACAGGGCGGGAATGTCGACCTTTCTGCGCAAGAACGCGACATGCTCAGGAACGTTCTTCAGCTGCATGAACTTTGTGTCAGTGACATTATGGTGCCGCGCGTAGACATCGTTGGCGTAAGCCTTGATGATTCGCTCGAATCAATTTTATCCGTTTTCCGCAACGCCGGTCATTCGAGATTGCCGGTTTATGCGGAAAGTTTGGATGACCCTCGAGGCATGATCCATATTCGGGATTTTCTGAATCTGGTGACCGATCAATTGTTTGCACTCCCTGAACGTTCTACGGAATCTATCTTCAATAGAAAGCTTTCTGACACAAATATTGTTAGGCCGGTTCTTTTCGTTCCGCCATCGATGCCGGCATTAGAACTTCTCGTGAAAATGCAAATGGCAAGAACCCATATGGCTCTCGTCATCGACGAGTATGGGGGCACAGATGGCCTAGCGTCCATTGAGGATATTGTTGAATTGATCGTCGGCGAAATTGAAGATGAGCATGACCCGGTAGAAGGCCCATTGATCTCCAAACTTGAAGACGGTTCATACTTGATCGATGCGAGAGCGCCTCTAGAGGAAGTCGAAGAAGCTATCGGAGTTTCGTTCGACGAAATAGGCGAAGCAGACTCCGTGGAGACGGTAGGTGGATTAGTGACTACGGTAGCTGGCCGTGTCATGGCCAAAGGAGAGCGGGTCGATATCAAAGATCAGTTGTTATTCGAAGTTGTCGAGGCGGATCCAAGACGGCTTCGCATTTTGAAAGCAATTCCATTACGTGGAGTTTGAGTCAGTTATTCTGCGATTTTTCCGAGAATGTTGATGAGATCATCTTTTCAGAATCTTTCATTCGCCGTTATGCTTTCGTCGAGCTGGAGGCGCTTCCTTATAGCTTTTTCCGCCGGTGCGGTTGGCGCGTTGGCTCTGGCGCCGGTTGGCTTTTATCCTGCGCTCATCGTTCCGATGTCGTTGGCTGTCTGGTTGATCGACGGAGGCCGTCGAGCGCCGATGGGCGGCAAATCTTCAAGCATAATAGGCAGCTCATGGAGTATATTGCTTGATGGCTGGTTCATGGGGTTCGGCTATTTTCTCGCAGGCCTCTGGTGGTTGGGAGCCGCGTTCTTTGTTGAAGCGGACAAATTTGGGCTTCTCTCGCCCTTGGCGGTTATCGGACTTCCAGCGTTTCTAGGGACTTTTTTCGCGCTTGGATTTTTTGTTGCTCAGTCCATATGGTCCCAAGGGCCACTACGGGTCGCCGCATTGGCGTTTGGACTCGGTCTTTCTGAATGGCTCAGGAGCGTTGTCCTCACCGGGTTCCCTTGGAATAATCTGGGAATGTCTCTAGCTTCGGATGTGTTTTTTTCCCAAAGCGCATCGATTGTTGGTCTTCATGGCCTAACAGTAATCGCGATTTTTGTGGCAGCGGCTCCATCGACGATCGCTGATCCAGACTCAAGAAAATCTTCGCGATTTTTTGCCGCTGTCATTTGTTTTTTTGCGGCAATGGGCTCATTCGGCTATCTGAGGCTTGCGTCTTCCGAGCAAAGATATGAGTCGGACGTGTTTTTCCGGATTGTTCAATCAAATACATCTCAGGGAGCAAAGTTCAGGCCGGAGGCTATGAACGCAATCCTAGAAAAGCATATTCGCATGTCCATTGGCGACAAAGTGAATGACGTCGCGTCTCTTGAGCGAATATCACATTTCATTTGGCCAGAATCGCCATTCCCTTTGCCGCTCGCAAGTAATCCTGACCACCTTTCCGCCATAGGAAGGTTCCTGCCCCCAAATGCGAACTTGATTACTGGCGCGATTAGAATGGACCTGTCGAATCCGGTGCCGCGGTTTTACAACTCTATTCATGTGGTAACCGCTCCTGGGCATATCATTGCGAATTATGACAAGGCGCATCTTGTTCCTTTTGGCGAGTATTTGCCTTTGGCGGCTCTTTTGGATCGTCTTGGCCTTCGCCAATTCGTTAATGTGCCGGGTGGGTTCTCTGTCGCGGAAAATAGAGCGCTTCTCCGCATTCCTGGTCTGGCGCCCGTTGCCGCGTTGATCTGCTACGAGGCTATTTTCCCAGGCGTCATCAGTGCGGGCTCCGAGCGCCCTGGGTTGCTTTTGAATGTCACAAATGACGCATGGTTCGGCATGACTCCGGGGCCGCACCAGCACCTTAGCCAAGCCAGGCTTCGGGCTGTGGAGGAGGGGTTGCCGCTTATTCGGGCCGCTAATTCAGGCATCTCGGCGATCATTGATCCCTACGGTCGCATCGTTTCGTCCCTGCCTCTTGGAACCGAAGGCGTTTTGGATGGACCCCTGCCGGCGCCGCTCACGCCCACCTTCTTCGCCCGTAGCCCGTGGCTTGGCGCGCTGCTCCTTTTGCTCGCGGTCCTTGTCTTGGCGATCGCTTCACGAAGGTGGCTTTGAAGACGATGTATTGCGGGCTGACTAGGAAAGGAATAACATGAGCTGAGCTTTTATCTGTGGGTGCTGTTTTGAAAAGATCTCCCAGCGTCATCGATAAACACGTCGGCGTTCGCCTGAAGGAGAGGCGAGGCATCCTAGGTGTGACGCAACAGCAGCTTGGCATGTCCATTGGCGTGAGTTTCCAGCAGGTTCAGAAGTACGAAAAGGGCGTCAATAGAATAGGGGCCGGAAGGCTTCGCTTGATCGCAAAGGTCTTGGGCGTCACGCCTGGCTATTTCTATGAGGGCGGGCCGGCGGAGATTGCCCTGGATCCCGGTTTCTCGGAGCTCCGCTTAGCTTTGGCTCCCCCGGGGGGGGGCCGAGCATAGCGGAGGGCTTACAGCTTCAGAGGGCCTTCGCTCGAGTACAGAACCCCAGAGTTCGCAAGCGCGTCATCGAGCTCGTCTCGGCTCTAGCGGACGCAACAGGCTCTTGACCGGCGTTCGATTTATAGAACGATTTTCCCCGAATGGCTTGACCAAACGAACGCGCGCTGCCATGAAAACCGCCGATCGTCGCTGAAAGACGTCAGAAGCAGATGTCTGCGCTAAATCGGGGAGACAGGTACGTGGCCCGTCAAAATTACCTCTTCACTAGTGAGTCGGTGTCTGAAGGGCATCCCGACAAGGTGTGTGACCGCATTTCCGATGAAGTCGTGGACTTGTTTTTCCGAGAAGGCGCCAAGGCGGGCATAGACCCGTATCAGATCCGCGTAGCATGTGAGACTCTTGCAACTACGAACCGCGTCGTGATCGCAGGCGAAGTGCGTGGCCCAAAGCTTTCAGAAGACACGATTATTCACGTAGCTCGACAGGCTATCAAGAAGATCGGCTATGAGCAGGATGGGTTCCATTGGGAACATGCCAAGATAGATGTGCTTCTTCATTCCCAGTCCGCAGATATCGCTCAGGGTGTGGACGCCGCAGGTAATAAGGACGAAGGAGCTGGCGACCAAGGCATCATGTTCGGCTACGCTTGTCGTGAGACGCCGGAACTGATGCCTGCGCCGCTGTATTATTCGCACAAAATCCTGCAGCTTATCTCCGAGGCGCGCCATAATGGTTCGGAGAAGATGCTCGGCCCTGACTCGAAGAGCCAGGTCACTGTGCGCTATGAAGGTGGTAAGCCTGTCGGCGTGACGCAGATTGTCGTGTCGCACCAGCACACCGTTGAAGATCTGACTTCAAGTCAGGTTCGCGAGATAATTGAGCCATATGTCCGCAAGGCTTTGCCCGCTGGCTGGATTGACGCCAATACGGTTTGGCACATCAATCCCACGGGCAAGTTTTTCATTGGCGGCCCGGATGGAGATTGCGGCTTGACCGGCCGCAAGATCATTGTCGATACCTATGGCGGCGCCGCGCCGCATGGCGGCGGCGCCTTTTCTGGCAAGGATCCTACGAAGGTGGACCGCTCTGCAGCGTACGCCGCGCGGTATCTTGCGAAGAATGTCGTCGCAGCGGGCCTCGCTGACCGCTGCACGCTTCAGCTGTCCTATGCTATCGGCGTAGCTAAGCCGTTGTCGATCTATGCGGATCTGCATGGCACCGGCAAGGTTGACGAGGGTAAGCTCGAAGGCGTCCTTATGGACGCAATGAACCTTACCCCTCGAGGAATCCGCGAGCATCTGCAGCTGAATAAACCAATTTACGCTCGGACTTCCGCGTACGGCCATTTCGGCCGTACGCCGGATGCTGATGGTGGTTTCTCCTGGGAGAAAACCGATCTTGTGGACAAGCTGAAATCCTATTTCGGCTAATTGGAAAGCACGGGTCGCCGCTCACCGCGGCGACTCGTCCGCTATGACCGATCAAGAACCCAGCGCAGCTTTTTTTGGAAGACGCAAAGGAAAGCCTTTGCGCCATCGCCAGGCTTCGCTTTGGTTAGATCTGCTTCCGAAACTTAGATTCAGCCCAACACATCTGGAAATCGCCGACGGCAAAGAGTTGTGGCTTGAGATTGGCTTTGGGGGCGCCGAGCATTTGATTGAGACCGCTCGTGCGAATCCGAATGTCCGATTGATTGGATGTGAGCCATTTGTGAATGGCGTCGCAAAAGCTCTCACCCGGATTGAAGAGCATCAGATATCGAACATTTCTATTTTTGATGATGATGTATCAAAAATTCTGGATGAATTGCCTTCCGCTTGTCTTTCGAGAATTTTCATTCTGTATCCTGACCCGTGGCCAAAGTTACGTCACCGGAAGCGTCGATTGATTTCAGAGCAATTCCTTTACCGTCTCGCTCGCATTATGAAGCGAGATGCAGAGTTACGGTTTGCTACAGACATAGATGATTACGCCGCTTGGACATTATCTCGCATTGAGGCGTCTTCTCATTTCGTTTGGGAGCAGATGAGCCCCCTTGAATGGACTACCCCGTGGGAGGGTTGGATCTCAACTCGTTACGAAAAAAAAGCGTTGCGAGAGGGGCGATCGCCTGTGTACCTGACTTTTAGACGTCGATTTCAGACATAGCGGTGAAGCGACGAGCCATGGTCTTTTAGCCATCTTTCCGCGTCCACAACATGGCCGCACGCACTTTCCAGAAGAGTCCAAAACTGCGCCGAGTGATTATGCACCCTGAGATGCGTCACTTCATGTGCGGCAAGGTAGTCAAGAACCATTGCTGGCGCAAAAATCAATCGCCATGAAAAACTCAACTCTCCAAGCGCGGAGCAAGATCCCCAGCGACTGGTAGTATCTCTCATCGTAATTCGTGGTTGCTTTACTGCGAGCGCGTTTGAGTAGTGCGCTACTGCTCTTTCAAGATCCCTATGCGCTAGAGACTTGAGAAACCCTTTGGCGCGTCGTGCTACGTATGGTGGATCTCCCGCCACATAAAGGCAATGTTCCGTTCTTGAAGTTGACTCAGATGGAGCAATCCAAGCAACGCCCTTCCCTCGGCTGACGTTTACGACTTCATGATCGTAGCCACGAATAGGGATGACGGCGCCGTGCGAAATCTGCACCTGCTCCGGCAGGGCGCTGAGCTTCTCATGAATCCACGCAGCATTCTGCTGAATGAATTTTTCTGCGTGTGCGTGTGAGCTGCGCTCTGGCACAGAGAGAAGTATGTCTCGCTTTGCGGGCCTTACCCGTAAGGTAAGCCGACGCGCCTTGGCGTCGCGTCGAATATGAATTGAATGCGTGGAGCCATCCACTGATAGGGAGATGTATTCCAGCGGCATGGGCATGTCGGTTTTGGTCAGCTTGCGGAAAAGAATTCCCGGATTTTAGGCGCAATCTCACGCCGGAAGCGGGAACCGTTAAATACGCCGTAGTGTCCTACGCCAAGTTGAAGATAGTGTCGTTTCTTGGCAGCCGGTATATTCTTACACAGGTCGTGAGCCGCAGCAGTTTGTCCTACGCCTGAGATATCGTCCTTCTCGCCTTCCACCGTCATGAGAGCAGTTCTCTGGATAGCATTCAGTTCAATGAGCATGCCTTTATGTCTTAACTCTCCTTTTGGCAGAGAGTGTCGGACAAAAACCTCTTCAACCGTTTGCAGAAAATAACTCGCATCTAGATCCATTACGGCAAGATACTCATCGTAGAAATCCCGATGTTTTTCGGCAGAGTCGCCATCCCCTTGCACAAGGTGATTGAACATTTCTAGATGGGCGTTCACATGTCGATCTACGTTCATCGCCATAAAGCCAGATAACTGAAGGAAACCGGGATAGACCTCACGACCAACGCCCGGGTAAGGGAATGGAACATTCACAATGCAATTGCGCCTGAACCACTTAATCCCGCGTTCCTGTGCTACTTGGTTCACGGACGTTGGGCTTCTGCGGGTATCTATTGGCCCGCCCATAAGAACCATTGAGTCTGGAGAGCTTTCGGATTTTTCTGCTTCAAGAAGCGCAATGGCGCAAACAAGGGGAACGGAAGGTTGACAGACGCCTAGCGTGTGAAGCTTGCTCTCGCGAGAAGTTTTCAGATAACGACATATATCGATCAAATAGTCGATGTAATCGTCGAGGCTGAATAAGCCGGCTGATAAAGGAACCATGCGGGCGTCCGCCCAATCGGTGATGTAAACATCATAGTAGGGAAGAAACGCTTCCACCGTGCCCCTAAGCAAAGTTGCGTAGTGACCGGACATCGGTGCGACAATGAGTAGCTTCTCCCGCTCCGATCTTGTTTCTTCCAATTCAAAACGCACGAGCCTGCAGAACGCTTTTTCCCAGACAACTTTCTCCTCTACTTTTACTTCGTCGTTGTTCTCTGCGACTTTGGAGAATCCGAAAGAAGGTTTTCCATACCGCCTCGTTACGCGTTCGAAGAGCTCGGCAGTTGCGGCGATGTTTTTACCAAGATGCGTGTGTGTCCATGGATTCCATGGATTCTTGAGCACGAGCCGCGTCGCGTCCGATAACGCCCGCGCCGGGCCCAAAGCCAAATGTGCCATCTCGTAAAGTTGATAGGAATAGCGGTTCATGACGCGGCTGCTTTGAGGGTTTCTACGGCGATGCGTGACTCTATGTACAATATCTAGAAAGGCCGATACCCACAAAACTAATCAATTGGACAGTTTGGCTAAGGACGCGCGGCGAGCCCATGTTTTTTGGACCGATGGACCCTGACGCAGAGACCGGAATCATTCGGGTCGACACTCTAATTAAGTTGCGTTGGCTCGCGGTCTTAGGGCAATCCATAGCGCTAAGCTTAACCTATTTTGTGCTCGGGTTTACTTTACCGATTGGTCTATGTTTTGCCGCTGTAGCGGCGTCTATATGGCTCAACCTTGGGCTGAGACTCCGCTTCGGTCATAATGATAGGCTGCAGGAGCGCTCGGCATCGCTTCTGCTCGCATTTGACGTACTGCAACTCGCAGGACTGCTTTTTCTAACGGGCGGGCTACAGAATCCTTTTTCGATCCTTTTTTTAGCGCCCGTTATGATCTCAGCTGTAGCTCTACCTTTAAGGCGAACGTTGGCCTTAATGATTTTAATGGTCGCATGCGCGTCTTTGTTGGCCCGATTTCACTACCCATTGCCGTGGGTTGCTGGAGAAAAGCTCTACTTTCCAGAGCTTTATGTTGTCGGCGTCTGGACGGCGATCGTGCTGGGCAGCGCTTTCGTGGTCGCATATGCTTTTCGTGTGGCCGAGGAGGCGCGAAGACTTTCAAATGCGTTGCGTGCGACGGAGCTCGTTTTGGCGAGAGAGCAACACCTCGTCCAGTTGGACGGCCTTGCAGCGGCTGCCGCACACGAACTTGGAACGCCCCTCGCGACAATAGCGCTCGTCACCAGAGAGCTGCAGAAGTCTGAGCAATCCTCACAAAGTCAGGAAGACCTCAGGTTGCTGGGGCAGGAAGTCCAGAGATGTCGCGCGATCCTCGGCAAACTAACCTCCATAGGGATTGATGAAGATAAAATCTGGACCGAAATCAGCGTTAGTCAGTTGATTGAGGAAGTGATCGCACCTTTTCGCCATTTTGGCGTCTTGATTAGTGCGGATCTGTCTGGCGATGGGGATGAACCCACGCTCCAGCGAAATCCTGGTGTTATCTATGGGCTGTGCAACCTGGTGGAGAACGCTGTCGATTTTGCGGCCTCAGAGGTTTCGGTTCAGGCGAGATGGGGCCACGGGCGGCTCGAAATTGTCATTAGCGACGATGGATTAGGATTCGCCCCCGAGATGTTGGGCAAAGTGGGTGAGCCATATGTCACAACCCGGAGGGTGGAGCGTCGCGCTAGATCAGACGAGGGCGGGCTAGGGTTAGGGTTATTCATCGCTAAGACTTTGCTGGAACGAAACGGGGCAAAGCTCTCGGTTGGCAATTCCGCGAGCCCGGAAACCGGGGCTCGTGTTCGCATCATTTGGAAGCGAAACACACACATTCGATCCACAGCCGCTAATCTTGCAAACCCCCTTGATTGACCTACTTTATCAATAGCTGGGCCATTTGAGCGCTTATACGATGGAAAACGCAGTCGCTTCGCAAAAGTCGATTCTCATCGTCGATGACGATGTTCCGTTTGCTGCAAGGCTGCTAAGAGCAATGGAACAGCGCGGCTTCTCGGGATCAGTCGCCCATTCTCTCGCGGAAGGTATGAGCTTAATAGACAGAGATCCTCCAGAATTCGCCGTCATCGATCTCCGACTAGGCGATGGAAATGGTCTCGATCTTGTTCATCACTTGAAAGAGAAGCGCGCGGAATCTCGCGCCGTGATCTTGACTGGCTATGGGAACATCGCCAGCGCGGTCTCCGCAGTAAAGCTTGGAGCTTTCGACTATATTGCTAAGCCAGCCGATGCTGATGAGATATGCTCAGCCTTGCTGTCAGGACAGGGCTCCGCGATCAATCCGCCCGAAAATCCGATGTCGGCAGATCGTGTGAGATGGGAGCATATCCAGAGAGTTTATGAGTTGTGCGGCCGGAATGTTTCAGAAACTGCAAGGCGACTTTCAATGCACCGTCGTACCTTACAACGTATCCTCGCAAAAAAAGCCCCACGCTGAGCCGCACGTCAAGCTACCGCCCGCGCTTGAATTAAAGCATAGCTGAAACTAATCTTCCCATGATCCCCATCTACGGGTGTTCCATGGTGAATGTGTTCGCGGCCACTCCTACGACAATCTTCGAACATATGTCTGGTTTAGCCCGACAGCATCAGGCGATAAATCTGGGCCAAGGATTTCCCGATGATCCAGGACCCCTTCTGGTTCGCCAGAAAGCTGCGGATGCCTCAATCAATGGGTGGAATCAATATCCACCTATGATGGGCATTGATGAATTGCGTCGTGGTATAGCGAAACACTATTCACTCACGCAGGGTCTATCGATCGATTGGTCTCGAGAGACGATGGTTACGTCTGGCGCCACAGAGGCGCTTGCGGCTTCCATACTAGGTATCGTTGAACCTGGCGATGAAGTGATCCTCTTCCAGCCTTTCTACGACGCATATCTCCCACTTGTCGTTCGAGCGGGAGGAATTCCACGCTTTGTTGATCTGGACCCTCGCGATTGGAGCTTCCAGCCGTCACAACTACGCGCGGCATTTTCTGATCGTACCCGCGCAATCATTTTCAATGACCCGTTGAACCCGGTAGCATCGTGCTCGACTCCGGAGCAGCGACAGATTATCGCAGACCTTTGTGATGAGTACGGTGTAGTCGCCATCTGTGACGAAGTTTGGGAAGAGGTCGTATTCGACGGAGTCACTCATCAGTCGCTTTTTTCTATACCAAAAATGAGATCTCGAACGATTAAAATCGGATCTGCTGGAAAAATGTTCTCACTCACAGGCTGGAAAGTAGGCTTCGTGATTGCGGACCATGAGCTCTTGTCCATCGTTGCGCGCGCCCATCAGTTTCTCACGTTCACAACGCCGCCCAACTTGCAGATTGCTGTCGCATTGGGGCTCGAGAATGGAGCATCATTGCTTCCGACCATGAGAGAATCATTTCAAGCGGCGCGAGATTATTTATGGTCGGGACTTCTGGAGAGAGGTTTTAAGGTGTTGCCTTCCAAGGGGACATACTTCCTGAATGTCGACATTTCAGATTTTGGTTTGCCTGACACAGTTTTTTGCGAACGTCTCGTTAGAGAGTTTGGAGTCGCGTCCATACCCGTGTCGGCATTTTATGCGAGCAATCCAGTGTTTTCAGTCGTTCGTTTCTGCTTCGCCAAAAAGCGGGAAACGCTTGATGAAGGGTTGCGCAGACTTGACGGGGCGGCCTTAGCTTTTGGGGTTTGATCATGCTTCGTTTCATCGCCGCGCTTATCGCAGCAAGTCTTGCCTCTTCGGCATCGGCTCAGCAGGCGCGTGTCCTTAATGTTTATAACTGGTCAGACTATATCGAGCCCAAGCTACTGGAGGAGTTTCAGAAGGAGACGGGCATCAAGGTTACGTACGATACTTACGATACCAATGAGACCTTGGAGGCGAAGCTCGTTTCAGGTGCGAGCGGCTATGATTTAGTTTTTCCCTCAGCCACGTTTTTGCAGCGGCAAGTCGCCGCTGGACTGCTCCAACCTATTGATCGCGGGAAATTGAAGAACGCTGAAAACATCTCCAAGGACATGGATAGGCGCCTGGACGCTTATGATCCGCGAAATATGCATTCGATCGTCTATATGTGGTTCACGACAGGCCTAGCGTTCAATGAGGAAAAGGTTCGATCTCGTCTTGGCGCGCAGAAGATCGACTCATGGGACATTGTCTTCAATAGGGACTCAATCCAAAAGCTGGCGGATTGCGGGGTTTATTTTCTGGATAGCGCCGAAGATGTTTTTGCGCTCATGCTGCACAAGCAAGGTGCGTCGTTGGATAGGGCGTCTGCTTCGGAAATCACTAAAGTTGCGTCTCAATTGAGTGGTTTGCGGAGATATGTGAGGAAGTTTCATTCCTCTGAATACATAAGCGCTCTCGCCAGTGGCGATGCGTGTATTGCCATAGCTTGGGCAGGCGATGCTTATCAGGCAAGGGCTAGGGCGCTTGAGGCGCGTAATGGGGTTGTAGTGAAATATGTGATCCCAAAAGAGGGAACGATCATGACGCTTGACGTGATGGCGATCCCGAAGGGGGCAAAAAACCTGAGCGAGGCGTACGAGTTCATCGACTTTCTTTTGAGGCCTGACATTGCGGCGCGCAACACGAACGTCACTAAGTTTGCGAATGGGGTTTCAAGTTCTTACGGAATGGTGGCGCCCGATTTAGCTCAAAATCCAAACATCTTTCCGGATGAGCAGACAATGGGTAAGATATTCACCCTATCGTCAGTGGCGCCGACGCTACAGAGAACTCTGACCAGAGAATGGACACGGGTGAAAACTGGCCGGTGAACCTAGTTTCACTCGGTCAGCATCCGCTTCAAGAGCTCAAGCTCTTCAGAAAGCGCGCCGTCTGTTTTGGAAAGCGTTTCAATCTTTCTGACTGCATGCAGGACTGTGGTGTGGTCGCGACCGCCAAAACGTCGACCTATTTCCGGCAATGACCGAAGCGTAAGAACTTTGGCGAGATACATAGCGATTTGTCGCGGGCGCACAACTGTCGCTGTCCTGCGGGAGGACAAGATATCAGGGCGAGAGATGCTATAATGATTGGCGACTAGTTTCTGAATGTCCTCAATCTTGACGCGCTTCGGCTCCCGTAGCTTAACTAGATCTTTAATGGCCGATTCCGCCATTTCCACGGTAAGAGATGCTCCAGCCAGCGTTGAATGCGCTAGGAGCCGGTTCACCGCGCCATCAAGGTCTCTTCCGTTTGTCTGAATCACATTTGCGATGTACCTGATCACTACCGAGGGCACTTCGAAGTTGGGCTGGAGAACTTTAGCCGCCTGGATACGTGCTTCAATGACCTTGACCCGAAGAGCTTCGTCGAATGACCCTATTTCTACGCATAACCCACCCGAGAGCCGAGAACGCACGCGTTCATCAAGGCTTTCAAGTTCGGATGGAGGGCGATCCGCCGCTATCACCACCTGCTTTCCAGCGTCGATCAAGGCGTTCAACGTGTGACAGAACTCCTGCGGAATAGACTTCCCGCGCAAGAATTGCACATCATCGATGATTAGAATGTCGATGGCGCGAAGTCGTTCTTTGTAAGCGATAGCCGTATGCGCACGCAGCGCTGAGACAAAGCCATACATAAACTTCTCAGCGGTGAGATAAAGTGTGCGGCGACCTTGCTGGACTGCTTGGTTCGCAATGGCTTGCGCAAGGTGGGTTTTGCCCATCCCTACCCCAGCATGAATGTAAAGCGGGTTATAGACCGCTGGCTCATGCGGGCTTGAGCTCGCAATTCTTTGCGCTGCTGCATGCGCTAGGCGGTTGGACTCACCCACAAGGAAAGTCTCAAATGAGAACCGTCGATCGAGCGGGGCGCCCGAAATCTGTGTGTCCCCCTGGACTAATTCCTTCCCCGGGCTGAAGGGACGTTTCGGAGGCATGCGCTCCGCCGAGGGCGAAGCTCCAGCGCCGGCCTGTTCGGATGCCTCATTTAGCGAAACTTGGGCAGAGGGCACGCTTCTTCGCGTGCCGGAGCGCACCTCAATCACTAACCCTTTGAGCCCCGCTGCTTCCGCAGACAAGATACTCAGTATGCGCTCCTGGTAATGGGACTGGATCCAGCTTTTGAGGAACTTTGTGGGCACAGAACAATGGGCTACGCCGTTGCTTACTTTGTCCAGTTCAAGCCGAGCAAACCATGAATTGTAGACGTCTTCTCCGAACTCCGCGCGCAGACGTTGGCACACGCGCGTCCACGACCCGTGGCTGGTATCTTCCAGAGGAGCACCTAACTCTGCAGCGTTGCGTGCTGAATTCATCACCAATTCCAAGCTTCGGCAAACCGAGGGAGAGAACATCTCATCTGAAGTTCTCACAAAGAGACTTTCTACGCTCACGTTGGCGTAGAAGTGATCCGATCCAAACTTAACGTCGGGGGCCAACAAGAGCTTGGAGGAAATGAAGATCAAAAACTTCTTGTGTCATCAGGAAGCCCCCATGCCGCACAGATCCCTCTGCGGCGCAATCGTTTCACCAACTTCATCTAGATTGCGACCGAATGGTGGTTCAGCCACTGCCCCGATCAATCAGCGCTCGCTGTTACTCGCGGTTCTTATGACGTGGACTTTTCTTTCAACTTTTTTCATTCGTCATCGGCTCGCACGTGATCTCGGATTGAGATTACATACCGTTCAATACGAAGCAACAAGCAATAGGGCGGTCAGCTTCCGCTGGTTCGTCGAGTTTTATGCACGAATGGATTGACGCGTGTAACCAACTGATTTTTTCGCGAGTGACGTGATCATTTCTTCGCTGCCCATGGAGAGCGAGTTCTTCTCAAGAGCGGATCAAGACCCTCTTCGGGAGCATGCCGGGAGAGAACGGCGGAGCAGCCGTTGGCTTTATGAGCAAGCCCCTGAATCATATTTGTTTTATCTGCGCGCATTCGTTTTGGCGCTACAGGCAAAAAAAAGCCCGGGATGAACCCGGGCTATTTGCGAACTGTAGGGCTGCGTCAGCTTGCGAGCGACTTGACCCGCTTCGTCAAGCGAGCGATCCGGCGAGAGGCTGTGTTCTTGTGAACGATGCCTTTCTGCGCGGCGCGCATAACGATTGGCTCGGCGCTAGCAAGAGCATCTTTGGCGGCAGCGCCATCACCCGATGAAAGCGCTTCTTCCACTTTCTTGAGGAAGGTCCGCATCTGACTGCGACGCGAACGATTAACCGCGGTGCGGCGAGCGATTTTGCGAACTGCTTTTTTAGCGGAGGCTGTATTCGCCATTGGTGACCCTCAGGGCTTGCGGCGCTACGCTGCCGCATAAACAGTACTCGCCCCTCTTGGGGGCGAGAAATTTGACCACGTTCTTACGGATTGAATCCGGCCCCGTCAACAGGGACGTTCAAAGACCCTCGAAAAGAGCCGTCGACAGATAGCGCTCCGCAAAGGAGGGAACGATCACGATGATGTTTCTGTCCGCCATTTCCTTCCTAACGCCGAGTTCGATAGCCGCGGCGATGGCGGCTCCGGACGAGATGCCGATGGGTATGCCCTCCGTCCGAGCCACGAGCCGAGCCGTGTCAAAGGCTGTCTGATTGCCGACGGTGATCACCTCGTCGATGACGGTGCGGTCAAGGATTGAGGGAATGAAGCCGGCTCCGATACCCTGGATTTTGTGCGGACCAGGCTGGCCGCCGGAGAGGACCGGCGAGTCTTCGGGCTCAACCGCCACCATTCTTACCTTTGGCGACTTTTGTTTGAGGATTTCTCCAACTCCGGTGATTGTCCCGCCGGTGCCCACGCCGGCAACCACGGCGTCGACCTGACCTTTGGCGTCCGCCCAAATCTCCTCCGCTGTCGCCCGGCGGTGAATCTCAGGGTTCGCGGGATTTTCAAACTGCTGTGGGATGATTGCGCCCGGAGTGCTCGCGACGATTTCCTGAGCCTTGGCTATAGCGCCCTTCATTCCGAGAGCCGCAGGCGTAAGAACCAATTCTGCGCCGAGCAAAAGGAGCATTTTCCGCCGCTCAAGCGACATGGATTCCGGCATTACCAAGGTTAACTTGTAGCCACGGGCGGCAGCGACGAAAGCCAGCGCGATCCCCGTGTTGCCAGAAGTAGGCTCCACGAGAACATTTTCCCCGGGACTGATCCTTCCCGACTGCTCTAGGCTATCGATCATGTTGACGCCAATTCTATCTTTTACGCTCGCGAGCGGATTAAAAAACTCGAGTTTTGCTATAATATGGGCGCCGAATTTCAGTTCCTGTCGAAGCCTGTTCAACCGGACGAGTGGAGTGTTGCCCACGGTTTGCGTGATTGAGTCGTAGATCAAGCCGCGGCCGATGTTTTGTTCGGACATATTTCACTCCATTATCCAAAAATCATTTGTTCATTAGGATATATTAGCAGCTTTAAATGGTAAAATCGACCAGATTTCCCGGGTTCTCAAACACCTGAAGACCTTCCGCCTGATTGCAAAGTTCAGCCACTGTTGTGGCCTCCAGAAACCTAAAGAGTTCTTGGCTTGCGCCGAGCACAACGGGGGCCACGACGTCTCGAACCAATCTGGAGTCCCCAAATCCCCCAGACTCTGCGTCCTCGGCCGCCAGACAAATCTTTACGATTTCGGCAATTGTGATCCGTCTGCGTTCGCGCGCTAGTTCATAGCCCCCCTTGGGCCCCCGAACCCCTTTAAGGATGCCCGCTCTAACAAAGGCCTGCAGCAAAGGTTCTAGGTGACGTGGGGGGAGCCCATGTCTGGCGGCAAGCGCTTTCGCCGCAACTGGCGCTCCGCGACCATGGATCGCTACATCCACAACGGCCGCTATCCCCAATAACGCGCGTCGCGAAAGAAACATCATCTAGTGGTCTTTCTCGCAGTTAGCCCCGTCGATCCAAAACCATCGTTTGACCGCTCTGACGGATCAAGAAACGACACCGCGTCAAAATCCGCGAAAATCACTGGACTGACGATCAATTGCGCAATCCGATCGCCTCTTTCGATCACGAAGTTTTCCGACCCAAGATTGATCAAGATCACCTTTATTTCACCGCGATAATCACTGTCGATTGTACCCGGAGAATTAAGGACGGTAACCCCCTTGGTCAACGCGAGGCCAGACCGTGGCCTCACCTGCCCCTCAAACCCAAAGGGCAGGTTGATGCAAACGCCCGTGGGAACGAGGCAGCGACCCCCAGGCGTCAAATTGATTGGCTCCCCCTTGGGAATAGCCGCGTGGAGATCAACGCCAGCAGCTTGAGAAGAATGGCGCTGGGGAAGCCCAAGGCCATCCGCGTGCGGCAGAAGGAGTGTGGGGACCCTGATGGCGCTCACTAGGACAACTCTCCTGCACAGAGCGCCACGAGCTTCCGCGCCACGTCCGACTTACTTGATTTTGGCCATGACTCGACGCCTGACGCTCTAACAATGTGAACTGTGTTCTCCTCGCCACCCATAACGTCTGTCCCAGAACTTACGTCATTGGCGACAATAATGTCACAGCCCTTTTTCGACAGCTTTGTCCTTGCGTTCTGAATAAGGGCGTCCGTTTCCGCGGCGAACCCAATTACAAGACGAGGCCTTGACGATGATCTAGATACCTCCGTGAGGATGTCCGGATTTTCAGTCAAGTCGATTTGGGGCGGGCGTGCTTTTGACTTTTTGATTTTCCCCGCCGAGACTTTCGTGACTCTCCAATCAGCAACAGCAGCGCAGCTAATGAAAACATCTGCAGGAAGAGCTTCCATCGTCGCGTCGCGCATTTCTTGCGCCGTAAGTACGCTAATGTGCTTAACACCCTCCGGCGGAGGAATGCTTGTAGGCCCAGAAACGAGCGTCACTCGAGCGCCCGCTGCTTTGGCCGCATGAGCGATCGCATAGCCTTGCTTACCAGAGGACCTATTGGCGATGTAGCGCACGTCGTCGATTGGCTCATGCGTCGGCCCCGCCGTGACGAGCACATGCTTTCCTTTTAGGGATTGGAGGGGCGCGCTCATGTTCGTCGAACCGCTAACCGCGCCCATGACGGCTGCGACAATCTCGGTGATTTCGCTCATTCGACCGAGACCATATTCGCCGCAGGCCATGTCACCTTCTGCAGGTCCGACAAACAATACGCCATCGGATTTCAGCGTAGCTACGTTCCGTTGGGTTGCGGCATGCTCCCACATTCTGACATTCATTGAAGGCGCGATCAGCACGCGCTTGTCGGTAGCCAGCAGAACCGTGGAAGCTAGATCATCTGCATGGCCCGACGCCATTTTGGCCATAAGGTCTGCCGTAGCAGGGGCGACTAGAACCAGGTCGGCCTCTCGCGACAACCGGATGTGTCCAATTTCAGCTTCATCGGTCAAAGAGAAAATTTCGGAGTAAACTTTCTGACCCGAGAGACTAGAGGCTGCGAGCGGCGTGATGAATTGCATAGCCGCCTGCGTCAGTATAACGCGAACGCTGCAACCCTGATCTTTGAGGCGTCTGATGAGATCGAGAGCCTTATAGGCCGCGATTCCGCCACTAACGATGAGAAGAATCCGTGGGTTTTGGAGAGTTCCATCGTCCGTCATTGGGCGCCTCAACGTAATGCGATGCCAATCGCGAGCAATGCTGCGATCATCCAGAGCGCTAGCAGAACGCCGCCGTCGCGCGGCTCCACCCGGACGGCGGGAACACGGGACGAAGGCTGCGCTTCCGAGTGCGCTAAAGCTCGCTCAACCAGATCAGGCAGAATGGGCATCAGCCGGCGTATAGCGGCAAACGCCGTGCGAGCGTCTTGAACCGCTGCGGCAGGCCCCAGATTTTGTCTGATCCATTCGCCAACGACCGGCTCAGCGGTCGACCAGAGATCCAGTCTAGGATCCAGGGAGCGCGCTACCCCTTCAACCACCACCATTGTTTTTTGAAGCAGGACGAGCTCTGTCCTGGTCTTCATATCGAAGAGAGCGGTCACTTCAAAAAGCAGCACCAGCAACCTGGCCATGGAAATCTGGTCGGCGGTTCGTGAATGGATCGGTTCGCCGATGGCGCGGATGGCCTGGGCGAAGTCCTCTACCGCATGAATGCGGGGCACATAACCTGCTTCGAAATGAACTTCCGCCACCCGCCTGTAATCGCGGGTTATGAAGCCATATAGGATCTCTGCGAGAAAACGGCGTTCCTTCTCGCCTAACCGTCCGGTGATGCCGAAATCCACCGCGACAAGGCGACCATCTTCGTCAACGAAGAGATTTCCCTGATGCATGTCGGCATGGAAGAAGCCGTCGCGCATCGCATGACGGAGGAAGGATTGAATGACATTCTGGCCCAACGCTGGAAGATCTACGCCGCGTGCGATCAGTCCATTGATGTCGGAAAGACTTGTTCCGCGAATCCATTCTGTCACCAGAACGTTTTTCGAAGTGCGATCCCAATCCACCTTCGGAACTCTGAATAGCGGATCGTTCTGCGTGTTTTCTTCGAATTCGGAAGCCGCGGCCGCTTCTATCCGGAAATCCATTTCCAGTCGCACGGATCGCGCAAGCGTCTCAACAACATCGATGAGTCTTAGCCGTCGGGCTTCCGCGGAATAACGCTCGGCGAGCTTTGCCGCCCGAAGCATATCCAGTACGTCTCGCTTGAACCGGCGTTCGACGCCTGGACGCAAGACCTTGACGGCTACTTCACGCTCTTCCCCCTTTTGTAGGATCCGAGCTTTATGGACTTGCGCGATAGACGCCGCAGCTACCGGCTCTCCAAACTCGAGGAATATTTTACCAATTGAAGACCCAAGGTCGGCTTCAATTATCTTCACTGCAGTCGCGTGCTCGAAGGGAGAAAGGCGATCTTGGAGCTCGGTGAGCTCCGACGCCGCGCGCATGCCTACGATATCTGGGCGCGTTGCGAGGAACTGTCCAAGCTTTATGTAGGAAGGGCCGAGACGCTCCATGGCGTTCGCGAGCCGATTTCGTTTTTTCTTCGAGTCCCGGCGGGCGATTCGCTTCGCTATGGCAAGCGGGAGACGCGCTGGCGGGGGTAAACCAAGTGGATCAACGCCGGTGAAAGCGCCCTCTCGTGCGAGAACCCATGCTGCGTGCGCAAGCCTTATGAATGAGCCAAAAGCCATCTCAGGCAGCTCTCAAATCTTCCAGCCGGAATGGATAGCGACGATTCCTCCACTCAATTTTATGAAGGAGGTACGTGAGAATCCCGCATCAGCAATTTGTCCCTTGAATGATTCTGCGGAGGGAAATTTGGAAATCGACTCCACGAGGTAGCGATATGAAGCGGAATCGCCAGCTATCATGCCGCCAAGCGTGGGAATGAGTTTAAACGAGTACGATTCGTAGATTTTATCTAAGATCGGCACATCAACGTGTGAAAACTCAAGACACAGAAACCTTCCTCCCCGCTTTAGAACGCGGTATGCCTCTCGTAAAGCTATATCACGACGAGGGACATTGCGAATACCGAACGCGATCGTATAGCCATCGAAGCACTCGCTATCGAACGGCAGACTTTCGGCGTTCGCCTGCTTGAAGGAAACCTGTTCCACCAGATGTTGTTCTTCGGCGCGACGCTCGCCAACCTCAAGCATCGACTGATTGATGTCGGATACGACTACTCGCGCTGAGGACCCCGCGCGACGCGCAATTCTGAATGCGACGTCTCCCGTGCCGCCAGCCATGTCGAGATGGCGCCATGCTCCACGAGGGTTCAACTCGCCAACGAGCGCGTCTTTCCAGATCCTGTGCTGTCCCAGCGACATGACGTCGTTCATGAGGTCATATTTCGCGGCGACTGAATGGAATACCTCGTCAACTAGGCTTTGCTTCTCTTTCAGCGGCACGGTGCTGAAGCCAAAATCGATTTCCGACGGCTCCGCTTTTGAAAATGACCCAGACATCTCCCGCTCCTCTCGCACGGGACCATAGCGCCTGCCGCCCAGTCTGGCTATGAAGTCGTTGTCGGTTCGGAGGACCTGATGCCTGAATTGCCTGAGGTTGAAACTGTCCGCCGCGGATTGGAGCCCTTTTTGGTTGGGCAACGGATTGAAAAAGTGGAATGTCGGGCGAAGTCCTTGCGCTTCCCTTTTCCTGAACGCTTCGCCGACCGACTGCGTGGGCGTCGGGTGGACGCCCTGGGGAGGAGGGCCAAGTATCTGCTCCTCGACCTTGACGATGGCGGCGTCCTGGTGTCCCATCTTGGCATGAGCGGGTCGTTCCGGATCGAGGAGCGCGCCACACTCCAGCCCGGAGACTTTCATTTTCCCCGCTCCCGGGATGAGGCTCACGATCACGTGGTCTTTCACCTCTCGAGCGGCGCGCGGGTCATCTATAACGACCCCCGTCGTTTTGGGTTTATGGACCTGGCCCTCAAGCTGGATCTATACAACAACAGATTTTTACATAACCTGGGCCTTGAGCCGCTCGGAAATGAATTGACCCCAGACAACGTCGCCCACCTTTGCGTTGGCGCGCGGACCAATCTGAAAGCCTTTCTTCTGGATCAGAGCAAGATCGCGGGCCTCGGTAACATCTATGTTTGTGAGATCCTGCATCGCGCCGGCCTGTCCCCAGAACGCTCGGCGTCCTCGCTTGTCTCGTCCTCCGGGCGGGCGGGCAGAAAGCTTGTCAGACTATGCGATGAGACCCGACGTGTATTGGCGGAAGCCGTTAAAGCCGGCGGGTCATCGTTGCGCGACCATAAGCAAGTTGATGGAACCTTGGGCTATTTCCAGCACGGCTTTAAGGTTTATGGACGGGAGGGCGAGCCTTGTCCGACGCCTGGCTGTCGCGGAACGGTGAAGCGAACCGTCCAGTCAGGACGCTCCACCTTCTTTTGTGCAAGCTGTCAGCGTTAGAGCTCAGACGCCCTGCTCCCTAGCCCGTTCTGCTCGTTTGCGGTCATTGGGATCAAGGATCGCTTTGCGAAGTCTGATCGACTTTGGCGTCACTTCCACAAACTCATCGTCTTCGATGTAGGCGAGAGCCTTTTCCAGCGTCATCTTTATTGGAGGCGTCAGTCGGACGGCCTCGTCCTTCCCAGCCGCTCGAATGTTCGTCAGTTTCTTGCCTTTCAGAACGTTGACCTCGAGGTCATTCTCGCGCGTGTGCTGGCCGACGATCATGCCCTGGTAAACTTTCCAGCCGGGTTCGATCATCATGGGTCCCCGATCTTCGAGGTTCCACATTGCATAAGCGACTGCTTCGCCCTGATCGTTTGATATAAGAACCCCATTACGGCGGCCCTGTATTTCGCCTCTAAACGCGCTGTATTCATGGAAAAGACGGTTCATAACCGCCGTACCGCGCGTATCGGTGAGAAGCTCACCTTGGTAGCCGATCAGCCCGCGCGTCGGAGCGTAGAAAACCAGTCGCAAGCGACCGCCGCCGGACGGTTTCATCTCAACCAATTCGGCTTTTCGCTCAGACATCTTCTGGACTACGACGCCAGAGTGCTCTTCATCCACGTCGATGACGACTTCCTCGATCGGCTCCAGGACTTCGCCCGACGATTCGTCTTTTTGGAAGACCACCCGCGGGCGGGAAATACCTAGCTCGAAACCTTCGCGCCGCATGGTTTCAATCAGGATGGAGAGTTGAAGCTCTCCTCGGCCTGAGACGATGTAAGCGTCTGCATTAGGCGCCTGCTCAACGCGCAGCGCAACATTTCCTTCCGCCTCCTTGAAAAGCCGATCTCGGATAACCCGGCTCGTGACCTTGTCACCCTCAGTTCCCGCGAGGGGAGAATCATTCACCATGAATGTCATGGAAAGTGTTGGAGGATCGATTGGCTGGGCCTGAAGAGGCTCGTTGACTTCCAGTGCGCACAGAGTGTCTGCGACATTGAAGTTACTCAAACCAGCGATGGCGATGATGTCGCCCGCCTCGGCTTCTTCAATAGGTTGACGCTCGATGCCTCGGAAGGCGAGAATCTTGGATACGCGCCCCTGCTCAACGAGCTTGCCCGTGTTGTCCAAAACTTTCACGGCTTGGTTTGGTTTGACGCTGCCTGAAAACACGCGTCCGGTAATGATGCGCCCGAGATAAGGATTCGCTTCTATGAGCGTTCCAAGCATTCGAAAACCGCCCTCTGCGATCTTCGGCTCAGGAACATGTTCGAGCACGAGGTCGAAAAGCGGCCCCATTCCTTCTTCTTGTGAGCCATCGGGCGACGCCGACATCCAGCCCTGCTTTGCGGACCCATAGATGATCGGAAAGTCGAGCTGTTCGTCGGTGGCGTCGAGCGCGGCGAAGAGGTCAAAGACCGAGTTGATGACCTCATTGACCCGAGCGTCCGGCTTGTCGACCTTATTGACGCAAACAATAGGCTTTAGGCCTATTTTGAGAGCCTTCCCGACGACGAACTTAGTCTGTGGCATCGGGCCTTCTGCAGCGTCGACAAGAACGATGGCGCTGTCCACCATCGACAGAATGCGTTCGACCTCGCCCCCAAAGTCTGCGTGGCCGGGAGTGTCCACGATATTAATCCGGACGTCTTTCCACACGACTGATGTCGCTTTGGCGAGAATTGTGATCCCGCGCTCCTTCTCCAGATCATTCGAATCCATCACGCGCTCTGCAACGCGTTGGTTCTCTCTGAAGGCGCCGGATTGTTGAAGCAATCGGTCAACCAGCGTGGTCTTGCCATGGTCCACGTGCGCAATAATGGCGATGTTTCGAAGTTTCATGTTTGATGTGTCCAATTTCATCCTAAACAGATCGGCGATCGCCGACCCGTTTCTAATTGCATCGCCGCGGAGATAGTTCGATTTAACAAACAATCCTGCGTTCGACTTCCTTCCGGATGTCGAAGGCGTACGACTAACGCTTTATCTTCAGGTTGCGTTTAGCCAACGTCCTCAGGCGCAACGCGTTGAGCTTGATGAAGCCCGCCGCATCACGATGATCATAGGCGACAGCGCCTTCTTCGAAGGTGACCAGATCCTGATCGTACAGAGAATATGGGCTCTTACGACCCACAACCCAGGCGCCGCCCTTATAGAGCTTCATCCGGACCTCGCCTGTAACGAGCTCCTGACTTTTGTCGATTAGGGACTGCAACATCTCCCTTTCCGGGGAGAACCAAAACCCATTGTAGATGAGCTCGGCGTATCTTGGCATCAATTCATCTTTGAGATGAGCCGCACCGCGATCAAGCGTGATGGATTCGATGCCGCGGTGTGCGAAATACAGAATCGTGCCGCCCGGCGTCTCATACATGCCACGTGACTTCATGCCGACGAAACGGTTCTCCACGAGATCAAGGCGACCGATGCCGTTGTCGCGACCTAGTTGGTTCAAGCACGTTAAGAGTTGAGCCGGGCTCATGGGGACACCGTCAATCGCCACCGGATCACCACGTTCAAACGAAATGGAGACATAAGTAGGGGTATCTGGTGCGTCTTGCGGATCAATTGTTCTTGAGTAAACGTAGTCCGGCGTCTCTTCGGCCGGATCTTCGAGAACCTTGCCTTCCGACGAGGCATGTAAAAGGTTGGCGTCCACGGAAAAGGGAGCTTCGCCTCTCTTGTCCTTGGCGATCGGTATCTGGTTCTTCTCGGCGAATTCGATCAAAGCGGTGCGGGAGAGAAGGTCCCATTCGCGCCAGGGGGCGATCACTTTGATGTCCGGCTCAAGCGCATAATAGGAAAGCTCGAACCTGACCTGGTCATTTCCCTTTCCGGTCGCCCCGTGGGCCACCGCGTCAGCGCCTACCTTGCGTGCGATTTCGATCTGCTTCTTGGCGATCAACGGGCGCGCTATCGAGGTGCCGAGGAGATAGAGACCTTCGTATTGCGCATTCGCCCGGAACATGGGGAACACGTAGTCCCGGACGAATTCCTCGCGCAGGTCTTCGATGAAAATATGTTCTTCCTTGATGCCAAGGAGCAGCGCTTTCTGGCGGGCAGGCTCAAGCTCTTCACCTTGGCCAAGGTCCGCCGTGAAGGTCACGACCTCACACCCGTAGGTGGTCTGGAGCCATTTGAGGATGATTGAGGTGTCAAGCCCGCCGGAATAGGCGAGGACGACGCGCTTGATGTCCTTGGTTTTCATAGCAGGTTCCGACATGTTAATGAGGGCCCGTTCGAGATGGCGTGCACTATAGATTGCGTTCTCTCGAGCGCAACCCGTGATCATCTGGACCCTCAGGCTTTGGGCCAGTCCGCCAGGTTTCTCAAATGTCCTTGTCGCCAGAAGAATTGGAGCGCTACGCACGCCACCTCGTTTTGAGGGACATAGGTGGCCCGGGACAGCAGAGGCTCAAGCGCGGAAGCGTTCTGGTGGTGGGCGCGGGCGGTCTTGGGGCCCCTCTGATCCAATACCTGGCCGCCGCAGGGGTGGGGTCTATTGGTATTGTGGACGACGACGAGGTCGCTCTCTCCAATCTGCAGCGGCAGGTTATCCATCGGGTGAGCGACATTGGGCGGCCCAAGGTGGAGAGCGCACGTGACGCCGTGCACCGCCTCAATCCCAACGTCTCCGTCACGACCCACAAGCAAAGAATCGATCCTTCAAACGTTAGTTCTTTGCTGGAGGGGTATGACGTCGTAGCGGACGGCTCGGACAATTTCGACACGCGCTATTGCGTGTCTGATGCTTGTTTCGACTGTTCGAAGCCCCTCGTCACCGCCGCTGTCGGCGCGTTCGATGGCTCTTTGACAACCCTCAAACCCTATGAATTAGGGCCAGATGGGTCGCCAAATCCCACTTATAGGTGTCTTTTTCCGGAGCCGCCGTCACCGGGAAGTGTTCCCGTTTGCGCCGAAGCAGGGGTGCTGGGTGCGCTGACAGGGGTTCTAGGCGCATTGATGGCGACTGAGGCCATCCGCTGCTTGACGGGCTTTGGCGAGGGTTTGGTCCGAAAGCTGTTGCTGATGGACCTGATGCATATGCGCTTTGAGACCCTCGCCTATGAATGGGACCCGTCAAATCCCTTGAATGGCGTCAACACGCAGCGATAACGGCGATCTCGACCTTGTAATCGGGGGCCGCAAGCGTCGCCTGAACCGTGGCGCGGGCGGGCGTGTCGCCTTGCGGCGTCCACTGGTCCCAAACCTGGTTCATTTCAGGGAAAGAGCTGATGTCGGTCAGCCAGATCGTGGCGGACAAGATCTTGGTCTTGTTCGTTCCGGCCTCCGCCAGAAGCGTATCAATGATCGCCAGGATTTCCGCTGTTTGATCCGCGACGGACCCGCCTTTGGTTTTGTCCGCGACCTGACCAGCGAGATAAAGCGTGTCTCCGTGCTTGACGGCCTTGCTCATGCGGGGCCCCACCCCGTACCGAACGATGCTCATTGTGAACGCCTCCATTTATGCCAGCTGCGAGCAAGTAAGGGGCGGCGGGGTCTTTGGCAAGCAAGCGGAAGCGTCTGTGGACAAACAGTGTATAAGCCTGTGGATTGCTGGGTGAGTTATCCAGTCTGGAGCCGTGGTGACGGCCGGTTGACCGCTCTTGGTAGCAAGACCGCACTTGATTGCCGCCGCCCGCCGCCGCATAGCTGACGAATACAAAATAGGGAGAACGCAGATGACGAAGGACGAGGCGAAGCAGCGCTTGATCGACGCGGGGCTGGTCCTGGACGCCGCTGATCTCGGCGATTTCACGCGTGGACACGTTTCTGTTCGCGTGCCGGATGACGCAGGCCATTTCTACATGAAGCCGCACAGCTTCGGTCTGGATGAGATCACCCTTGAAAACATGGTGACATGCAATCTTGAGGGCGAGAAAATCGCAGGAGGCGGCCCCCGCCACAGCGAAGTCTTCATTCATTCAGAAATCTACAAAGTGCGTCCAGATGTTAACGCGGTGATTCACGCTCACCCAAAACATGCAGTCGCCGTTTCCGCTACCGGTCGGCCTCTACGCCCCTGGAGCCAGCCCAGCGCAGCTTTTGCGGATGGGATCGGCATGTATACCGATACGATAGACCTCATTCGTTCCAAAGAAATGGGCGCCGGCGTTGCTAAAGCGCTCGGGCAACACAAGGCGTGCTACCTCCGCAATCATGGCGTCGCTGTTGTCGGTCGCTCGCTCGAGGAATGCGTCATCCTGACAATTATGTTGGAAAACGCCTGTGAAATTCAATTGCTGGTTGAGGCGGCGGGCTCGCCAGGACCAGAGTTCCCGCATGATGACGTTATGAAGCTGCACGACAAGATCGCGCGGCCTGAGCAGCATGTGATCAATTTTGACTATCTGGTCCGCAAGGCGCGACGCAGCCTGGGCCGGTAAGCGCGCTTCATATGCCGCCTATGATTGCCGCGAGCGCGAGGTAGCGTCCCGTTTTCGCTATCCCGACCAGAAGCAAAAAAGTTGGCAGGGGCTCCCGCAAAGCCCCTGCCGCAACCGTGATCGCGTCACCTACCAGAGGAGCCCAGCTCAGCAAAAGAGAGGCGCGTCCCCATTTGCGATACCAATTCTCTGCTTTTTGAAGAGTTTCTTTTTTGACGGGCAACCAGCCGGAATAGGTGGCGTTAGACGCCCCGCGGCCGAGCCCCCAATTCACCACTGCCCCTAAAACATTGCCAATGCTTGCCGCAGCAATGATCAAGCTCCAAGGTTCACTGCTCAGAGTGAGCGCGGCGATCACAGCGGCTTCCGAAGCGACCGGGAGAATGGTCGCCGCGAGAAACGCTGTTACGAAAATACTGATTCCAGTTTCCATCCCACGGACCTGAGAGGCTCGACGCATCGCAGGATTGCGGACCTCGTCGAGAGGCGATAGACCCTCTCACATATATCGCCGCGCTTCCCCAATCCAGCTAGACCGCGAATCCATATGCGTCATGACCGGGATGAATGGCTTGTTTTGCAGGACGTCGTCGCCTCTCGCGGCCGTAAGACAATCTTTTCCTCAATCTCCGTTGTATGCGCCGAGCGGCGGATAGGGCTGATTGGCCGAAATGGCGCAGGGAAAAGCACGCTCTTGCGGCTTTTGAACGGTCTTCTGCCAGCCCAAAGCGGTTCGATTGCCATGGCTGGCGTCGACGTTAGAGCGAATGTGACGCTTGCTATGCGCCATGTGGGTTTTGTCTTTCAGAATCCAGACCATCAAATCGTTTTCCCTACTGTCCTCGAAGAAATGACCTTTGGCTTCAGGACCAGGGGCTGTTCGAAGGTGGAAAGCGAAATGCGCGCGGTCGCATGCCTCGAAAGATATGGCTGCGGCGATTGGGTTCGCGCATCCGTCGAAGAACTGTCGGAAGGACAGCGACAGAAGCTCTGCATTTTGGCTGTTATTGCGCTAGAGCCGAGCATCATTGCGCTCGATGAGCCATTCGCAAGCCTCGATTTGCCTACACGACTAGAGTTAAATGCGCTGCTCGTAAGCCTTCCACAACGCGTCATCGTCGCCAGTCATGACCTCGATCTTCTTCGCTCTATGGATCGCGTCATCTGGCTCGGAGAAGGCCGGATCATTAAAGACGGAAATCCTGACGAAGTCATTGGCGTTTATGAGGAGCACTGTAGGACCCTTGCCATGATGGGGAGCATCAAAACATGAGCTCCCCCTTTCTTGCCGAAGACAGCTGGGCGCACAGGCTTCCTGTATCGGTTAAAGTAATAGGCCTGGCCATATTCACATTCGCGCTATTCTCAATATGGGATGTTTTTTGGGCCGTCGGAGCGCTTATATTGATCACGATCGGTTATGCTACGCTTGGTAAGCTGGCCTGTGTGCGCATAGCGTCCTTTAGGTTTTTGATCCCGATCCTCTTACTAATAGGAAGTCTTCAGGCGGTTTTCGTAAGCCTTGAGTCGTCGATTGCTGCGGTTGCGAAATTACTTGCGGCCTTTCTGATGGCGGATTTAGTGACTGCGACGACGCCGATGTTATCGATGATGGATTTTTTCACGCGTTTGTTCCAACCGTTCAAAAGGCTTGGTTTTGATCCTGGCGCACTGGCGCTTGCATTCGCTCTCGTTTTGCGATTTGGCCCGGCGCTCCTGTCGGACTATGAGCGTCGTCGAGAGGCATGGCGCGCGCGTGGCGGGCGAGGCGCTGGCCTTATGCTGCTGCCGGCTTGGATAGCTGGAGCCATACGTATCTCTGATCGCATCGCCGAAGCGCTTGATGCGCGCGGCGCCTGTCGGCGGACAGAAGTCTCTCATGACTAATCGCGACATTGCACGAATCTCGATCTTCGCAGCACTCATCGGTGTGATGGGTTTGATGCCGCGACTTGATCTCCCATTCGCTGCTGGAGTTCCTATAACGGCCCAAACACTAGGCGTTATGCTCGCGGGATTGACGCTTGGCTCTCGTCTTGGCTCACTCGCCGTCATATTGTTCTTGTTTGTAGTGGCTTGCGGGGCTCCTCTCCTATCCGGTGGCCGTGGCGGTCTTGGGGTGTTCGCAGGACCAACCGGGGGCTACTTATTTGGTTGGATCGCTGGTGCTTTTGTTTGTGGCGCATTGGTTACCCGCATTCGCGTTGGCGCCTTTCCGAGCGCGCTCGTGGCGAGCCTCGTGGGCGGCGTTTTGGTGATCCATGCCTTTGGGGCGCCATGGCTCGCATGGATAGCAGGTTTGAGCCCGTGGCAAGCTGCTGTAGCATCCGCTACGTTTGTCCCGGGCGATGTTCTGAAAGCGATAGGCGCAGCTCTTGTTTACAAGAGCTATCGCGCGAGAGCCGTTGACAGAAATGACTTTTGAGCACATCGGATCGACGCTGGAACGGCATGCGGCTCGCAAGCCCGAAGAAGTTGCGATCGTCTGTAATTCGGCGACGATCTCTTGGGAACGACTGCTTCAGCTTGTAGCCCATCGTAGCGTCTGGATACGCTCACAAGCCGGGTCTAATCCGCGAGTATGCATTGATACGCGCAGTCCAACAGACCTGATCATTTGGGTATTAGCTACAGCACGTGGTGGCGGCGAAGCTCACATTCTCGATCCTGACTGGCCAAGCGCAGTTAAGAATGAATTGATCCGTAAGCTGGCGCCGGGTCTCATAGTTTCTTCCGAGTTTCCTCAAATGGCGCCTGCGCCTTTGCAAACAAAGGAGCTGAATGGACCCGCCACGGCTGACGACCCTTTTTATGTTGGCTTCACCTCCGGCGTCGCAGCTGCGCCAAAAGGCTTTCGACGTAGTCACCTTTCTTGGATTGAAAGCTTTAGGGCTGAGGAAAGAGAGTTTGGAATTCAGGAAGGTGATATCGTCGCAGCTATAGGTTCTGTTTCCCACTCTTTATTTCTGTACGCGGCTTTAAGGTCGATTCAAATAGGCGCGCGTACGATCCTGATGAACCGCTTCGATCCAAATCATGCGCTCGATATCATGGATCGGAAGCAGGCAACGATACTTTACGCAGCGCCGAGTCATTTAAAACTCATGGAAATAGCGAGTGCGCAGACCGTCAACTCTTTACGGCTTGTGCTATGTTCTGGCTCCAAATGGCTGGGTCATTCTGAGAGGCTTAGCTCCCTTTTTCCGAATGCGGAGTTTTCTGAGTTTTATGGCGCATCTGAATTGAGTTTCGTTTCAGTTCGTCGGAAAAGAGATGGAGCCCCTTCATCGTCTGTGGGACGGGCGTTTCCAGGCGTGGAGATTGCGATACGCGATCAAGAGGGGCGCAAGCTTCAAGCTGGGACTGTCGGGAGAATCTACGTGCGCAGCCCGTTCCTTTTCAATGGTTATGCGACAGGCGAGGCCCCGCCCCATCGCCACGGTGACGAGATGTCGATCGGAGATCTCGGACGTCTAGATGAGAATGGTTTTTTATATCTAGAGGGACGGGAAGGCCGGATGCTGGTTACGTCCGGCAAAAATGTTTTTCCAGAACAGTTGGAGGCTATTTTGATGGAGCATCCTCACGTTGAGGCTGCAGCCGTTATCGGGGTTGACGATCCCAAACGCGGCGTCCGTCTAGTCGGGCTTATCATCCCAAAAGAGAGTGCAGAGCTCTCCGCAGCCAGTTTAATTTTGCATCTAAAGCAGAAAGTCTCTCCGTCGCTTATTCCCACAATCTACATGCAGCCTCGGCAATGGCGCTGGACGCGCTCAGGTAAAACCGACATTGGGGCCCTCGAAGATGATCTTCGTGAAGGCGCATGTGAGCTCATCCGATGAAACCAGTTTTCATTGTAGCCGCAAAGAGGACGCTTGTTTCACCCCGGCATGGCCGTTGGAAAGCTACTAAAACTGAAGATCTCATGGCGCCAGTGCTGAAGGCTTTGGTCGAACCATTGGGCCAGAGGTCATGGCCGCAGGAGGTCATTCTTGGGAACGCCTTGTATGGAGGAGGCAATCCAGCTCGCTTGACCGCGCTCGCGGCTGGATTTCCTCGTCACGTTTACGCCTCCACGCTCGACACTCAATGCTGCTCCGGCCTCGACGCAATAACTTTGGGCGTCAGCAAGATCGCAGCCGGAAAGGCGGAGGTGATCGTTGCTGGTGGCGTTGAGAGCTATAGCCGCTCTCCTATTCGTCAGCATCGAGCGCTGGATATAGGTCAACCACACATTGAATATCAAAGACCCCCCTTCACTCCATGGCCGGACCGGGATCCAGATCTTCTTCAGGCGGCCGCGCAATTGGCGGCGCAGTATGGCGTCACGCGGGACGCTCAGGAACAATTTGCATGCGAAAGTCACGCAAAAGCCAGGGCCGCGAGTTTCCAAGGCGAGCTTGTCGCCCTCGATCAATCAGCTCGTGATGATTTCACCAGAGATTTAACCTCGTCGATTTGTCGACGCTTGCCACTTCTGGCCGGGGATACCGCATCCGGGCTTACGTCCGCGACCGTCGCTGTTGAGGCCGACGCCGCAGCGGGCGTACTTCTCATGTCCTCGGACGCTTGCGAGCGTTTCGGGGTTGCGTCAGTAGCCAGGGTGGCGGGGTTCCGGCAGCTGGGGGGGGATCCTGAGCATCCAATCCTAGCTGGCATAGAGCCGGCAAAGGCATTGCTGGCTTCTTTGGAAGAGGGGGTCTCCGTTGCGGAAATTATGGAGTCTTTCGCTGTCCAGGCGATGCTATGGCGGCATGCGCTGGGAATCGACGATCAGGTCATGAACCGGGGGGGCGGAGCGCTCGCACGCGGTCACCCCATAGGGGCGTCGGGGGCGATCCTTTTGGTCAGGCTCTTCCATGAGCTCAAGCGGGAGAGCGTGGGAGCTTCGGGCGTCGCTGCGATCGCTGCAGCAGGAGGGCTTGGATCAGCCATTCTGCTGCAGAGATGTTGATCGACTAAGTCATCGTATTTCTGTCACTTTTAACACAGCCACTCCGGCGCCTAGCATGCCTAGGGCCGCCGCGGCGCCGCGCGAAACATCAAGGCCTCGTCCTGCGATGAAGGGGCCCCTATCGTTCACACGAACAGTGACTCTTCGTCCATTTGAAGGGTTCACGAGCTTGAGTCGTGTTCCAAACGGCAGCGTCCTGTGCGCCGCCGTTAGGCCATTAGGGTTGAATTTTTCGCCCGAGGCGGTTCGAGATCCGTGCTGATAAAATGACGCTTTGATGTTTTTGCCTGGTGCGAAATCAGCTTTTGCTAACGAAGAAGCGCTGATCAGCAAAATAGCTGATGACGTAAGAATCGTGATTTTTTGCAATGAAAGCCACTCCGGATGATAAAACCGGATGGCCGTTTATTTCTCAAATGCGCCGTTGAGCGGCCTAAAAAACGGAATCTTTGTGACGGCTCTACGCCCACAGCGCGCGCGTAAACTGATTATACGTCGAGATTAGAAACGCTTAGTGCGTTTTCTTGGATGAATTCCCGCCGTGGCTCAACAACGTCGCCCATGAGTTTGACGAAGATATCGTCGGTCTCCGCCACGTCTTTGAGCCGTACTTGAAGCAGGGAACGCACATTACGATCGAGCGTCGTTTCCCATAGTTGTTCAGGGTTCATTTCTCCCAGGCCCTTATAGCGCTGGATTTGGGAAATCCCCTTTTGACCTGCGGCCATCACAGCGTCCATAAGCGCAATGAAGCCGGAAATCCGTGTCTCATCAGACCTGCGCAGGAGCGTTGCCCCATTCGCAAACACTGAGCGCATAGCGCTGGAATGCTCATCAAGCTTCCGCGCTTCTGCGGAGGCGAGAAGTCCTTGGTCCAGGGCGGCAACCTGCCGGACGCCTCGAACCTCTCGGGAGAAAAGGAAGCCGTTGCTTGAGATCGCGCCGGACCACCCGCGCTCAGTTTCCTCTGCGAGGGCATTCAAGTGTGCAGCTATCTCTCCGGCGGCGGCCTGCGCCGCCGCCTCGCCTAGAGTTGCAATTGGTTTCAGCGCGCCAGCAATGACGGTTTGTTCGATTAGAGTTCGGTCATAGCGGGAATGAATCTGCTGCATTACCTGCTTGAGCGTGCGCGTTTCCTCAAGAAGTCTACGTAGATCTTCGCCGGCGCGCACTTCGCCATCGCCCAGTCGGAGAGCGGCGCCTTCTAGCCCGTTTCCAATCAAATAGTCTTCCCGCGCTCGTTCATCCTTCAGATATTGCTCTGACTGACCGCGTTTGACCTTGTAGAGCGGCGGCTGGGCAATAAACAGGTGCCCGCGCTCAATCAACTGCGGCATCTGTCGGAAGAAGAAGGTTAGAAGCAAGGTTCGGATATGGGAGCCGTCGACATCAGCGTCCGTCATAATGATGATCTTATGATAACGAAGCTTGTCCGGATTGAAATCTTCCCTGCCGATCCCCGTTCCCAGCGCCGTGATGAGAGTTCCAATTTCCTGGGATGAGAGCATTTTGTCGAAACGCGCACGCTCGACATTAAGGATCTTGCCACGCAGGGGCAGAACCGCCTGATACTCGCGATTACGGCCTTGTTTCGCAGACCCGCCGGCCGAGTCGCCCTCAACGATAAACAATTCAGCCTTCGCCGGGTCCCGCTCCTGACAGTCGGCAAGTTTGCCAGGAAGGTTTGCTACATCGAGAGCGCCTTTTCGACGGGTGAGTTCGCGGGCCTTACGCGCGGCCTCTCGCGCATGCGCGGCTTCCACGACCTTGGAGACGACCGTCTTCGCCTCCTGCGGATGCTCCTCGAACCATTGCCCCAGCATCTCATTAACGAGGTTTTCGACGACCGGCCGCACCTCGGAGGATACGAGCTTGTCTTTTGTCTGGGAGGAGAACTTTGGATCTGGAACTTTGACGGACAAGACGCAGGTTAAGCCTTCGCGGCAGTCATCGCCTGAAAGATCCACCTTCTCTTTTTTTGAAAGACCGGAGGTTTCCGCATAGCTGGTGACTTGGCGGGTCAACGCGGACCTGAAGCCCGCAAGATGTGTTCCACCATCCCTTTGGGGAATATTGTTTGTGAACGCCAGCACGCTCTCATGGTAGCTGTCATTCCACCAGAGGGCGACTTCTACGCTGATCCGATCGCGCTCGCCTGCTATCATGATAGGCGCGCCCAGGAGAGGATGCTTGGCGCGATCAAGGTATCGCACGAAAGCTTCGAGCCCTCCTTGATAGAAGAACTCTTCCTCTTTACGCTCGGCATGGCGTTCATCGGTCAGGACGATGTGTACGCCTGAATTCAGAAACGCTAGTTCACGGAGTCGATGCTCGATGGTGGCGTAGTCGAAATCCACCATCGTGAAAGTTTGTGGCGATGGGAGGAAGGTCACTTCAGTTCCGCGCTTCTGCGCCCCGTCCACCAACGGCGCCGCGCCGGTCATCGCAAGCGGAGCTACCGCGTCGCCATGCGCGAATTCAATGAAGTGTTCTTTTCCATCGCGCCAGATTCGCAGCTTCAGCCATTCGGAGAGCGCGTTGACGACCGAAACGCCCACACCGTGCAAGCCGCCGGACACCTTGTATGAATTCTGGTCGAACTTACCGCCCGCATGCAATTGCGTCATGATGACTTCGGCGGCCGACACGCCTTCTTCCGAGTGTATGTCGGTAGGAATGCCGCGGCCATTATCCGTCACCGTGCAGGATCCGTCCGGATTCAGCGTCACGGTCACACGCGTCGCGTGGCCCGCCAAGGCTTCGTCGATGGCATTGTCCACCACTTCGTAGACCATGTGGTGCAAGCCGGACCCGTCGTCCGTGTCCCCAATGTACATGCCCGGCCGTTTGCGAACGGCGTCGAGCCCTCGCAGCACCTTGATCGACTCGGCGCCATAAGAGTTAGGGTCTTTTTCGGGCGATGAGGTCTCTGTCATGGGGACGCGGGATCTCGATGTATGGAGGTGGTTCGACCACCGTCGAATCGGGAGCGCCAATCTACCCCGAAACCCCCTTGAATCGGAGCTAAATCATACCGTTCCGCCCCTTGTTCTCACGCATATATAAAACGTTTAAAATCAGTAATTTATTAGATTTTCAGGGAGGCGTCGCCACTTCCGCTGAGCCAGCGGTGACGCGAATGAGGGCCCCGGACCTCGGCATGTCGGCGAAGGCTTGCGGATCTGCGCCTGTAACCCAGACTTGGCAGCCAATTTGTTCAAGGATATTAAACAAAGCAATCCTTCTTTGCGGATCGAAATGCGCCATGACCTCATCGAGCAAAGCGATTGGCGCGAAACCGCTCGAGGCGCGGACCAGATTCGCATGGGCGAGGATCAATCCGACCAGCAGCGCTTTTTGTTCGCCGGTTGAACAGCGATCCGCCTGCACTCGTTTAGGCCCATGAATGACTTTAAGATCGGATGACTGCGGGCCGACAAGCGTGCGTCCCGCCGCGGCGTCTCGGCGCCTGCTTTCTCTGAGCATGGACCTGTAGCGATCTTCCGCCTCCAGCGCTGTTTGTGCGCGCACCAGTTCGTCGATTTCGCCTACAAGGCTTACAGAGGCCCAGGGAAAGGGCGTTTCCACGCATTTCCCGATATCGATGATTTGTTGGAGCCGGTCCACAGTGTCGCATCTTGCGATCGCGATTGCGATCGCTGTTTCCGCTATTTCCTGCTCCGTGGCGTCTAGCCAAGCCGCGTCCGGCATACGTTCTTCAAGCAATCTATTCCGATTTCTCAACGCCCTCTCAAGCGCGGAGACCCTCGCGGCATGCTCGGAATCCACGCTCAGGACCATCCTGTCGAGAAAGCGCCGCCGCTCGGATCCCGGACCCATGAACAGCCCATCCATGGAAGGGGTGAGCCAGATGATTCGCAGGTAATCTGAGAAAGCTCTCGCCGAACTCGCCGGCTGGAGGTCGATCCGATGCTTTCGGCCAGGACCTTCCGCGGGATTGGAGCCCGTGCCCAATCGCACCCGCCCCAAATCGCAATCCAGCTCCAGCGAAACAGCGAAAGAACCATCCCCAGCGGCGCGGGCGAGTTCGCCCAGCTCCGCACGCCGCAGGCCTTTGCCCGGCGTGAAAAGCGACAAAGCTTCGAGAATATTCGTCTTGCCCGCGCCGTTCTCGCCGCAAAGAGCGAGAAACATGGCGCTGCCGAGATCGAGTGAAAGCCGCTTGTAGGATCGGAAATCCTGCAGCTGGAGCTTCCGCACGGCTGGGGCCGTGCTCAAACATTGGTTTTGCGACGACATGGGAGGCTCTTGCCACAATACGACGGAGCGATCCAATTATGGGATTCCTCCCATTTTTCGCCCACCCGCTGAGTGGGCGAATTTATGGTTGCGTCCCTTGATGGGCAGCCGGATAAACTCCGCCTGCGTTTGGCGCACAGGGAATCTACGTATGCAAGCCGAGCAATTGTTGGCGGAGATCGGGGACTTTTGCCGAGCCGTCGGCCTCGCGGAGTCGACCTTTGGAAGGGCGGCGATCAACGACGGAAAACTGGTTTCCCGATTGCGCAACGGCGGCCGGATCACAACGCATACGCTCGACCGTATACGCACATTCATGGCTGACTATGCCGCGGAAGGGGGGCGAGGCGCGATCACGCCCAAACTGGCTGCAAAGTCGGTCACGAGCTCTGCGTCCATCGCATTTGGTTCAGGACAGTCCCTCAGAGTTGAGGCGACCCGTAGCGACACTGATCCGCAGCAGAATTTCAGATTCTATGACAATCGGCAGAAATACCTTCTATTTGTGAACACATGCAGCGAGAAATGGGAAGTCGCTAATCGTATCTCGCAAGAACTCGCGAATGTGCATCCCCGTCCTCCGGCGTTTCGCTTGTTTGACGCTGGCGTGGGAGATGGGAGCGTGCTTGCGCGTGTCATGCGTTCAATGCACGATCGTCACCCGACCATGCCGTTTTATGTGGTGGGGAAGGAGATCAGCGTTGAGGACGTCCGCTTAGCGCTCCAGAAAATGGTCGACCGGTTTGTGGAGCATCCGTCGACCTGCCTCGTATTGACAAATCTGCAATATGCAAGCGCGTCATGGCTAACCGTGAAGTCGGTCAGCGCAGCCTCCAGTCTCGTGTGGCATGAGTTGCGGTTGACGGGGAATACGGGACACGCCTTTGAGCGGCAGATAACCGAACTTGAGCCCTTCTTGTCGCAAAACTGGAATGCTCGCGTTAGTTCTGCCGGTCACTCGATTTATGAGCGTCCCGCTGTCCTCGTCATCTATCGTGAAGATCATAAATTTCTTCTCGATCCCATTATTCCCCGTCAGGGTCAGACGCCAGCCAATTACGATCTCGTCATCGCTTCGCAGCCCTATCGTGCGCGCGCATCGATCGAGTTCAAAGCGAAGCGGGTGCTGGCGCCCTTGGCCAAGGCGTTAGGGCCGGGTGGAAGAATGATCGGCATTCATTCTTCGGGCGGCGATCCTGGCATGGAGATTATCCGCAAGGTTTGGCCAGACGACGATCCGTTCGTCACAAACAATCGGCATGACATTCTGAAGCAGGTCAAGCAGGAGCTTGGGCCGCTCGCGCGTGAGTTTTCTTTCAACGCCAATTCCGACAACAAGTCGCTATTTAGATACAATATGCACGCGCTTCCTAGCGAGATCGCCGGATCGATAGGCACATCTACGCTTTTCGCCGCCTGGAACGCTGCGATCTATGTCGCTCAGGTCGAAGACGATCGTCTAGCCCCTGTGGTCGCAAACGATAAGTATCTGGAGGCCACTCAGACTGTGCTCCATCAAAATGGTGGTCTCTGGTTCTTCGACGAATCCTTCGTCGTTTCCCGACGGCGCGATTGATGAGCGCAGGGATGACCATTGGCGCTGCGGAGTATCAGGCGACGCTACGAAATCAGATCGCGCGATTTATGGGCGCTTGCTCGCTGGAAGCAACCCGGCCTACGCATGCGGAGCTTGACGCTCTGGCGAGCGTTCTCAGGCCCGGCGTGAGCGTCTATCTCACAGCTATACCCGGTCGCCCGCTTGAGGAGCTCATCGCGCCCGCGGTCCGCTTGCGCCAGCTTGGACTTGTTCCTGTGCCGCATGTGTCGGCGCGACTTCTGCCGGACGTTCGTGCGCTTGATTCCTTCCTCTCCCGCGTCGCGCATGAGGCGCAGGTTGATCATGTTCTGCTCGTCGGCGGCGATCGTGCCCGGCCGGTGGGAAGCGTGCATGACGCCTTGCAGGTCATCGAAAGCGGCGTGTTTTCTCGCAACGGAGTTTCGAAGGTCGGCGTACCGGGATTTCCTGACGGTCACCCTGTTTTAAGCGCGGATGAAATTGAAGCGAGCTTGCTGTCAAAACTCGCAAGTCTCCAGCGGCAGGGCGTCGAGGGAGAGATTGTCACGCAATTCAGTTTTGATGATAAACCTCTAATCGATTGGCTGGGCTGGCTAAGAGCGCGCGGCGTTCATGCGCCCGTCCGTATAGGGCTCGCGGGTCCGACTACCCTTATGACCTGGTTGAGTTATGCGCGGCGATGCGGCGTCAAAGCTTCGGCGGGAGCGCTTGCGTCGCGAAGCGGGCTCGTTAAGCACGCGTTCAAGGCGGTCGCGCCTGACCCGATCATCAGCAAGCTCGCCGGTTCGCCGCTCTTCTCGGCACAGGCAGGCGTGCGGCCGCACCTGTTTGCCTTTGGCGGACTGATTGAGACCGCAAAATGGCTGCGCGCAGCGGCTGACGGCGATTTCCGTATCACCTCTGATGGCTTTGAGCCATCGCTGACTTAAACGCGCATAGGCATCAGCACATAGAGTGCGGATGAGCCATCCCTATTCTGAACAAGGGTCGGGGATCCCGCGTCCGCCAGTTTGAAGAGCGCGGTGTCGCTGTCCAGCTGTGCGGTGATGTCGAGCAGATACTTGGCGTTGAAGCCGATCTCCATAGGAGCCGCATCGTAATCGACCTCAAGCTCCTCCGTGGCCGATCCGGAGTCCGGATTGGTGACCGTCAATGTGAGTTTGCCTTCACCCAGCGCCAGTTTCACCGCGCGACCGCGTTCCGATGAAATCGTCGATACGCGATCAACGGCGCGAGCGAATGAATCGCGCTCGACCGCAAGACGTTTGTCGTTGCCGGCGGGAATGACGCGCGCATAATCAGGGAAAGTCCCGTCGATCAGCTTGGATGTCAGAACAACGTCGCCAAATGTGAAACGAGCTTTCGTTGTCGACATCTCGATGACGACTTCGCCGGCGCCGTCGTCGAGGAGCTTCTGGACCTCCGAAACCGCTTTACGGGGGATGATTACGCCCGGCATCCCTGCCGACCCTGTAGGCGCTGGGATCTCGACGCGCGCAAGGCGGTGGCCGTCAGTGGCGACCGAACGCAACATCGTATGCCCTTCCACATCCAGCGTGTGCATGAAAATGCCATTCAAATAATAGCGCGTCTCCTCGGTGGAGATTGCAAATTGCGTTTTCTCAATGAGCTTCTTGAGATCCGCCGAGGAGAGGGTGAACTTGTGCGACAGGTCGCCCGCGGTCAGGTCGGGGAAGTCGGCCTCTGGCAGGCACTGCAGCATGAATCGAGAACGGCCCGATCGCAGCAGAAGCTGACCGGCGTCACCCGTCAGTTCGAGGGAGACCTGAGCGCCGTCAGGGAGTTTGCGCACGATTTCATAGAGCGTGTGGGCCGGCAGCGTCGTCGCGCCGCTCTGGGTGACGTCGGCGGCAAGTGTTTCAGTCACCTCGAGATCAAGATCGGTCGCTCTCAGGAAAAGAGAGGACCCGCTCGCCTGGACAAGAACGTTGGACAGGATCGGAATGGTGTTGCGGCGTTCCACCACACGATGGACATGGCCTAGAGCTTTCAGGAGCGCCGCTCTCTCCAGGGTGACCTTCATGGTTAAGTCCTGCTCCACCTGATCTACGGAAGGGGCTTTTCGCCCAAAGGGACCGAACATTGGCAAGACAGTGGCTCCGGCGCAAGCCCGAGCGCGGAACTCGATCAAAAGTTAGGGCTATGGACACGAGATTTCGGGGGAAAGAGGAGAGCGTAACGCCCCCTTAATGGAGAGCAAATACCCTGCCGGTCCTGGGAATGAAGCGTGCGCTTCCCATTGTTGCAGAGGGCTTATGTCTCGTCGGGGTCGCTCCAGCGATATTAGCCTGTCGGAGGACGACAGGATCGAGCCCGCTGGCCCGAGGCGAAAGCCCGCCCGCAAGTCCTCTCGCGAAACCAACGAGGAGAAGCCGCGCCGAGGCGGCGGGAGGCGCCGGGGCTCGATCCTCCTGCGTCTGACCTACTGGTGCTTCGTGGCGGGCCTGTGGGGAGCTATTTTGTTTGGCGGCGTCGTAGCTTGGCATGCCGCGCAATTGCCCCCGATCGACCAGCTTTCGATTCCCAAGCGTCCACCTAACATCGCAATCCTGGACGCCGATGGGGTGCCCCTCGCCAATCGAGGAGGCAGCGGCGGTCCGGCGGTCCGGCTGGATGATCTGCCGACTTATCTGCCGCAGGCTTTCATCGCTATTGAAGATCGCCGTTTCTACGAGCATTTCGGTCTGGATGTCGTCGGTCTGGCGCGTGCGATGGTGCGCAATCTGTCCGGCGGTGGCGGCCTCCAGGGCGGATCCACCCTGACTCAGCAATTGGCGAAAAACCTATTCCTGACGCAGGAGCGAACTGTTTCGCGCAAGGCTCAGGAGGCCATTCTAGCGCTATGGCTTGAGCGCAATTATTCAAAGGACCGAATCCTCGAGCTTTATCTCAACAGAGTCTATTTTGGGGCTGGCGCTTATGGCGTTGAGGCGGCGGCTCAGCGCTATTTCGGAAGAAGCGCGCGTCAGGTCACCGTTCAGGAAGCCGCCATGCTCGCCGGCCTCATGGTCGCGCCCTCGCGTTTGTCTCCAACCCGCAATCCCACTGGCGCCGCGGAGCGCGCTGCTCTCGTCATTAACGCCATGGCGCGAGAGGGGTTCATCACGGAGACCATGGCGGGCCTCGCCCATGCGAAGCCGGCGGAGGCCATTCGCGAGACCAGTGTGGGCTCCATCAATTACGCCGCTGATTACGTGATGGACGTTCTGGATGAGACCATCGGGGCGATCGAGGACGACATTGTCGTTTATACAACCTTGCGAGGCGATCTGCAGGCGGCCGCTGAAAAGGCGCTTGCGGGGGAACTCGCGCGCCGCGGCGCTCAATTGGGCGTGTCGCAAGGAGCGGCGCTGGCGATGGATCCCAGCGGGCAAATTCGAGCGATCGTCGGCGGACGAAATTACTCGGAAAGCCAATATAACCGTGCGGTCTCTGCAAAACGCCAGCCCGGCTCCTCCTTCAAGCCCTTCGTGTATCTGGCTGCGCTGGAGAAGGGGCTGACGCCGGACACGATCCGTGAAGACGCGCCCATCAACGTGCGGGGCTGGCGACCTGAAAACGCCAGCCGTGAATATCAGGGATCAATTACGCTTCAGCGGGCCCTTTCCCAATCATCCAACACCGTGGCGGTTCGCTTGGGGTTGGAGGTTGGACCAAAGGCGGTGGTCGAGGCTGCGCACAGGCTGGGCGTTCATTCAAGCCTCACGCCTGACGCCTCGATAGCGCTGGGAACATCGGACGTCACATTGCTGGAAATGGTTTCCGCGTATGCGACCTTCGCAAATGGCGGAATCAGGATTCAGCCGCACGTGATCACGCAGGTGAAGGCCGCCAATGGAGCGGTTCTTTATCGACGAAAAGGCGCCAGTTTCGGTCGTGTTATCGATGCGCGTCATGTTTCCATGATGAATGCGATGCTTAGGGAAACCCTGCATACCGGCACGGCTGCTCGTGCGGACATCAAGGACATCGACGCCGCCGGCAAGACTGGCACCAGTCAGGAGCATAGGGACGGCTGGTTCGTTGGCTATTCCTCGCAGCTCGTCGCCGGCGTGTGGTTCGGCAATGACGATGCATCGCCCACCAAGCGGGTGTCGGGAGCCAATATCCCTGCCGCCGTTTGGGCTGAAATCATGCGCGACCATCACAAGGGCGTTCGCGCGGCTCCATTGCCTTCGAATTGGCGCGAAGGCGCTCCAGGCCGTCCCGCAGGTGCGGTTGGTGATCGTCAGGAGCCCGTCTCGGTTTCAAGTGTCGCTTCGCCCACGCCTCCAACGCCGGGTGGGTCGAGCCGCGGAGCCGCGCAGGCGGGCCTCCGCGATACGCGCATGCAAACGGACCAAAGACGCGATTCCGACCTTCTTCCGCCTGCGGAACTTGGCGCGCAGTCCCGGCCCACGGAAATAGGCGGCGGCGGCTTATTCGACCGATTGTTTCGATAGCTCCTTAGTGAACGCTGACCATACGAAGCTCGTGTTCCCACGCATTGGCGATGGCGACATCGCGCGAGTCCGTTAGCATGATCGGCGATCCATCGGCGTTCACAAGCGCGAACAATTTCAGTCCGGGCTGGATCGCGCCAATCTGCGGAAACAGTTTCGCGGCTTCTTCCGACCCAATTTGCTTCAAATATGCCACCGAGCCTCCGCCCAGATCTGCGAATTGCTCTAGGGATAGCGGACCCCGGACAGCGTTCGTCTCATCAAACATGAGCGACTCCTTTGTCTCCATCCTGAAATTTTTTCTCAATCACGCGCGGTTATGTTGATTTTCTGAACGATCCTCTCGGGTTCGGGGCGGATTAGATCCACGGAGAGCAATCCGTTCATTAGTTCGGCACCCTGAACCTGCATGCCTTCAGCCATTAGGAAAGTGCGCTGGAACTGCCTGGCGGCGATGCCGCGATGCAAGAAAACGCGCTCTTTATCCTCTTGTTGGCGCCCGCGGATCACGAGCTGACGCTCTTCCAGCGTCACTTCGAGCTGATCCAGCGTGAACCCTGCAACAGCCAAGGTTATGCGCAGACGTTCAGGCAGAACGCCCGACTTAGGAAGTCGCTCGATGTTGTAGGGGGGATAACCGTCAGATGACGATCTGCTGACCCGATCCAGCGCGCGCTCGATGTCATCGAACCCGAGCAGGAATGGCGAGCTTAGACTTGGCGTGCGCGTCATTTGGCGAAGCCCTCGAGAAGGCGCCTCGATTGGGACCCTTACGGCGTCCGGGATGATCCTACGCCGCAGGATATGGCGATCGTTTTCCCCCGTTCAAGGCCAAACTGGCGGACCGAGGCCGGTTCATGGCAGACTTCCTACAAGGGAGATCCGAAATGAGCCAAAGCCGCTTCAATTGGTTCATGGCGCTAGGCTTGCTGGCGCTGTCGTCCATCGCCATTGCGCCTTCTTCCGCCAAGGATGGCGCGATTCCCGTGGACGTTGAGTTGGTTCTGGCGGTCGATATCTCCTATTCGATGGACCCGGAAGAGCAGCGGCTCCAACGCGAGGGCTACGCGCAGGCGCTCGTGTCGCAAGATTTTCTGAACGCCATCAAGAGCGGCGCGTATGGGAAGGTGGGAATTGTCTATCTCCAGTGGGCCTCCCAGCATGATCAGGACGTTCTTCTGCCCTGGACGATTATTGATGGGCCGGAAACCGCGCGCGCAGCCGCCGAGCGCTTGCTGGAGGCCCCCTATCGACGGGCCCAGCGGACATCCATCTCCGGCGCTATTGATTCTTCAATGAAGCTCTTCGAAGGCAACGGCCTGCATGGGATGCGCCGTGTGATCGACATATCGGGGGACGGCACCAACAACAGCGGTCGTCCGGTGACGGAAGCGCGGGACGAGGCGATAAGGCAGGGCGTTACGATCAACGGGCTGCCATTGTTGCTGCGCCCGTCGTCTTGGGGGTTCAACGACATCACGAACCTCGACGAATATTACGAGGACTGCGTGATTGGAGGGGTCGGCGCTTTTTCCATTCCGATCAAGGACCGGTCGCAATTCGTGACAGCAACGCGCACCAAACTCGTTCTGGAGATCGCGCTGTCGCCTTATCTTCCCGATAGCGGGGAGGCCTTGGTCCAGTTCGCCCAGGCTCGCGAGCCGCGCGTCAGTTGCCTCGTCGGAGAATCGCTGTGGCGGAACCGATGGGGAAATTGAGTTGAACAGGCTCCATCGGGGCGCCGTCGCCTTTGTCGCCCTTTGCGTTGGTTTTGCGCCATTCTCCGCCCGCGCTCAGGATGCAGCGGGACCGCCGCCGATCATCTCGGGATGGGAGCGCGCGCTTCCCGTTCTCGCACGCCAGGGAATGGTGGCTTCGCAGGAGCGGCGCGCGTCACAGATCGGCGTTGACGTGCTTAAAGCAGGGGGAAACGCGGTCGACGCCGCTGTCGCTGTGGGCTTCGCCCTCGCGGTGACTCTTCCGCGCGCTGGAAATCTTGGCGGCGGCGGATTCATGCTCGTTCGCCTGAAAGAGCGTGATGAGACCATCGCGATCGATTATCGAGAAATCGCGCCGGCGGCCCTGAAGCCAGATGCGTTTCTGGATGAATCAGGACGCTTCGTTCCAGAGCGTTCTCAGTCGAGCGGCCTGGGCGTTGGGGTTCCCGGGACGGTCGCGGGCCTCATAATGGCGCATGCGAATTATGGCTCGGGCGCCTTCTCCCTCGCAGACTTGATAGCGCCGGCGGAGGCGCTCGCGCGAGAGGGTTTCGAAGTAGATGGCGATCTGGCGGATTCATTGCCGCAAGTCGCCGGGAGGCTCGGAAAACATGAATCGAGCAGAAAGATATTTTTTAACGAGGACGGAAGGATCAAAACTCATGGCGATCGCCTAACGCAGAGCGATCTTGCGGATACGCTTCGCATGATTGGGCGCCATGGGACTGAAGGATTCTATCAAGGACTGGCAGCCGAAAGGATCGTCGCTGCAGTTCGCGCCGTCGGAGGCGTGATGTCTCTCGACGATCTGAAGTCTTATGCGGCTGTCACCCGATCTCCGCTTAAGGGCTCCTTTCGCGGACGCGACATCCATGCGATGCCGCCGCCGTCCTCAGGAGGAGTTCATATCCTTCAATTGCTTAATCTGCTCGAGCCGTTTTCATTGGCGTCGCTGGGACACAACAGCGCCCGTTCCATTCATCTCATGGCGGAAGCCATGAAGCTCGCTTACGCGGACCGTGCCGAGTTTCTTGGAGACCCGGATTTTCACCGTAATCCAGTGGCTGGTCTGACATCCAAGAAATACGCTGAAAGTTTACGCCGGACGATAGATCCGCTGAAGGCCCGCCCGTCTCGCGACATAAGTTTTGGCGACGCGGCTGCACACGAAAGCGACCAGACGACGCATTTCTCGGTGATCGACAGGCACGGAAACGCCGTTGCCAACACGTACACTCTCAACTTCTCCTATGGCCTTGGGAAAGTCGTCGCCGGCGCTGGCTTTTTGCTCAACAATGAGTTGGATGATTTCGCCGCGCGCGACAACGCCCCAAACGCTTATGGCGTGTTGGGTGGCGCAGCGAACGCTCCCGCCCCACGCAAGCGCCCGCTCTCCTCCATGAGCCCAACGATCGTCACGAAGGATGGCGAGGTGGAGTTGGTCACGGGCTCTCCCGGGGGGTCTCGTATCATCACAATCGTGCTGCAAACGATCCTGAACGTGATTGAGCACGACATGAACGTCGCGGAGGCTGCCGCCGCGCCTCGCATTCATCACCAGCTCTTCCCAGAGGAGTTACGCATAGAACGAGGCGTTTCGGTGGACACTATCGCCCTGCTCGAGCAGATGGGCCATAAGGTTCGTGTCCAGTCGACGATTGGATCCGTTCAGTCCATCCAGCGAAAAAGCGGCTGGCTTATGGGCGCGAGCGATCCTCGTCAAAGAGGATCTGCAGCCCTTGGCTATTGAGGCTCATTGACGAAGGCCATTCAGAGTCTCGATATTAAAAGCGGCGGCGAACAATGCCTTCGTATACTCGTGCTTGGGATCTGAGAATATTTCCGCAGCGTCGCCCTGCTCGACGACCCTTCCCTGTTTCATGATGATGAGTTCAGAAGCCAATGCGCGAACGACTTTCAGGTCGTGGCTTATAAACATGAAGGCCAGATTATTTTTGGTCTGAAGCGCTCGCAAAAGATCCACGATCTGGGCCTGAATCGACATATCGAGAGCGGAGGTCGGCTCATCCAATACGATAATCTTAGGACTGAGCGCCATTGCGCGCGCTATAGAAATTCGCTGCCTTTGTCCCCCAGAGAACTCATGCGGATAGCGATCCATCGTCGCAGGATCGAGCCCCGTGTCCGTGAGGGCCTGCGCGACGATATTGCGCTTTTCCTCATAGGTGAGGTCCTGCCTTTGAACCTCCAGACCTTCAGCGATGATTTCAGCAACTGACATCCGCGGAGAAAGAGAGCCGAATGGATCTTGGAAAACGATCTGCATATCGCGTCGAAACGGGCGCATATCCGTTGAAGTAAGCCCCTGCAGTTTCCGCCCCTGGAAAACGACTGTGCCCTCGCTGCGGATTAAGCGTAAGATCGCCAGCCCTAGCGTCGTCTTGCCCGATCCGGATTCGCCAACCACGCCGAGAGTCTGTCCAGGACGCAGCTGGAGTGAAACGCCATCCACGGCTTTGATATGCGCCACCGTTTTTCTGAAGAAGCCCTTTTTGATTGGAAACCAGACCTTGATGTCATCCGCCTTCAAAATTTCAGGCGCAGTTCTATCGAGCCTCGGAGCGACGCCACGCGGTTCGGAACTCAACAGCATCCGGGTATACTCATGATTTGGCGCGTCGAACACTTGTGAAACAGGACCGCCCTCGACAATCTTGCCCTTTTGCATAACGCATACGTCATCGGCGATCTTGCGAACGATCCCCAAGTCATGGGTGATGAACATCATGGACATGCCATGGCGCATCTGAAGCTCTTTAAGGAGCTTCAGGATTTGGGCCTGCACCGTCACGTCAAGCGCAGTCGTTGGCTCGTCCGCGATCAGGAGCTTGGGCCTGTTCGCCAGAGCCATCGCTATCATGACGCGCTGGCGTTGGCCGCCCGACAATTGATGGGGGTATGCATTCAGTCTGCCGCCCGGATCAGGAATGCCGACTTCAGTTAAAAGCTCGACGACTCGCGCACGAATTGCGCGCCTGTCCATCAAGCCATGAAGCACGAGAATTTCGCTAATCTGATGCTCGATCGTATGGAGCGGGTTCAGAGAGGTCATCGGCTCCTGAAACACCATTGTGATGGCGTTTCCCCGCACTTTTCGAATCGCTTTTTCGTCCGCCGTCAACAGGTCAGCGCCTTCGAAAAGTATTCGACCTGAAGGATAACGCGCGGATGTGCCAGCCAACAGGCGAACGATTGACATCGCAGTGACCGACTTGCCCGAGCCCGATTCGCCGACGATGGCGAGTGTGCGGCCCCTGTCGAGGGAGAAGGAGACCTCGTCGACGACGCGACGCTCCATCCCTTCGGACTTGAAGGTGATCGAAAGGTTCTCGACCTTCAGCAACGGATAGCCTGAAGACGCCATTGTCGCGTTCTGCTCATCATGAACGGTCATGAGAACGTCTTTCTTGGATCAAAGGCGTCCCGGACCGCCTCGCCGATGAAAACAAGGAGCGACAGCATGAGCGCAATGATCGCAAAGCCAGTCAGGCCGAGCCAGGGGGCTTGAAGGTGGGATTTGCCTTGCAGCAAGAGTTCACCGAGGGAAGGCGATCCTGGAGGCAGCCCGAAACCGAGGAAATCAAGCGACGTCAGCGTGGTGATAGAGGCGTTAAGTACGAAGGGCATGAATGTGAGCGTCGCGACCATCGCGTTCGGCAGGAGGTGTCGATACATGATCTTCGCGTCCGACAGGCCCAGTGCGCGCGCGGCGTTAACATATTCAAAATTGCGAACCCGGAGGAATTCGGCCCGCACCACATGGACCAGTGAAACCCATGAGAACAGCAAAAGAATTCCAAGGAGTATGAAGAAACTTGGCGTAATGATTGAAGATACGATGATCAGGAGATAGAGATGCGGCAACGATGACCATATCTCGATGAACCTTTGAAAGATGAGATCCGTCCATCCTCCGAAATAACCTTGTATTGCGCCCGCCAGAACGCCGATGGCTGATGAGACGATTGCAAGGATAAGTCCGAACAGGACTGAGATGCGGAAACCATAGATCAGGCGCGCCAGCACGTCCCGACCCTCATCGTCCGTTCCAAGCCAGTTCCATTCGATATTATTGCAGCCGCCCTGCTCATTCCCTTGCTTCGCGGCTGCGGCCCGGCATTGCTCTGAGCTTAAAAGCCAGGTCGGCGGAGACGGCGCCGCTGTAGGAAGATCGTAATGGTGCGTGCGGTAGGAAAAACGCACGGGCGGCCACAACATCCATCCTTGGCTTTCGATCTCGCGTTTGATGACGGGATCTCTGTAGTCCGTCTCCGCGAGAAAACCTCCAAACTTCTCTTCTGGATAATCCTTGAACACAGGAAAGATCAGCTCGCCTTTATAGGAGGCGACGATCGGGCGGTCGTTAGCGATGAATTCAGCAAACAACGACAAAATGAACAGCGACATGAAGATAACGAAGGAAAAGAATCCCCGGCGGTTCGCTTTAAAATTTTTCAATCGCCGCTCATTAATGGGCGAAAGTCGAACCGGAGGGTTCGATCTGATTGGCTTACTTGCGGCGTCTGAGGAGGAATATCCCAAGATCAGGTCTCCCTCGTCTCAAAATCAATTCGCGGATCGATCCATGTATAAGTGAGGTCCGAAAGGAGGTTCACGACAAGTCCCAACAGCGAGAAAATGTAGAGATTGGCGAAGACCACGGGGTAGTCTCGGTTGACGATGGATTCGAAGGATAGGAGCCCTAATCCATCCAGAGAAAAAATGTTCTCGATCAATAGCGAGCCCGTGAAGAACGCATGAATGAAGGCCCCCGGAAATCCAGCGATCACGATGAGCATCGCGTTTCGGAATACATGTTTGTAAAGCACCTGTCGTTCGCTAAGCCCCTTCATGCGTGCTGTTTGCACATATTGCTTCCTGATTTCGTCAAGGAATGAGTTCTTGGTCAGGAAGGTCGATGTCGCAAAGGCTCCGATTGTCATCGCCGTCACGGGCAAAACGATATGCCACAAATAGTCGGCGGCTTTCTCCAGCATAGAAAGCTCTGACCAATTCTCTGATGTGAGCCCCCTGAGCGGAAAGATTTGCCAGAACGAGCCGCCTGCAAACAGGACGACAAGGAGGACCGCGAACAGGAAGCTGGGAATCGCGTAGCCGACGATGACCACGGCTGACGTCCAGGTGTCGAAAGGTTCGCCATCCCGGATGGCTTTTCGAATGCCAAGCGGAATCGATATTGCGTAGGACAAAACCGTCATCCAGAGCCCGAGCGTGATCGACACCGGAAGTTTTTCCTTGATCAACTGGATCACGGGCGTGTCGCGGAAGAAGCTTTTCCCGAAGTCGAAGCTCGCATAGTCGACCACCATTTTCATGAATCGCTCATGCGCGGCCCGGTCGAAACCGAACTGACGATTCAATTCCTCTATGAGCTTCTGATCCAGCCCCTGAGCGCCCCTGTAGCCCGTGTCGGCGGCTTGCATCTGCGAGGATCCTATGTCGGCCCCGCCACCGCTGAATCGACCCGTCGCGCCAGCGTCCATGCCCTGCAGCTGGGCCATGATGCGCTCCACCGGGCCCCCTGGTGCAAATTGGATGATCGCGAAAGAGATGAGCAGAATTCCGAGTATGGTCGGAATCATCAGCGCGATGCGACGGGCTATATATGCGAGCATGGCGTCTCGATTCCTTGGTCCTGGCGGATTATCCGTTGACGCCGGCGTCGCGCGCTTTGTCCCGATCCCACCACCAAAGGTCCGGCGCGCCGCTGCCATATTTGGGCGTGCGTTCTGGCCGACCGAAGGCGTCCCAATGGGCGATCAGCGTCTTTTCCTTGTACCACATAGGCACCCAATAGCGGCCCGCTCGTAGCACGCGGTCCAGCGCCCGGGCGGCCACATTCAGCTCCTGGCGCGACGACGCTCGCGCGATCCTGTCTACGAGCGCGTCCACAGCCGGGTGCGAAACCCCGGCGAGATTTCGGGATCCTGGAGTCCTTGCGGCCTGCGATGAATAGACATTGCGCATGCCTTCCCCGGGGGTAGTGGATCCGCCCAGCGCAGACACCACGACGTCAAAGTCGAAAGAATCAAGACGCCGTTTGTATTGTGCTGCGTCCACCTGTCGGAAGCTCGACTCGACGCCAAGCCGCCGAAGATTGGCCTGAAAGGGCTCCGTATGCGGTTTCAGCGCGCCTGAGGAATCAAGAAACTCAATTTCAAATGGTTGACCGTCCGGCAATCGTAGTCGAGCGCCGTCCCTCTTGCAGCCTGCGGCCATCAAAAGATCGTTGGCGCGGCGGAGCAATCCGCGGTCGGACCCTGATCCATCGGATGCGGGCGGCGACCAAGGCTCCGCGAAGACTTCTGCAGGCAAACTATCCTTGAAAGGTTCGAGCAGCGCCTTTTCTTCAGGCGAGGGAAGGCCTGAGGCCTTCATGTCGGACGCGTCGAAATAAGACATAAGGCGAGTATACGCCGAATACATAATGTTGCGATTCGTCCACTCGAAATCGAAGGCGTAGTTCAGCGCCTCCCTTATGCGAGGGTCGGAGAATTTGGAGCGGCGCGTATTGAAGAACCAGCCCTGCGTTCCCACTGGAGCGCCGCTCGCGATTTCGATCTTCTTGACGCGCCCGTCGCGCATCGCAGGAAAGTCATATCCGGTCGCCCAAAAGCGGGCCGTGAACTCTTCATGGAAGTTCAACTGGCCGGATTTGAAGCCTTCAAAAGCGATTTGTCTGCTGCGGTAATATTCGTAGCGAACGCGATCGAAATTGTTTTGGCCGACGTTCACGGGAAGGCTTGCGCCCCAATAGTTTTGGACGCGCTCGAATTCTATGAAGCGCCCTTGCTCGAAACGGGATACACGATATGCGCCGGAACCAAGCGGCGCTTCGAGTGTCGCAGCTTCAAAGTCCCTTCCGCTCCACCAGGCTTTCGAGAACACCGGCAGGCCAGCGACGAACAAATGCGCGTCGCGGCTGCGTTTGGGGGAGAACTTTACAAGGAGCGTGTCCGCGCTTTCAGCTGCGACGGTTTCCATCTCGCTCAGCAGCATGCGATACAGCGGATGACCTTTTTCCTTCAGGGTCAGGAAGCTGAAGGCGCAGTCCTCCGCGCTCACCCGCGACCCGTCGTGAAAACGCGCTTCGGGTCGAAGAAGAAACCGGTAGCTTAGTCTGTCATCGCTGACCCGCACGCGATGAGCCAGAAGGCCATAAGCCGCATCCGGTTCGTCCGCGCTGCCCGTCATAAGGGAATCGAATGTGCTCTGCATTCCGGCTGCGCCGTCGCCCTTGAACACATAGACGTTCAGCGTGTCGAACGTCTCGAAGTTCTGATTTCCCATCGCGCTCTTGATCTGCAGGCGCAGCGTGCCTCCCTTCGGAGCGCGCGGGTTCACATAAGGGAAATGCGGAAAATCCGGAGGCAGGGACAATTCGCCGAACGTGGAGAGGCCATGGCTTTCCGTCTCAGCGGCTTGCGCGCGCACCGCCGCAAGCGAACTGGCGGCGGCAAGGAAACGCATGGCGTCGCGTCGGGAAAAAGTCATGAACGGATGGTCTCCACGCCTGCGATGATTCGGGGAGATTATGTCGCTTTTTCGCGCCGCGGAAACCTTTGCCGGCGTTCAAATGAAAAGGCCGGCCCAAAGGACCGGCCTGGAAGCTTGAATGCGCGCGCGCTTACTTGGCGGGCAGCGGCGCCGGATTGGCGTCGAGGCTGCGCAGATAGGCGAGAATGTCGCCGCGGCGCCCCTCGTTCTTTTCGCCAGCGTAGGCCATCTTGGTGTTGCTGGCGTAACCCTTGGGGTTGGCGATGAAGGCGTTGAGCGCTTCGAACGACCAGGTCTTGTCCGTCTTGGCTTTTTCGGCCAGCGAGCTCGAGTAAGCGAAGCCCGGCGTCGACGCGATGGCGCGGTTCACGATCCCATAGAGCGTCGGGCCCTGCTTCACCCCTGCGCCCTGTTCGAAATTATGGCAAACGCCGCAAGCCGCTTTGGTGGTGGCGGCTCCCTTCGTCGCATCCGCCTTGGCCAGAAGCTCCGCCACCGGCGTGACTGCGGCTGCGGCCGCTCCGGGCGCTGCGGCCACCGTTGCTTCGCCCGCAGGCAGGTCGTAGCCCGGGGTCTTGGGCTTGGGTGCGTGGAAAATGGCGTTCGAGAAGATGCCAAGGCCCATGAGGAACAAAAGGGCCCCAAGCACGGCGCCGGCGATCTTGTTAAATTCGAAAGAATCCATCATGCCCCAAAGACTCCGCCCAGATACGGCGGATCGCGACCCGGCCTGACGCCGCGGATTCCGATCCGGTCCGACGCCCGGTTGGATACAGGGATTGCGCCCTGCTTGGCAACACGATTCGGGTCTTTCCCGCTTGCTACCTTTTGCCGCCCGCCCGCCTCGGCCGGCTGATGCTCTGGCGCTCGCCGCGCTGCGCGGCTACACAAGCCGATCCGCTTGGCAGGGGATTCCTATGGCCGTGAATTCGCAGAACAAGGTCATCGCTTATCAAGGCGAGGCGGGAGCCAATTCCCATATCGCCTGCAGGACCGTGTACCCGGATTGGCGCCCGCTGGCCTGCGCCACCTTCGAAGATGCTTTCGCCGCCATCACCGATGGCTCCGCCGATCTCGGCATGATCCCGATAGAGAATTCGATCGCCGGCAGGGTCGCGGACATTCACCATTTCCTCCCGGGCTCGGGTCTGCACATCATCGGTGAGTTCTTTCTGCCGATCCGGTTCCAGCTGATGGCGGTGAAAGGCGCGACCCTGTCGACGCTCAAGAGCGTCCATAGCCACGTCCACGCTCTTGGCCAGTGTCGCAAGATCATTCGTGAACTTGGCCTCACCGCAGTGACGGCCGGGGATACGGCTGGAGCCGCACGGGAGATCGCGGAAGCCGGCGATCCCAGCCAGGCCGCCCTCGCGCCGGCCCTCGCCGCCGAAATCTACGATCTCAACATTCTGAAGCGCGACGTGGAGGACGAGAAACACAATACGACGCGGTTCATCGTCCTGTCTCGCGAGGAGAACTGGGCGGCCGCTGGCGGCGGCCCCACCGTCACGACCTTCGTCTTCCGCGTCAGAAACGTTCCCGCGGCGCTCTACAAGGCGTTAGGTGGGTTCGCCACAAACGGCGTAAACATGACCAAGCTTGAGAGCTACATGGTCGGCGGCGAGTTTTCCGCGACGATGTTTTTGGCGGACGTGGAAGGCCACCCTGAGGAGCCGGCCCTCGCGAGAGCTCTGGAGGAGCTGGCTTTTTTCTCGAGGGAAGTTCGGATCCTCGGCGTCTATCCTGCGCATGAGTTCCGCGCCGGTCTCCCAGCGCCTGTCTAAAGGCTGGCGACGTGCCCCTCCAGCCAGTCGCGCATCAGCAAATGGGCGATCGCGATTGGCTGCGGAGCTGAAAAGCCCAAAGGATGTTCTCCCAGAAACATCGCTCGAAGTTCGGATCTGCCGAACCATCGGCAGTCTTCAAGCTCAGCCTTGTCCATGAGAATGTCTTCGGAGACGGCTTGCGCAATGCAGCCAATCATCAGTGACGAGGGAAAGGGCCAGGGCTGGGAGGCGTGATAAGCTACCGCTCCCACCCGAACGCCGGACTCTTCAAGAATTTCCCGTCGGACGGCGTTTTCGATCGTCTCCCCCGGCTCCAGGAAGCCCGCGAGCGCGGAATACATGCCCTTTGGAAAGCGAGGCTGGCGGCCGAGCAGACATTCGTCTCCGCGCACCGCGAGCATGATGACCACCGGGTCAGTCCGTGGAAAGTGAGACGACCCGCAAGCGGCGCATTCGCGCCGCCACCCGCCAGACGTCAATGCGGTCGCAGCCCCGCAGACGCTGCAGCAGCGGTGTCGCCCATGCCATCCCAGAAGGCTCTTGGCCTCGCCGACGAAGGCGATCTCCTGCTCGGGCAGCAGACGCTGGAGCGCAAGGGTCCTGACGTTCGCGCCATGGTGACCGGGCTTCCCGGGCAGGGGTGGGTCGCCGGTGGGGTCGTTTTCCGGCGGGTCCCCCAGGCTATCGGGGCTCAGCGACACACCGAAGACCGGCCCTTCTTCGTCGCGTCCAAGAAGAACCTGGTCGCAGACGGTCCCAAAACCCAGGGCCTCGGCGAGCGGGAAGCGCGCCTGGACCCGCCCGGTCTCTTGTCGCACAACCGCCAGGTCGCGGCACATGACGTAAGCTGAAGCGGCCGGATCCTCGACCAGGCTTCGCAGCTTCGCCTCGTCCTCCCGCGCTGCGGCGAGGCGGTCCAATCCGCCGGATGCGAAACCGGTCAGGGCTGAAGGTTCGGGAAAAGCCATACGAATCGATTCCTTGCAGAACGCGGCATTCCCGATCTACGCGAGCGCGCCTTTGCGGAAAAGCCGGCGCTGAGCATGGAGCGCTCGCCCTTGCGCCCGGACGCGTCCGCTGCCAAATAGATCGTGGGAGGTTGGCGGTGGACGTTCCACTCGCCAACCGGGTCAGGTCCGGAAGGAAGCAGCCCTAACGAGATCGGGCGGGTCTCTGTCCAGCCTCCCACCCCGTTCCGGCGGCTGCTAAACTAGGCGCTCGGCCGCTTCAGCCATCGGCAGGTCATCGCATGCAGGACGCAGGCCCGGGGGAGACGTCACAATCGCAAGGCGGCCTCGAGCTCGGCTCGGCCAAATCGTCCGGCGAACGGGCGTATCGCGTTCTCGCTCGAAAATACCGTCCCTCGACCTTTGAGGATCTTATCGGCCAGGAAGCGATGGTGCGCACGCTGCGCAACGCATTCGCGCTCGATCGGGTCCATCAGGCCTATCTCCTGACCGGAGTGCGTGGTGTCGGTAAGACCACGACGGCGCGCATCCTTGCGCGCGCATTCAACTACCAGGCGCCCGCGACCGGTGACGGCCCGGCAATCGACAGGCCGACGGTGGACATGCCCGCGCTCGGCGTTCATTGCGCCTCCATCATAGAATCACGCCACGTTGACGTGATCGAAATGGACGCTGCGTCCAACACGGGCATCGACGACATTCGGGAGATCATCGAGAGCGCGCGCTACAAGCCTGCGCTTGCGCGGTTCAAGGTCTTCATCATCGACGAAGTCCACATGCTGTCGAAAGCGGCGTTCAACGGTTTGCTCAAGACGCTTGAGGAACCGCCGGAACATGTGAAGTTCGTCTTCGCGACGACTGAGATCGACAAGGTTCCGGTCACCGTTCGCTCAAGGTGCCAGCGGTTCGATCTCCGGCGGATCGAATCCGGCACCATGGTGACGCATCTTGCGGGCATTTGCGAAAAAGAGGGCGTGCGGATCAGCGATGCAGCCTTGTCCTTGATCGCGCGTGCGGCGGAAGGCTCCGTGCGCGATGCGTTGTCGCTTCTCGATCAGGCGATCGCCCACGGCCCCTCAGCGGCGGGCGAATTCATTTCCGAAGACGCCGTGCGCGACATGCTGGGCGTCGCCGACAATGCGCGTGTTATCGATCTCTTTGAGAGCGTTATGAAAGGCGACGTTTCGGGCGCGCTTACGCAGCTCAAGGATCAATATGATCAGGGCGCAGATCCGTCGCTGATCATGATCGATTTGGCGAGCTTCGTTCATTTTGTCACTCTTTTGAAACTCTCTCCCGACATGTCCATCGACAAGGCCGTCACGGAAGAGGAGCTGAAGCGAGGAAGGTCGTTCGCCGAAACGCTTAGCGTGCAGTCTCTGACACGCGCATGGCAGTTGCTTACGAAAGGCCTGCCTGAAATCCGAGAGGCCCCGCGCCCGCTCGCCGCCGCCGACATGGTTCTCGTCCGTATCGCCTATGCGGCTGACATGCCGTCGCCGGAGGAGGCTCTGCGCAAGCTTATGCAGACGCCAGCTCCTCCGATGGGCGGCGACGTCGCTCCCCCTCCCTCCGGTGGCCGCGAATCTTCTGGCGGTGGCGGCGCGCGCACAATGACGGTCCACGCCGCGCAAAACGCGCTTCAGGCGCAGGCCGCGCCGAGTTCAGCGCCGCGCGCGCAGATTTCGCGTTTTGAAGACATTGTCTCACTGGCGCAATTGCATCAAGACATTCAGTTGCGCACTGCGCTCGAGCGCGATGTTCGACTGGTGCGATTTGAGCGTGGCTCAGTCGAGTTTTCGCTCGTTCCAAATGCGTCGCCTCAGGTTGCGGCGCATTTGATGCGCCGCCTGCAGGAATGGACCGGCGAACGATGGATGGTCGCGGTCTCTACAGCCGAAGGGGCCCCCACTATTCTTGAGCGCCGCCAGGAGCGACAGCGCGAGAAAGCGGTTGGCGTTCTCGGAGATCCGCTTGTTCAAAGCGTGCTGGATCGTTTTCCTGGAGCCGAGATCGTCTCCGTGCGTTCCACTGGCGACGATCTTGAGGCCCCTGATGGCCCGGCTGCAGCTGCGGGTGAGGACGTCGTTTACGCCGATCAAATCTCCGACGAAGAATTCTAGAGGCGGTCATGAAAGACATTATGGGATTGATGAAACAGGCGCAGGCCATGCAGTCGCGCATGCAGGAGCTGCAGGCCCAGCTTGATCAGGTGGAGGTGGAAGGCCAGGCCGGCTCCGGCGGCGTACGGGTGGTTCTCACCGCTAAGGGCGCGATGCGTGGCGTGGTCATTGATCCCTCCCTTATCGTGGCGAGCGACAAGGAAATGCTCGAGGACCTTATCGTCACCGCACACGAAGACGCGCGGCGCAAAGGAGAGGCGCTCGTACAGGAGCGCATGCAGGCGATCACCGCCGGCCTTCCCCTTCCGCCTGGAATGAAGCTCCCGTTTTGAGCGCGTCCATTCACATCAAGTTTCCGTCTGGAGAGCGGGCCGCGTTCGGCCCGCGGGTCGTCGTACATGGCTGATCGTGTCGCAGGACCAGAAATCGAGCGCCTCATTCAATTGCTGGCGCGCCTGCCGGGGCTCGGACCGCGATCCGCGCGCCGCGCCGCGTTGCACCTGATCCGCAAGAAGGATGAATTGTTCGCCCCGCTTACGGACGCTATGCAGGTGGCGCGCGAGCGCATCATCGTTTGCTCGGCCTGTGGAAACGTCGACACGCTGGATCCCTGCACGATCTGCCGCGACGAGCGGCGTGATTCCTCCGTTCTTGTCGTCGTGGAGACCGTCGCCGATCTGTGGGCGCTCGAGCGAGCCAACGCCACGCGCGCCCGTTTCCATGTGCTCGGGGGCGTTCTGTCCCCCTTAGATGGCGTCGGTCCAAAAGATCTTAACCTTGACAAGTTGGTGGCGCGCGTCGTTGAGGGGGCCGTTCAGGAGGTCATTCTGGCCGTGAACGCCACAGTGGACGGGCAAACCACCGCGCACTACATCACCGACTTGTTGTCGCACGTCCCGGTGAAGATCACTCGTCTCGCGCATGGAGTGCCCGTCGGCGGGGAGCTCGACTATCTGGACGAGGGAACGCTGTCAGCCGCCATTCGGCAGCGAACGGCCTTCTGAGGAGCCTCCTGCGGAGCGCTTTGTTGTCGGCCCTGCCTTTTTGGCTTCTGTCGCGCGCTGCGCCGGGCTATGGAATACGGGCTGATTCGTTTGGTTTGGGGGCGACGCAGCGCACAATTCGTCTTGCTGCACTGCAAAAAATGCGGCATACTTAAGCAATGAACAGGATTGCTCCCATGAAGCGCGCCGAGAAAAAGCGCCCGGTCGACCCCAAGACCCTCCCGCCGATTCGCATCAAGAAGTGCCCGCCGACCATCGAAGAAGCGGTGATCGCCGCGCAGGGCCTCGCTGACGATGTGGATGGCCAGGTGGAAATCGCCGCAGGATTTATGGGCGTTGGCCTCGAAGAGGTCCGCCCCGCCGTTCTGAAGGCGTTTCAGGAAGCCCAGTCGACGGAGAAGCGCGTCATCGCTGACCGCAGAGGCTCGGAGCGCAGCGTCATCGTGGAGCGCGCCCGCGTGCGCAAGCCGATCCTAGGCGCGGATTCCGCCCGCCCGGCTGTCGTCGTGGAGCGCACCCGCCCCCGCGTCCAGCTTTCGCCGCGCGTGCGGACCTTCGATCTCACCCGTCGCCCCGCCGGCGCTGGCAATTAACCGCATCCACGCTTGTTGATTCTGCAAGCCCGCCTGTTTAACTCAGGCGGGCTTTTTTGGACTCGATCATGGCGCTGCTTCCTATCGTCACTCTGCCGGACCACCGTTTGCGGGAGAACTCCGCTTTTGTGGAGGGCGTTGATTCGTCCATTCGCACGCTGATGGATGACATGCTTGCAACTATGTACGACGCGCCCGGCATCGGCCTCGCCGCCATTCAAGTTGGCGTCGCCAAGCGCGTGATCGTCATGGATGTCGGCAAGAAGCGCGGCGAAGAGGAAGAAGAGGTCAAGGATCCTATCTTCCTCGTGAACCCCGAGATTGTGCGCGTGTCAGAGGAGACCTCGGTCTATGAGGAGGGCTGCCTCTCCATTCCCGATTTTTATGCGGAAGTGGAAAGGCCCGCGCGCGTACGGGTGCGTTATCTAGATCGGACAGGGGCGATGCAGGAGCTTGAGGCCGACGGATTGCTTGCGACATGCGTGCAGCATGAGATCGATCATCTCAATGGCGTGCTCTTCATTGATCATATCTCGCGTCTGAAGCGCGAGCGCGTCATCAAGCGCTTCGTCAAGGACGCAAAGCGGCGCGAAGGCTGACGCGCCTCCCAAGGGAGAGCAGGCATGGCCTTCCGCGTGGTGTTCATGGGCACGCCGCAATATTCGGCGCCCGTACTGCAAAGCATCGTCGATGATGGACATAATGTCGTCGCCGTCTATACCCGCGCACCCCAGCCGGCGGGCCGCCGCGGCCTTGCTCTCACGCGCTCTCCCGTTCATGAACTCGCGGACAAACTTGGTTTGCCCGTTCACACGCCCAGATCGCTTCGCTCCGAAAAAGAAGCGGCGACCATGCGCGCTCATGCAGCTGATGTGGCGATTGTCGTCGCTTACGGTCTCATCCTGCCCCGGCCTGTTCTCGACGCTCCGCGTCTTGGATGTCTGAACCTGCATGCCTCGCTCTTGCCGCGCTGGCGTGGCGCCGCGCCGATCCAGCGCGCGATCATGGCGGGCGACAAGGAGACCGGCGTCATGTTAATGCAAATGGAGGAGGGCCTCGACACAGGCCCCGTCGGCCTCGTCGCGCGCACGCCCATCGAACCGAACCTCACGGCCGGAGAGCTGCACGACCGCTTGTCCGGCATGAGCGCGCAGCTTGCGGTGGAAGGACTTCGTCGCCTTGCTGAAGGCGGGCTCACTTTCACCCCCCAAGCGCAAGAGGGTGTCGTTTACGCGCACAAGATCGACAAGGGCGAAACGCGGATAGACTGGTCCCGGGACGCAGCATCTTTGCATGACCATATCCGCGCCTTGTCGCCGTTTCCCGGCGCCTGGTGCGAATTGGACAATGGACGTTCGATCGAACGCGTGAAAATCCTGCGCACGACGCTCAAGGATTCCCGCGGCTCTGAACAGGCGGGCGCCATTTTGGACGACGAGCTGACGGTAGCCGCCGGAGATGGCGCCTTGCGCGTGCTGGAGCTGCAACGGGCAGGCAAGACCCCCGTCAGCGCCGCCGATTTCCTGCGGGGCTTTGCGCAGCGGCCTGCACGCTTCCAATAAAAAAGCCCGCCAGTCGGGCGGACTTTCTTGGGCGCGAATACGATCAAGCCAGCTTGATCGTCATCTCGTCGAATAATTCTTCAGGCTTGTAGTGCTTCCTGACGATCTTCTGCTCGTAGGCGTAGCGCGTGATTAGCGCCAGAGACTTGTAGCAGGCGTCGAACCCAAACGGCAGCTGATCGATTTCGCCCGCCTTAGGAAGGCCCGCGCGCGCTTTGCTTTCCTTGAGAACCCGGAAGATTTCGCGCACCACGTCTGGCCGCTCCTTGGGGAGATCACGATGGACGGCGAACATGTGATTGATGTGCCCGCATCCATATTTTTCACCCCAGCGCCGACCCGCCTCGTCGGGGTTCTCCACCACGGTGCGCATGTCGGGGTGGGCGAGCAGATCGGCTGCGGGGATCACCGCGTCCGCCTGGCCCGCGAGGGCGATCTCGTTGAGCGAGGGCCCGTCCTTGGGCGCGCGCTCAACAAGCTCCGCAGGGTCGGTGTACTCGGCCAGATGCGGATCGTCCCAGCAAAGCCATTTGAGCTTGTTCAGGTCGACGCCGTATTCGTCCTGAAGAATGCCGCGCACCCACACGCCAGTCGTTTGCGTATAGGAACGAACGGCCACCCTCTTGCCCTCAAGCGTCTTGGGGTCCATGGGCGAACGTTCTTTTCGACATACGAAGAATTGGTGCTGGAAGCGGCCCACCATCGTGGCCGGCAACAGCACTAGTGGCTTTCCGTAATCGAGCGCCTGCATGAAAGTGACGACGGCGAGTTCGCCGGCGTCGAACTTGCCCTCACGCACCATCGGCTTGAAGCCCTGGTTCGCAGTGGCGGGACCGCAGAAGTCGAACTGGGCGAGATCAGAGGAGACCTCGCCCGCCTTTGCGGCTTTCGCCAACGCCGAGTCGGCGAGATTGGTGCGCAGACGCACCGGTCCAGTCGCTGGGAACGTCGGCATCGGCTTTCGTCCTCTTACTTGCGGCCGACCAGTTCGAGACCGGTTTCGAGCGCCTTATAGGTGCGCTCAGGCGCGGGCATGATGAAGCGGTAGCCCTCCTCCACAACGCGCGCGATGTTCTTGCTGTCGACATGCGGATGGCCGACGGCGACATTGAACTCTTTCGCGATCTCGCGGATCTGGCGCATGTGGTCGAGCACCACCGGATGCTCGTACTGACGGGGATAGCCGAGCTCTTGGCTCAGGTCGCCCTCGCCGATCAGCAGCGCGCCGATGCCCGGAACTTCCTTCAGCATTTCGCGAAGGTTCTGGATGCCTTCGAGGTCTTCGATCATGAGGATGACAAGGATTTCGCCGTGCGGCGCAAGCGGCCACACGTCAGCGCGATCATAATATTCCTGCTGGGTCAGGCCCCAGTAGCGTACCGCCGAAGTGGGGCCGTCGCCGCGCTGGCCGAAGGGTTCATAGATCGGCTTATCCTTCATGCGCGGATAGCGGCATGCGGAAACGGCGTTGTAGGCCTGCGCGACCGTGCTCACATGCGGCCACACGATGCCGTAAGCGCCGAGATCGAGCGCCTGCTTGGCGAAGTGCTGGTTCATTTCCGCGCCGTTGGGGGGAATGCGCACGATGGGCGTGACCGCCGGAGCGATCGAGCCGGAACGAGCGATCTGGCCGCGGTTCATCAGATATTGAAGAGCGTCACGAACGTTCGAACCGTTCCAAACATTGTGCTCCGTCTCGAACACGACGCCGTCGTACTTCGAGCCGTGCAGCGCGATCGCGGCGTCGGCGGTGGCGGGCGAGAAGGTTGCGAAGGCTGGCTTGCCGGATTCCAGGGCGCGGATAACGCCATTAAGGCGAGGAATGCTCATGGTCACACCATTCTTGGGAGTTGAACGACGAGGCGGCCAAAAGGCCGCCTCTCAAGATTCAGCGTGCGTGACGCCTCAGATGAGGCCGCGCTTCTTCAGCTGGCCGTCGAGGCGGCCGTAAACCTTGCGCGCATTGAGCTCGAAGATCTTCTTCTTGTCTTCTTCGCTGACGTTCAGCTTGTCGATGTAGCGCTTGGTGTCATCGTATTCGAAGCCGGTCTCCGGATCGACGCCCTGAACGGCGCCGATCATTTCCGACGCGAACAGAATATTGTCGACGGGGATCACATTCGCGAGGAGATCGATGCCGGGCTGATGATAGACGCAAGTGTCGAAATACACGTTCTTCAACAAGTGCTCGGTCAGAAGCGGCTTCTTGAGCATCTGCGCAAGCCCGCGGTAGCGGCCCCAATGGAAAGGAACCGCGCCGCCGCCATGGGGAATGACGAACTTCAGCGTTGGGAAGTCTTTGAAAAGATTTCCCTGAATGAGCTGCATGAATGCGGTCGTGTCGCCGTTGATGTAATGAGCGCCTGTCGCATGGAAGCAGGGATTGCAAGAGCTCGACACGTGGATCATGCCGGGCACGTCGAGCTCCACCATTTTCTCGTAGAGCGGATACCACCACTTGTCGGTCAGCGGCGGCTCTTTCCACCATCCGCCCGACGGATCCGGGTTCAGGTTGCAGCCTACGAAGCCCAGCTCAGTGACGCAGCGCTCGAGCTCGGCGACGCAATTGCGTGGGTCGACGCCCGGGGATTGCGGCAGCTGACAGACGCCGATGAAGTTCTTCGGGAACATCTCGGAGACGCGGTAGATGAGGTCGTTGCAGACGCGCGTCCATGCTTCGCTGGTCTTCTGGTCGCCAACGTGATGGGCCATGCCCGCAGCGCGCGGCGAGAAAATGGTCAGGTCGCTTCCACGCGATTGCTGGATGCGCAGCTGCCCCTTTTCGATGGTTTCGCGAAGCTGATCGTCAGTGATCTTCGGCGCCGGGCTCGGCAGCGTGCGGTTGCCGTCGGCGAGGCCGGCGAGCTGACGGTCGCGCCAGGATTCGAGTTCAGCGGGCGCGGTGGTGTAATGGCCGTGGCAGTCAATGATCATTGTGTCGGACCTTGTGGCGATCGTGTTGAATTTATTGCCTCCCCGTTCGCCGCCTGGAGCTTTGTCCAGCAGTCTGGCGGCGACCTTGGATGCGCCGCGCGCACAATGGACGCCGAGGCTCAGGATTGCAACGGGCTAGGCGGTGCGCGACGCAGCGGGAAACGGGCTTCATGTCGTGCAGCTCCAGCCATTGTGCAGCGCACAACGGCTGGAGCTTTCATGCCTTTCAGGCGCCCCAAACCTCGCGCGCGGTTTCCACCACGAGCTTCAGTTTGGCGAGCTGCTGTTCGCTCGTCATGGCCATGCCCTCGATGCCGCTGGAGAAGCCGCATTGCGGCGAAAGCGCAAGCTGGTCGAGCGGAACGATCTTCGCGGCTTCCTCGATGCGCCGCTTGATCGCGTCCTTTGATTCAAGGGCGCCGTTCTTGGTGGTGATGAGGCCCAGAACGACGGTCTTGCCCTTGGGCAGGAAGCGCAGGGGCTCGAAGCCGCCCGCACGGTCGCTGTCGTACTCAAGGAAATAGCCGTCCATGTTGATCTGTGAAAGCAACACTTCCGCGACGGGTTCATAGCCGCCTTCCGCGACCCAGGCGCCGCCGTAATTGCCGCGGCAAAGATGCATGCACACGACCATGTCGTCGGGCTTGCCGGCGACCACGTCGTTCAGCAGTTTCGCGTAGGTGTGCAGCAATTGATCGGGGTCCTCGCCCAGGCTGCGAGCGTGGTCGCGCAGGGCCGGGTCGCACAGATAGGCGAGGTTGGTCTCGTCGATCTGAAGATAGCGGCAGCCCGCCGCGGCAAGATCGGCGATCTCTTCCCGATAGACTCGCGCCAGATCCGTGTAGAACTCTTCAATCGTGGGATAGGCCGTCTTGTCGATGGCGTCGCGGCCGCCGCGGAAATGCAGCAGCGTTGGCGAGGGAATTGTGATCTTAGGCGTGGACTTCGGCGAGACGACCGCCTTGAGAAATTTGAAGTCCTCCACGAAGATCGGGCGCACGCGCTCGAGCTTGCCCGTGATCTGCATCGTGGGAGGCTGCTGCAGCGCTACGCCATCGGCGCGGTGAAAGCGCACAGGCACTTTCGAGGGCATGAGCGCCACGTTCTTGAAGCTCAGCAAAAAGTCACGCTGCCAGCCGCCGCGATTATATTCGCCGTCTGTGACGCCCTTGAAACTGAGATCTTCCTGCAGCTTCACGACGCCCGGAATGGCGGCCTGCTGGATCTTCTTGAGCTCGTCTTCCGAAATCTTCTTGGCTTCGAAATCCTTCCGCGCCTGACGCACATTGTCGGGGCGGATAAGGGAGCCGACCTGGTCGGCGCGAAACGGCGGTTTGCTTCTCTCGGACATGTTTCCCCCAACGCGTGTCGGCGCTTTAGCGATCTTTCGCTTTTAAACGCCGGTCTTCGGTGAATCAAATAGCCACTTGCGTTGCATCATATTCGAACAGCCAGTCGTAGCGCGTCCGGGTTTTGTCGGGCGCCCATTCTTGTTCCATGTATCCCACTGCGGCTTGTGGGTCCGCGAGCACCGAATTGTGGAAGCGCTTTCCAGCCGCATTCGAGCCGTTCACGATAGCCGTGGCCCTTTCTACGCGGCAGCGCTCAAACGCCGCGAGCGCCCCCTCCACGTCCGAATAAGCGTCAAGGCAGCGCGCGAGAACGAAGCCGTCCTCGATCGCCATGATCGCGCCTTGTGCGAGGAAGGGAAGGGTCGGGTGACACGCGTCGCCCATCAGCGTGACCCGCCCCTGCGTCCACGTCTGCAAGGGAGCGCGTCCCACAAGCGCCCATTTGTAAGGCTGATCGACCTTCGAAATGATCTCGTGAATGAGAGGGTGCCAGCCGGGAAAATCCGCCGCGCATTCTTCCTTGGATCCGGGCGTGTTCCAGGATTCCTGCGTCCAGTCGGAACGCTCCCCGAAGCCGACGAAGTTCAGGATCTCTCCGCCGCGCAGCGGGTAGGTGATCACATGACCGCCGGGGCCCACCCAGTTGGTGCCCACAAGGCGCTGCAGCTCTGCGGACAGCGACTTGCGCGGAGCAAGCCCGCGCCAGGCGATGATGCCGAGGAACTCGCTCTTTCCGGCGTCGAACATTTGCTGCCGCAGCTTTGAATGCACGCCGTCGGCGCCCACGGCGCAATCGCCCTCCACGATCCGCCCGTCCTCCATATGCAAACGCACCCGCGCGCCGTCCTGCGTAAAGCCCACGCAACGCGCACGGGTATGGATAGCGTCCTTCTTGAGCGCCAGTACCGCGTCGCGCAATGCGGCATGCAGATCGCCGCGGTGCACGAACCAATAGGGCGCGCCAAAGCGGCGTATCGAGTCTTCCCCGAGGTCGAAAAGATTGAACGTCTGGCCCGTGTTCCAGATGCGAACTTCCTTGCCTGCCGCCTCGCAGACGACCTGCTTCAATCGGTCTTCCAGACCGAGCGCGATGAGCACGCGCGACCCATTGGCTGCGATCTGAACGCCAGCGCCGAACTCCAGGAGCTGAGAGGCTTGTTCGTACACGTCCACGTCATAGCCGCGTTGCAGCAAGGCTAGAGCCGCAGTCAACCCCCCGATGCCTGCGCCCGCGATCAAAACGTGAGGCTTGGACGCCACGTTGCCCTCCTGTCGGTTCAACCCATTCGCGTCTTCCTACCGTTGACAAGCTGCGATGGAAACCGAAAGCTTATCGAAATGTCGATTGCTGGAGGAAACATGCCGCGCCAAACGCGCCGCGTCATCGCTGATCATGACGCGAACGGGAAAGCCGTGATTGTCGAGGATGGGTTCGCGCCCAACGTGAAAGTTCGAGCAGCGGGAAACCTCACGTCCACGCTCCTATGGGTCACCGAGCAAACGCCCGCCGAGCTGGATTCGCAGGCCGATCCCACGCTTGCCGATCGCGGCGTCGCTCCGCCGCGCAATGGCAGCGTATTGCGGATCGTGGATTTTCCACCGGCTGCTGAGTCGGGGCCCGTCGATAATTCAGCTATGTTGAAAGAAATGGGCATAGATCCGGCTTCCGCTCCGCCTCCGCGTCACGCGTCCATGCATCGCACCCGGAGCATTGATTACGCCATCGTCCTCGAAGGCGAAATCGACATGCTGCTGGATGATTCGGAGGTTCATCTCAAGGCTGGCGACGTTCTGATCCAGAAAGCGACGAACCATGCGTGGGTGAACAACGGCTCCACGATGTGCCGCATCGCTTTTGTTCTCATCGACGCCCATGAGCCAAAGGCGTGGGCGCGAGCCCCATCAGCCGGCCATTGAAGCTGCGCGTGCGCCTTGGACATCTTCGGCGCGCGCGGTAAAACGGCGCCCAAACACAGCGCCGACGCGGCGCGGCAAGGGCGGACGAATGACAAGCCACGTCGAAGCGAAGGATCAAGAGAGCGGCCCCTGGATCGGTCGCGCCCTGCCGCGATTCGAAGATCTCCGACTCGTTCGCGGCGCGGGGCGTTATTCCGACGACGTCAACGCGCAAGATCAGGCCCAAGCCGTCTTTCTGCGTTCCCCGCACGCCCATGCGCGCATTCGCTCCATTGATTGCGAGGCCGCCCGGCGCATGCCCGGGGTGCTCGCGGTTCTTTTAGGCGCGGATTACGTGGCCGATGGTTGCGCGCCGATCCCGGTGACGCCCGTGCCCGCCGGCGCCATCGACGTCGACGATCCCGCCTTCAAGCCGACGGCGCAACGCGGCGTTTTCAAGTCCGCGCAATGGCCGCTCGCCATCGAGCGGGTGCGCTATCCGGGCGAACCTGTCGCGATGATCGTCGCGCAAACCGCCCATGCGGCGCGAGATGCGGCGGAAGCGATCATCGTCGACTATGAACCTCTCTCTGCTGTCACGAACGCGTTGGCGGCAGCCGAACCGGACGCGCCGCGGCTTTTCCCCGAAGAGCGAGACAACATCGCGTTCGAGAATGATTTCGGCGCACGCGAGGACGCCGAACGCGCTTTATCCGCCGCTCATCTGGTGATCGAGGAGACCTACAGGAATCCGCGCATCGTAGTCGCCTTTATGGAGCCACGCTCCGGTGTTGCGGAGTTTGATCCTGCAACGGGACGAACGACTCTGACCACTGGCTGTCAGGGTGTCCATCGGGTGCGCATGGGCGTGTGCGGCGCCTTGAAGATCGAGCAGGATCTCTTGCGCGTGGTCTGCCCCGACACCGGCGGCGGCTTTGGCTCGCGAACGGATCCCTATCCTGAACAGGTCTGCGTCACATGGGCGGCGCGACGTCTGTCGAGGGCGGTGAAATGGACCAATGACCGCACGGAATCCATTCTCACCGATTATCAGGGCCGCGACATCGTCACGCGTGCGCGCATCGGCTTCGACAAGGATGGACGCATTCTTGGAATGCTTCTCGACGTCACCGGCGGCGTCGGCGCGCATACGGTTTCCTTCGTGCAGCTCCACAACACCTATCGCATATCGCCGGGGGTTTATCGCGTGCCCTGTGCGGGCGTTCGCGTGCGCGGCGTGATGACGAACACCACGCCGACCGGCCCCTTCCGCGGCGCGGGCCGCCCCGAGGCGACCCTTGCGATCGAACGCTCACTCGATCTGGCGGCCACGCGGCTGGGCCTTGATCGTATTGAAATCCGCAAGCGCAATCTCATCACGCGCAAGGAGTTTCCCTACAAGACCGCAGCAGGCGTCACCTACGACAGCGGCGATTTTTTCGGAAACATGCGCAAGGTTCTGGAGGCCGCTGACTGGAAAGGCTTCGAACGTCGGCGCAAGGCGGCTGCAAAGCGCGGCGCGCTCGCGGGAATTGGCCTTGCGAATTACATCGAATGCCCGGTCGGGGCGCCGCATGAACGCGTGGATCTGGAAGTCGATGCGCGCGAGGGCTGCGTTCGTCTGACCATCGGCACGCAATCGACCGGTCAGGGGCATGAAACCTCTTTCGCACAGGTCGTCGCCGACATGTTCGGCGTGCGGCCGCACGACGTACGACTTGTGGTAGGCGACACAGACCAGGTGGCGTCCGGCGGCGGCTCGCACTCCGACCGCTCCATGCGCATCGGCGGAACGCTGATGGTCGACGCCGGGGGGCGGATTGTGCAGAAGGCGCGCGCCATAGCCGCCCATCTTTTTGAGTGCGATGAGAACGCCGTCAGTTTCGAAGACGGATTGTTCGGCGCACCAGGCACGAATCGACGCTTCGGCGTTTTCGATCTCGCGCGCGCGTCGGACGATGCGCCTCACCTGCCGCAGGACCTGCGCGGCGGCCTCAAGGCGACCGCTTCCATGCGCGGCCGTATTCCCGCCTATCCCACTGGAGCGGCCGTTTGCGAGCTTGAGGTCGACCCGGAAACAGGCGTCGTCACCATCGTCCGCTACACACAGGTCGATGACGCCGGACAGCCGATCAATCCGCTCATCCTGCATGGGCAAGTCCATGGCGGCATTGTTCAGGGCGTGGGACAAGCTCTCGTCGAAAATCACGCTTATGACGCCGAAGGGCAGGTGATATCCGCCTCCTTTATGGATTACGCCATGCCGCGGGCTGATCTTGTGCCGTCCTTCGACGTGCAATTGACGGAAGATCCCACCAAGGGGAATCCGCTGCGCGTGAAGGGCGGGGGTGAAGGCGGCACGACGCCGGCGCCTGCGGCCGTGATGAACGCCATCTGCGACGCTCTGTCCCATGCTGGGGTGGCTCAGTTCGACATGCCCGCGACGCCTCATCGGGTCTGGAAGGCGATTCGCGTGGCCTCGGGCAAGGCGTAGGAGCGGGCGTTGCGCCTGCCCACGCGCTACACTAGAACGCTGCCCACCACCGAGCGCGCAAGTCCGCTCCCAGGGGAGGTTCGCCGTGAAGCATAGCACCGACCGTATTTTGACGACCCATGTGGGAAGCCTGATTCGCCCGCAATCGGTCATCGACCATCTGCGTGCGAAACAAGCCGGCCAAGCCGTCGACGAAGCCGCTCATCAGGTGAAGCTCAAGGAAGAGGTGAAAACCGTTGTGGCCGAGCAGAAGGCCGCCGGCATTGATCTTCCCAGCGACGGCGAGTTCGGCAAGGGCATTTCCTGGTCGCAATATGTGATCGAACGCATGAGCGGTTTCGAGCGTCGCCCCTTCAAGGGTGAGAACTCCTGGCGTCGTGGCGCTGATCGTACGCGGTTCGCGGCCTTCTACGATGAAATGGACTCTAAGGAAGGCATGGCCACCACCATGGATTCTGTCTGCGTCGCGCCGATCGAATATACGGGCTTCGCCGCCGTCCAGTGTGACATCGACAATATGAAGGCTGCTATGGCCGCCAATGGCGTCGAGGAAGGCTTCCTGCCCGTCGCCTCGCCCTCCAGCGTGATTCCCGATCGTCGCAACGAGTATTACAAGACCGAAGACGACATCATGCACGCCATCGCGACCGCCATGAACGCTGAGTATAAGGCGATCGTGGATTCGGGGCTTCTCGTTCAGCTCGACGACGCTCGGCTTGCAGTCACCTATGACCGCATGGTGCCGCCTTCAAGCCTCGAAGATTATATGAAATGGGTGGGCAAGCAGGTCGAGCTCATCAATTACTCCCTGCGCGGCATTCCCGAAGATCGCGTGCGCTATCACGTCTGCTGGGGAAGCTGGAACGGGCCGCACACCACCGACATTCCGCTGCGCACGCTGGTTGACGAGATCTATAAGATCAAGGCTGGCTGCTTCGTTATCGAAGGCGCCAATCCGCGTCATGAGCATGAATGGAAAGTGTGGGGCGAAAAGAAGCCGGCGCCTGGCCGCATTCTCGCAACCGGCGTCATCAGCCACGCCACCAACGTCGTGGAGCACCCCGAGCTCGTCGCCGAACGCATCGTGCGCATCGCGAAACTGATCGGGCGCGAGAATGTGATCGCCGGCACGGACTGCGGCTTTGCGCAGGGCCCGTTCTATCGTCGCGTGCATCCCTCGATCATGTGGGCGAAGTTCGAAGCTCTTTCGGAAGGCGCGCGTCTGGCGACCAAAGAGCTTTGGGGCAAGTAAGGCTCCGGGCCTACCCGAAGAAAGAAGGCCGGCGCAAGCCGGCCTTTTTTATTTTCCGCCACGCACCGCGCCATCCCACCAGGGGCAGACGCCGGGCATCAGCTCATAATTTCCTTCAATCACCTGAACCGGTCTGCGCAATCCGTTGCGGCCGTTGCGAAGCACCATTTCGAGCGCTTCCTTCCGCTTTTCCTGCGAAAGCCACAGACGGTCGTGGCCCCATATGCTCGGTCCCGCGTTGCGTTCTCCCGGCGTCCAGGTCTCCGGGTCGATGCATTTGCCGCCCCACCCTGACTCGACCATGAAGCCGGATGGAGTCCAGGTGTAGAAGGATGTGACGTCGTCGCCTGCATGGCGGCCCATCGTCACCGCGACCCGATTTTCCGCCTGCGCGATGTCCCATCCGTGACCCATGTCGTCGAAGGCGAAGTATTCCATCATCAGATGATGGACCATGTCCTTGTCGTGCTGGATGAGCGCGAAACTGTGATGACGCGGATTCAGGTGGAAGAAGCAGGCCTTGAAAGGCTTGTCGTAATAGTCGCTGACGCCGAAGCCGAGCACGTCGCGGTAATAGGCGATCATGGGGTCGATATCGGCGCAATAGGCGACCACATGTCCAAGCCCGAGCGCGCCTGTTCGAAAGCCCGCGATATTGCGGCCGGGGGCGAACGCCTCCGACACGATTTCCGGTCCATGAAACAGTTCGAGGCGATTGCCGCTGGGATCTTGCGTCACCACGATGTCGCGCACATGGCGTTCGTCCGCCAGCGCGCGCGCGCCGCGCGCGACCTTGCGTCCAGCGGATTCGATCTTCCCGCAGATCGCATCCAGCGCCGCTGCGTCCGCCATCTCCCAACCATATGCGCTGATCGTCGAGCCGCCGTCGGCGTGCACGACAAGCCGCTGTGCGCGGTCATCCATGCGGAACGCAAGCGTCGAGGCGCTTTTGTCGATGCGTTGAAGTCCGAGCTGACCAGGGCCATAGGCGCCCCAGTCCTCAAGGTTTTTCGCGCTGACGATGAGATAGCCGAGAGCGGCTGGACGCATGTTCGCTCCCGTCAGGTCCGTTCGTTCTTCACCGGCGTGCGCAGAACGCCCACCCGGTCGATTTCGATTTCGACGATGTCGCCGTCCTTCATCCACAGCGGCGGATTCTTGCGCCCGCCAACGCCTCCCGGCGTGCCGGTGACGATCACGTCGCCAGGCGACAGGGGCGTGAACACGGAGATGAATTCGATCAGACGCGGGATCGAATGGATCATCATGTCGGTGGTGGCGCGCTGCAGCTCAACGCCGTTGAGGCGCGTGATGAGCGTGAGCTTCGTGTCCGCGGGCACTTCGTCCACGGTGGAGAGCCAGGGGCCGAATGCGCCCGTCGCGGGGAAGTTCTTGCCCGTGGTCCATTGCGTCGTCGCCCATTGCAAGTCGCGGATGGAGCCGTCGTTGTAGCAGGAGAAGCCCGCCACATGGTCATAGGCGCGTTCAAAGGGAATGCGGCGGCCGGCCTTGCCGATCACGACCGCGATTTCGCCTTCGTAGTCGAGGTGACTTGATTCGGGCGGCACGAGCATCGGCTCCAGATGGCCCATCTGACTGTCGGCGAAACGCACGAAGATGGCAGGATCCTCGGTCTTGTCGCGCTTGGTCTCAACCACATGGTCGGCGTAATTCAGGCCGACGCAGAAAATCTTTCCCGGATTGGGGATCGGCGGCAGGAAGCGGACGGCGTCCAGCGCATGGTCGGCTTTGGCGCCCGCCATCGCCGCCTTGGCCTTGGCAAGACCGTCTTGAGCGAGAAGGGCCCGAACGTCGGCGAATTCGGGAAGCTTGGCCCCAAGATCCACGATTCCGCCGTCCACCACGGCGCCCCAGCTCTCGCCGCTCTTGGCGACGAACGACACGAGTTTCATGCAGCCTCCCCTAAGCTATTGTCTTCAGGTCACAATAAGGCGGAGCTTACCCGCCGGGCGCCGGAAACGGAAGCCAGCGTCTCTTGATCAGTATTCCTGATATTGTCTAATGTCACCCGCAACATCCGTAAACAGGGAGGCTGACATGACCGCAGGACAAGGGGGCGCCCGCAAGCTGGGCGACTGGAAAAACGTCGACGTCGAGATCGAGAGCGGCATCGCCTGGGTCACCCTGAACCGGCCGGCCAAGCGCAACGCCATGAGCCCTGGCCTGAACGATGACATGGTTCAGGTGCTCGACGCCGTTGAGCTGGCGGAAGACGCGGGCGTCATGGTGCTGACTGGCGCGGGCGAGTCCTTCACCGCGGGCATGGACCTGCGTGAATATTTTCGGGCCGCGGACGGCCTCTCCTACGAACAGCAGCTGCACGTGCGTCGCTCGGCCTGGCAATGGCAGTGGCGGATGCTGCAGATGTACACCAAGCCGACGATCGCCATGGTCAACGGCTGGTGCTTCGGCGGCGGGTTCACGCCGCTGGTGTCCTGCGACCTCGCCATCGCCGCCGACGAGGCGATTTTCGGCCTCTCCGAAATCAACTGGGGCATTATTCCCGGCGGCAACGTCACGCGCGCCGTGGTGCAGACGATGAACCATCGCGACTCGATGTATTACATCATGACCGGCCGCACGTTCGACGGGAAGAAAGCCGCCGAAATGGGCCTTGTGAACGAATCCGTGCCCCGCGCGAAACTACGCGAGCACACCCGCGAGCTCGCTCTCGAACTTCTCGGCAAGAACCCGACCGTTCTGCGCGCGTGCAAACAGGCCGTGCGTATGGTGCAGGGCATGTCCTGGGAGACGGCGGACGATTATCTCTTCGCCAAGGGCGCTCAGGCGCGCTTCCTCGATCCCGAGAAGGGCCGCGAACAGGGCCTCAAGCAATTCCTCGACGAGAAGAGCTTCCGTCCGGGTCTTGCAGGATACAAGCGCGATGCCTGATCGTCAGTGGGTCAAGTCTGCCATCGCCAGGTTGCTGCGTCCGCGTTCGATCGCGATTGTGGGCGCATCGGCCACCCCCGGCTCGCTCGGAGCCGGGGTTCTCGCGAACCTCAAGCGATTTGAGTTTCCCGGCGACGTTCACCTGATCAATCCCAATCGCGCGGAGATTGATGGACGTCCCTGCCTCAAATCGGTGTGGGATCTGCCCGACGGCGTTGACTGCGCGGTCCTCGCGGTGCCGCAGGCGGCCGTGCTCGATGCGGTCAAGGGCTGCGCCGCCAAGGGCGTGGGCGGGCTTGTCGTATTCGGCGCCGGCTTCGCCGAAGCGGGGCCTGCAGGCAAGGCGCTGCAGGATGAGATCGCATCCATCGCCGCTCAGGCGGGCATGGCGATCGAAGGGCCCAATTGCCTCGGCTTCGTGAATTACATCGCGCGGGTGGCGACCACTTTCGGCGCCGTGACGCCTTTTCCGCCAGAGGGGCGTCGCGCCGTCGGCATGGTGTCCCAGTCGGGGGCGATGGCCAGCGTGATGCGGGCTGCGCTGCAGGCGCGCGGCGTCCCTGTGTCAGTCTATGCGTCCACGGGCAATGAAGCGCTTAATGGGCTCGAAGATTTTCTCGAGTTCCTGATCGAGGAAAGCGCCACCCACGTCGTCTCGCTGGTGGCTGAACAATTCCGTGATCCGCGTCGCTTCCTTGAGCTCGCGCGCCGCGCCCGCGAGGCTGGAAAGCCAGTCGTTCTGATGCATCCGGGACGCAGCGCCGCAGCCAAGGAGGCCGCGCAAACGCACACCGGCGCGATGAGCGGCGACTGGGACGTGATGCGCGCCCTGACCGAGCGAGAGGGCGTGCTCGTCGTCGAGACGCTAGAAGAGCTGATCGACGTCACGGAGCTGCTCATCCGTTTTCCAAAGCCCATGACGGGCGGCGTCGCCATCATTTCTGATTCCGGCGCCTTCAAGGGCATGTCGCTGGATTATTGCCAGACGCTTGGACTCTCGCTTCCCGAGCCTGGCGAGGCGGCGCGACGCGTGATCGGTGCCATCGCTCCCGATCTCATCCAGCCCACCAATCCGCTGGATCTGACTGCGCAGGCGCTGGTCGATCCGCATCTCTATCGCAAGACGCTTGAGCCATTCCTCGCCGATGAGGGAATCGGCTGCGTCGTGTTCGGGGGGATTATTTCAAGTCCGATCATCGCGCCTCGGAAGATGCAGCCGATCATTGACGCTGCGCGCGAGCTCAAACTCGAAAAGCCCGTCATCTTCGCGATGCTGGGCGACGAGGCGGAGATCCAGGAAGAGATCATCACATCCCTGCGCGCTCTCAATGTGCCGTTCTATCGCTCGCCTGAGCGCTGCATGCGCGCGCTCGCTGCGTTCTCGCGCTTTCACGCGCGTCGGGCGCCGCCGCCGCGCCGCGCCGCGCCTGCGGCCGCGCCCCTGAAGTCGGGCGTGATCGCGGAGCATGAGGCAAAGGCCCTGCTCGCTGCGGCGGGCGTGCCGATGCTCGCAGGCGGCTTCGCGTCGAGTCTGGATCAGGCGCAGGCCGTCGCCGCCAGCATTGGCTATCCCGTCGTCATCAAGGCGCAAGCGGCCGCGCTCGCCCACAAGAGCGATGCGGGCGGCGTCATCCTCAACATCGCGGATGCGTCTGCATTGGCGCAGGCCTGGTCTCAATTGCACGCGAATATCGAACGTGCGCGCCCCGGGCTCGCGCTCGACGGCGTGCTTGTCGAGAAAATGTCCCGACGCGGGGTGGAATTGATCTTTGGCGCGCGCAACGATCCTGATTGGGGGCCTGTGCTCGTCGTCGGCCTTGGCGGCGTGATCGCCGAGGCCTTGCACGACGTGCGCGTGCTTGCGCCCGATCTGGACGAGGCCTCGATCTCTGATGAATTGCGCAAGCTCAAGGGCGCGGCCTTGCTTGGGCCCTTCCGTGGCCAGCCGGCGCGCGACGTAAAGGCGGCTGCCGCCATCGCCGCCAAACTTGGCGCGTTCATCATGAGTCATCCGGAGATTGCGGAGATTGACGTCAATCCCGTCGTTCTTTTCGAAGAAGGGGCAGGCGCCGTCGCGCTCGACGCCCTGATCGTCGCGCGCTGATCGAACGGAGAGCCGGAGCACAAGAATGGATTTCTCGTTCACGGAAGAGCAGGAGCTTCTGCGCGATAGCGTGCGAAAGCTGATGGCGCGTCATGCCACCTCGGAGATGATACGCACGCATGATCGGGACCAGACGTTCCCCTATGATCTTTATGATCGCTGGATCGAGGCTGGCCTTCTTGCGCTTCCGTTTCCTGAGGAGATCGAGGGGTTGGGCGGTAACGCCATCGACCTCGCCATCGTGAATTATGAGATCTCGCGCGTCAGCGCGGATTTCAGCATGGCCTACGGCGGCAACATTTTTTGTGGGCTGAACATTCTGCGCAAGGGCACGCCGGAGCAGGTGCAGCGCTTTCTGCCTGCGATGATGTCGGGCGAAATCCGTTTCGCCATCGGCATTTCAGAGCCTGACGCCGGATCGGACGTAGGCGCCATGAAGACCTTCGCCGCACGCAAGGACGGCGGCTATGTCGTGAACGGCCAGAAGCTCTGGACCACGGGCGCAGGTCTGAAGAACACTTACATAAACACTTATGTGAAGACGAACCGCGACGTGCATTATCGCAAGGGCATGTCGCTATTGATGATCGACAAGGACGCTTCGGGCGTCGAATGCCGCAAGCTGGAAATGCTTGGGCGTCGGTGCATTGGAACCTACGAAGTGTTCCTGCGCGACGTGGAGGTTCCCGAAGAGAATCTCATCGGAGGCGAGAACGGCGGTTGGGATTGCCTGATGGACGGCTTGCAGATCGAACGCGCAGTCTCCGCGGCCGGCTCCTGCGGCGCGGCGCAGGCGATCGTCGATCTTGCGGCGACCTATGCGCGCGAGCGCGTTCAGTTCGGCCAGCCGATCGGATCCTTTCAGTCCATCGCGCATATGGTCGCCGACATGGCTACCGAGGTTGACGCTGCGACCATGCTCATGTGGCGCGCGGTTTGGCTGGTTTCGCAGGGCAAGGATGCGCTGCGGGAGATCACCATGGCCAAACTCTTCGCCTCTGAGGTCTACGCCAAGGTCGCCAATATGGGCGTGCAGATCATGGGCGGCTATGGCCTGAGCGCGGAATACGACATGCAGCGCTATTTCCGTGATTCGCGTAGCGGAACGATCGCGGCCGGCACGTCGCAGACCCAGCGCAATCTCATCGCCGGGCTGATGGGGCTCAAGCCGTCCCGTTGATCTCGCCGGCGGGCATGGACGAGCCCGCCCGGCGCCGTTTACACTCCCCCAAACGCTTCGCGCGATAAAGGGGAGGAAACAATATGGGCTTTTCGAGATTCGCCTTCGCCGCTCTCTGCGGCGTAATAGGCCTGTCCGCAGGCGGCGGCTTCGCGCACGCCAATTATCCCGAACGCCCGATCCGTGTCGTGCTTGGATTTCCGGCCGGCAGCGGCGCGGACATCTTGTGCCGCTGGTTCACCGCGAAGGCCGGCGAGGCGGGCGGCGTCACGTTCATCGTGGACAATAAGCCGGGAGCTGCGGGCAATCTTTCTGTTGAGCAGGTCGCCAAGGCCAAGCCCGACGGCTATACGATTTTGTTTGGCGGCGCCGCCGGCATCGCAGCTTCGCCTTACATCTACAAAAACCTGCCCTTCGACGCCTCCAAGGATTTGCAGCCGGTCGCGTCGGTGGCGGAACTCGTTTTCGCGCTCAGCGTCTCAACGAACAGTCCCGTGCAAAGCGTCGCGGATCTCAGCGCTTTGTTGAAGAGCAAGGGGCCGAAGGCGACCTATGGCTGGGCGGTGACCTCCTCACTCGCCTCGGCTGTCTTGTATCTGAAAGACGTCGGCCTCAAGGACGTCGTTCAAGTCACCTACAAGACCACGCCCGCAGCGACGTCTGACGCCGCCGCCGGTCAGGTCGATTTCACTTTCGCCGACGCAATGTATGCACTGGGTCAGGAAAAGGCCGGAAAGGTGCGCCTGCTCGCCACGACGGGATCGCGCCGGCCTTCCGCCGTTCCCGACCGCCCCACGATGATCGAGGCGGGGGCGCCGAGCGTTCTTGTCGCGCCATGGTGGGCTGTCTTCACGCCCACGGGAACGCCTGACGCCGTGGTAGCGCAGCTCGAAAAATGGTTCTCGGCCGCCGTCGCGCTGCCGGCCACGCGCGAGTTCCTTCTCTCCCAGGGCGCAGACGCTCTGCCTGGCGACGCCGCCTTCGTGCGCAAGCGCCTCGAGGAGGATTCCGTAAGGTGGAAGGAAGTCACGACCCTCGCCAAGTTCGAACCGCTCTGAACAGGAGGCTTGCATGAAGGCGTTCGTCAACGCGAAGGGCGCGAACGGCGCGACGATCGAAATGCGCGACGCGCCGGACCCGACGCCGGGTCCGCATGATCTTCTCATCGCCGTAAAAGCGATTGGGCTCAATCGCGCGGAGCTCGCGCGTCCGATCGCCAATCCCGAAAATCCGGCTGCGAACATCGCCGGCATGGAGATGGCGGGCGAGGTGATCGGGCTTGGCGCGCAGGCGCAGGGCTTCGCCATCGGCGACCGCGTGATGTCGATGACGACAAAGGCCTATGCGGAGAAAGCCGTCGCGGACTCGCGCATCGCGATGAAAATACCGCCCGGGATGAGCTTTACGGAAGCGGCGGCCGTTCCCGTCTTCTATTCGACAGGCCATGACGCGCTGGTTTCAAATGGCGAGTTGAAGCCGGGCGAAAGCGTGCTGATCGCCGGCGTGGCGGCAGGCGTCGGCGGCGCCATGATCCAGATCGCGAAGGCGCTCGGCGCGCGTCTGGTGGCTGGAACTTCGCGCGATCCCGACAAGCTCGCCCGCCTCAAGGCGCTGGGTCTCGATCTGCCGATTCACGCTGGACAGGACGATCTCGTGGCAGCCTGCATGGGCGCCACGGACGGCAAAGGCGTGGACGTTATCGCCGACAATGTCGGCGCAGGCATGCTCATGTCCCTTGTCGACGCTGCAGCTGTGAAGGCGCGGCTGATCACCATCGGACGGCTCGCGGGCAAGATGGACCAGATCGATCTCGACAAGATCGCCCTCAAGCGCATGAAGCTGATCGGCGTCACGTTCCGTACGCGTTCGGTGGAGGAGAAGATCGAGATCACGCGCCGGCTGGTCGCCGATCTCGCTGCGCATCTGGCGAGCGGCGCCATCAAGCCTGCGATTGATCGCACGTTCTCCTTCGATGAGGCGCTCGCCGCGCAGGAGCGCATGCGCTCCAACGCTCATCTGGGCAAGATCGTCTTGACCCTGTAAGGCGGCTGCGCGGCTTAGCCGCGCAGCGACCCACCGGTCTTTTTGGTCACTTCCGCGACGATGCGCGCCGACGTCTGTTCGATGTCAGCGTCTGTAAGCGTGCGCTCGCGGGGCTGCAACGTGACGGAGATGGCGATGGACTTCGAGCCCTCCGGCACGCCGGGGCCTTCATAGACGTCGAACACGTCCACGCTGGAGATGAGCGCCTTGTCCGCGCCCTGGGCCGCGCGCAGGATGTCGGCCGCTTTCGCGCTGCGCGGGACGATGAATGCGAAGTCGCGCTCCACCGGCATGAACTCGCTGATCTCGAGCTTCGGCTTCGCGCGCCTCGGCTTGGCGCGCGGCGCAGGAAGCTCGTCGAGCAGGATTTCGAACACGCAGAGCGGGCCTGCCGCATCCAGCGCCTCAAGCGCGCGGGGATGGGGTTCGCCGAAATAGCCGATCACGTTCTTCGGCCCGAATTGCAGGGTCGCCGAACGTCCGGGGTGCATCCATGCAGGGCCGCCCTGCACGATGTTGAGTCCGCCCAGCGCCACGCCGAGCGACGACAGGAGCGCCATGGCGTCGGCCTTGGCGTCGAAGGCGTCCACCGTTTGCCCCTTGCCGCTCCAATGGCGCCCGGCGCCCGTCGCGCGCGCCGTGCCGCGGCGTACGCCAGCGGCGGCCATGCGCTGGTCCTTGTCGCCTGCGCCCTTGAATACCTGACCCACTTCAAAGATCGCCACGTCGCCGAAACCGCGGTCGGCGTTGCGTTGCGCTGCGCCGATCAATCCGGGCAGAAGGCTCGGCCGCATGTCGGAGAGATCCGCCGCGATGGGATTGGCGAGCGCAAGCTCGCCCTGTCCGCCGCCGAACAAGACCGCCTTGTCGTGGGACACGAAGGACCATGTGACGGCCTCAACGAGCCCCTGCGTGGCGAGCGTGCGGCGCGCCAGACGCGTGCGCTTTTGCAACAGCGTCAGGATGGGCTCGGGCACCGTTGCGTTCGCCCGCGGCAGCGGCGTGGAGGTCACGCGGTCCACGCCCGCGATGCGCACGATCTCTTCGACGATGTCCGCCTTGCCGTCGGTGTCGGGACGCCAGGACGGCGCCTTCACGTAAACACGGTCCGCATTCGTCGCCTGGGCGAGAACCGTGAACCCGAGCTTTTCGAGGATGGCCGCCATTTCCGACGTCGGCAGGTCAAGGCCGGTCAGGCGCTTCACCTCGCTCCAGGGGAAGTTCACCGTCACGTCGGGCTTGGGCTCGTTCCCCGCGACGACGGCCTGCGATGCCTCGCCGCCGCACAGGTCCATCACCAGCCGTGTGGCGAGCTCGAGGCCCGGCAGGCAGAAAGCGGGATCGACGCCACGTTCGAAACGATACCGCGCGTCGGTGACGATCCCCAGCGCGCGTCCGGTCCGCGCGATGTTCATCGGATCCCACAAGGCGGATTCAATGAGCACGTCGGTGGTGGCCTCATCGCAGCCGGAATGTTCGCCGCCCATCACGCCTGCGATGGACTCCACCCCTGCGCCGTCAGCGATCACGACGTTCTCGGGCGTCAGTTCGTAGGTCTTTCCGTCGAGCGCGAGAATGGTTTCGCCCGCCTTCGCGCGCCGCACGACGAGGTCTCCCTTCACCTTTGCGGCGTCGAACACATGCAGCGGTCGACCACGGTCGAAGGTCATGTAATTCGTGATGTCCACGAGCGCGTTGATCGGGCGAAGGCCGATGGCCTTCAGCCGCTTCTGCATCCACTCGGGCGAGGGGCCGTTCTTGACGCCCCGCACGAGGCGCAGGGCGAACATCGGCGCAAGGCCAGCGTCCGCGGCGGGGAAATCAAGCTTCACGCCCACGGGGCACGGGAAGCCGCCCGCGACCGACGCGATGGGCGCCTGTTTCAGCTTGCCGAGGCCTGCTGCGGCGAGATCGCGCGCAACGCCGTGCACGCCCGTCGCATCGGACCGGTTGGGCGTCAGATTGATGTCGATGACGGGATCGGCGAGCGACGCATAATCCACATAGCGCGCGCCCACAGGCGCGTCCTGCGGCAATTCGATGATGCCGTCATGGTCGTTCGACAATTGCAGCTCGGCGGCCGAGCAGAGCATGCCGTTCGACTCCACGCCGCGGATCACGCCCTTGCCCAGCGTGATGTCCTTTCCGGGAATATAGGTTCCCGGCGGCGAGAACACGCTCTTGAGGCCCGTGCGCGCGTTCGGCGCGCCGCACACCACCTGCACGGGCGCTCCTGCGCCCACGTCCACCATGCACACGCGCAGCCGGTCGGCGTTGGGATGCTGGCTGGCTTCCAGCACATGGCCGATCACGAAAGCGGAAAGCTTTTTCGAAGGGTCGTCGACGCCTTCCACCTCAAGCCCGATGCGCGTGAGCGTCTCCACGATCACGTCGAGCGAGGCGTCGGTTTCGATATGGTCCTTGAGCCAGGAGAGGGTGAGTTTCATGACGCGCCCTCCTTACGAGCTCAGCCCGCCCGCCAGCGTCGGCAGGTCGAGAGGTCGGAAGCCGTAATGGGAGAGCCAGCGAACGTCAGCCTCGAAGAAGGCGCGCAGGTCCGACATTCCATATTTCAGCATGGCGATGCGGTCGATGCCCATGCCCCATGCGAAGCCCTGATATTCATCGGGGTCGAGTCCGCAATTGCGCAGCACGTTGGCGTGCACCATGCCGCAGCCGAGAATCTCGAGCCAGTCGTCGCCTTCCCCAAAGCGGATTTCGCCGCCGGAGCGCCGGCACTGGATGTCCACTTCCATCGAAGGTTCCGTGAAGGGGAAGAACGAGGGCCGGAAGCGCATCTTCACGCTCGGCACTTCGAAGAAGGCCTTGCAGAACTCCTCGAGGATCCACTTCAGGTGTCCGAGATGGGCGGACTTGTCGATCACCAGTCCCTCTACCTGATGGAACATCGGCGTGTGCGTCTGGTCGGAGTCGCAACGATAGGTTCGGCCGGGGCAGATCACGCGGATCGGCGGCTTGCTGGCGAGCATCGTGCGCACCTGCACGGGCGAGGTGTGCGTGCGCAGGAGCTTTCGCTCGCCGTTCGCATCCGGGTTGAAGAAGAACGTGTCGTGCATTTCGCGGGCGGGGTGGCCTGCGGGGAAATTGAGCTTGGTGAAATTGTAATCGTCGGTTTCGACGTCCGGCCCTTCGGCGATGGAGAAACCCATGTCGGCGAAGATCGCGGTGAGCTCGTCCATCACCTGGCTGATCGGGTGAATGCGCCCACGCTCCACGGCCGTTTCGCGCGCGGGCAGCGTCACGTCGATGGTCTCGCTGGCGAGGCGCGCTTCAAGCGCGGCGTCCTTGAGCACGCCCTTTCGCGCGTTGAGCGCGTCGCTCACTTTGTCCTTCAGCGCGTTGATCGCCGCGCCCGCGCTCTTGCGCTCCTCGGGGGACATCTTGCCAAGGGTCGCGAGCAGGGCGGAGATCGATCCCTTCTTGCCGAGCGCTGCGACGCGCACGGCTTCGAGCGCGGCCTCGTCCGCGGCGGACGCGATGGCGGAAAGCGTTTCGGACTCAAGCTTGTTCAGGTCTGACATGGACGAACGCCGATCAGGGAGAAAGCCGCCGGGCTTTTGCCACGGGCGGGCAGGCTTGTCGAGGAAGCGGCCCAAATGGAAAGGCCCGCCGAGGCGGGCCTTTGCGTCTGGTGCTGGCGGCGCCGCTCAGGCGGCGGCGGGCAGCGAGGCTTTCGCCTTCTCGACGATCGCCTTGAAGCCGGCCGGCTCATGGATCGCCATTTCCGAGAGGACCTTGCGGTCCACTTCGATGCCGGCGCGCGACAGGCCGTTGATGAAGGCGCTGTAGGTCAGGCCGAACTCGCGCACGGCGGCGTTGATGCGCTGGATCCAAAGCGCGCGGAACGTGCGCTTCTTGTTCTTGCGGTCGCGATAGGCGTACTGCATCGACTTGTCGACGGCGGCCTTCGCAGCGCGGATCGTGTTCTTGCGACGGCCCTGGAAGCCTTTCGCGGCGTCGAGGGTCTTTTTGTGCTTGGCGTGGGCGGTGACGCCCCGTTTGACGCGAGCCATTGGCGGAATTCCTTCAGAAGAGAGCAGATGTTGCGGGGAGAGGACTTCAGCCGTTCGGCAGGAAGTACTTCTTGATGTTGTCGCCGTCCGTCTTGAAGAGGACGTTCGTTCCACGCAGGTTCCGGATCTGCTTGTTGGTCCGCTTGATCATGCCGTGGCGCTTGCCCGCCTGGGCGTAGACCACCTTGCCGGTGCCGGTGATCTTGAAGCGCTTTTTCGCGCCGGACTTCGTCTTCAGCTTGGGCATTTGGCTCTCCTTCGGCCTTTGGCCTCAGTAGGTTGCGGTCGCGACGCCCCTTGGCGCGCGCCCGTTCGCATCGGAATGAGCGAAAAAGAACCGCCACGGCAGCCCTTCGGCCGGGCGGTTCATGCGGGGGCTTATAGGAGGAATCCGCCCGGCGATCAAGCGCGGGGGCGCCCTTGGCGCGGTGGGCCTGAAAACGACGAAGGCGCCTCCCGCCGGGAAGCGCCTTTCTGTCGTCGCGTCCGGGAGCGGTCCCGCGCCCGCGGAGCGGCTTACTTGGGCGCGAGCACCATGATCATCTGACGGCCTTCCATGGAGGGGGCCGCTTCCACCTTGGCGATGGCCGCCGTTTCGTTGCGCACGCGCTCGAGCAGACGGAAGCCGATGTCCTGGTGCGCCATCTCGCGGCCGCGGAAGCGCAGCGTGATCTTCACCTTGTCGCCTTCTTCGAAGAAGCGGCGCACGGCCTTCATCTTCGTCTCGTAATCGTGGTCGTCGATCCCCGGACGCAGCTTGATTTCCTTGATCTCGACGACTTTCTGCTTTTTGCGGGCTTCGGCGGCTTTCTTCTGCTCAAGAAAGCGAAACTTCCCGTAATCGAGGATTTTGCAGACCGGAGGCGTGGCGTTGGGAACGATTTCGACGAGATCCAGTCCCGCGTCCTCGGCCTGCTGGAGGGCGTCCGCGATCTGGACGACGCCCTGGTTCCGGCCTTCGTGATCGATCAGCTGCACTTCGCGGGCGCGAATCTCGCGATTGGTGCGCGGCCCGTCTTTTTGCGGTGCGACGGGCGCTTTCATGGGACGGCGAATGGTCGGATCTCCTGCAATGAACTCATCGGACCCCAAAGCGCGCCGCCGCGCGACTTGCGCGCGGCCCGCCTGCATTGGGACCCGGGTAAGAAATCGTCGCTGCGGGCGCGAGTGTCAACACGCTCGAAGGAAGAATCGGCGAGTATGACTTTCTTGCGCCCTCCCCGGCGCGGGGGCCGGCCGGTCAGGCGATCGGCTGCGGGCGTCTGCCTTCCAGCAGGGCCGCATAGATCTCCAGCGTCTGAGCGCACATTTTGGGCAGGGAGAAATGCGCCTCCACATGTCCCCGGGCGCGCAGGGCGAGGGCGTCGCGCTGGCTGGCGCCCAGGCTGAGCGCATGGGCCACGCTTCGGGCCAAGGCAGGCGCGTCGTTGGGGGGGATGCGCCAGCCCGTGCGGGCGTCGTCCGGCGTCTCGGGAGGCGCGAGCACGGTCTCCGGCACGGCGCCGATGTCCGTGACCACCACCGGCGCGCCCATCGCCTGCGCCTCCACCGCCGAGCGGCCGAACGCTTCTGGCTCGGTCGAGGCCACCACGACGCAATCGGCGGCGAGAAAGGCCGCCGGCATGTCCTCGCAATGGCCCACGCGCAACACGACGCCCGCAAGCCCGGCCTCCGCGATCTGCTGGTCCAGCTCCCTCACATAGCCGGCGCGGCCTTGCGGATCGCCTGCGAGAACATAGCGCACGTCGCGCAAAGACGCGTCCCCGCTCAGGATGCGGGCGGCCTCGATCAGCACCCGCTGCCCCTTCCAGGCGGTGAGCCGGGCCGCGAGCAGCACCACGCGTTCGTCAGGCTGCACGCCCCATTGGGCGCGCAGTTTCTGCACGCGCGCGGGATGGACGGCGTCCGGCGCGAAGGCGCGCAGGTCGGCGCCGCGATGAATGGCGATAATGCGTCCTGCGCTTTCGGGATAAGCGCTCTCGATGAGCCGCGCGGTGTAGTGCGAATTCGCGATCACCACGTCGCCGCGCGCCATGACGGAATTGTAGAAAGCCTTGATCTGGCTGCGCGCGCCATAGGCGCCGTGATAGGTGGTGACGAACGGCTTGCGAAGGCTGCGCGTCGCGCCCAGAGCCGACCATGCCGGCGCGCGTGAGCGCGCATGGACGAGGTCCACGCCTTCGCGCGCGATCACGTCCTTCAGCCGGCCCACGTTGAGCGCCATGGAGATCGGGTTTTTCGTGCGCGCCGGGAAGGGAATCCACACCCCGCCCAGCGCCTGCAATTCGCTGACGAGCCGTCCGCCTTCGCTCGCCACAAGCGCGCGCGCGCCCGCCTGCGCCAGCGCGGCCGCCACGTCGATCGCGGTGCGTTCCGCGCCGCCCGCGTTCAGTTCCGGGATGATCTGGAGGATCGTGCGGCCCGTGAGGACAGAAGCGCCGGATCGCGGCGAAATCAGTCCCGGTCGCATGCTCTCCCCTGCGCCTGTGCTAGAAGGATCCCCCGCCGCGGCGCGGCGAAGCGAGAATGTCGAGAAACTACAGGAACGCGCGCGTGAACGAAACGCCAAACAACCACTCTCCCCAGCAATCGCCCGCGTTCCTTGACGTGGGCGCGCCGCCCCGCCGCATCGCATTCCGCGCGACGCCCGCCGCCGCCGCCGACGGCGGCTCCCGTCCAGGCGGCGTCTGGTTGGGGGGCTTCCGCTCCGACATGCTCTCGACCAAGGCGGCCCAGCTCGACGCGCACGCGGCCGCCCAGGGGCGGGCCTTCCTGCGGTTCGACTATTCGGGGCACGGGGAATCCGGCGGGCGTTTCGAGGACGGAACCATCGGCCTGTGGCTGGAGGAGAGCCTCGCCGTGATCCGCAGTCTCACCAGCGGCCCGCAGATCCTCGTCGGCTCGTCCATGGGGGGATGGATCGCGCTCCTTGTGGCGCGCGCGCTCGCGGCGGCGGGGGAGGCCGATCGTCTGGCGGGTCTCGTGCTCATCGCGCCGGCGGTGGACTTCACGCAGGCGCTTATGTGGCCGAAACTACCGCCCTCCGCGCGACGCGACCTTGAGGAGAAAGGCGTGTGGCTGCGTCCCTCCGCCTATTCGCCCGAGCCCTATCCGATCACCCGCAACCTGATCGAGGAAGGACGCGCCCATCTCCTTCTCGACGCGCCCGTGCGCGCCCATGCGCCCGTGCACATCCTGCAAGGCATGCTGGATCCCGACGTGCCCTATCAGCACGCCCTGTTGCTCGTCGAGCATCTCGCCGAGGATCCGGTCGCCATCACGCTGGTGAAGGACGGCGACCATCGTTTGTCGCGCGAGGAGGACATCGCGCGGCTTCTCGACGCGTTCGACGCCATCGCCTGAGGATCAGGCGCGTCGCGCGCGCCGGCGCAGGCCTGCGCTGGCGTGAAAGATCACGAAGGACGCGCCGCCCATCACAAGCGTCGTCGCCGCAAGGGGAAACGCGTCGTCGCGCAGCAGCGCCACGACCACGAAGCTGAACAGGGCCGAGAAGGTCATCTGCGCGCTGCCCTGCAGCGAGGATGCGGCGCCCGCGCGTTCGGGAAACGGCGAGAGCGCGCCCGCGATGGATTGCGGCAGCGTAAGCCCGATGCCAAAAAAATACAGAAGCTCAGGCCCGAACAATGCGAGCGGATCGCCAGGAAAGATGAAATGGCCGAGCATCTGCAGCACGCCGCCGCTCGCAAGGCATGCGACGCCGATCGCGATCACGCCGTCCACGCCGCGTCGTCCCACAAGGCGCGAGCCAAGCGCCGCGCCGCTGACGAATGCGACCGAACAGGCCGAGAAGCCGAGGCCGAATTGCACGGGGGTGAGCTTCATCGCGCCCTGCAGGATGAAAGGCGAAGCCGCCACGAAGGTGAAAAGGCCCGTGTGGCCCAGCGCCTGAAGCGAGGCGTAGACGCGCCAGACAGGATTGCGGGCGACCACGGCGAAACTGGCGAGGATCGCGCGCACCGAGATCGGCGCCGTTTGTCTTTCGCGCAACGTCTCGGGCAGGAACAGCGCCGCGCACAGCGTGATCAGGCCCACCGATGCGAACATGGCGACGAATCCCGCGCGCCATCCGAACCAGACCACGAGAAACCCGCCGAGCATCGGCGACACGATGGGCGCGACGCCCATGATCGTGCTCATCATCGACAATTCGCGCCCCGCTCGCGCGCCGTCGTACATGTCGCGCACGATCGCGCGCGAGATGATGATCGGCCCCGCGCCGCCCAGTCCCTGCACGAAGCGCGCGAATGTGAGCGCCTCCACCGAGGTCGCAGCCCCGCTGGCGAAGGTGCCGGCGAGATAGGCGAGGAAACCAGCCAGCAGCAGCGGCTTTCGGCCGTACTTGTCCGAGAGCGGCCCATAGCCCAATTGCCCGACGGCGAAACCCATGAGGTAGGACGCCAGCGTCCATTGCACCCGCGCGGCGGTGGTCGCGAATTCCTGCGCGAGCTGCGGCAGGGCCGGCACGTAGAGGTCCGTCGAGATCGGCCCCATGGCGGTCATGAACGCGAGGAGAACGGTCATCCCGCGCGTGTGGGGTTTCAACATGGGCGATCCGGGCCAGAAGGAAGGCCGTTGTCCTAAACCCCGGCCGGGGCGAAGTCGAGGCGAGGCGCGCTGATGCGCGACGCAGGTCAAAAGCGCGGGCGATGTCGGCGCCGTCTCCCGCCGGAGCCGCCCGGGGGCGCAAACGCGTCCTTGCGCAGGGCGGGCCGTTTCGGGTATAAGAGCGCCATCAAATCCTCATATGGATCATCTTGCGATGGTCGTTATGGAGAGTGGGCCCCGGCCGGGACCCGCTCTTTTTTGTTACCCGAACGTTGTCTGCCCGGACGCCTCTTTCGCGCCGGGACGTGGAGCCGGAGCTTGAACGAAGGACCGACCGATCTGGACAGCGCAGCCGGCGTCGTCGCCGACCTCGACGAACCGCGTCTGCTTGCGGAGACCGGTGCCGCCGCCAGGGTGGCGCGGGTGGCTGCGCCCGTGCTCAAGGATCTGGGCTATCGCCTCGTTCGCGTGAAAATCTCGTCGAATCAAGGGCCTGTGGTCCAGATCATGGCGGAGCGCCCCGACGGGACGATGTCTGTGGACGATTGCGAGAAGGCGAGCGTGGCCGTCTCGCCCTTCCTGGACGTGGACGATCCCATGCCCAACCAGTCCTACCGGCTGGAGATGTCGTCGCCCGGCATCGACCGCCCGCTCGTGCGCGGGTCCGATTTCCTGCGGGCGGTCGGCCACGAGGTCCGTATCGAGATGCAGGGCCTCCACTACAACCGCAAGCGCTTCCGCGGCTGGATCGAGGGGCTCGACGGCGAAGGCGCCGATCTGGTCCTGAAGCTGCGCCGCATCGACGCCGGGGCCGACGAGGAAGCGGACGCCCGGCTTCCCCTGTCCGATCTCGCCGACGCCCGTCTCGTGCTCACCGAAGCGCTGATCCGCGAGAGCCTGCGCGCCGGCAAGGCGGCTCTGGAGGCCCCCGGGACCGAAAGCGAGGGCGAGGACGACGCGCCGGCGCAGGAAGGTCCTCGCCGCGGTCCCGGCCGTTTCGCCGCCCGCCGCAAACCCAAACCCGTTCAGCCGGGCGCCCGCCGCCCGAAATGAAGACCGTCCGAAGGAGGACACACCATGGCCGTCAGCGCCAACCGACTTGAACTGCTGCAGATCGCCGATGCGACGGCGCGCGAGAAATCGATTCCGCGCGAGGTCGTGCTGAGCGCCATTGAGGACGCGCTGCAGCGTGCGGCGCGTTCGCGCTATGGTCAGGAGACCGAAGTGCGCGCCGAGATCAATCCGAAGACGGGCGAGATTCGTTTCTCCCGCCTTCTGCAGGTGGTCGATCTTGTCGAGAACGACGCGACCCAGATCAATCTCGCCGACGCGCATAAGAAGAATCCGGCGGCGCAGGTGGGCGACTGGATCGCGGAGACGCTTCCTCCCGTCGACTTCGCGCGCATCGCCGCGCAGGCCGCCAAGCAGGTGATCGTGCAAAAGGTGCGCGACGCCGAGCGCGACCGCCAGTATCAGGAATACAAGGACCGCATCGGCGAGATCGTGAACGGCGTCGTCAAGCGCGCCGAATACGGCAACGTCATCGTGGACCTCGGCCGCGGCGAGGCGATCATCCGCCGCGATGAGCTGATCCCGCGCGAAATGTTCCGCCCCGGAGACCGCGTGCGCGCTTATGTCTACGACGTGCGCCGCGAGCCGCGCGGCCCGCAGATCTTCCTGTCGCGCACGCATCCGCAGTTCATGGCGAAACTGTTCGCGCAGGAAGTGCCGGAGATCTACGACGGCATCATCGAGGTGAAGTCGGTTGCGCGCGACCCGGGCTCCCGCGCCAAGATCGCTGTCGTCTCGCGCGATTCCTCCATCGATCCCGTGGGCGCTTGCGTCGGCATGCGCGGATCGCGCGTGCAGGCGGTCGTCAACGAATTGCAGGGCGAGAAGATCGACATCATCCCATGGTCCGTCGACGCGGCCACGTTCATCGTGAACGCGCTGCAGCCTGCTGAAGTGGTGAAGGTCGTTCTCGACGAAGACTCCTCGCGTATTGAAGTCGTGGTGCCCGATGACCAATTGTCATTGGCGATCGGTCGCCGCGGCCAGAACGTGCGTCTGGCTTCGCAGCTCACCGGCTGGGACATCGACATCCTGACCGAGGCCGAGGAATCCGAGCGTCGCCAGAAGGAATTCGCCGAGCGCACGCAGATCTTCATGGAGGCTCTGGACGTCGACGAGGTCGTCGGCCAGCTGCTCGCCGCCGAAGGTTTCCGTTCGGTGGAGGAGCTTGCTTTCGTGGAGCTCGCCGAACTCGCCTCCATCGAGGGCTTCGACGAGGAGACCGCGGAGGAGATCCAGAACCGCGCGCGCGAACATCTCGCGCGCATCGAGGCGGAGCTCGACGCGCGTCGCCGTGAGCTCGGCGTCGCGGATGAATTGAAGGAGGTCGAGGGCGTCACGTCCGCGATGCTCGTGAAGTTCGGCGAAAACGACGTAAAGACGATTGAGGACCTTGCGGGCTGCGCCACCGACGATCTGGTCGGCTGGAGCGAGCGCAAGGACGGCGAGAGCGTGAAACATTCCGGTTTCCTCGACGGGATCGAGATCAGCCGCGAAGAAGCGGAGGCGATGATCATGGCCGCCCGCGTGCGCGCCGGCTGGATCGAGGCGCCCTCCGAGGCGCCGGCGGACGCGGCCGAGGCCTGATCGGAGGAGCCCGTGGCCAGCGGCGAGGGATCGCGCAAGGGCAGGGGAAGCGAGGATCCTGAAGGGTCCGAGCGCACCTGCCTGGTGACGCGGGCGAAGCTCCCGCCCGAGGCGCTCCTGCGCTTCGCGCTGGCGCCGGACGGGACCGTGACGCCGGATCTGCGGCGCAAGCTTCCCGGTCGGGGGGCCTGGGTTCAGGCGAGCCGCGACGCGGTGGCCGAGGCGGTGCGCCGAAAGGCGTTCGCCCGTGGTTTCAAGGCGCCGGCGAACGCTGGCTCCGACCTGCCGGATCTGGTGGACGCCCTTTTGACGAAGGACGCGCTCCAGAGCCTGGCCATGGCCAACAAGGCGGGCCTTGTGTTCGCCGGGGCGTTCAAGGTCGAGACCGAGATCGCCCAGCGCGCTCCGGCCGCTCTGATCGAGGCGCGTGAGGCCGGGGCCGACGGGGTCCGCAAGATCGCCGCGGCGCTGCTGCGGCGGTGGGGAGACGAGGCGGCGGCGACGCCGCGGGTCGAATTGTTCGATTCCAGTCAATTGGATTTGGCATTGGGCCGGACAAATGTGATACATGCTGCGCTTCGCAAAGGAGCCGCAAGCGACGCCTTTCTGGCGCGATGCCGTCGGCTCGCCCGTTATCGGGCGGGAGGTCTGGCGGAAGCGGCTCCGGAGGACGGTTCGCACGCGGATGCGGACGGCGAAGGCGCCGAAGAATAAAATGATCGGCCCACGTGCGATATGGGCTCAAGCAAGCGATGAGCGGGGGCTCTAGCCCCGGGAAAACGGACGCATGAACGATACGAAGAACCCTGGCGAGAAGACGCTGCATGTCGCCCCGGCCAAGACGCTGACCCTGAAGCGTCCGGTCGAGCAGGGCGTCGTGAAGCAGAGCTTCTCCCATGGCCGCACGAAGGCGGTCGTGGTTGAGAAGGTCAAGCGTCGCGCCATTGGCGGCGAGGCTCCGACCGCGCGCGCCGACGCGCCGCCGGCTCCCGCCGCCGCCCCCGCCAAACCCGCCCCCGCCAAGCCTGCGGCCGCTGCTCAGCCCGCCGCCGCCGCGCCCGCCCAGACCCCTTCCGGCCGCGCCTCTCGCGCTGGCGCCGCGTCTGGCGCCGCCGCCCCCGCCAAGCCGGGCTCCGGCGCCGGCGTCGTCCTGCGCACGCTGACCGATGAGGAGCGCGAGGCCCGCGCCCGCGCCCTGATCGGCGCGAAGAGCCGCGAGGAGGAGGAGCGCCGTCAGGCCGAGATCGACGCCAAGGTCCGCGCTGAACGCGAGGCCGAAGAGCGCGCCGAACGCGAGGCCGCCGAAACGCGCAAGCGCGAGGAGGAGGCCCGCCGCCAGCAGGAGGCGGAGACCCGCCGCCGCTCCGAGGAGGAGGCCAAGCGCCGCCTCGGCGACGACGCCCCCGCCGCCGCCCGCGCCGCGCCCGGCGCCGCCGCCGCCCCGGCCCGTCCGGCCGTCGGCGCTGGTCCGCGCCCCATCACGCCCGTGGACGAAGATCGCGGCGCGGTCCGCCGCATGCCCGGCAAGGTCGTCATGCCCGTTCCGCGCCCCTCGCGCGGCGCGGCCGACCAGAAATCGCGCGGCCGCCTGACGGTCGCCGCCGCCACCGGCGAGCAGGAGGAGCGCACCCGCTCCGTCGCAGCCTTCCGCCGCCGCGTGCAGCGCCTGAAGGGTTTCGGCGGCGGCCAGCCGAAGGAAAAGCTCTCCCGCGAAGTGGTGCTGCCTGAGACGATCACGATCCAGGAGCTCGCCAACCGCATGTCGGAGCGCGGCGTTGACGTGATCAAGCTGCTCATGCGCCAGGGGCAGATGCACAAGATCACCGACGTGCTCGACGCCGACACCGCGCAGCTGATCGCCGAGGAAATGGGCCACACCGTGAAGCGCGTGGCCGAGTCCGACGTCGAGGAAGGTCTGTTCGACGTGGCCGACGACGAGGGCGAGCTTGTGGCGCGCCCGCCGGTCGTCACCATCATGGGCCATGTCGACCACGGCAAGACCTCGCTGCTTGACGCTATCCGCAAGGCGAACGTCGTCTCCGGCGAGGCCGGCGGCATAACGCAGCACATCGGCGCCTATCAGGTGCGCTCGCCCGGCGGCGAAGCGATCACCTTCATCGACACGCCCGGCCACGCGGCCTTCACCGCCATGCGCGCCCGCGGCGCCAAGGTGACGGACATCGTGGTGCTGGTGGTGGCGGCTGACGACGGCGTCATGCCGCAGACCATCGAGGCGATCAGCCACGCGCGCGCCGCGAAGGTTCCGATGATCGTGGCGATCAACAAGATCGACAAGCCCGACGCCAAGCCCGAGCGCGTGCGCGCGGAGCTGCTTCAATACGAAGTGCAGGTCGAGAGCATGGGCGGCGACACGCTCGAAATCGAAGTGTCCGCGCTCAAGCAGATCAACCTCGACAAACTGCTCGAGGCGATCGCCCTGCAGGCTGAAGTGCTCGACCTCAGGGCCAATCCCGACCGCGCGGCGGAGGGCACGGTCATCGAGGCGCGGCTCGATCGCGGGCGCGGCCCCGTGGCCACCGTGCTCGTGCAGCGCGGCACGATGAAGATCGGCGACATCGTGGTCGCCGGCTCGCAGTCCGGCCGCGTTCGCGCGCTGCTCGACGATCAGGGCAAGAACGTCGCCAAGGCGGGTCCGTCTTTCCCCGTCGAGGTTCTGGGCTTCTCGGGTGCGCCTGAGGCCGGAGATCGCGTGGCGGTCGTGGAGTCGGAAGCCCGCGCGCGTGAGATCACCGATTATCGCGAGCGTCAGAAGCGCGATCAGGCCGCCGCCCGCGGCGCCGGCGCCGGCCGTTCGCTCGCCGATATGATGAGCCAGCTCAAGACCGCCGGTCGCAAGGAGTTCCCGCTCGTCGTCAAGGGCGACGTGCAAGGCTCCGTCGAAGCGATCATCGCGGCGCTCGACAAGCTCGGCACGGATGAAGTCGGCGCGCGCATCATCCATGCGGGCGTGGGCGGCATCACCGAGAGCGACATTACGCTCGCCGAAGCCTCCAACGCCGCCGTCATCGGCTTCAACGTGCGCGCCCATAAGGAAGCGCGCGAAGCGGCCGAGCGTTCGGGCATCGAGATCCGCTATTACAACATCATCTACAACCTCGTGGATGACGTGAAGGGCGCGATGTCGGGCCTGCTGGCGCCGACCTATCGCGAAGAAATGCTGGGCAACGCCTCGATCATGGAGGTGTTCAACATCTCCAAGGTCGGCAAGGTCGCCGGCTGCCGCGTCACCGACGGCAAGGTCGAGCGCGGCGCCAGCGTGCGCCTCATCCGCGACAACGTCGTTGTTCACGAAGGCAAGCTCTCGACGCTCAAGCGCTTCAAGGACGAGGTCAAGGAAGTGCTTGCGGGCCAGGAATGCGGCATGGCCTTCGAGAGCTATCAGGACATGCGCGTGGGCGACGTCATCGAATGCTACCGCGTGGAGGAAGTGAAGCGCTCGCTGTGAGCGCTTCTTCCAGCCTGACCTGACCACCGTTCTTGACGAGAGGCATGCGCGCGGCTGCGGTCGCGCGCGCCGGAGTTGCAATATGTCCAGATCGCATCAGAAGGGCGGCGAGCCGTCCCAGCGCATGCTGCGGGTCGCTGAACTCGTTCGTCACGCCATGTCGGAATCGCTTGCGCGGGGCGCGTTGAACGATCCCGTGCTCGATTCCCACGTGGTGACGGTGCCGCGCGTGCGCATGAGCCCCGACCTCAAGCTCGCCACCATCTACGTCATGCCGCTTGGCGGCAGCGACCGCGAGGCGGTTCTGGGCGCGCTCGACAATCACCGGAAGGTCCTGCGCGGAGAAGTCGCGCGCAAGATCAACATGAAATTCGCGCCGGACATCCGCTTCCGCATCGATGACGCCTTCGACAACGCGGACAAGATCGACGCGCTGCTGAATTCGCCCAAAGTGCGCCAGGACCTCTCCGCGCCGGCGGCCGAGGACGAAAAGGACGGCCAGTCGGAATGAGCGCCCCACGGTCCAAACGCGTCGAGATCAACGGCTGGCTCATTCTCGACAAGCCGGTCGGCGTCACCTCCACCCACGCCGTCTCCCGTCTCAAGCGTATCTTCAATGCGAAGAAGGCCGGTCACGCTGGCACGCTCGATCCGCTCGCCTCCGGAGTCCTGCCGGTGGCCTTCGGCGAGGCGACCAAGACCGTGCCTTTCGTGCAGGACGGACGGAAGGCTTACCGCTTCACCGTGCGCTGGGGCGTGGAGACCGACAGCGATGATTCCGACGGCGCGGTGACGCGCACCAGCGACGCGCGCCCCGCGGTCGATCAGATCGCAGCGCTGCTGCCCAATTTCGTCGGCACGATCATGCAGACGCCGCCGGCCTTCTCCGCCATCAAGATCGGCGGGGAGCGCGCCTATGACGTCGCGCGCGACGGCGAGGAAGTGATTCTGCAGCCGCGCCCGGTGACGATCCATGCGCTCGATTTGCTGCGGGCCGATCCCGACGAGGCGGTTTTCGAGGCCCATTGCGGCAAGGGCACTTACGTGCGCGCCATCGCCCGCGACCTCGGCCGGCTGCTCGGCTGTTTCGGCCATGTGGTCGCCTTGCGTCGCACCCGCGTCGGCCCCTTCACCGAGGATGACGCAGCCCCGCTTGCGGAGCTCGAGGGCGAGGGAGCCGATCCCTTCGGGGATCTTCTGGCGGTGGAGGCCGGGCTCTCGGAGCTCGCCTGCGTCGTGGTGGATCGCGATGGCGCCGCGCGCCTGCGCAGGGGCCAGTCGCTTCTCCTGCGCGGCCGCGACGCGCCCGTCGGCGGCTTCGCCTATGCGGCGTGCGGCGGCGTGCCGATCGCCTTCGGCGCGGTCGAGGGCGGTGAGCTTGTGCCGAGCCGCGTCTTCAACCTGCCTTTCTAGCTTTTCACGCTCGCCGCCTCGGCTTGCGTTCCGCGGGCGCGGCCTCCATAGTCCCGGCGAACAGGCCGCCGCGTCCTTGGGCGAACGACGGCCATGGGGGACCAGGGAGCCGCGGCGCGCAAGGCGCGTTCAGTCGCGATCGCAACATGCGGCGCAGGCAGCGCCGACGCATCGCTCCCAGCCTCCCGGAAACCAACGCAGCGGCGCATGGCGGGCCCAATCCGCCCGCGCCGCCAAAACGCAACGGAGAGGGAACGACATGCATCTCGACAAACCGGAAGGCGCGCCTGACGACAAGGTCGCGTGGGGCTCAGACGTCGCTGCGCAGATGCTGCGCCGCTTCGGCTTCAAATATGTGAGCCTCAATCCGGGCGCGAGCTATCGCGGCCTCCATGATTCCATCGTGAACCATCTCGGCAACCGCGACCCGGGCATGTTGCTTTGCCTGCACGAGGACCATGCGGTGGGCATTGCGCATGGCTATGCGAAGGTGACCGACGAGCCGATGGCCGCGATCGTTCACTCCAACGTCGGATTGATGCATGCGCATATGGCGATCTTCAACGCCTATTGCGACCGCAAGCCGCTCTTCCTCATGGGCGCCACCGGCCCCGTCGACGCCAACCAGCGTCGTCCCTGGATCGACTGGATCCACACCTCGACCGACCAGGCGGGCATGGTCCGCGACATCGTGAAGTTCGACAACCAGCCCGCTTCCGCGCCCGCCATCGTGGACGCGATGCTGCGCGCTAACGTCGCCACGCGCACGGAGCCGCAGGCGCCAGTCTATATCGTGCTCGACGCCGGACTGGGCGAAGCGAAGCTCGACAAGGCTCCCGAGATTCCAGACATCGCCCGCTACCAGCCTCCGGCGCCGCCCCGCGCGCAGGCTTCCGACATCGCCCGCGCGGTTGAAATGCTCAAGGCCGCCAAGCGTCCGCTCATCCTGTTCGGCCGCGGAACGCGTTCGCAGCAGGCGTGGGACAACCGGGTCAAGCTCGCCGAGGCGCTGGGCGCCTGCGTGATGAGCGACCTCAAGAACGGCGCGGTTTTCCCGACCGATCATCCCGCCCATGTGATTGAGCCGTTCAACCAGCCGAGCAAGCCGCAGCACGAGCTCATCAGCGAGGCTGATCTCGTCCTCGCCCTCGAGTGGATCGACCTCGGCGGCGCCCTCTGCCCGCCCAAGGGCGGCGTGAACATGAAGGGCAAGGTGATCAACGTCACCCTCGACCATCACCTGCATAACGGCGCGCACATGATCTACCAGATCATGCCGCCGGCCGATCTCCTGATCTCCGCTTCCGCCGAGACCGTGGTGGCCGACCTGCTCGCCGCTCTGGGAAGCGGGGCCAAAAAGGCGCCCTGGCGCGAGCCGGTGCGCAAAACGTTCACCCCTTCGAGCGATCCCTCGCTCATCCGCATGCAGGATGTCGCGGTCGCGCTGCGCAAACAGTTCAAGGATCCCGATCAGGTCACGCTGGCGGCCGTCGCGCGCCAGTTCCCCTGCGATCTCTGGCCCTTCCGTTCGCCCCTGTCCTATATGGGCAAGGACGGCGGCGGCGGCATCGGCTCCGGCCCCTCGATCTCCATCGGCGTGGCGCTGGCGGCCTCCGACCTTGGCCGACCCACCGTCTCCATCATGGGCGACGGCGACTTCATGATGGGCGGCAACGCTTTGTGGACGGCCGTGAAGCACAAGATTCCGCTGCTCGCGATCATCAACAACAACCAGTCCTACTTCAACGACGAGCTCCATCAGGAGAACGTGGCGCGCAAGCGCGATCGTCGCGTGGAGAACCGCTGGATCGGTCAGGCCATCAGCGGTCCGGGCGTCGATATCGCGAAATTCGCCGAATCGCAGGGCGCCGTCGGCATCGGCCCGGTGAAGACGCTGGAGGAGCTCGACGCGGCGCTGAAGAAGGGCGTGGACGTGCTCAACGCCGGCGGCGTCTGCCTCATCGACGTCCATGTGCCTCCGGGCGCGGAGCGCAGCGCAGGCTCCACGGGCGCGCGCAACACCTGACGCACAGGTCTTGATCGCCGCGCATGGGCCGCGCATTCTGCGGTTCATGCGCGGCTTTTCTTTTCTGCGGATTCTTCGCGAGAGCTTTTCCGGCCACCGCGGCTGGACGCGGCAATGGCGTTCGCCCGCGCCGCGCCCGGCCTATGATTACGTCATAGTCGGGGGCGGCGGGCATGGGCTGGCGACCGCCTTTCATCTCGCCGCCGAACATGGCGCCCGCAGCGTCGCCGTGCTGGAGAAGGGCTGGATCGGGGGCGGCAATTCAGGCCGCAACACTACGATCGTGCGCTCCAATTATTTGCTGGAGGAGAGCGAGGCGCTTTACGAACATGCGTTGCGTCTGTGGGAAGGCCTGTCGCAATCGCTCAATTACAATGTGATGTTCTCACCGCGCGGCGTGATGGCGCTGGGCCATACGCAAAGCGATGTGGACGTGCTCATGCGTCACGTCCACGCCAACAGGCTTGCGGGCATAGACGCGGAGTTTCTCACGCCGGCGCAGGCGAAGGCTTTCTGCCCCATCCTCGACGTGAGCGAAGCCCCGCGCTTTCCGGTGCTCGGCGCCTCGCTGCAGCGGCGCGGCGGCGTCGCCCGTCACGACGCCGTAGTGTGGGGTTATGCGCGTGCGGCGGATGCGCTGGGCGTCGACATCATCGAGAATTGCGAGGTCACGGCGATCCGTCGCGACGCGCGCGGCGCGGTGAGCGGAGTGGAGACGAGCCGCGGCCTCATTGGCGCGAAGACGATCGCTCTCGTCGCCGCCGGCCATTCCAGCGTTCTGGGCGCGATGGCGGGCCTGCGTCTTCCCATTGAGAGCTTTCCCCTTCAGGCGCTCGTCTCCGAGCCTGTGAAGCCGATCATGCCCTGCGTCGTCATGTCGAACACGATTGACGCTTACATGTCCCAGTCCGACAAGGGCGAGCTTGTGATCGGCGCGGGCACGGACGCCTATCCATCCTATGAGCAGCGCGGCTCCTTTCATGTGACGAGCGAGACGGTGGATTCCTTGTGCGAATTGTTTCCCTGTCTGCGCCGCCTGCGGATGATGCGCAGCTGGGCGGGAATCGTCGACGTCACGCCGGACCGTTCACCCATCATCGGTCCGGCGCCCACGCCGGGCCTCTGGCTCAATTGCGGCTGGGGCACAGGCGGATTTAAGGCGATCCCCGGCTCCGGCCAATTGTTCGCCGCCAGTCTCGCGCAGGGCGCGCCGCATCCGATCCTCGCGCCCTTCGGGCTCGAGCGGTTCGGCGCCGGCGCCCTCATCGACGAGGCGACCGCAGCGGCGGTCTCCCATTGAGGCCGCCATGCTGATGATCCCTTGCCCGCACTGCCGGCAGGCGCGCCCCGAACGCGAGTTTCGCTATTGCGGCGAGGCCGGGCTGACGCGCCCGCCTGATCCCGCAGCCGCCAGCGACGCGCAATGGACCGATTATCTTTTCGCCCGCGCCAATCCCAAGGGCGCCAGCGAGGAGCGCTGGCGCCATGCGCATGGCTGCGGACGATTTTTCATTCTGCGGCGCGACACGCGCGACGATTCCCTGATCGAGGCGCGCCCGCTGGCGGAGGATGCGCCGTGACGCAGGACATCGCGCTCCGCTCCGCACGCCGCGCCCTGCGGTTCACCTTCGACGGACGCGCTCTTGAAGGGCGCGAAGGCGACACGCTCGCCGCCGCCCTGCTCGCCAATGGCGTGCGGCTTGTGGGACGATCCTTCAAATATCACCGGCCCCGCGGCCTTTTCTCCGCTGGCGTCGAGGAGCCGAACGCGCTCGTCACCATTGATCGCGGCGCGGGCCGCGTCACGCCCAATCTGCAGGCGACGCAGGTGGAGCTCTATGAGGGCCTCGTGGCGCGCAGCCAGAACAGATGGCCCTCCCTGCGCCATGACGTGATGGAGTTGAACGATCTCGCCTCCGCGCTGATGCCTGCGGGCTTCTACTACAAGACGTTCATGTGGCCCGCAGGCGCCTGGCGCAGGCTCTATGAGCCGCTGATCCGGCGCGCCGCTGGTTTCGGCGTAGCCCCGCGCGAGTCTGATCCCGACGATTACGCAAATCGCTATGTCCATTGCGAGACGCTTGTCGTGGGCTCCGGCCCCGCCGGCCTCGCCGCCGCGCTCGCCGCCAGCGAAACCGGAGAGCGCGTCATCCTGTGCGAGCAGGATTTCGACTTCGGCGGCGCGCTGCTTGTCGAACGCGCGGCGATGATCGACGGCGCGCCGGCGGCCGACTGGCTGCGCGACGCGCTTGGCGCATTGCGCGCGCGTCCCAACGTCAGATTGCTCAATCGCACGACGGCCTTCGGCCTTTACGCGCAAAACTATGTCTGCCTCGTGCAAAGATGCGCCGACCATAAGCCGCCCGCGCAGGCGCAGGGTCCGCGCGAACGTCTCTGGCAGGCGCGCGCGCGCCGCGTAATCGTGGCGGCGGGCGCCATTGAGCGGCCCATGGTGTTCGAGAACAACGACAGGCCCGGCGTGATGCTGGCTGACGCCGCGCGCGTCTACGCCAACAGGTTCGGTATTGCGGCGGGGCGTCGCGCGCTGGTCGCCTGCGTGAGCGACAGCGCATGGCGTGCGGCGCTCGAGGCGCAGGCGGCGGGTGTGGAGATCGCGCTCATTGCGGATGCGCGCGCGCAGGTGAGCGATGCGCTTGTGGAGGCGGCGCGCGCCGCCGGCGCGCCATTCGAACTGGGCGCGCGGGTGCGCAAGGTCCATGGCCGGCTCGCGGTCGAGGCGGCGGATGTGGAGACGGGCGCGGGCGTTCAGCGCTTGGCTTGCGACCTCGTCCTGATGGGCGCAGGCTGGACGCCTACGCTGCATCTCTATGCGCAGGCGCGCGGCGCGCTCGCATGGGACGAGGCCCTTGGCGCATTCAGGCCGCGGGAGCATGCGCCGCATCTGTTATGCGTGGGCGGCGCGAACGGAACGCTGTCGCTCGCCGGCGCGCTCGACGAGGGCGCGGCCGCCGGCGGCCTTGCGCGCGTTCATGCGGTTGAAGGCGACTGGCCGTTCGCAAGCGCCTGGAGCGAACCCGTCGCGGAAGGGCCCGCTTTCGTCGATTTCCAGAACGACGTGAAGGCGCGCGATTTCGACATCGCCCAGCGCGAGGGCTTCGCCTCGATCGAACATGTGAAGCGCTTCACCACCAGCGGGCTTGGAACCGATCAGGGCAAGACTGGCGCGATCAACGCCACCCGCATCGTCGCGCAGCGATCCGACCGCGCGCCGCAGGCCGTCGGCGTGACGACGCTGCGGCCTCCGTTCACGCCGGTGAGCTTCGGCGCGCTCGCGCATATGGGGCGCGGGGAGACCTATGCGCCTGCGCGCGAGACGCCTTCTCACGCCAGCGCGGCCGCGCTGAGCGCGGCGTTCGAGAATGCCGGCCCGTGGAAGCGTGCGCGCTTTTTTCCCCGGCCGGGCGAGAGTGAGGCGCGCACGATCACGCGCGAGGCTATGGCCGTGCGCGCTGCAGCCGGCCTGTTCGACGCCTCCACGCTCGGCAAGATCGAGGTCGTGGGGCCAGATGCGCTGGCCTTTCTGAACAAGATCTACGTGAACGATTTCACGCGGCTTGCGCCGGGGCGCTCCCGCTATGGGTTGATGCTCAACGAGGCCGGGTTCGTGATGGACGATGGCGTGGTCGCCCGCCTCGCGGAGGATCGCTTCCATCTCACCACCACCACGTCGGGCCTCGCCCATGCGCTGCACCACATGGAGGACTTCCTCCAGACCGAATTCACCCAGTTGCGGGTCTGGCTGGTGGACGTGACGGAGCGATGGGCCTGTTTCGCCGTGCAGGGCCCCCGCGCGCGCGAGATTCTCGCTCCGCTTGTTGCGGGCGTCGATCTTGCGCGCGAGGCCTTCCCGCATATGAGCGTGCGCGAGGGCGCATTCATGGGCGTTCCTCTGCGCCTCATGCGCACGAGTTTTTCGGGCGAGCTGGGCTTCGAGGTGAATGTTCCTGCGGATCATGGCGCCGCCGCATGGGATCTGCTGCTGGAGCGCGGCGCGCCCCTCGGCCTTGAGCCCTACGGCCTTGAGGCGCTCGACGTCCTGCGCGCGGAGAAAGGCTATCCCATCATCGGGCAGGACAGCGACGGCTCCTGCACGCCTGACGATCTGGGCCTGTCGCGGCTCGTGGGCGCGGGCAAGGGTGATTTCGTCGGCGCGCGTTCGCTGCGCCTCGCGCATCTGGCGGCGCCGGGCCGGCGTCGGCTGGTGGGCTTGCGCGTGCGGTCGGGCCGTCCGCTTGAGATCGGCGCGCAAGTCATGGCGGATGCCACGCGCCCTGCCGGCGCTGCAGGCCCGCTCGCGCTCGGCCATGTCACGACCTCGCGCTTCTCGCCGGTGCTTGGCGCGCCCATCGCTCTTGCTCTGGTGGCGGACGGCGCGGCGAGAATGGGCGCGCGCGTTTTCGTCACCCGGCTCGACGGGCCGCCGATCGAGGCGGAGATTGCGCCGCCCGCCTTCTACGATCCCACCGGAGCGCGCCTGCATGCTTGAGACGCGCGCGCCGCTCCCCCCCGGATGGATCCTTGAAGCCGAAGGCCTGCGCGTGCGCGCGCTGGAGCCTGCGCCCGCGTTCGAGCTTCGCGCGGACGCCGTTGCGTTGCAGGCGGCCTGCGCAGCGCTGGGCCTCGCGGCTCCCGCGCCCTGCGGGTCGGCGCAGGCGGGCGGGCGGGCGGTCCTGTGGCTCGGGCCCGACGCGCTTTTGCTTCTGGGCGAGCCCGCGGCGCCGGACTTTGAGACAGCCCGCCTGGGCGCCGCGCTGGCCGGGCGCGCGCACGCCCTTGTGGAGACCACCGGCGCCGAGGCCGCGCTGGAGCTTGAGGGCTCGGCTGCGGCGGATCTTCTGTCCTGCGCCGTGATGCTGGATCTCGACGCCGGGGCTTTTCCCGCGGGGGCCTGCGCGCGAACTCTTTTCGGCAAGGCGCCCGCCCTGCTCTGGCGTCCGGAGAGCGCGCGCTTCGTCCTGCGCACGCCGCGCTCCTGCGCCCGTTATGCGCTTGGCCTGCTGAAAGCAGGCGCGGCGGGCCTCTAGCCCGCGTGATTCACGTTTGCCCGCGCGGGCGCGCCTGTTATTCAGGAAGCGTTTCGCAGGACCGCGGGAGGGCGGAATGCAGCGTCTGACGATCAGCCTCGACGATGGCATCGCGCAGGCCATCGATGAATTCATGGAGGCTCGGGGCTACAGCAACCGGTCGGAGGCGATCCGCGACCTGGTGCGTGACGCGCTCGTGCGCTCGCAGGGCGCGCCGCTCACCTCCTATTGCGTGGCCGCGGTGTCTTACGTGTACGATTACGACGGGCGCGACCTCGCCATGCGGCTTGACCGCGCCCAGCACGATCATCACGACCTCACCATCTCCTCCATGCGCACGCGGCTCGATCATCGTCACTGCATGGAGATCACGCTGCTGAAGGGCGAGACCTCCGCGGTGCGCAAGCTCGCCGAGAACGTGATCGCCGAGCGCGGCGTTCGCTTCGGCCACATCAACCTTGTGCCGGTGCGCATCGACGTGGAGAGCCACAGCCACGGCGGGGAAGGCCACGCGCACACCCACAGCACGCCCGTCCTTTAGGGAGCGAGACGATCAACTTTCGCCAGCTTTCCTATTTCGTGAAAATCCTTGAAGCCGGCAGCATGTCCGCTGCGGCGGAACGGCTGGGCCTCGCGCAACCTGCGCTGGGCGCGCAGATCCGCCTGCTCGAAGAAGAGCTCGGCGTGAAACTCCTGCTGCGCCATTCGCGCGGCGTCGCGCCCACGCAAGCGGGCCGTCTCCTGCATGAGCGCGCCCGCGCGATCCTCGCCGACGTCGATCGCGCGCGACTCGACGTGCGCGCTTTCGGGCGCCGCGATCACGATCATGTGGCGCTTGGCGTCAATCCCAGCATGGTGCTCATGGTGGGTTCGGAGCTTCTGCCGCGCGCGCGCGCCGAAATGCCCAATGTCTCGCTCAGTCTTGTGGAGGAGCGCACGCCCGTCCTGCTCGACGCCTTGTCGCGCGGTCAGGTCAACGTGGCCTTTCTTTACAATGTCGAGGATGCGCCGGGTCTCGACCGGCGCGCCGTGCTGGAGGAGGATCTTCTCCTTGTGACGGCGCCCGGCAAGGCGCCGGCGGGCTCCAGCGTCAGCCTCGCCGAGGCGCTGGAGCACGATCTCGTCATCGCCGGCGCGCGCGGCGTCATCCGCCGCATCGTCGAGCAGGAGGCCCGCCGCCTGTCGCTCAGCCTGCGCCTGGCCTATGAGGTCCATTCCGTGACCTCGATGCGCGCCATGATCCTGAAGGGCGAGGCCGCGAGCGTGATGCCCTTCAGCCTCGCCGCGGAGGAGTTGCGCAGCGGCGCTTTGGTGGCCCGTCGCATCGACCGGCCGGCGCTGACCCGCACGCTCTATGTGGTTCGCCCCGCCGAGCGCGAGACCTTCGCCAATGAGGTCGCGCTTGAGGCTTTTCTCGACGCCACGGTGGCGCGCCTGCTGGCGCGGGTGACGCCCTACGCCCGCCCGCTCCGATAAAAGAATATCTTTGACCTGATCCAAAGAAAAAGCTTTGGACAGCCGGCCCGCCTCGGCTCAATATCGCGCCCAAGGGACGGCGCGCCCGTCCCACCAGAACCACAAGAAAGGGAGCGACTCCATGGCGGAGCAATTTGTCGGCAAGGCCTCTGAATTCAAGGACGGCGAGCGCCAGATCATCCGCATCGGGGAGGACGAGATCGGCGTGTTCCGTCATGCCGGCGCCTTCTACGCCTATAGCAATTACTGCCTGCATCAGGGCGGCCCTGCCTGCGAGGGCCTCACGATCGCGCGCGTGATCGAGCCCCTGCGCGAGGACAAGACCTCTATGGGCCTGCACTTCCATGAGAGCGACATGAATTTCGTGTGCCCCTGGCATGGTTATGAATACGACATGAAGACGGGCGAGCACGTGGCCGACCGGCGCATCAAACTGCGCAAGTATGACGTCGTGCAGAAGGGAGACGAGGTTTATGTCGTCGCCTAAGGGCGCGAAAGCGCCGGCCCGCAAAGCGGGCAAGGCCGCGCCGCGCGCGTCAGCCAAAAAGACGCCCGCCGCCAAGAAGGCCGTCGCCAAGCAGGTCGGCGCCAAGAAGCCCGCTGCGCGCGCTGCGTCTGTCGAGGGCGCGCCTTCGCCCGCACAGAAGGCGGCGTTTCTGAAGGCCATGGCGGGCGGCGTGAAGCCTAACTCCACGGCGCTGCGCAAACTGGAGGAAAAGAAGGGAAGCCCCTTCGCGCCCTCCGCACCGGCGCCGGAGCGCAAGGTGGAGGTGCTTCGCCGCATTCCTGCGCCTGCACGGATCGAGGAGACGCCCGCGACGCGCGACGCGCTGCGCCTTGCCGCGTTCATTGAATCCGGTCTGGCGAAGGGCGAGCTCGAGAATATCCAGCCGCATGCGCAACAGGCTCTTGCAGCCGCTCTCTGCCGGCTCTACGCGGCCAATCATGAAGCGGGAAACCGCTATCCGATTCTCGGCGTGCGCGGCGCGCTCGTCACCGCCACCGACGTCATGGTGATGTGCGGCGCGCTGCTCAAAGCCGTCGACCTGCAGGTTTTCGAACTCGGCATGTGGCAGAGTTGGAGCTCAAGCTGACGCCTTTAGAAAAGATCGAACGCATTTCACGTTTCAACGCACAATGAAAAGGGGAACCCCATGGACCTGATCGCAGACCGCGGACGCCGCGTCACAGTCGAAGAGCTCAACACGTCCAAACTGCTCGCGCACGCCGCCAAGCAGGTGAAGGACCGCAATTTCGACGACGTGCTTATCGTCGACACCGACGCGCACCATTACGAGAACGAGAACTTCGCCGAGATTCTCCCCTTCATGGAGAACGAGGTGCTCAAGCAGCTCGCGCTCTCCAGCCGCGCGAAGGGCGGCCGTGGCAATGTGATGCCGAGCGGCTTCGGCTATCAGGACATGGGCGGCCGCGTCACCCGTTATCCGCTGCGCGCTTCGGAGAAAACCGACAACGCCCGCCAGCGCGACGCCCAGCTCGGCGATCGCTGGATGAACGCCATGGGCGTGGATTACTCCTGCCTCTTCCCAACAGGCATGCTCAACGTCGGCCTGCATCCCCAGAAGGAGATGGAGTTCGAACTGTGCTGGGCCTATGCGCGCTGGGTCACGGAGAAGGCGCTGCCGGACACCAACGGGCGCATGTACACCATGCTCTGCCTGCCTTTCAGCGATCCCGAAGGCTCTCTGCGCATGGTCGAGACCTTCGGCGACCGCAAGGGCGTCGGCGGGTTCATGATCACCTCCGTGCGTGAGAAAATGGCGGTGAGCGACAACGCCTATATGAAGGTCTACCGCGCCATCGAGGAGCGCGGCCTCGCCATCGCCTTCCACTCGGGTCCGAACTGGGGCTCGAATACGTTCCAGAGCTGCAACCGCTTCCTCTCCGCCCATGCGCTCGGCTTCTCCTGGTTCAACATCCTGCACTGCACGAACTGGGTGGTGAACGGCATGGGCGAGCGCTTCCCCAAACTGCCCGTTTTGTGGATCGAGGCGGGCCTCGCCTGGATTCCGTTCCTGATGCAGCGGCTCGACCACGAATACATGCTGCGTCCTTCGGAATGCCCGGTGCTGAAGAAGAAACCGTCCGACTACATGCGCGATATGTATTACACGTCGCAGCCCATGGAGATTCAGGACATGGAGGCGCTGGAGACCACGTTCCGCATGATCAATGCGGAGACGCAGCTCCTCTACGCCTCCGACTATCCCCACTGGGACTTCGATCTGCCCTCCACGATCTGGGACCTGCCCTTCCTCTCCGACAAGGCGAGGCACAACATCCTGGGCGGCACCGCGCACAAGCTGTTCAAGCTTCCGCCCCGCAACGAGGGGCAGAAGCAGAACCTCATCAAATACGGCAATTACGTCGGCGGCTGACCCCAGCCGGTTCCGTCAAGACCCGCGGGCGGCCTCTGGGCCGCCCGTTTTTATTGGCGCCCCATCACGCGCGTCACCCCGCGACAGTCAGGACCGAGCTTTTCCTTTTTTGCGCAATAATGCTAAAGCCTCGCTGCTGATTTGAGGGCTCGCTGCATGCGCATCGCAATGATTGGTTCAGGCTACGTCGGGCTTGTGTCCGGCGCCTGTTTCGCTGATTTCGGCCACATCGTCGTTTGCGTCGACCGAGACGAGTCGCGCATCGAGGCGCTGCGCCGCGGCGAATCGCCGATCTTCGAGCCGGGCCTGCCCGAGCTCGTCGAGGCGAATGTGCGCCAGAAGCGCCTGTCCTTCACCACCGATCTCGCTGGCGCCGTCGGCGAGGCCGATGCTGTGTTCATCGCCGTGGGCACGCCTTCGCGGCGCGGCGACGGCCATGCGGATCTCTCTTACGTCTATGGCGCGGCGCGCGAGATCGCGGCGGCCCTGAAGGGTTATACGGTCATCGTCACCAAATCGACGGTGCCGGTGGGGACGGGGGACGAAGTGGAGCGCATCATGCGCGAGACGCGGCCCGACGCCGAATTCTCGGTCGTGTCCAATCCTGAATTCCTGCGCGAGGGCGCCGCCATCGGCGATTTCAAACGTCCCGACCGCATCGTTGTCGGCGCGGAGGATGACCGCGCGCGCGAGGTGATGGAGGAGATTTACAGGCCTCTCTACCTCAATCAGCCGCCCATCCTGTTCACCGGCCGGCGCACGTCCGAGCTCACCAAATACGCCGCCAACGCCTTCCTTGCGACGAAGATCACCTTCATCAATGAAATCGCCGATCTGTGCGAAAAGGTCGGCGCCAATGTGCAGGACGTCGCGCGCGGCATCGGGCTCGACAATCGCATCGGTTCGAAATTCCTGCATGCGGGGCCGGGCTATGGGGGCTCCTGCTTTCCCAAGGACACGCTCGCACTCGTGCGTACTGCGCAGGAGGCCGGCGCGCCCGTGCGCATCGTGGAGACGGTGGCCGCCGCCAATGAGGCGCGCAAGCGCCGCATGGCCGACAAGGTGCTCGAGGCCTGCGGCGGCTCCGTCGCCGGCAAGACGATCGCGGTCCTCGGCCTCGCCTTCAAGCCCAACACCGACGACATGCGCGACGCGCCCTCGCTCGTCATCGTGCCGACCCTGCAATCCCTTGGCGCGCGCGTGCGCGCCTTCGATCCCGAGAGCATGGCGCAGGCGCGCCCGCTCCTGCCGGGCGTCGACTTCTGCGAAGACCCTTACGCCTGTCTCGCGGGCGCCCATGCGCTGGTCATTGTGACGGAATGGGACGCATTCCGCGCCCTGGACCTCGACCGCGTGCGCGAGCAGCTCGCGGAGCCTGTCGTGGTGGACTTGCGCAATGTCTATCGTCCTACGGATATGCGCCGCCGTGGATTCCGCTATGCGAGCGTAGGGCGTCCCTGACGTCCGTCGCGTGTCGGATTCATTGCCGGAATATTAATTCAGCCATGACATTTTTTGCGCTCCGGCGCAGGACCGCCGGCGGCGCCGGCGCCTCCGGCGGGAGACATAGCCATGTCGCTCATCGTCATCGTCGACGATCGGCTGATCAACAGGAGCGTATTCGCCAAGCTCGCTGCCAAAGTGGAGCCTGACGTCGACATTCGAATCTTTTCAGATCCGCGCGAGGCCCTCAGCGCGCTCGAAGACGAGGCGCCCGATCTCGTCGTCACCGATTATCACATGCCGCATTGGGATGGCGCGGAGTTCGTGCGCCGATTTCGCCGCCTGCCCGGCGCCGCCGAGATTCCCGTCATCGTGGTGACCGTCCACGACGAACGCCAGGTCCGACTGCGCGCGCTTGAGGCCGGCGCAACGGATTTTCTCACCACGCCGGTCGATCATCATGAATTCGTGGCGCGCGCGCAATTTGCTGCGCATGCACAAGAGCCAGGCGCTTCTGGCGGAGAAGGCGCGCGAACTGGCCCAGGCCGCCAAGCGCGCGCGCGAGCTGGAGGCGCAACAGGCGCATGCGCTGGCCGATTTGCGCGCACGCATGGCGAGCGTGATCGAACGGCTGCCAGGCCTTCTCAGCGCGACGGCCATTGACGGTCTGGTCCTGTTCGTCAATGCGCAGCAGGCCGCGTTCGCTGGCTGCGAGGCCTGCGAGGCGACCGATCGTCCGCTCGATCATTTGTTCGGCCCGACGCGCGCCGCCGACCATGCGCTACGCGACCGCGAGATCGCGTCAGGCGGCGTCGCCATTCAGCGCTTTCTCGAACGCGCGGTCGACGCGCGGGGCCGCACCCGCCTGCTGGTGACGGAGAAAACGCCGCTGCGCATCGGCGAGGGCGCGGTGATCGGCGTTTTCACCTGCTCCATAGACGTCACGGAGATGAACGAGGATTGTCTTGCGATCCTGTCCGCACAGGCGCGCGAGGGCGCGCGTGCGGCCAGAACGCGTCTGCAGGGCCCCTCTGATTCCGTGCGGCGGGCGGCCTCGTGAACGCGCCCGCGCTTGCTTCCCCGCCCGCGGGCCTTTCTGCGGATAGCTTTTTCGCCTGCGACGAACCCCTCGTCGACGAGGCGGTGACGCTCGGTCTTCTGCGGCTCGGGGGAGCCGCCTTTCTTTCCTCCCTGCTTGACCAGTTCTCCTTCGAATGCGCCTACGCGCCGCCTGCGCTCTCCGCCGCTCTGCAGGCCGGAGATCCTGCGTCTTTTCACGCGCTATTGCATGGGTTGGGCAGCGCGGCCGGCAATATGGGGGCAAGGCGGGTGTTCGTGCGTTGCGCAGCCTGGCGGCACGCGGACGCAGCCTTCCTCGCCGCCCATGGACACGATTTTCTGGCGCTTCTGGCTGAGGATCTCGCCCGCAGCCTGGTGGCCCTGCGGGGATTCGCGCCTTAAATGATCTCCGGGCGAAAGCGGGGAGATCGTCATGAAACCGAGCGCGTTGGAATCTGAAACCGTCGAACGCATGTTGCGCAGCGAGGCGCCGCGCTGGCGGCTGGAGGGGCGCGCCATCCGTCGCGTCTATGCGGTGAACGGGTTCAAGAGCGCCATGCTGGCCGCCAACGCCATCGGCCACCTGGCCGAACAGGCCTGGCACCATCCGGAGATCACGATCTCATGGGGCCGCGTGGAGGTCGTCTTGTGGAGCCATGACGCGGGCGGCGTCACCGCGCGCGACCTCGCGCTTGCGCGGCGCATCGAGGACGCGCTGGTCTGGCGCCCTGACGCGGCGGGCCCGCTGGAAGGAGCTCCGGCGGACCCTGCCCACGCTTACATCCTTCCCGACGGCTGAAGGCCGGGCGCGTCACTTCTCGGCGTCGCGCGCCTCCGCTTCGCGGCCGCCGTGGGAGGCGTGCCCGCCTTTGCGCCCGGCTTCGCTGGCGAGTTCGTGATCGCGCGAAAAGCTTCGCATCGCAGGGCGCACGCTCTGTCCGCCCTTGCGGCCGGCTTCAGCCGCGAGTGAACGATTGCGCGAGAAGCTGCGTTTTTCTTTAGGCACGCTGGTGCCGCCCTTGCGCGCGATCTGGCGTTGCTTCTCCGGGTCCATTGAAGCGAAACCGCGGGTGGATTTTCTGACGGGCTTCTCAGTTTCCATGTGGCATCCTTTGCACGACGCGGCGAACGGAGCGCCGGGCGCGCGAGGCTCCGACGCTGACCAAGGGGCGCTGCGAGAGGGGATGCCCGCTTCCGCCCAACCTTGTCGGCAGGACAACCGCAAGCTGCGGCGGAAGTTCCAGAAAAAACGCTTCGCTTGGAACAAATTTTTGCGTCGCCCAGGGCGCGCGGCGTCACGTGGCGATCAAGTGTTTGGCCAAGTGGCTGGATAAGAAGGGAGACCAGATTATGCCAAGCTTCCCGACGCAGGAGCGGCCGCCGGTCCGGCTCGAAAAAGATTCCATGGGCGAGGTCGCCGTCCCCGCCGATCGCCTGTGGGGCGCCCAGACCCAACGCTCGTTGGAAAACTTCCGCATCGGTTCAGAGCGCATGCCCATCGAGCTCGTGCGCGCCCTCGCGCTCGTCAAACGGCTCGCCGCGCAGATCAATGGCGAGCTGGGTCTGCTCGACGCCACGCGCGCGCAGGCGATCGACGTCGCCGCCCGTGAGATCGAAACGGGCGCGCTCGACGCGCATTTCCCCCTCATGGTCTGGCAGACCGGCTCCGGCACCCAGACCAATATGAACGTCAACGAGGTGATCGCGAACCGCGCGAACCAGACTCTTGGCGCTCCCCTCGGCGCCCGCGCGCCGGTGCATCCCAACGATCACGTGAATCTCGGGCAATCGTCGAACGATTGCTTTCCCACCGCGATGCATCTGTCGGCGGCGCTCGCCTGTCACCGCAGGCTTCTGCCCGCGCTCGACGCGCTGGCCGCCGCGCTTGAGGAGAAGGCCCGCGCCTTCGCGGACATCATCAAGGTCGGGCGCACGCATCTGCAGGACGCCACGCCCGTGACGCTGGGGCAGGAGGTCTCCGGCTGGGCGGCGCAGGCGCGGCTGGGCGCAGGCCGCGTGGAGGCGGCGCTGCCCGGCGTCTGCGCGCTCGCGCAGGGCGCCACGGCGGTCGGCACCGGCCTGAACGCGCATCCGGAATTCGCCGCGCGTTTCGCGCGTCGCGCCGCGCAGGAGACGGGCCTTCCCTTCGTGAGCGCGCCCAACAAGTTCGAGGCGCTCGCCAGCCACGACGCGCTCGTCTTTCTGCATGGCGCGCTGACCGCGCTCGCCGCCGGCCTGTTCAAGATCGCCAATGACGTGCGCCTTCTGGGCAGCGGCCCGCGCGCCGGGCTTGGCGAATTGCTTCTGCCCGAGAACGAACCGGGCTCTTCGATCATGCCGGGCAAGGTCAATCCCACGCAGGCGGAAGCGCTGACGATGGTCTGCGCGCGCGTCATGGGCAATCAGGCGACCGTCGCTTTCGCCGGCTCGCAAGGTCATCTGGAATTGAACGCGTTCAAGCCCGTCATCGCGGACGCCGTCCTGCAATCCATTCGCCTCATCGCCGACGCCGCGGACAGTTTCCGCATCAATTGCGTCGAGGGTCTGCGCGCGGAGGAAGTCCGCATCGCTCAGTCGCTGGAGCGCTCCCTGATGCTTGTGACGGCGCTCGCTCCCGCGATCGGCTACGACGCCGCCGCGGCGATCGCCAAATCAGCCCACGTGAAAAACGCGAGCCTGCGCGAGGCGGCGCTTGCGGCGGGCGTGCCGGCGGCGACGTTCGACGCGCTTGTGCGGCCGCAGGACATGCTCGCTCCGCGCGCGGGCTCGTCGTCAGGGTGAGGAGGGCGCAGGCGGCGTGCGCGGCGTCGTGCGCAGGCATTGCTGCGTCAGCGCGTCGTAGCGCGTGCGGTCGTTGTCGGTCATGCGTCCGCCGGCCACCTTGTCCCACAGGCCCGCTCCCTGCGCCTCGCGCACCACGCAGGCGCAGGCCGCCTCGCAGAAGCCTCGTTCGCCGCCCGCGCGCACGCATTGGCTGGCGCAGGCGGTCTCGAACATGGGCTGCGGCGCGGGCGCCTGTCCGGGGCCGGCGATCTGGGCGGCGATGAAGGTCAGCGCGAACAGGATCGGCTGGTGTGCGAGATAGAAGGCGAGCGAGTGACGCCCGCCCCAGGCCAGCGCCCGCTCCGCGCGGCCCGTCGCGCGCCATGTTGCGAGCGCGCCGGGCAGTCCATGCGCCAGCGCCCATTTCGCGGCGGCCAGGCCGATCAGCGCAAACCCCGCCCATGGGAAGAAGGGACGCCAGTCGTGGCTGCGCGGTTCGTTCACGCCCAGCCCCGACCACCAATTGGTGGCGTCGAGGGCGGGCGCCTGCACGAACAGGGGCAGGACCGCGACGACAAGCCCGACGATGCCGATCACGAGCGCGGAGCGCTCCAGCAGGAAGACGCCCAGAAGGCTCGCGGCGACGATGCAATGGAGGATGCCGAAGGCCACGAAGGAATCGGGAAAGGCGAGCGCGGTCGCCGCCGTCACCGCCATGGCGGCGGCGAACACAAGCGCGATGCGGCGCGCATAGGCGCGCCCGTCGAAACCGCCCTGCGCGGCGAGCGCAAGGCTCGCGCCGACGATCAGCAGGAAGCTTGTGGCGATCGCATGTCCGAAGCCCTTGAACCACGCGTCCTGAAGGCGCGCGGATTCAATGAAGCCGAAGAAGCCGAGATCCCAGATGAAATGATAGGCGGCCATGGCGGCGAGCGCCGCACCGCGCGCCGCGTCGAGGATGGGAAGCCGGGGCGCTTTCGCGTTCAACGGGCGCCTACTTGCGCGGCTGCGCCTTGAAGGCGCCGAAGATCATGTCCGGCGCGGATGTGTTGTGGCGCGAGAGCGTCGCCCGCCCCGCCCAGATCTCGGTCGCCTCGGCGGATTTGAAATCCATGATCGAAGCCTCGCCCCAACGCTTCTCGCCCTTCGGTTTCCAGGCGATGCGCGCGGCGTCGTTGTTGTTCTCGGTGATGTACATCGAGCGCAGCGAGGCGAAGGGCAGATTGCGCGGCAGCGCGCCCTCGAGGCTCACGTCGAGAGCCATGTGTTCGCCGTCGAGCGCGCCGATCTTGAGGACAGCCGAGCCGCCGCGCGCGAATTCGAGACGGAACGTGCGCGCCTGCGCGTCGAAGACGATCTCGCGGATGTCCACGATGGGGCGCTCCTGAATCTCCACCGGACCGACGAGGAAAGACGATCCATAGGCGGTCCAGCGCATGTCGCCGAAGGGCAGAGGGCGGGCGCGCCAATAGCCGTCCGGCGGATAGACGACGAGCACTTCCTCCGCACGCTCGCGGTGCGAGGTCCAGACCTGCAGGAGATGGATTTCGTTGAACGCCTGATTGGTCTTCGTCTCCGCGTCCACGATGCGCACGGGCGTTTTCGCCGGGCGCCAGAACGTCGGATAGGTCCATGCGACGAGCTGCAGGTCCGGCGTCTCGAAGATCGTGCGGCGGATAGTCTTCTTCGTCGAGGTCGCCACGACCGGGTCGCCGCTCATGTCGCAGGCGGTGAAGTCCGGCAGATAACGGTCCACGTTGATCGAGCCGATATAGGCGGGATGAGCGGCCTGAATGCGGAAGCTCCTCACGTCGGGCGAGGCGAAATCGACCTGAATATTGTCCTTCTCGGCGCACAGCACCGGCTCGCTGCGGTTCGTCACCGCCACCGCGATCTCGTCGGGATCATAGGCGCGCGCAGGCAGATTGTGCTGGGCGGGCTGGGCGAGGGCTGCCGCGGCGGAGCCGGCAAGGGCGAGGGCGGCGAGTAACGGGCGCATCATGCGGGCTCGGGGCTCGGGTTGGCGGACGGGGCCGCGGAGGTCTCCCCGCCGAGCGCGGCGAGGATGGCGGGCGTTTCGATCTCCTCCGGAATGGCGCACAGGCCCCGTCGGGCGAGGGTCTCGCCCCATTGCGGGTCCGCCGTCGCCACTGCGAAGGGGATCGCCAGCACATAACCCAGAGTGAGGGGCAAGGACCAGAGCAGAAGCGTCGGCGCGAGCCACAGGCCGAGGATCGCAAGCGCCGCGCCAAGCAAGGTCTGCGGCCACAGGCCGCGGGCGGCGTCGCCCCATGTGAGCGCATGCGCGTCGCGCGCCTGACCGTTCCAGGTCACCGCCTTGCCGAAGGCGAGTCCGAACATGAACAGGCTGGTGCGCAGCGTCACGCTTGGCGCGAGCAGGAGCGAGAAGGCGATCTCGGTCGCCGCGCCGCGCGCGAAACGCGCGCCCCCGCCATAGCGCGCAAGTCCGCCCAGCGTCATCGCCACGTCGAGAAAGCCTGCGAGCTTGGGCGCGAGATACATCAGCATGAACACGCCATAGAGGCCGAGCGCGGAGCCCGAGGGGAACAGCGCCATATCCTCGCCGTCGAGCGGCTTGAGAGCCGACAGGACGATGATGAGCGTCCACGCGGGGACTCCGATGAACATCGAGATCGCCCAGACGAGCTGGAACCGGCTCATCGGCTTCAGACCGGGCAGGGCAAGCAGCCGGAAATACTGCATGTTGCCCTGACACCAGCGCAGGTCGCGGCGCGTGAATTCGAGCAGGGTGGGCGGGTTCTCCTCATAGGAGCCCACTTCCTCCGGCAGCACGCGCACTTCATAGCCGGCGCGGCGCATGAAGGTCGCCTCCACCTGATCGTGCGACATGATCTGCCCGCCGAGCGGCGGCCCGCCCGGCAGAACCGGCAGATGGCAATGCTGCGTGAAGGGCTTGATGCGCACGAGCGCGTTATGGCCCCAGAAGGGGCCGCAATCGGCGCCCCACCAGGCGCTACCCATCGTATAGGGGCGCATGCCATGGCGCATGCCGAACTGGAAAATGCGCGCGAAGGCGGAGCGGCTGGGCGCGCCCACGACGAGGCTTTGCAGAATGCCGATCTTCGGATGCGCCTCGCCGATGCGCGTCATGCGCAGGATCGTCTCGCCCGACATCAGGCTGTCGGCGTCGAGCGGGATCATGAATTCGAATTCGTCGCCCCAGCGTTCGCAGAAGTCGCGCACATTGCCGGCCTTGTAGCCTTCGTTGCTTGTGCGCCGGCGATAATGCAGCCGCTGCGCGCCGAGGGGATCGCGCGCGCGCCAACGCTCGAAGGCTTCCTCCTCCGCGCGCGCCACCGCATCCTCGCTGGTGTCGCTCAGCACGAAATAGCTGAAGGCCTCGCCCTGTCCGGTCGCGTCGAGGCTCGCCTTGACCGCGCTCAGGCGCGCGAAGGCGCGTGCGGGATCCTCGTTGCGGATGGTCATCAGCACGGCGGTCTTGCTGCGCAGGGGCGCGTGATCGTCGATTCCCTCAGCGAAAGGCGCGGTGGAGGCCAGAGCCTGCGCCGGCCTTTGCAAGAGAATCGCGCCGATCACCGCGTTCCATACGCCCAGCACGCTCCAGGGCGCGGCCACGGCGAAACAGACGAAGATCGCTGCGTCGATCGCGCTCCAGCCGCTCGTTCCCAGGATCGAGGCGAGCCAGTAGAGCAGGGCGCCGAACGTGGCGAGGTTCAGGAGCGCGACGAACAGGCGCCGGGCGAACAGGGCGCCCCGCTTCTGGAGGCCGGCGGGAGTGGAATCGACGGACGGGTTCATTTACGCGATGCTCGTTGCGGCCGGCGGGCGGCGTGAAGGGCGGAAAGGCGTGGCATGGCGGGCGGGACGGACGGACGGCGGAACGGCGGGGCAAGCGCGGGGCGGGCCGCGCGGGCGCTATGGTACGAGGCGCCGGAGCGCGCGAGCCTGCGCGCGCTGACCCTGCGCGCGCCGGCCGAGGGGGAGGCGCTGGTGCGAACGCTGTATTCCGGCGTCAGCCGGGGCACCGAGCGTCTGGTTTTCACGGGCCGCGTCCCCCCATCCGAATTCGCCTCCATGCGCGCGCCCCTGCAGGAGGGCGAATTCCCTTATCCTGTCAAATACGGCTATTGCGCGGTTGGGATCATCGAAGACGGTCCTGCCGAGCTGATCGGGCGCGCCGTCTTCGCCCTTCACCCTCATCAGGACGCTTTTCTCGTCCCCGTCGGCATGGTCAACCCCCTGCCCGAGGGCCTGCCGCCCGCCCGCGCCGTTCTCGCCGCGAATATGGAGACCGCGCTCAACGCGCTGTGGGATTCGGGCGCAGGGCCGGGGGACCGCATCCTCGTCGTGGGGGCGGGAATCGTGGGCCTGCTCACGGCCGCCCTGTGCGCCCGCCTGCCCGGCGCTGAAGTCACGCTCGTGGACGTCGATCCGGCGCGGGCGCAGCTCGCCCACGCGCTGGGCGCCCGCTTCGTCCTCGCGAAGGACTGGGGCGGGGGGACGGATTTCGACCTCGCCTTCCATGCCTCCGCGAGCGCCCCGGGCCTCGCCTTGTGCATTGGCGCGCTCGGTCTGGAGGGGAAGGTCGTGGAAATGAGCTGGCACGGGGCGGGCGACACGCCGACGCCGCTGGGCGGAGCCTTCCACGCGCGCCGGCTCCAGCTCGTCTCCACCCAGGTGGGGCAGGTGTCGGCCTCGCGCCGGCCGCGCTGGTCCTATGCGCGCCGCATGGGCAAGGCGTTGGAGCTGTTGCGCGATCCCGCCTTCGACGCGCTGATCGACGTCGAGATCCCCTTCGAGGACTTCCCCCGCGAGGCGGCGCGGCTTTTCGCGCCGGGCGCGCTGGGGCTTGGGCTGCGCCTGCGCTACGGGCCGGCGCCCTCGAGCTGAAGCCGCGCCCGAGTTCGCCTCTTGCCCCGCCCCTTGCCGAAGCCCGGCCGGGGCGTCATCTAGGCGCAGTCTCAAACGCCGGGGAGTTCTCCATGTACGCCGTCGAAGTGCGCGACCACATCATGATCGCGCATTCCTTCAAGGGGGAGCTGTTCGGCCCCGCGCAAAAACTGCATGGCGCGACCTTCGTGGTGGACGTCGCCTTCTTCCGCGAGACGCTGACGAACGACGGCGTCGTGGTGGACATCGGCCGCGCGCATGACGCGCTGAAAGCCTGTCTCGGCCCGCTCAATTACCAGAACCTCGACGACCTGCCCCAGTTCAGGGGTCTGCAGACGACGACGGAGTTTCTCTCCAAACATGTGTTCGACGCCATGGCGCAGGCTGCGCGGTCGGGCGCGCTGGGGCCGGGTGGCGAAGGCATCGTGAAGATCCGCGTCACCTTGCATGAATCGCATGTCGCGCGCGCATGGTTCGAGGGGCCCGTCGCGTGAGCCGATCGCCGGCGCGCGCCGTCTTCGCGATTCCCGGCGACATCGACCTTCCCACGGGCGGCTACGCCTATGACCGGCGCGTGCTCGCTCTTCTTCCCCGCTTCGGCGTGGAGGCGCGCCACCTCGCGCTTCCCGGCTCCTTTCCGCGCCCCACCGCGCAGGATCTGGCTGAGACGCAGGCGCTTCTGGCGAAGGTGGATCCCGACGACGCGATTCTTTTCGACGGGCTCGCCTGGGGCGCCATGCCCGTCGATCTCGCCGCCTCGCTGGGCGGCGGCGTCGTCGCGCTCTGCCATCATCCGCTGGGGCTTGAGTCCGGCCTGCCGGCGCCGCAGGCCGAGGCGCTGATCGCCAATGAGAAGACGACGCTCGCCCTCGCCGCGCGCATCGTGGTGACGAGCGCCGCCACCGCGCGGCTTCTCATTGCGCGGTTCGATGTGCCCGAAGACAAGATCGTGATCGCCGAACCGGGCACGGAGCCTGCGCCGCGCGCGGCGGGCGGCGGCGGCGGCGCGCTCAATCTTCTCGCGGTGGGCTCGCTTGTGCCGCGCAAGGGTTACGACTTGCTCGTGGAGGCGCTTTCCGGCCTGCGCGATTTCAACTGGCGCCTGCGCATCGTGGGCGCTGACGATCGCGCGCCCGCCTTCGCGCGTATGTTGCGCGCGCAAATCTCCGACGCAGGCCTCGAGGATCGAATCTTTCTCGATGGCGCCGTGGAGGATGACGCGCTCGCTGAGGCCTATCATCGCGCGGATCTTTTCATCTCCGCCTCGCGCTTCGAAGGCTATGGCATGGTGCTGACGGAGGCGCTTGCGCGTGGTCTGCCGATCGTCGCCTCCACCGGCGGCGCGGCCGGCGACACCCTGCCCGATTCCGCCGCGCTGAAAGTTCCGCCGGACGATGCATCCGCCTTGCGCGAAGCCTTGCGCGCCGCGCTCGCCGATGCGGCCTTGCGCGCGCGTTTGTCGCAAGGCGCCCTCGAAGCCGCCGCGTCCCTGCCCACATGGGAGGACGCCGCGCGGCTTGTGGCGCAAGCGCTTCTGCAAGCGCAGGGAGATGCGCCATGAGTTTTTCCGCCGAATGGCTCGCGCTGCGCGAGCCGGTCGACCATCGTTCCATCGACGCCTCCCTGCGCACCGCCGTCGCTGCGCGCTTCGCCGACCGCGCGCCCATGCGCGTGCTCGACATGGGCTGCGGCTCAGGCTCCAATCTGCGCGGGCTAGCGCCCCATCTTGGCGCTGCGCAGCACTGGACGCTCGCGGATTGGGACGAGCGCCTTCTCGCCCATGCGCGCGCCGCGCTGCGCCAATGGGCGGATGAGGCGCAAGACGAGGCGCCTGACGGCGCGCTCATGCTGCGCAAGGCCGGCAAGTCGATCCGCGTCGATTTCCTGAAAGTGGATCTGGCGCGCGACGTCGAGAGCGCGCTCGATCGCGCGCCTGATCTCGTCGTGGCGGCCGCCTTTTTCGATCTCGTCTCGCGCGACTGGATCGCGCGTTTCGCGCAGGCCATGGCGCGCCGTCGCCTGCCGCTCTACACGGTCCTCACCTATGACGGGCGCGAGGCCTGGGCGCCCGCGCATCCCGCGGATGCGGCGATGCTGGCGGCTTTTCATGCGCATCAGGGAAGCGACAAGGGCTTTGGCCCTGCGGCGGGGCCGGCGGCGGCGCATGCGCTCGCGCAGGCGTTTGAGGCGCAGGGCTATGAGGTGCGCTGCGCACTCTCGCCCTGGCGGATCAGTGCCGCTGACGGCGGTTTGTTCGACGAGCTTGCGAAAGGCGCCGCGCAGGCGGTGCGCGAGACGGGGCGCGTGGCGTCGGAGCAGACGGACGCGTGGCTCGCCGCGCGGACTGACGCGAGTCTCTCCGCCCGCGCCTGCGAGATCGGCCACGAAGACACGTTCGCTGCGCCGCGCTAGCCGCCCCAGCTCTTGGGCAACATGCGCCAGAGCACCGTGTCGCGATTGACGAATGTGTGTTTGATCGCCGCGCCGATATGCGCAAGCACCAGCAGCGTCATCAGCACGCCGCCGATGAAATGCGCGCGCTGGAAGATCTTGAACAGCGCCTCATCCTCCGGCACGAGATGGGGCAGGGTGAACAGGCCGAACACCGACACGTCCACGCGATAGGCCGAGGTCATCATCCAGCCGATCAGCGGCATGGCGACGAGCAGCGCATAAAGCATGTGATGCGTCGCGGTGGAGGCGATCCGCTCGAAGGGCGTGAGTCCGGCGTAGGGCGCGGGCGCGCCGTGGCGCAGCCGCACCGCCACGCGCCAGAGCGCGAGCGCGAAGACGAGCACGCCGAAGGAGCGATGCAGGTCGAACAATCTGTTCTGCAAGGCGCCCGGCCCGATGTTCGTCATGATGATCCCCGCAGGGATGATCCCGAGCACGATGACGGCGCTCAGCCAGTGCAGCGCCTTGCCCGCCGGGGCGTAATCCTTCGGCCGCGACAGCCCGCCTGAATCGCTCATCTCGTTTCCCTCGTCTTCGCGCGCGCATCGCGCAGGTCGCAGTCGAACAGCACGTCGCCGTCGGCGAAAGCGTGCACCCGCGCGCTCGGCCGCAGGGCGTCGCCCAGCGCGTCGATGGGCGTGAGTTCGAGCCCCGGCTTGCCTGAGCCGATGATGACCGGCGCCACGAGCACGTGCAGCCGGTCCATCGCGCCTGCGTCGATGAAGGCGGAAATGGTGCGCGCCCCGCCTTCGACGAGAATCCGTCGCAAACCCCGTTCAAAAAGCGCCTGCGTCACCGCGTGCGGGCAGAGCTGTCCCGCTCGACGGGGCAGGCGGATCGTCTCGTCGCAGCCCGGCAGGGCCTCATGCGTTTCGCTCTCCTGCGCGACGATGCGGATGCGGCGGGCGCCGTCGGCGGCGAGCCAGCGCAGCCCGGCGGGGGTGCGCCCGGACGGATCGAGGGCGATCCGCGCGGGGTTGCGTCCGGCCGTCCGCCGTACGTTCAGCTGGGGGTCGTCGGCCACGATCGTGCCCGCTCCCACCAGCACGGCGTCCACGCTGGCGCGGAGGAGATGAAGATGGTCGAGAGCGCATTGGCCGTTGATATAGCGGGATTCACCCGTCCTGGTGGCGATCCGCCCGTCCAGCGTCTGCCCCAGCTGGCCGATCACGAAGGGCCGATCGGCGGGGGCCTCGCGCAGTGATCCGAAGATGGCCGGATACGTATCGAGTCGGTCCCCCGGGCCGGCGCCGGCCGGCGCTCCGGGAGAAGATTGTGCGGCCTGTCCCGCGCCGTTTGAACAGCCTGCCATGGGAACTCCAGATGGGCGAAACCTTCCGAACGGGCGCCGGTTTTCAGGCCCATCGCGAAATGCGCCGAAATGCGCTATGACTCCGTCACGGATCGAGGACGAACAAGTCCCCGGGGGCGAGTCCGTGCCTCTAGCCAAATCGAGGGATGCGTGTCCGACATCAAGTCCATTCTAGATCCCGAGCGTGGCCCCGGCCAGATCGCTGTCGACCGGGTGATCTCCGAATTGCGGTCCGGCCGCCCGGCCCTGGTCCATGCGGGCCGCTCCTACGCCATCGTGACCGGCGTTGAGTCTCTCGACGGCCGGCTGGCCGCCAAACTCGGCTCTATCGCGCGCGGCCGCGCCCGCCTTGTCCTGCCGGCTCCGCGCCTGCGCCGCCTTGGGCTTGAACGCGCCGAACCCGGCGTGATCGCCCTGCCCGCCATCGACGTGGCGCGGATCGGCTATCTGGCGCTGGAGACCAACGCCCGTTTCGACGCGCCCGTCGCCGCCGTTTCGCCTGTGGACCGCGCCGCCCTCGAAGTCGTGCGCCTCGCGCTTATCCTGCCGGCGGTCGTCGTCGTTCCCGTGACGGCCAAGGCCGCCGCCGAGAGCGGGCTGCTCGTCGCCGAGAGCGCCGCCATTTTCGAATATCGCGGCCGCAGCGTCATCGACCTGCAGATCGTGGGCCGCGCGCCGGTGCCGCTGGAAGGCGCGCCGGAGACTGAATTCGTCATCTTCCGCGGCGGCGAGGGCCTGCGCGATCAGGTGGCGATCGTCATCGGCAAGCCGGACATGTCGAAGCCGGTCACCGTGCGCCTGCATTCCGCCTGCCTCACCGGCGACCTGTTCGGCAGCCTCAAATGCGATTGCGGCGACCAGCTGCGCCACACCGCGCAGCACATGGCGCAATCGGGCGGCGGCGTGCTGCTCTATCTCGATCAGGAAGGGCGCGGCAACGGCCTGTCCAACAAGATGCGCGCCTATCGCCTGCAATGGCAGGGCTTCGACACCTACGACGCCGACGAGGTGCTTGGGTTCGGCCACGACCAGCGCGGCTTCGATTTCGCCGCCGAGATGCTCAAGCAATTGGGCGTGGCGAGCGTGCGCGTGATGACGAACAATCCGGTGAAGATTGCGGCCCTGCGCGCCGCCGGTCTCGAGGTCGTCTCCGACCAGCGCATTCTGGGTCGCGCCAACGACCATAACGTGCGATACCTCGCGTCGAAGCGCGAACGCGCAGGCCATCTCATCGACGTGGACCAGCTGACCCAATATGGCTCGGGCAAAGACTGACGGATCCAGAAAATCCAGCGTCGCGCAACGGTCGGGCCATGGTCCGGCCGTTGTTCTGTTTCTGGCGGGCGCGCTGCTATTCTGCTGGCCCTGGCTGTCGGGCGCCGTCACTATTCCATGGGATGCGAAGGCGCATTTCTATCCCCAGCTCGTCTTCCTCGCGCGCGCCCTGCATGAAGGCCAGTCCCCGTTCTGGACGCCCCATGTCTTCGGCGGCCATCCGCAGATCGCCGATCCGCAATCCCTCATCTTCTCCCCGCCCCACGTCCTGCTCGCGCTGTTCGACCGCGCGCCTTCCTTCATCGCCTTCGACGCGCTGGTCTTCGCCATGCTCGTCATGGGCGGGCTTGCGCTGATCGCGCTGTTCCGCGACCGCGGCTGGCGCGCGGAGGGCGCGCTTGTCGCCGCCCTCGCCTTCGCTTTTGGATGCTCAGCCGCCTGGCGCGTGCAGCATGTGGGGCAGATCGTCAGCCTCTCATGGTTCGCAGTCGCCCTGTGGCTGCTCATGCGCGCGATCGACCGGCGCGATGAGCGACGCGGCTGGCTTTGGGGCGCCGCCGCCGGCCTGACGGCGGGGCTCATGCTCGTCGGGCGCGATCAGGTCGCATGGCTGTGCGCGATCGCGCTGGCGATTCTCGCTGTCGGTCGGGCGCTGGAGGTTTGCGCGCAGACCGGCGGCTGGCGCGAAACGCTGCGCGCGCTCGTCAAGCCGCTGGGCGCGGGCGCGCTTGCGGGCGCGCTGGTCATAGCCATTCCGTTCGCCTTCACGCTGGCGCTCGCGGCGCAGTCCAATCGCGCGGCGATCACCTTCGAAGGCGCCGCCGGCGGCTCGCTTCATCCTGCGGCGCTCTACACATTCGTCAGCGCCAATCTGTTCGGGACCGATGGACCGCTGAAGGATTACTGGGGCCCGCCCTCCTCCCTTGTCTGGGGCGAGACCGGGCTCGCGCTCGCGCGCAACATGGCGAACGTCTATATGGGCGCGCTGCCCTTCGTCGCGCTCCTGTGCCTTGGCTTGCTGCGCGGCGGCTTCGCGGCGCGCGAGATGCGCGCCTTCACGTTCGCCGCGCTGTTCATGCTCCTCTATGCGCTGGGGCGCTACACGCCCTTTTTCGCGCTCGCCTTCCATCTGCCCGGCGCCGATCTCTTTCGTCGCCCTGCGGACGCGACCTTCCCGCTCGGCGCGCTTCTCGCGGTGATCGCAGGCTATTGCGTGCATCGCCTGTTCGCAGGCGACTGGCGGGCGGGCGCGCGGCGCATGGCGCTTGAGGCCGGCGTGGTTCTTCTGGCGTTTCTCGCCTGCGTCTTCGTCGCTTTCGACAAGGGGCGGCTGCAACAGGCGGCGCCCATGCTCGCCGCCTCGTTCGCCTGGCTCGTCGCCGCGCTCGTCTTTCTGTGGCTTGCGCCGCGCTGGCGCGCGGTTTCGCTGGCGCCGCTTGCGGGGCTTGCGCTTCTGCTCGCCCTCGATCTGCGCGTCAACAACGGACCCAACGAATCCACCGCTCTGCCGCCCGATGTTTACGAAGCCCTGCGGCCTGACGCGCGCGACCCGGTGGTGGACGCCTTGCGCGAACGCCTCGCGCAAAGTCAGGGCCCGGACCGGCGCGATCGCGTGGAGCTCGCGGCGATCGACTTTCACTGGCCGAACGCTTCTCTCGTGCACGGCTTCGACCATTGGCTCGGATATAATCCATTGCGCCTGAAATGGTACGCCGACGCGACCGGCGCCATCGACCATGTCGCCGTGGCGGACCAACGGCGCTTCTCGCCGCTGTTCGCGCGTTACAATTCGCCCATGGCCGATCTGATGGGCCTGCGCTGGATCGTGACCGGCCCGCCGGCGGGCGATCTCGACCGGCGTCTCGCGCCCGGGGACCTGCGCCCGCTCGCGCGCACGCCCGCAGCTCATATCTACGAAAATCCGCGCGCGCTGCCGCGCGTCCTGTTCGCGAGCCGCGCGCGCAAGGCCGATTTCGACTCGATGATCGCGAACGGCCGCTGGCCGCAGGTCGATCTGCGCGACGTCGTGCTGCTGGAGGACGCGCCGGCCGAGGGGACGCGGGCGCGCGCCGCAGGCTCCGCCCGCATCGCCGCCTACAGAAACACGCAGGTGGACGTGAACGTGGAGGCGCCCGACGGGGGCTGGCTCGTGCTCAACGACGTCTGGCACCCCTGGTGGCGCGTGGAGGTGGACGGCAAGCCCGCGCGCCTGTTGCGCGCCAATGTCATTTTCCGCGCGGTCGAACTTCCCGCCGGCGCGAAATCCGTCACCTTCCGCTTCGCGCCCTTCTCGGGCCTGGCGGCCCAGCTTCTCGGCCGCACGCCCTGAGGGCGCGTTTTGGCGCGCGCGCGCTTGCGTCTATAAAGCCTCCCGAAAAGATATTGGGGGGATCTCATGTCCGCGTCCGCTTCCGCTCAGCCCGCCGCCGTCTGCGCGCCGGCAGGCGAACTCGCCGCATTCGTCGCAGCGGTTTTTTGCGCGCGCGGCATGGCGAAGGAGGACGCGCGCGTCCTCGCCGACGTGCTCGTCTGGGCTGATCTGCGCGGCGTAGAGTCCCATGGCGTGGAGCGCGTTCCCTCTTATCTGGCGCTTGTCGACAAGGGCGCGATGAATGTGACCGCGCGTCCGCAGGTTCATGATCTCGCGCCCGCGCTCTTCATGGTGGATGCGGACCGCTCCGCAGGCCCTGTGGCGATGGACATTGCGATGCGCGAGGCGGCGCGGCGCGCCGGCGCGCAAGGGTGCGCCACGGGCGTGGTGCGTCGCACCTGCCACACGGGCGCCATCGGCTATTACGCGGAATGGATGGCGCGGCAGGGTTTCGCCGCCATTGTGTTCGGCTCGGGCCCGCCGCTCATGGCCTATGCAGGCGCGCGCACGCCCAGCCTCTCCACCTCGCCGCTGGCGCTCGCCGTGCCAGGCGGTCCCGATGGCGTGCTGATGCTCGACATGGCGAGCGCCGTCGTCTCCAACGGACGATTGAAACAGGCCGCGCGCGAGGGCGAGGCCATTCCGCTGGGCTGGGCGCTCGACGCCGCCGGCAAGCCCACGACCGATCCCGCCGCCGCAGCCGTCGTCCTGCCGCTCGGCGGGCCGAAGGGGTCGGGGCTGGGCCTGCTGTTCGAATGCATGACGAGCCTCATCGCAGGCACGCCGCTCCTGTCGGCGATGCTGGGGCCGGCGGGAAAGTCCTTCCACATGCAAAGCGAGACGCTCATCGCCATCGACGTGTCGAAGTTCCGCGCGCGCGGCGATTTCGAGGCGGACGTCACGGCGCTCGTCGAGACCATGCGCGCCCTGCCGCGCGCGCAGGAGGGAGAGGCGATCCGCATGCCGGGCGAACGCGCGCAGGCGCAGTCGCGCGCGCGGGCGAGCGCAGGCGTGCCGCTGTCCGCGCGCCTGCTCGCCCAATTGCGCGAGGTCGCCGCGGCGCATGGCGTGGCGCCGCCGGCCTGAAGGCGCAGCTCACGCGCGGCCCCGCTCACTCTTGCGCTGGAGTCTGAAGCGGCTAACCTGCGTCGAGGAATTGGAGCGCGATGAAGAACGATTCGGCGGAAGGGATCGCGAAGGCGCCCAAGGCGCCAGGCCGGCGGGAGCAGGTGGCGGCCTTGCCGTATCGCTGCGCGCCCGATCTCCAGGTGCTGCTCGTCTCCTCGCTGGAGTCTCGGCGCTGGATCGTGCCCAAGGGCTGGCCGATGAAAGGCCGCAGCTTCGCCGAATCCGCCGCGCAGGAGGCTTTTGAGGAAGCCGGCGTGAAAGGCGCGATCGCCCCGCAGCCTCTGGGCGCCTACACCTATGACAAGCGCAAGAAGAACGGCTCGGTGCTGCGTTGCGACGTCGAGGTGTTTCCGCTCGAGGTGCGCAAACAGGTCGCCAACTGGCCGGAGAAGGCCCTGCGCTCCCAGCGCTGGTGCAATTGGCGCGAGGCCGCGGAGCTCGTCGACGACGCGGGGCTTGGCGAATTGATCCGCGCTTTCGCGCAATCGCCCTCGGGCGAGTCGCAATCCTCCTGACGCGCCTTACAGCATGCTCGGCAGCACGCGGTCGGGCGGTCTGTGCCCATCCATGAACGCCTTCACGTTCACGATCACTTTCTCGCCCATGTCGATGCGCCCTTCATGCGTCGCGGACCCCATGTGCGGAAGCAAAGTGACCTTGCCGCTGCGGGCGAGGCGCAGAAGTTTGTTGGGCACGGCGGGCTCATGTTCGAACACGTCGAGGCCTGCGCCGGCGATTTGGCCGGCTTCCAGCATTTTTGTGAGCGTCAATTCGTCGATGATCTCGCCGCGCGCGGTGTTCACGACGATGGCGCTGGGCCGCAAAAGCTTCAGCCGCCGCGCCGAGAGCAGGTGGTAGGTCGCAGGCGTATGCGGGCAATTGACTGACACGATGTCCATGCGCGCGAGCATCTGGTCGAGCGAATCCCAATAGGTCGCCTCCAGCGATTCCTCGATGCTCGCCGCGACCCTGCGTCGATTGTGGTAATGGATCGACAGGCCGAAGGCTTTCGCGCGCCGCGCCACCGCCTGTCCGATGCGCCCCATGCCCACGATGCCGAGCCGCTTGCCGGCGACGCGGCTGCCGAGCATCCAGGTGGGCGACCAGCCCGTCCATTCGCCGGCGACGATGGCCTGCGCGCCTTCCACCACGCGGCGCGACACGGCGAGGATGAGCGCCATCGTCATGTCGGCGGTGTCGTCGGTGAGCACGCCCGGCGTATTGGTGACGGTGAGCCCGCGCTTCACGGCGGCGCCGACGTCGATATTGTCGACGCCGTTTCCGAAATTGGCGATCAGCTTCAGGTTCTCGCCCGCTTGTTCGATCAGCTGCGCGTCGATGCGGTCTGTGACCGTGGGCACGAGCACGTCGGCGACGCTCATCGCCTGGGCGAGTTCGGCCTGCGACATCGGCGCGTCGGAGACGTTCAGCCGCGTGTCGAACAGCTCGCACATGCGCGTTTCCACGACGTCGGGCAGTTTGCGCGTCACCACCACGATGGGCTTCTTGCGGACCATGGCTTGCGTCCCCGCTTGCGCGCCCGCCCGGCCCGCCACGGCGAGCCCCTGCAAGTCGCTTTTGTTCACCGACCCTTAACGCTGTTGGAGCGAAGGTTCGCCGCCCGCTTCGCTAAGCGGGAGGGCAGTAAGCCACAATGAGGGCCCGGCGCAAGGCGAATTGCCCGCACGGGTCCGGCGCGAGAGTTCATGGAGTTGGGCGACATGCGGCGCATTGGGACGGCGGGCGGCGGAGCTGGGGTCTGGACCGCTTGTGCGCTCGCCGCCCTCCTGCTGGGAGCGGGCCCCGCCGCGGCGGCCCAGACGGGGCCGGTCAGCGGCCTGCCGCTCCCGCGCTACGTCAGCCTGAAGTCGGACCGGGTCAATCTGCGCGAGGGACCCTCGAAGGAGCATCGCACCGCCTGGGTGTTCCAGCGCGCCGGCCTGCCGGTGGAGATCATCGCCGAATTCGACAATTGGCGGCGCATCCGGGATTCGGAGGGCTCGGAGGGCTGGGTCCTGCACTCGCTCCTGTCAGGCCGGCGCACGGCGCTCGTCGCTCCCTGGCGCAAGGGCGAGGTCGTGCCCTTGATGACGCAACCCGGCGGCGGGGGCGTGGCGGCCAATCTGCAGAGCGGGCTGGTGGTCAATGTGCGCCGCTGCGACCGCGCCTGGTGCCGGGTCTCCGGGCGTGAGTTCGACGGTTTCGTGGACCAGAAAATGCTGTGGGGCGTCTACGCCGACGAGCGTGTGGACTAGCCGTAAAGTCGCGCCGCCGCTTGCCATCCGGGCGCTTTCGGGCGCGGTTCGCCTGTGTTAGAGACCCTGAACGAGCGGCGGCGCGCCGCCGATTCCCTCCGGCGCGTCCGGGCAGGCAACAGGGCGAAGACGACATGGGCGAGAGGCGTTCAAGCTTCGGATATGAGGATCTGCTGGCCTGCGGCCGCGGCGAATTGTTCGGTCCGGGCAACGCGCAATTGCCGCTCCCTCCCATGCTGATGTTCGACCGGATCGTGGAAATCTCCGAAACCGGGGGCGCCAACGGCAAGGGCGTCGTGCGCGCTGAGTTCGACATCAAGCCTGACCTCTGGTTCTTCGGTTGCCATTTCAAAGGCGACCCGGTCATGCCGGGCTGTCTGGGCGTGGACGCGCTGTGGCAGCTCGTCGGCTTCTACCTCGGCTGGCTGGGCGCGCCCGGCCGCGGCCGCGCGCTGGGCGTGGGCGAGGTCAAGTTCACCGACCAGGTTCTGCCTACGGTCAAGCAGGTTGTCTACGGCGTCGATTTCAAGCGCGTCTTCCGCGGCAAGCTTGTGCTTGGCATCGCCGACGGCTGGCTCGAGGCCGATGGCCGCCGCATCTATGAAGCCAAGGACCTGCGGGTCGGCCTGTTTCAGCCTGGCGCGCCCATCCCCGCCTGAGGGCGCCCCAGCTCCATTCGCCGGAGGAAATGAATGAGACGCGTGGTCGTCACCGGAATGGGCATCGTTTCCGCCATCGGAGACGACGCTCAGGAAGTCGCCGCATCCCTGCGCGAGGCCCGTTCGGGCATCACCCATTCCGAGCGCTATGCGGAGCTGGGCTTCCGCAGTCAGGTGCATGGCAAGCCCAAGCTCGACCCCGAGCAGGTGGTGGACCGCCGCGCGATGCGCTTCCATGGCGGCGGCACGGCGTGGAACCACGTCGCGATGGAGCAGGCGATCGCCGATTCCGGCCTTGAGCCGGGCGAGGTCTCCAACGAGCGCACCGGCATCATCATGGGCTCCGGCGGGCCGTCCACGCGCACGCTGATCGAGGCGGCGGACGTCACCCGCACCAAGGGGCCCAAGCGCGTCGGCCCCTTCGCGGTGCCCAAGGCGATGTCCTCGACCGCCTCCGCCACGCTCGCCACCTGGTTCAAGATCAAGGGCTGGAACTACTCCATCTCGTCGGCCTGCGCGACCTCGTCCCATTGCATCGGCAATGCGGCGGAGCTGATCCAGTGGGGCAAGCAGGACGTCATGTTCGCAGGCGGCTGCGAGGAGCTCGACTGGTCGCTGTCGGTCCTGTTCGACGCCATGGGCGCCATGTCCTCCTCCTACAACGACCGGCCCGGCACGGCCTCGCGCGCCTATGACAAGAACCGCGACGGATTCGTCATCGCCGGCGGCGCGGGCGTTCTCGTGCTTGAGGAATATGAGCGCGCGCGGGCGCGCGGCGCGAAAATCTACGCCGAGCTCGCAGGCTATGGCGCGACCTCGGACGGACATGACATGGTCGCCCCCTCTGGCGAAGGCGCGGAGCGCTGCATGCGCATGGCGCTCGCCAATCTCAAGACGCCGATCGACTACGTGAACCCGCATGCGACCTCCACGCCCGTCGGCGACGCCAAGGAGATCGAGGCGCTGCGCAACGTGTTCGGCGCGGGCGCGAAATGTCCGCCGATTTCCGCCACCAAATCGCTCACCGGCCATTCGCTGGGCGCGGCGGGCGTGCAGGAGGCGATTTATTCGCTGCTGATGATGCAGCACGGCTTCATCGCCGAGAGCGCGAACATCGAGGAGCTCGACCCCGATTTCGCGGACATGAACATCGTGCGCGAACGCCGCGACGGCGCGGCCCTGCGCGCGGTGCTCTCTAATTCGTTCGGCTTCGGCGGAACCAACGCTTCACTGGTGTTCAAACATGTCGATGCATGAAGCGCAGGCGTCGCGCACGCCCGCCGGCGACCTGATGAAGGGCAAGCGCGGCCTCATCATGGGCGTGGCGAACGATCATTCGATCGCCTGGGGCATCGCCAGGGCCGTCGCCGCGCAAGGCGCGGAGCTCGCCTTCACCTATCAGGGCGAGGCTCTGGGCAAGCGCGTGAAGCCGCTGGCGGAGAGCCTCGGCTCCTCGCTCGTCCTGCCCTGCGACGTGGAGGATCTCGCCTCCGTGGACGCAACGATCGACGCCTGCGCCGCGCGCTGGGGCTCGATCGACTTCGCCGTGCACGCGATCGGCTTTTCCGACAAGAACGAGCTCAAGGGCCGCTATGTGGACGCCACCACGCGCGAGAACTTCACGCGCACGATGGTCATCTCCGCTTTCTCCTTCACCGAGCTCGCCCAGCGCGCCGCGAAGATCATGCCCAATGGCGGCTCGCTGCTCACGCTCACCTATGGCGGCTCCACGCGCGTCATGCCCAATTACAACGTGATGGGCGTGGCGAAGGCGGCGCTCGAGGCGAGCGTGCGCTATCTGGCCGCCGACCTTGGCCCGGCCGGCGTGCGCGTGAACGCGATTTCCGCCGGTCCCATCCGCACGCTGGCGGGAGCGGGCATTGGCGACGCGCGCGCGATGTTCAATTACCAGAAGCAGCACTCGCCCCTGCGCCGCAGCCTCGACATCGAGGACGTGGGCGGCGCGGCGCTCTACATGCTCTCCGACCTGTCGTCGGGCGTGACTGGAGAGATTCATTTCGTGGACGCCGGCTACAACGTCATTTCGATGCCGCGTCCCGAAGACCTGCGCTTCGACGCGGCCCAGTGACGGGACGCCGCGCCTAGCGCGGGGCGCCCGCGCGCTCCCGGTCCGCGACCGCCAGATAGAACATGCGCTTTTGTTCGATGCGCGCGCGCGAGCGAATCCAGAATGAGCCCGCACGCGCCCAGCAATCCTGCGACGAGCGCAAGCCCCATGCACAAAACGGCGGTCGGCAGGCGCGGCACGAGGCCGGTGAGCGCGAATTCGCGCACGACTGGCGCCGCGAGCAGAAGGGAGGCGGCCATGGTCGCTCCGGCCAGCGCGCCGAAGAACATGAGCGGCCGCGTCTCCTTCGCCAGCACCGCGAAGGTCAGCAGAATGCGCAGCCCGTCGCGGAACGAACGCAGTTTCGAGGCCGACCCCGCGAGGCGCGCGCCATAGGGCGTTTCGATCTCGCGCACCGGCAGGCGCAACAGGCCCGCGTGGACCGCCAGTTCGGTCTCGATCTCGAACCCGCCTGAGACGGCGGGAAAGCTTTTCACGAAGCGGCGCGAGAAGACGCGGTAGCCGGAGAACACGTCGCCGAAGTCTTCGCTGAACAGCAGCCGGTGAAGCGCGTTGAAGGCGCGGTTGCCCAGCGCATGGCCGGCGCGATGCGCATTGCGGCCGACGCCCGCCCGCGCGCCCACCACCATGTCCAGCCGCTCGTCCAGCAGCGTCTGCACGAGGCGAGGCGCGAAGCTTGCGTCATAGGTTCCGTCGCCGTCGGCCATGACATAGACGTCGGCCTCCACCTCCGCGAACATGCGGCGCACCACATTGCCCTTGCCGCGGCGCGGCTCGCACATGACCTGCGCGCCGGCGCTCGCCGCCGCCTGCGCGGTGCCGTCCGTCGAGCCGTTGTCGAACACGATGACGCGCGCCTGCGGCAGCGCCGCCTGAAAGGCGCGGATGACGGCGCCGATGCTGCGCTCCTCGTTGAGGCAGGGCAGCAGGACGACGATGCGCGGCGCGGGCGCGGGGCGTTCGTCGAGCGCAGGGCGCATATGCGGAGCCGCTTCGGCCAGCGCCTGCGCGAGCGCGTCATCCGTGCGGGGGGTGTGCAGGGCTGCTGCGCCGGCGGTCATGGATTGCCCGTCATTTAACTTCAGCTCAACCATTATGCGCGTAATCGTTGATGGATGATGAATGCGCCGTCCGCATCCCTTTACTCGCGCGCGCTTTCGCGCGGGCGCGGGCGCGGGGCGCTGCCTGTCGCCGCCGCCTTTCTGTTCCTGCTGGCGCTCTCCTTCGCGCAGATCCCGCCGGTGTGGACGAGCGGCGTCTTCGGCGACACGGACGACGCCATGCGCATGGTTCAGGTGCGCGATCTCATCGCCGGCCAGTCCTGGTTCGACCTCACGCAACGTCGCATGGCGCCGCCTGAAGGCGCGCCCATGCATTGGACGCGCGCGGTGGATGCGCCGCTGGCTGTTTTCTTTCGCCTGTTCGCGTTGGGTCTTGAGCCCCCCCGCGCTGAGGCGGCCGCGCGGCTGCTCTATTCCGGCCTCCTGCTGATTCTGCTTCTCGTCGCCTGCGCGCGGTTCGCGCGCACGCTCATGGGCGCGCGCGGCAGGGCGCCTGTTCTTGTGAGCTTCGCGCTGTCTGGCGCCGTGTTTGGCCAGTTCATCTGGGGGCGCGTCGATCATCACGGTTTGCAGCTCGCGCTTCTGATTCTCCTGCTCGATGCGGCCCTGCGCGCGCTCGATCCGCAGCGCCCGCGCGCAGCCGCCGTTACGGCCTGCGTCGGGGTTATTTCGCTGTGCGTGAGCGCGGAGAACGCGCCGCTCGTCGCCGCCGCCTTCGCCATCGCGCCCCTGCGCTGGATGATCGACGGGCACGGGCGCAGCGCTCTTGGCTATTGCGCCTGCGGCCTTGGCGTCGCGCTGCCGCTCGCTGCGCTCGTCTTCATTCCAGCGGGCGCGCAGGCCGCGCGCGCCTGCGACGCTTTCTCCTACGCCTATCTCTTCGCCGGCGTCTGCGGCGGCGCGGTCCTCGCGACCTTATGGGCGATGGCGCCGCGCCTGCGCGCTGCGTCTGCGCGCGCGCTGGCGCTCGCCTTCGCCGGCGCCCTCGCCGTCCTTTGCGTCGCTTTGCTGTTCCCCGATTGTCTGCGCCATCCCTATGGCGCCATCGATCCGCTGGTGCGCGAATTGTGGCTCGGCAATATGCCCGAGGCGCGCAGCTTCGCGGCGCTGTGGCGCGAGGATCCTATTGACGCCCTCGCCCTTGCGGCGCCGCTGGCTTTCGCCGCCGGCGGAATCGCGCTCGCCGTCATGCGCGCGCAGGGTCTTGCGCGCCTGCGCTGGATCGCGCTGGCGGGCGTCGGGCTTGTAGCCTGCGCGCTCGTCGCGCTGGAGGTGCGATCGTTCTGGCAGGCGCTGTTCACGCTTGCCTGGGGCGCGTCCTATGCGGCCTTGCGCGCGGCGCGGCGCTGGCGCGCGCCCTGGCTCGCCTTCGCGCTGGTGATTGCGGCCTCACCCATGTTCTGGGCGCTCGGCAAATCGCTGATGCAGAAAACCGCTGCGGCGCAGACTTCGGCGGCATGCTACGCGCCGGAATCCTTTGGCGCGCTTGCGCGGCTAGCGCCGGGCCGCGTGCTCGCGCCCATCAATCTCGGCGCCCATGTGCTCGCGCACACGCATCATGACGTTCTGGGCGGCGCCTATCATCGCCTGTCGCAGGCCAATCGAAACCTGATCGAGATGTTTCTGGCCGCCCCCGATGAGGCGCGTGCGCTTCTGGCGCGCGCCGGCGTGCGCTATGTGGCGATCTGTTTCGACGCGCACACGCTTTCCGCTTTCACGCGCCGCGCGCCGCAGGGTCTGGCGGCCACGCTCGCGCATGACGATGCGCGCGTGGACTGGCTGCGGAAAATATCGATCAAAGACGCGCCTGTCGGCGTTTACGACGTGCGGTGAGGCGCACGGCGGATGAACAAAGCTTAATTTGATCTCCCGGTCGCGCGGACATAGCTTCATCGTCAACGTCGCAACGGAGACCCCTGTCATGCGAAACAAGCTCGTCACATCGCTGTCCGCCGGCTTCGGCGCCGCTTGCCTTGGCGCCGCCGCGTTGGCCGGAGCCGCGCTCGCGCAACAAACGCCGCCTGCCGCCTCCCCCGCCGCGCCTTCCGTTCAGCAGGGCGCGCCCGCCGCGCCGCCCGCCGCTTCTCCCGGCGCAGGCATGGGGCAAGGCATGGGGCAAGGCATGGGTCAGGGCATGATGATGGGTCGCGGCATGGAGGAAGGCCGTCGCGGCGGCATGCAGGGACGCGGCGGCTGGTCGAACATGTCCGAGCAGGATCGCGCCGCTTTTTTCGCCGCGCGTTTGGCGGCGGTGAAGGCGGGGCTCCTGCTTACGCCGGATCAGGAGAAGCTCTGGCCTGCGCTGGAGAGCGCGCTGCGCGAGGGACAGAAACAGCGTCAGGCCTGGCGCGAGCGCGTCCAGAAGGAAGGTCAGCTCGCCAATCCTGTGGACGCTTTGCGTCGCGCCAGCGAAATGACCACGCAGCGTGGCGAGACGATGAAGCGCGTCGCTGATGCCGCCGGCCCGCTCTACAACTCGCTCACCGACGACCAGAAGCGTCGCCTGCGCATGATCGGCGGCATGGGGATGGGCGGCATGGGCATGGGCATGGGCATGGGCATGGCCGAAGGGCCGCGCGGTCGGGGCTATGAAGGTTATGGGCGTCATGAAGGCCGCGGCCACGAGGGTTATGAGCGCCACCATCGTCATCACCACGAGGGCGGCCGCGAGGAGCGTGGCCGCGGGGGTTACGGGCGCATGAGCGACGACGGCCGTTTCGGCGGCTTCGATCGCGGCTCTGGGCTTGGCGACTGGCGCAATCTCTGACGCGCTTTCGTCTGAACGAGGCTCGCGGCGCGTCCGCGGGCTTTCCTTCCCGCGCATTCTGCGTCACATGAGTCGCGCATGTTCGAATCCGCGCGCGCGGCCCTGCCGCAAATTTTTTCGCCCCCCTTCCGCTCCGTCCTTGTGAAGGTGCTGGCGCTCACTTTCGCCTTGCTCACGCTGGCGTGGATCGGTCTCGACCGTCTGATCGAATCCTATATCGCCGTCTCCAATCCCTGGCTCGCGACCACGCTGTCTTTCCTCACCGGCGTGGGGCTTTTCTTCGGCCTTGCTTTCGTGGTGGCGCCCACGTCCTCGCTGGTCGCCGGCTTCTTTCTCGATGAGCTCGCCGAACGGGTCGAGCGCGAGATCGCCCCCGGCGGCCGCGTCGGCCGCGCGTTGCCCGCCGGTCGTTCGATCTGGCTCGCCGCGAAATTTGCCGCCGTTTCGCTCGGCGTGAATCTTCTAGCGCTGATGTTGCTGCTCGTGCCTGGCGTCAATGTGATCGCCTTCCTGTCGGCGAACGCTTATCTGCTGGGGCGCGAATATTTCGAACTGGCGGCCTTGCGCTATCGTTCGCTCGAGGAAGTGCGCGCGCTGCGTCGGCGCCACGCTTTCTATCTGTTCGTCGCGGGCTTTCCGCTGGCGCTGTTCGTCTCGGCGCCGCTCGTCAACATGCTGACGCCTTTGTTCGGCGTCGCCTATATGGCGCGCGTCCACCAGCGCCTTGCGCCGGTGGACGTGATCGAGTCACGGGCGGATTGAGTGGTGCGGCGGGTTCGGGCGTCCGAACTGGCCCGTCTTGCGGAAGCGGTAGAGATAGCCGGGAACGACGGCCTCATAGGAATCCGGCTTCACGCCGAAAGCCTCGAGCGTGCGCCCTTCCGCGATTGCCGCCTGCGACACCACATTGTCCTTCTCCAGCAGCTTCACCTGATCGCGCGTGATCAGCGTCATCGCGGGCAGAAGCCCAAAGCTCGCCGCATGCGCGATTTCGCTGCCGAGCGCGAGCGCGCGCGCCGCAGGGAAGGGAATGGGCGCAAGCAGGCGCCGGCGCCCGGTCTGGTCGAGGATGAATTGCATCAGCTCGCGGAAGGTCGCCACGTCCGGGCCGCCGAGCTCATAGACGCGGCCAGCCTTGCTCTCGTCCTCAAGCGCGATGGCGACGGCCTCCGCGACGTCTCCGGCGTAGACGGGCTGGAAGCGCGTCTGTCCGCCGCCGATCAGGGGCAGCGCCGGCGAAAGGCGCGCCATGGCGGCGAAGCGGTTGAAGAAATCATCCTCGGGCCCGAAGATGATCGAAGGACGCAGAATGACGGCTTGCGGAAACAGCTCGCGCGTCGCGGCTTCGCCTGCGGCCTTGGAGCGCGCGTAAAGCGAGGGCGAATCCGCATCCGCGCCGATGGCGGAGACATGCACGAAGGCCTGCGCGCCCGCCGCTTTCGCCTCGCGCGCCACGATGCGCGCGCCGAAGTCATGCACCGCGTCGAAACGCTGGCGCCCGCTCTGGGTGAGCACGCCCACCAGGTTCACCACAGCGTCCGCTCCGCGCACGGCGGCGCGCACCGAGTCCGGGAAGCGCACATTGGCCTGCACGGCATGGATCTGACCTACGCGGCCAACCGGCTGGAGATGGCCCGTCAGGTCCGGCCGGCGACAGGCCACGCGCACGCGCCAGCCGCGCTTGGTGAGGGCGCGCACGACATGGCGCCCGAGAAACCCGCCGCCGCCGAAGACGACTGCGAGCCGACCGGAGGGATTCTGCGTTTCAGTCATGAGGAAAATCCGCTGTCGCCCGCGTCAGGGCGGGCCATGGGGCTTCCATAATCGACGGGCGGGAGGCTGTACAGTCGCCCTTCGGCGCGCCTCCCGCCGCGCCCGCTCTCCTTCCCCGCAGGGATCAGCATCACCGCGCCAGCGGCTGCGACCGCCCCGAACAGGGTGGCGAAACCCGCCCCCAGCAGGACCAGCGCGGCGAAGGGCTCGCGCCCGGCGGCGATCAGCCGGGCGAGGCCGGCGAAATCCGCCAGAATGAGGCTGGCGGCCGCGGCCAGGCCAAGGCCTGCGCCCAGCGCCCAGTTGAGCCGCACCAGCCGCATGGCCCGCCCCTGCGGGCGGATCGGCGCAAGCGGGTCATGGTCCGGGGAGCGGGGTTCGGGCGCTCGGCGGCGCGGCGCAGAACAAGGCGAGGAGGGGGGCGAGGCGAAAGGCGAGGAGCGAAGCATGGGGGCCCATCCTGACGTCTGCGGCAACGTTCCGTGGGCCGCGCTGTTCCGGCGTTGGATTTAAACAGGCTGGACGGGCCTTGCGCGCATTGACAAGCCCCACGCCCGACCCGTAAGAGACCCGCCATGCCCAGGTGGCGGAATTGGTAGACGCGCTGGTTTCAGGTACCAGTGGGTAACACTGTGGAGGTTCGAGTCCTCTCCTGGGCACCATTCCCCGAACATGATCGTCGACTGGCCCGCCGGCGGCGCAAAAGTCGCCTCCCGCGCGGCTTCGTGCTATGCGGCCGTACTGCGTTTCCGGAGCCGAGGCCATGACCATCCGCGTCCATCAGGGCGACCTTCCCGCCGATTACGCGCCCGGCGCAGCGGTCGCCATCGACACCGAGACCCTTGGCCTCAATCCGCATCGCGACCGGCTTTGCGTCGTGCAATTGTCGCGCGGCGACGGCGAGGCCGACCTTGTGCAGATCGCCCGCGGCCAGACGCAGGCGCCCAATCTGCAGCGCCTGCTCGCCGATCCGGCGGTCGTGAAGATCTTTCACTTCGCCCGTTTCGACGTCGCCGTCCTCTACAAGACCTTCGGCACGATGGCGGAAGGGGTCTATTGCACCAAGATCGCCTCCAAGCTCGTGCGCACCTACACCGACCGGCACGGCCTGAAGGACCTCGTGCGCGAATTGCTCGGCGTGGAGCTTTCCAAACAGCAGCAATCCTCCGACTGGGCGGCCCCGGTCCTCAGCGAGGCCCAGCTCGCCTATGCGGCTTCCGACGTGCTGCATCTGCATGCGCTGCGCGAGCGCCTCGACGCCATGCTGGCGCGGGAGGGCCGCGCGGACATCGCGGCGTCCTGCTTCGCCTTTCTGCCGACGCGGGCCCGGCTGGACTTGCTGGGCTGGCCCGAGAACGACATATTTTCCCACGAATGACGTCGCGGCCGGCAGGCCTCAGGAACGCGAATGACTGAGCGCGCCCTCGAACTGGATCCGCCGCGGCTGGCGGCCGCCGCCCCTGCGCCGCAGGCGGGCCGGGCGCCGCAGCCTGACCGCGCGCGCGCCTTCCGCGACGCCGGCCGCCACACCCGGCTCGTGCGCGCCCTGCGTTTCGCCATCGTGGCGGGCGGGATCGCGCTGGTGGCGGCCGCGGCGGCTTTTCCGCTGCTTGGCCGGCTGGGCGGCGCCTCCGTGGACCTCAGCCTTGCGCGCGCCACGCTCGACGGCACGCGCGTGACGATGGAATCGCCGCGGCTCAACGGTTTCCGCAAGGATGGGCGCCCCTATGAAGTGCGCGCGCGCGCCGGCGTGCAGGACGTGCGCACGCCCAAGATCATCGAATTGTCCGGCGTCGAGGCGACGCTGCAGACCGCCGACCGCACGTCCGTGCGCGTGGTGGCGCCCGAAGGCGTGTTCGACAGCGGCGCCGATCTCATGCGCCTGAGCGGCGGCGCCGGCGTGGTGCGCCTGACCAGCGCCAGCGGCTTCGACGTGGAATTGCGCAACGCCGAAATGGATTTCAAGACTGGCGCGCTGCGCTCCGGCGAGCCTGTGAAAGTGCGCATGACCAACGGCGTGGTGGACGCGGATTCCCTCGACGTGGCGGGCAATGGCGCCGCCGTGAGCTTCATTGGCAACGTGCGATCGGTTATCGTGCCGGAAGCGGGAATGCGCGCCGGCGCCGATCCCGAGCGCGGATCCGAGCAGGGGAAAGCCGAATGAGCATTTTCGTTTCGCGTCCGATCGGCCGCTCCCGCGCCTGCGCGCCGGCTTTCGCGCTCGCTCTGTCGTGCGCTCTCGCGTTCGGCTGCGCTCCCGCTTTCGCGCAAAAGGCCGGCCCGCTCATTCCCGGCGGCAATTCGCGCGCGCCCGTCAGCATCGACGCGGGCAAGCTCGATTATTTCGACAAAGAGCAGAAGCTCGTCTATTCCGGCGGCGTGCTCGCGCGGCAGGGCGACGCGACCCTGAAAGCCCCCGAGCTCGTCATCTACATGTCGCGCGAAGCAAGCGAGGGCGCGAACTCGGGCGCGAATTCGGGCGCAAATTCCGGCGAGCGTCGCGCGTCGGGCGCCGGCCCGCTGGGCGCGGACAGCCAGGTGCGCCGCATGGAGGCCTCCGGCCCGGTGGTCATCACCTCGAAGGATCAGGTCGGCACGGGCGACCGCGGAATCTATGACCGCGCCGAGAACAAGGTCTATCTCATCGGCAATCCGGTTCTCACCGAAGCCTCCCATGTGGTGCGCGGCGACGCGCAGTCGCGCCTCGTCTATGACCTCGCGACCGGGCGCGCCCATATCACCGGCGGGCGCGTGCAGAGCCTCATCACGCCGAGCCAGTCGCCCTCCGGCGGCGCGCAGGGCGGCGGGCGGGGCATTGCGCCAAACGCCGGCGCGCGCTAGTCGAAATCTTCCTGCGAGCCGTCCGCGGCCCGGCCAGCCCCCTCGCGTGAGCGTGCGATGAACGAACAAGGCCAGAGCCCGCCCGGCCCCCCTGCGCCCGCGCAGGCCCCGCCGGTCGCCCATTACGGCGAGGGCTCGCTGGGCGCTAATAACCTCGGCAAGAGCTACGGCGGGCGTCAGGTCGTGCGCGACGCCTCGCTCGCGGTCCGCCGCGGGGAGGCGGTCGGCCTGCTGGGGCCGAACGGCGCCGGCAAGACGACGATCTTCTACATGATCACCGGCCTCGTTCAGCCCGACAAGGGCGCGATCGAGCTCGACGGCTATGACGTCACGAGCCTGCCCATGTATCGCCGCGCCCGGCTGGGCATCGGCTATCTCCCGCAGGAAGCGTCGATTTTCCGCGGCCTTAACGTCGAGGACAATATCCGCGCCGTGCTGGAGGCGGCCATTCCCGACCGCGCCGCCCGCGAGGCCGAACTCGAGGCGCTGCTGGAGGAGTTCGACATCAAGCGCCTGCGCAAGTCGCCTTCCATCGCCCTTTCGGGCGGCGAACGGCGGCGCTGCGAAATCGCCCGCGCGCTCGCCGGCCAGCCCTCGTTCATGCTGCTGGACGAGCCCTTCGCCGGCATCGATCCCATCGCCGTGGGGGACATTCAGGCGCTGGTGCGCCACCTCACCGCGCGCGGCATCGGCGTGCTGATCACCGACCACAACGTGCGCGAGACGCTGGGGCTGATCGACCGCGCCTACATCATCCATTCCGGCCAGGTGCTCACCGAGGGCGCGCCGGATGAGATCGTCGCCAATCCCGACGTGCGCCGGTTCTATCTCGGCGAGGATTTCCGCCTCTGACCCGGCGCCTTGCGGGCGCCTAAAATTAAGGCGCTCGCGCCCGGCGGCGCGGCGGCGAGCGGTCGGATATCCTTAACCATGCGTCCAGAGCGGTCGCGCCCTGCGCTGCGAGCTCAGCCGTTTTCGTTTTCCGGTCCAGCGCCTGAATGGTATAAGCAAAAAATGGGCCGCGGATCGCGCGGTCCCGTTGCAGTTCGTGTCGGTCGCACCCATGGCGCTTTCAACAAAGCTGATGCTCCGTCAGGGCCAGTCTCTGGTCATGACGCCCCAGCTGTTGCAGGCCATCAAGCTCCTGCAATTGTCGAGCGTGGAGCTGTCCGCCTATGTCGAGCAGGAGCTCGAACGCAATCCCCTGCTTGAGCGCGCGGAGGAGAGCGAAGGCTCCGCGCCGGGCGAAGCGGCGCCGCTGAACGATTCCGCGCGCGAGGCCAATGAGGCGGGCGATTACGAGGGCGATGATTTCTCCGGCGCCGGCGGCGCGGGCGAATGGAGCGCGGGCGGCGAATCCGAAACCTCCTGGAGCGATGCGCCGGACGCGCGCAACGAGGGCGACTGGGCGAGCGAGTCCATGCCCATCGACGCCGGCGCGCTGTCCGCTGATCTCGGCACGGAAGTCGAGAACGCTTTCGATTCCGATCGCGCGCCCACGCCGGCGGAAAGCCGTTATGACGACGGCGCGCTGTCGGCTTCCGCCTGGACCGGCGCGCCCGGCGGCGGCGAAGACGGCGAGGCGCCCAATCTCGAAGCCTATGTGGCGGCGCAGACCACGCTCGCCGAACATCTCGCCGCCCAGCTCGCCGTCGCTGTGTCCGATCCCACCGACCGCATGATCGGCGGCGTCATCATCGACGGCGTCGACGAGGCTGGCTATCTGCGCGAGAGCCTTGAGGACATCGCCGAACGCCTCGACGCGCCGCTCGCGCGCGTGGCGCGCGTGCTCGCGATCGTGCAGACGTTCGAACCCACGGGCGTGGGCGCGCGCGACCTCGCCGAATGTATCGCGCTCCAATTGCGCGAGCGCGATCGTTACGATCCCGCCATGCAGGCGCTTGTCGCCAACCTGCCCCTGCTCGCCAAGCGCGACTTCGCGCAATTGCGCAAGATCTGCGGCGTCGACGAGGAAGACCTCGCCGACATGCTGAAAGAGATCCGCCGGCTCGATCCCAAGCCCGGCCGCGCCTTCGGCGGCGCGCCCGTTCAGCCTGTCACGCCCGACGTGACGGTGCGCGCGGCCTCCGACGGCACATGGCTCGTCGAGCTCAATCCGGAAGGCCTGCCGCGCGTGCTTGTCAACCAGACTTACGCCGCGCGCGTCTCCCGTCCAGGTCTTGCGGCGACGGAGAAAACATACATCGCGGAATGTCTGCAAAGCGCCAACTGGCTCACGCGCAGCCTTGAGCAGCGCGCGCGCACGATCCTCAAGGTCGCCAGCGAGATCGTGAAACAGCAGGACGCCTTTTTCGCGCGCGGCGTGGAGCATCTGCGTCCGCTCAACCTGAAAATGGTCGCCGATGCGATCGGCATGCATGAGTCCACCGTCTCGCGCGTGACCTCGAACAAATATCTGTCGAGTCCGCGCGGGCTTTTCGAGTTCAAATATTTCTTCACCGCCTCCATCCCCGCCCAGAGCGGCGGCGATTCCCATTCCGCTGAGGCGGTGCGTTTCAAGATCAAGCAGCTCATCGATCAGGAGCCGCCTGACGACGTGCTCTCCGACGACGCGATCGTGCTGCGGCTCAAGGAAGCCAACGTCAACATCGCGCGCCGTACGGTGGCCAAATACCGCGAGAGCTTGAGAATACCCTCCTCGGTCGAGCGTCGCCGCGAAAAGGCCGCGATGCGCTTGTGAGATGACGCCGGGTCGCCGCGTTTTTCAGCGCTCTGGGCGCCGGTTGACTCGGAAGAAGGACGCTTCTAACGCTTGAGGGCGTCCTGCGTCGGGCTCTTCGAGCGCTCTTCAGGAGTGAAACAAGCATGGACCTGCGCGTTTCCGGCAAAAGTTTCAGCCTTGGCGAAGCCATGCGTCAGCATGTGACGGACCGCGTCGCCGCGTCTCTGGCCAAGTATTTTGACGGTCAGGTGACGGGTCATGTGGTGGTCGACCATGAGGGCGCGGGCTATCGCACCGATTGCACCCTGCATCTGGGCGCCGGCGTGACCCTTCAGGCCGAGGGTTTCGCGATGGAGCCCTATCCCAGCTTCGAACAGGCCGCCGACAGGCTCGAGAAGCGCCTGCGCCGCCACAAGCGCCGCCTCAAGGACCGCCACGTCGGAAACGGCCATGCCGCGCCCGGCGTCGAGGCCGAGACCATGGCGTCCTACGTGCTGGAGGCACCCGACGACGACGAACTGGGGCCGGAAGCCTTCAATCCCGTCGTGGTCGCCGAAAAGACGACGACGCTGCGTCGCATTTCCGTCTCGGACGCGGTGCTGGATCTTGATATGACAGGGGCGCCGGTGCTTGTCTTCCGCAACGCCGGCACGGATCGCGTGAACATTGTGTATCGTCGCAAGGACGGCAATATCGGCTGGCTGGATCCCGTCGGGTCCGAAGGGCGCTCCGGCGCCTGATGCTTATCTGCGCGCCCGCGCAACTGGAACCTTTGGGACATGCCGCTGAACGATCTTTTCGAGGCCAACGCCATCCTACCGGCGCTGCGCGTCGCAACGAAGAAGCAGGCCCTTCAGGAAATCAGCGAGAAGGCGGCCGAATTGTCGGGCCTGCCGGCGCGCGAGATTTTCGATTCGCTCCTGCAACGCGAGCGGCTGGGCTCCACCGGCGTGGGCGGCGGCATCGCGATTCCGCATGGGAAATTGCCGCGCGCGGAGCGCATTTTCGCGATCTTCGCGCGGCTTGAGCGTCCCATCGACTATGATGCGCTCGACGGCGATCCCGTGGATCTCATCTTCCTGCTGATCGCGCCTGAACATGCGGGCGCCGATCATCTGAAGGCGCTCTCGCGCATTGCGCGCGCCATGCGCGATCCCTCGCTCGTCACGCGCTTGCGCGCCACGCGCGACGCGGGCGGGCTCTATCTCCTGCTCACGCAGGCCTCCGCCTCCCACGCGGCCTGACGCGCGCGTCACCTCCAAACTCGCGCGTCATCTCCAGGCGCGCGCTGCGTAGTCGATCGCGTAGCGATGCGGCGCGGCGCCGATGGCGGCCATGCCGTCCAACGCCACATGATCGGCGACGATGAGCCGCGTCTCGACGTCGCGCAAAATGGCGGCCATGGGCTCCTTGTCTTCGAAGGCGGCGCGGAAGGCCTGTTCGTCGAGCAGGCTTGCGATGCGCGGCAGGACGCCGCCGGCCAGCGTGACGCCGCCGCGCGCGAGAAAGGCGAGCGCCATGTCGCCCGCAAAGCGCGCGGTGAGCCGCCACAACAGCATGAGCGAGTCGCGCGCAGGCCCGGGCCCCGCGAGCCCTTCCTGCGTGATCTGCGCCGCGTCCATCGCCAGCGCAGGCAAGCCGTCGCGCGCGCAGGCGGCCGCATGCAGCCGCTCGAGACCGGGCCCGGAGATCAGCGTCTCGGCGGTGATGCGCCCGTGCGGGCGGCTCACATGCGCCCAAAGCTCCGCCTCCGCCGCATTTGCGGGGGCGAAGTCCACATGGCCCGCCTCGCTGGCGATGGCGACATAGCGCCCGTCGATCTCCGCCAGGGCGGCCACGCCCAGCCCCGTGCCGGGCCCCAGCGCGAGGCGCGGGCCGCCGGGCCGGGTTTCGCGCCCGGCTGGCGGGGCGGGTCCGATGCGGCGCGCCTGTCCGGGGCCGAGCGTGGGCAGGGCGAAGGCGACCGCCTCGAAATCATTGAGCGTGAGGCCCTGCTCCAGCCCCAGCGCCTGCGCGGTCGCAGGCCCGTCGATGGTCCAGTCCGCATTGGTGAGGGCGAGGCTGCGGCCCTGCGCCGGGCCGGCGGCGCAGACGATCATGCTGCGCGGCGCGGGGACGCCGGCCAGCGCCGCGCTGGCGGCCTGCGCCAGTCCCGGGTGGGCGGCCGTGCGGGAGGCGCCCAGAAGCGTCAGCGGCTCGTCGGGCGCCTGCGCGAGGGCGAAGCGGACATTGGTGCCGCCGATGTCGCAGAGCAGGAGCGGATAGGGGAACAGCAAGGTCTCTCCTTGGGGCTTTCGCGCCAGTAACCGCCGGGCGCGCCCGTTCGTCAATCGCCGGTCGAAGGTCGCTCTTCCAAACCCGCCCGCGAGCGCCTAGAACGCCGCGAACTCTTTCGACAGCCGGCGTGAGCCGGCGCTGCAGACAGGCGACTTCATCCATGACCTATCAGCACGCTCCGATGTTCCCGCTCGCCAAGGATCCCACGCCCTATCGCAAGCTCACCTCGGAAGGCGTGTCGGTGCAGACATTCGCCGGCCGCGACGTTCTCATGGTCAGCCGCGAGGCCATGCGCCTGCTCGCGGAAGCCGCGATGGGCGACATCAACCATCTGCTGCGCCCCTCCCATCTCGCCCAGCTCGCCAAGATCCTCGACGATCCCGAGGCGACCTCCAACGACCGTTTCGTCGCCTACGACCTGCTGAAGAACGCGAATATCTCGGCTGGCGGCGTGCTGCCCATGTGCCAGGACACGGGCACGGCGATCATCTTGGGTAAGAAGGGCCGCTTCGTGTGGACCGAGGGCGAGGACGAGAGCGCGCTCGCCGAGGGCGTGCGCGACGCCTATGAGAAAAAGAACCTGCGCTATTCGCAGCTCGCGCCGATCTCCATGTTCGAGGAGAAGAACACCAAGAACAATCTGCCCGCGCAGATCGATATCTATGCGGAGGGCGAGAGCGAGTACAAGTTCCTGTTCATGGCCAAGGGCGGCGGCTCGGCCAACAAGACCTTCCTGTTCCAGCAGACGCCCTCCGTGCTCACCCACGACCGGATGATCGCTTTCCTCAAGGAGAAGATCCTCACGCTGGGCACGGCGGCCTGCCCTCCCTACCATCTCGCCATCGTGATCGGCGGCACGTCGGCGGAGTTGAATCTGAAGACCGTGAAGCTCGCCTCCGCGCGCTATCTCGACGGCCTGCCCACCTCGGGCGGCGAGGACGGCCACGCCTTCCGCGACCTCGCGATGGAGGAGGAGATCCACAAGATCACCCAGAAACTGGGCGTGGGCGCGCAGTTCGGCGGCAAGTATTTCTGCCATGACGTGCGCGTGATCCGCCTGCCGCGTCACGGCGCCTCGCTGCCGATCGGCATGGGCGTGTCATGCTCGGCCGACCGTCAGGCGCTGGGCAAGATCACGAGGGACGGCGTGTTCCTGGAGGAGCTCGAGCGCGATCCGGCGAAATATCTGCCCCATGTGGACGGGGCGACGCTGGGCGGGGAGGTCGTGAAGATCGACCTCAACAAGCCGATGAAGGACATTCTCGCCGCGCTCACGAAACATCCTATCAAGACGCGCCTGTCGCTCACCGGTCCGCTGATCGTCGCCCGCGACCTCGCCCATGCGAAGCTGCGCGAATTGCTCGACCGCGGCGAGCCGCTGCCGGATTATTTCAAGAACCATCCGGTCTATTACGCCGGTCCCGCCAAGACGCCTGACGGCATGCCCTCGGGCTCCTTCGGCCCCACCACGGCCGGCCGCATGGATTCCTTCGTGGACCAGTTCCAGGCCGCCGGCGGCTCAATGGTCATGCTCGCCAAGGGCAACCGCTCCTCCGCGGTGCGCGAGGCGTGCAAGACCCACGGCGGCTTCTATCTCGGCTCCATCGGCGGCCCCGCCGCCCGACTGGCGCAGGATTGCATCAAGAAGGTCGAGGTCGTCGCCTATCCTGAGCTTGGCATGGAGGCGATCTGGCGCATCGAGGTGGAGGATTTCCCCGCCTTCATCGTCGTCGACGACAAGGGCAACGACTTCTTCAAGGAGCTGAACCTGGGGTGAGGCGGGCCCGCCGGCGCGCCTGCTGCGATCTCCTCGCAACAGACGCGCGCCGGTTGACGCCTTCGCCCAAGGGCCTAAAAGCTCTCGTCAAACGTCCATCGAATGAGGCAGGACATGACGGGAGCGAGATCCTTCGTGGTCGACGACCGCAAAAAGGGCATTTTCCTTCTCGATCGCGAGGCTCTGGTCTCCGACGAGGTGTTGCGCGCCGAGATGCGCACGATTTTCGCCAAGTGCTGGATCTATGTCGGCCATGGCTCCGAGCTAAAGCGCAACGGCGATTTCCACACCCGCAAGGTCGCGGGCCGGCCGGTGATCTTCGCGCGCGATTCGAAGGGGCAGGTGCGCTGCCATTTCAACACCTGCCGCCATCGCGGCGCGCTGGTGTGCACCGAGCGCAAGGGCAATACGCGCCGCTTCAACTGCGTCTATCACGGCTGGATCTACAACAATGACGGCTCGATGGCGCGCGTGCCGGGCGACGAGGCCTACACAGCCGCCTTCGACCAGAGTTCGTTCGGCCTGAAGGCGCCCGCGCGCTTCGAGCAATATCGCGACTTCTGGTTCATGAACCTTGATCCCGACGCGCCCGCGCTCGTCGATTATCTCGGCAAGGCGACGGACTATATCGATCTCGTGGTGGATCAGTCGCCCTCGGGGACGATGGAGGTTCTCTCCGGCACGCAGGAATACGACGTCAACGCCAACTGGAAGCTGATGGTCGAAAACAGCGTGGACGATTACCACCTGCCCTCGACCCATTCGACCTGGCTCAACTACATGGCCAATTCGGGCGTGAAGGTGGAGCCGCCGAAGGATCCCTCCCTCGTCCTGCCGACCCACGGCCTCGCCGTCGATCTCGGCAACGGCCATTTCACCACCGACAACGTGAACTTCCGCGGCCGTCCGGTGGCGGCGTGGATTCCCATCTATGGCGAGGACGCCAAGCCCGAAATGGCGGCGATCCGCGAGGAGCTCGTCCAGCGCGTCGGCCCCGAGCGCGCCAAGCGCATTTGCGACACCAATCGCAATCTCGTGATCTTCCCCAATCTCGTCATCAACGACGGCTCCTCGGTGACGATCCGCACCTTCTATCCCGAGGGCGCGGACAAGATGCATGTCGTCGCATGGGCGCTTGGGCCCGTGGAAGAGAGCGAGGCCGCGCGCGCGCGTCGCCTCGACGCCTTCCTCACCTTCTACGGCCCCGGCGGCTTCGCCACGCCCGACGACGTGGAGGCGCTGGAGCTGGTGCAGCAGGGCCTCGCCAATTACGCCGACGACCGCTGGTCGGAGATGTCGCGCGGCATGGGCCGCGAGGGCGAGCAGCTCAACAGCGACGAGCACCACCTGCGCACCTTCTGGCGCCACTGGAACAAGATGATGACGGGGGCCCTGTGATGAGCGTGCAGACAAGCGTTCAAGCCGGCGTCACCCGCGCCGAGGTGGAGGATTTCCTCTATCACGAAGCTGCGCTCCTCGACGCCTGGAAGCTCAAGGAATGGGAAGAGCTGCTCACCGACGACGCCACCTATTACGTGCCGCCGAACGATGAGCTCGAGGGCGATTACAAGAACACGCTCTACATCATCTCCGATGACCGCGAGCGCATCCGCCAGCGCGTCATTCGCGTGCTCGATCCCAATTGCCACGCGGAGTTTCCCCGCTCGCGCACCTGCCGGCTCATCTCCAACGTGCGCATTCTGGGCGTGGAGGGCGACATCGTGCGCGTCTCCTCCAATTTCGTCTGCTACCGCTATCGCCGCTATCAGCGTGAATTCGTCTATGTGGGGACTTATGAGCACCAGCTGCGCAAGACCGCGCAGGGCTTCAAGGTGAAGGAGCGCCGCGTCCTCCTCGCCGCCCATGAGCTGGGCCAGCTCGGCTCGGTCAGCTTCATCCTCTAAAGCCGCCGCCTGTCGGCGCATGAAAAAAGGCCGGCGCATGCGCCGGCCTTTTGCGTTTGCTGCGAGCCTTCCTCAGAAAAACAGGATTGTGAGGAGCGCGAACAGCGGCAGCAGGATCGCGCCCGACCAGAGCATGTAGCCGAAGAAGCTCGGCATGTTGACGCCGGCCGAGCGCGCGATGGCGTAGACCATGAAATTGGGCGCATTGCCGATGTAAGTGTTCGCGCCCATGAAGACCGCGCCGATGGAGATCGCCTCCAGCGTTTTCGACAAGGGCCCCATGAGCTGCACGGGGTCGCCGCCGGCGAGCTGGAAGAACACGAGATAGGTGGGCGCATTGTCGAGGAAGGACGACAAAAGCCCCGTGAGCCAGAAATAGGCGGCGTTGTTGGGCGTTCCGTCCGCGTTCGTCACCAGCCCCGTGAGGGCCGCGAAGGGGCCGTTCGCGCCCGCCTGCAGCATCGCGAGCACGGGAATGATGCAGATGAAAATGCCCGCGAACAATTTCGCCACTTCGACGATTGGCCCCCATTCGAAGCCGTTCTCCTTGCGGTCCTGCGCGGCGGTGAGTTTCAGCGACGCGATGGCGACAGCGATCATGATCGCCTCGCGCAACAGGTTCTGCGCCTCGAGCCGCGTGCCGAACAGGGTGACGCCGAGGCCCGGCTTCCAGGCGGCGCTCATCAGGATGGCGCCGATCACGACGCCGATGAGCGCGAGGTTGACGAGGCCCGTCACGCGAATGGGCGATTCGGGCGTGGGGTCGCGCACGCGGTCCGTCTCGTGGCGCTGCATCCATGTGTCGAGCGCATAGAAGATGGCCAGCAGCGCGACGTAGAGCAGGAAGGTCTCCTTGAAGAGGAACTTCGTCGTCCAGAAAAAGTCGACCCCGCGCAGGAAGCCGAGGAACAGCGGCGGATCGCCCAGCGGCGTCAGACCGCCGCCCACGTTCGCCACGATGAAGATGAAGAAGATCACCACATGGGCGTTGTGCTTGCGGTCGTCATTGGCGCGCAGCAGCGGACGGATGAACACCATCGCGGCGCCGGTCGTGCCGATCACGCTGGCGCTGGCGCCGCCGATGGCGAGCAGCATGGTGTTGGCGAGCGGCGTGTCGCGCACATTGCCGCGCACCACGATGCCGCCCGCCGCCGTGAACAGCGCCGTCAGCAGCAGGATGAAGGGCACGTATTCCAGCATCGCCGCATGAAAAGCAGCTTCGAAAGCGGTCGTCGGCCCATAGAGGGCGGCGAGCGGGACGAGGGCGAGCAGGCTCCAGAAAGCGGCCACCTTGCCGTAATGATGGTGCCAGAAGGCGGGGGCGAGCAGGGGAAACAGCGCGATCGACAGCAGGACGCCGGCGAAGGGCAGGCCCAGCCATGGCGACATGCTCGCGCCCTCCAGCGCCGCCGCTTGGGCCGATTGGGTCCACAGCAGGGCGCCGCCCGTCACCGTCAAGAGCCGCATGTCGTCTCCTCGCAATGGCCGGGATTTTCCGGCGCGTTAATCATACGTTCAGTCGCTAGCGCGAGATTATCTAACGTCGGGGCGAGCGCCAACAAGGCAGGGCGCGGACGAAAGGCTTGCGCGCCATGTGCCGCTGGATCGCGTATCGTGGAGAGCCGGTGTTCATGGAGGCGCTTGTCGCCGCCCCCGAGCGCTCGCTCATCGCCCAGTCGCTCTGCGCTGAGGAGGCCGCCACCCGCACCCACGGCGACGGTTTCGGCGTCGGCTGGTATGGCGAGCGCCCGCAGCCGGGGCTCTATCGCGAGGTGCGCCCCGCCTGGTCGGACGAGAACCTGCGCTCGATCTGCGCGCAGGTGCGCTCCCCCATGTTCTTCGCCCATGTGCGCGCCTCCACCGGCGCGCCGAGCGCGCGGGCCAATTGTCACCCCTTCGTGCGCGGCCGTCTCATGTTCATGCACAACGGCCAGATCGGCGAATATGCTGCGGTGAAGCGGCGCGTGGAGGCGCTGATCCCGGACGATTGCTACGCGCAGCGGCAGGGCGCGACGGATTCCGAGGCGCTGTTTCTCGCCGCCTTCGCCCATGGGCTTGCGCAGGATCCGGTCGCCGCCTTCGCCGCCACGCTCGCGGACGTGCGCCGCGTGATGGATGCGGCGGGCGTCCGCGAGCCGCTGCGCTTCACCGCCGCCCTCGCCGATGGCGAGACGCTGTGGGCCTTTCGCTGGGCGTCGGACGATCAGGCCCCGTCGCTCTACTACCGGATGGGCGCGGGCGGCGCGCTCACGATCGTCTCCGAGCCGCTCGACAGCGAGCCTGATCGCTGGCGCGAGGCGCCGCAGGGCTGCGTGATCGTTTCGCGCGCAGGGGAGCGTCCACGCTTCCTGTGCATGAACGAGGCGATGCGCGCCGCCATGCGCGTCGCCGCCTGAAAGGCCGGCGCGCCGCCTCAGTGCGCCTCGTCCCAGTTCTTCGCCGCTTTCGCGTCCACCTGCAGCGGCACGGAGAGGGCGACGGCGGGCGCGGGCGCCTCCACCATCACCTTGCGCGCCACCGCGATGGTCGCCTCCACCTGATCCTGCGGGACTTCGAACACGAGTTCGTCATGCACCTGCAGCAGCATTTGCGCATCGAGCCGCGCGGCGGCCAGCGCATCGTCCATGCGCGCCATGGCGCGGCGGATGATGTCGGCGGCTGAGCCCTGAATCGGCGCATTGATGGCGGCGCGCTCGTTGAAGGCGCGCTCGGAGGGATTGGACGCGGCGATGCGCGGATAATGGCATTTGCGGCCGAAGATCGTCGTCACGTAACCCTGGTCGCGGCAGGCTTTCTTCGTCGCCTCCATATAGTCGCGGATGCCGGGGAAGCGTTCGAAATATTTCTTGATATAGGCGCCCGCCTCCTCGCGCGAAATGCCGAGTTGATTGGCGAGGCCGAAGGCGGAAATGCCATAGATGATGCCGAAATTGATGGCCTTCGCGCGCCGGCGCACCTCTGACGTCATCTCCGCGAGCGGCACGCCGAACATTTCCGAGGCCGTCATGGCGTGAATGTCGAGCCCGTCCGCGAAGGCCTTCTTCAATTGCGGAATGTCGGCGATATGGGCGAGCAGGCGCAGTTCGATCTGCGAATAATCCGCCGAGAGAAGCTGGCGCCCCTGCGTCGCGACGAAGGCGGTGCGGATCTTGCGCCCCGCCTCGTTGCGCACGGGGATGTTCTGCAGGTTCGGCTCGGACGAGGAGAGCCGGCCCGTCGTTGTGGCCGCGAGGGAGAAACTGGTGTGCACGCGCTGCGTGCGCGGGTTCACGAAGCCCGGCAGCGCGTCGGCGTAAGTGGACTTGAGTTTCTGCAGCGAGCGCCATTCGAGAATGCGCGCGGGCAGTTCATGTCCCTGTTCGGCGAGCTCCTCCAGCACGCTCGCGGTGGTGGACCATGCGCCCGTGGCGGTCTTCTTGCCGCCGGGCAGGCCCATCTTGCCGAACAAAATGTCGCCGAGCTGTTTGGGCGAGCCGGGATTGAACGGCTCGCCGACGATCTCCTGGATCTCCGCCTCTAGCCGCGCCATGCCCTGCGCGAATTCGCCCGACAGGCGCGAGAGGATCTGCCGGTCGATGGCGACGCCGCGGCGCTCCATGCGCGCCAGCACGTCGATCAGCGGGCGCTCCAGCGTCTCGTACACATGCGCCACGCCTTCGGCGGCAAGGCGCGGTTTCAGCGTGCGCCACAGGCGCAGCGTCACGTCCGCGTCCTCGGCGGAATATTCGGCGGCCTTGTCGATCGCCACCCGCGCGAAGCCGATGAAGCTCTTGCCCGTGCCGGCCACCTCGCCGAACTGGATCGGCGCATGGCCGAGATGGCGTTCGGACAATTCGTCCATGCCATGCCCGTTGCGGCCCGCGTCAAGCACGTAGGACATGAGCATCGTGTCGTCCACGGGCGCAACCTCCACGCCCGCCTCGCGCAGCACTTCGAGATCGTACTTCATGTTCTGCGCGATTTTCAGGACGCTGCGGTCCTCCAGAAGCGGCTTGAGCTTCGACACCACGAGCGCGTGCGGCAACTGGCCCTCGGCGAGGCCGCTGTCGCCAAACAGGTCGCCGCTCGCGCCTTCTTTCACATGGCCGATGGGAATGTAGCAGGCCCGCCCGGGCGCGGTCGCCAGCGACACGCCGATCAGATCGGCTTCGAAGGCGTCGAGCGAGGAGGTTTCCGTGTCCACGCACACGAGGCCCGCCTCATAGGCCTGCGCGATCCATCGGTCGAGCGCGGCCGCGTCGCGCACGATCTCATAGGCGGCGCGGTCGATCTTCTCGGCCTTCGCGCGGCGCGCGCGTTCGGCCGCCAGCGATTGCGGGCCGCCAAGCCCGTTTTGTGCAAGCCCGTCTTGTGCAAGCCCGTCTTGAACTTGCCCGCCTTGAACTTGCCCGCCTTGAGCCCGCCCGTCGCTGGCGCTGTCCGTCCGCGCAGCGGCCTCCTCCCCTGCTTGCGGGGCAGGCCCCTTCGCCTCGCCATTGCGTCCGCGCCAGGCGCCCGGACCGACGAGGGCGGGATCGGGGTCGATCTCATTGGCGTCGACGCCGAAGGTTTCGCCGGCGCGCCGCGTGATCGTGGTGAACTCCAGCGCCTTCATGAAGGCCACGAGCGTGCGCCCGTCGGGCGGCGAGAGGCCGAGATCGTCGAGCGGGCAGGCGAGCTCAACGTCGCGCACGAGCCGCACCAGCTCGCGCGACACGCGCACCTGTTCGACGATCTGCGGATTGGTCAGCGTCTCGCGCCGCTTGGGCTGTTTGATCTCATGCGCGCGCGCCAGCAGCGTATCGAGATCGCCATATTCCTGGATGAGCTGCGCGGCCGTCTTCACGCCGATTCCGGGCGCGCCGGGCACGTTGTCGGTGGAATCGCCGGCGAGCGACTGCACGTCCACCACCTTGTCGGGCGGCACGCCGAAATAGTCGATCACCTCGGCTTCAGAGATGCGCCGTTCCTCGCGCGCGCCGGCCGAGCCTTGCGTTCCCGAGGCCGGATCGAACATGGCGACGCCGGGCTCGATGAGCTGCATCAGGTCTTTGTCGGCGGAGATGATGAGCACGTCGGCGCCGCGTTCGCGCGCCTGTCGCGCATAGGTGGCGATGAGGTCGTCGGCCTCATAGCGATCCTGTTCGATCGGGATCAGGCCGAAGGCGCGCACCGCCTCGCGCATCAGCGGAAACTGCGGCACAAGGTCTTTGGGCGGCTCGCTGCGGTTGGCCTTGTAGAGCGGATAGAGCTCCTTGCGGAAGGAGTTCTCGGACTTGTCGAAGATGATGCCGAGATGGGTGGGCGTCACGCCGGCCGTGCCCTTCTCGATGAACTGGAACAGTTTCGTGCAGAACAGGCGTAGCGCGCCGGTCGGCAGCTTGTCGGACCGGTAATTGTATTTCGGGTCCTGCCGCATGGACTGGAAGAAGGCGCGGAAGACGAAATTGGAGGCGTCGACGAGGAAGACGTGGTCGCCCTTTTGCACAGGGCGATGAACGGGGGTCATGGCGGTCGCGTCCGAGATTGGTTCGCGCGGACCTTAGTGCGCCGGGCCGCCCTTGGCCATCGCCGTCGCGCCCGCCTTCGGCCGGCGCTACTGTGGGAACCCTCGAAGATCCCCCTAGGCGAATTCCAGCTTGGACTCTACATTAAGACCCTGGGTCTCGCCGGGCGGTTGAAGGGGCGGGCGGCGCAGAAAAAGGGACTCGCCTACCGTAGCGGGATGATCTTTTATGCCTGGGCGGCGGAGGCCCGGGAGGCGGGCCTGGCTTGACGAGGGAAGACAAACGCATGGGAGAGAAAATCACCCTGACCTGTAAGGACGGGCAGAAGATCGCGGCCTATGTCGCGCGCCCCGCAGGCGCGCCGCAGGGGGCCGTCGTCGTCTTGCAGGAGATTTTCGGCGCCAATCAGCATATCCGCAATGTGGCGGATCTTTATGCGCGCGAGGGCTATCTGGCGATCGCCCCGTCGCTGTTCGATCGCGTCGAACCCGGCGTCGAGCTTGGATATACGGGCGACGATCCCAAGCGGGGCGTGGCGATCCGCGGCCAGACGGAGCTTCCCAAGACGCTGCTCGACATCGAGGCGGCCGTGGAGGCCGTGAAGGCGGCGGGCAAGGTGGGCGTGGTCGGCTATTGCTGGGGCGGCACGCTGGCTTTCGCCAGCGCGGTCAACGCCGTGCCGGGCGTGGCCGCGGCGTTGGGCTATTACGGCGGCGGCATCGCCGCCATGGCCGACAAGAAGCCCCAGATCCCGCTCATGCTGCATTTCGGCGAGACGGACCACAGCATTTCCATGGCCGACGTCGAGAAGATCAAGGCCGCGCAGGCTGGCGTCCCGATCTTCATCTATCCGGCCGGACATGGCTTCAATTGCGACGAGCGCGCGAGCTTCCATAAGGAGTCCGCGGACTTGGCCCGATCGCGCACACTGGAGTTCTTCGCGCGGAATCTCCGCTGAGCGACGCAGGCTTCGGCCTGCGAGGAAAACGCGACGCGCCGGCGCATTTCTGCTGGCGCGTCGGCCCCATCCGTGGCAATCGTCAAAGAAAAGACACAGACCGGAAAGGTCGAAGCGAAGGCAAGGGACGCAAGACTCATGAACGACCAATCTGAAGCTGCTCCGCAGGCGCGCTCCGGCGCGCGCGTGCCGGAGGATTTCGCCGCCGGGCTCTTTCTGGTGCTCGTATCGGCGTTCTTCATATGGAAGGCCTGGAACCTTCCGCTGGGAACGTTGCGCGCCATGGGCCCGGGCATGCTGCCGACCTCCATCGCGGCGATGATGGGCGCAGGCGGCTTCCTGCTCGCGGTGGTTGCGCTGGTGAAGGGCGGCAACGTCCTGACCATGCCCCACGTGCGCGGCCTGTTCTTCGTGCTGGGCGGCATCGTCCTGTTCGGCCTGACGATCCGCTCCATGGGCCTGATCGTCGCCGGTCCGCTGTCGATGATCTTCGCCTCCTTCGCCACTGAGGAGGTGCGCCCTGTCGAGGCGGTGATTTTCGCCGTGTGCATGACGGCGTTCTGCATCGCTCTTTTCAAATTCGGGCTGGGTCTGCCGATCCCGGTCATCGCGTTCATGTAAGGAGCGCATCGTGGATCTTTTCTCGAACCTCGCGCAGGGTTTTGGCGTCGCGTTCACGCTGCAAAACATCTTCCTGTGTTTCATTGGCTGCATGATCGGCACGCTTGTCGGCGTTCTGCCGGGCGTCGGCCCCGTGGCGACCATCGCCATGCTGCTGCCGATCACCTTCGGCCTTGATCCCACGGGCGCGCTCATCATGCTCGCGGGCATCTATTACGGCGCGCAATACGGCGGATCGACGACGGCCATTCTCGTCAACATTCCCGGCGAGGCGACGTCAGTCGTCACCACGCTCGACGGCCACCAGATGGCCAAGCAGGGCCGCGCCGGCGTCGCCCTCGGCGTCGCCGCCATCGGCTCCTTCTTCGCGGGCTGCGTGGCGACGATCTTCATCGCGGCCCTCGGCCAGCCGCTCACCCGTCTCGCGCAATTGTTCGGCCCCGCCGAATATTTCTCGCTGATGGTGATGGGCCTCGTCTTCTCGACGGTTCTGGCGCGCGGATCGATCTTCAAGGCGCTTCTGATGGTGTTCCTCGGGCTCATGCTCGCCACGGTGGGCACTGACCTTGAGACCGGCCAGGAGCGCATGACGCTGGGCATCCAGCAGCTCTCCGACGGTATCGACTTCGCGCCGCTGGCCATGGGCATTTTCGGCTTCGCGGAGATCATCCGCAATCTGGAGAACCCGGAAGCGCGCGACGTGGTGCGCGGCAAGATCGGTCGCCTGCTGCCCTCTATGGACGATTTGAAGCAATGCGTGCCCCCCGTTCTGCGCGGCACGTTCATCGGCGGCCTGCTCGGCATTCTGCCTGGCAACGGCGCGGTGCTCGGGCCCTTCGCCTCCTACACGGTGGAGAAGAAACTCGCCAAGGATCCGAGCCGCTTCGGCAAGGGCGCGATCGAAGGCGTGGCGGGACCGGAATCGGCCAATAACGCAGGCGCGCAGACGGCCTTCATTCCGCTGCTCACCCTGGGCATTCCGCCCAACGCGGTGATGGCGCTGATGGTCGGCGCGATGACGATTCACGGCATCATTCCCGGCCCGCAGGTCATGACGAAAAATCCTGACCTGTTCTGGGGCATGATCGCCTCGATGTGGATCGGCAACGCGATGCTCGTCATCATCAACCTGCCGCTCGTCGGCATGTGGGTGAAGCTGCTGAAAGTGCCGTATCGCCTGATGTTCCTGGCGATCCTCATCTTCTGCTGCATCGGCATCTACTCGATCAACAATTCGGCTGAGGACGTGTATTTCACCGCCTTCTTCGCTCTGGCGGGCTACATCCTCATCAAGCTCGGATACGAGCCCGCGCCGATGCTTCTGGGCTTCGTGCTCGGCAAGCTGATGGAGGAGAAACTGCGTCAGGCGCTTATCCTGTCGCGCGGCAACTTCATGACCTTCATTGAACGCCCGGTATCGGGCGTCCTGCTGGGCGTCGCCGTATTGATGCTGATCGTCGCGCTCCTGCCGTCGATCAACAAGAAGCGCGAGGCCGCCTTCCAGGAGTGATCTTCTGGTCGCGCGGCCTGGCCGCTTCGGCCATGGCCTTCCAAGAAGCCGGCGGGTGTTCCCCGCCGGCTTTTTACTAGGCGCGCGAAGAGCCGCGCGACTTTCCGCCCTTGCGCTTGTTGAAACTGCAGCTGCGCCGTTTGTCTTTTTGGATTTGGGCGCTATTCTCCCTCCCGAGACGCAGTCCGGCCGCATGCTGGACGGTCGCTCGCGATCGGTTTGAGGGAGGCGCGTAAGCCTGCCGATCGCATCACACGGAGACGATGATGAAGAAGTTGCTTCTCGCCGCCGCATTCGCCGTCACGGCCGGGCCCGCGTTCGCGCAGACTTATCCGGCGAAGCCCATCACCATGATCGTGCCTTTCGCGGCTGGCGGCCCCACCGACATCGTGGCGCGCGTCGTCGCAGAACCCATGTCGAAGACGCTCGGTCAGACGATCGTGATCGAGAACGTGGCCGGCGCCGGCGGAACCACCGGCATCACGCGCGCGGCGGGCGCCGCGCCTGACGGCTACATGATCATGATGGGTCACATGGGCACCCATGGCGCCGCGCCGGCGCTCTATCCCAATCTGAAATACGATCCGACGAAGGACTTCTCGCCGATTGGCCTCGCCGCCGGCACGCCCATCGTCATCGTCGCCCAGAAGAACCATCCGTCGAATAATCTGAAGGAGTTCATCGACTGGGCGAAGAAGCAGGGCGACAAGTCCAACCACGCCCATGCGGGCGTCGGGTCGGTGTCGCACTCCACCGGCATCCTGCTCAATTCGCTGATGGGCACCAAGCCCACCTTCATTCCCTACACGGGCACAGGCCCCGCGCTGAACGACATGATTTCCGGGCAGGTCGATTACATGACCGACCAGATCGTCAACGTCGTGAGCCAGGTTCAGGCCGGCACGATCAAAGCTTTCGCCATCGCCACGCCGACGCGTTCGCCCGCGCTGCCGAACGTGCCGACGACGAAGGAAGCGGGCCTGCCCGAGTATGAAGTGAGCGCCTGGAACGCCATCTTCGCTCCCAAAGGCACGCCGGCCGACGTGGTCGCCAAACTGTCTGACGCTCTGGTGAAGTCGCTCGACGACGCCAACGTCAAGAAGCGGATGGACGACCTTGGCGCCGTCATGCCTCAGGGCGCTGACCGCACGCCGCAGGCGCTGCAGAAGCTCGTGGAGAGCGAAGTGGCCCGCTGGACGCCCGTGCTCAAGGCGGCGGCCGCCGCCGCCAAGTAAGATCGAGCAGATAAAATCTTCGTCCCGTCTCGTTGACGGGACGCGCGGCGGGCCTGCGGGCCCGCCGTTTTCGTTGGCGGCGCCGCGTTGATGGGCTACATCTTCTGCGGGAGGCCGTCATGATCATCGAAAACCACAAACATCTCACCGAAGTCGCGTTGGCGACGATGCAGCGCACGCCCGATCCGCGCCTGCGCGAAATCATGACGGCGCTGGTCGCGCATCTGCATCAATTCGTGCGCGACGTGAAGCTGACCGAGGCGGAGTTCCAGATGGCGCTCGCCCTCGTCAACCGCATCGGCCAATTGTCGAACGACACGCATAACGAGGCCTCCGTCATGGCGGGCTCGCTTGGCGTCTCGCCCCTCGTCTGCCTGCTCAACAATGGCGACAATGGCGCGACCGAGACGGTGCAGAATCTTCTCGGCCCCTTCTGGCGCATGGGCGCGCCGCGGGTCGAGAACGGCGGCACGCTGCTGCGCTCGCCGACACCCGGCCCCGCGCTCTACGTCCACGGTAAAGTGGTGGACCGCGCGGGCGCGCCCGTCGCCGGCGCCGACGTGGACATCTGGCATTCCTCGCCGGTGGGGCTCTACGAACAGCAGGATCCCGAACAGGCGGAGATGAATCTGCGCGGCATGTTCACCACCACGCAGGATGGCCGTTTCTGGTTTCGCTCGGTGAAGCCCGCCGGCTATCCCTTGCCGGTGGCGGGCGTGGTGGGGGATCTTCTGCGCGCGCAGGGCCGGCAGCATTTCCGCCCCGCCCATCTGCACGTGATGGTGGTGAAGCCCGGCTTCAAGACGCTGATCTCTCAAGTCTACGACAGTGAGGATCCGCTGCTCGAGAACGATCCGCAGTTCGGCGTCACCCGGGCGCTGGTGGGGAATTTCGCTCGCCAGGACGGCCCCGCGCCGGATGCGGACGTCATCGGCCCCTGGCATCGACTGGACTTCACCTTCGTGCTGGAGGCGGGCGAAAGCCGCTTGCCGCGCCCGCCGATCAAGTGAGCGGGCGTTTGCGAGGGGCGGGGCGATAGGCTAGAACACGTCGTAGTCGGCTCTCGCCGACCCCGCGCCCGTAGCTCAGCTGGATAGAGCGTTGCCCTCCGAAGGCAAAGGTCACACGTTCGAATCGTGTCGGGCGCGCCAAGAAATCAAATAATTTCATATATTTAAGCGCTCAGCAAAAATGCTAGAGAGCTCATTTGCCCAAATTTAGCTATTGGCAAATCGTAGACAAATCTGTGTCACGTCGACAAATCTCGGGTTAGAATTTGAGAAGTCACTTAGCAGCCCGGAAACTCTGGCATGTCCAAATACCAGGACCTTCGAGACGTCAGGGGTGATGGCCGGGTTATCCTTTACAAGCGGGGGGGCCTAAAGGACCCCAAATGGCAGGTCCGTATCAGGGTCCCAAATGCTTCTGGCTATAAAGTCGTCAGCAGTAAAACGGCCGATCTGAGAGAGGCCGAGCGATTTGCTCTCAACCTGTATGAAGACACCTATTTGCATGTGAAGGCTGGTGGCACAGTTCAAAGCAAGAGCTTCAAACAGGTTTTCGAAGAGTGGAAAAAATACGTCACTACTATGGGACATACCCGCCGTGGCGGATCATGGAATAGCACGATAGGCCGTATCGAGACCTATGCTCTTCCATTCTTTGGAGCCAAGAAGATCAACACAATCGGTCCAGTGGAGTTCTCTGAATATTGGGCTTGGAGAAAGAATAACTACAACCGAAAGCAGCCATCTAACGGCACTCTGAAGCGAGAACGTACGAGTATTCTTCCAGTGTTCAAGTACGCTTTATCTCGTGGCTACATTTCGTCTATGCCAGACACAGAGCCACCAAAAGCTGCTCTTGAAAGACGCCCCACTTTTACCCCCGATGAATGGACTGCCATCTACACTAGAGCTCGTTATTGGGTTGATGAGGGCCAATCAAAAGCTACCTGGCGTCAACGTTTTGTACTCCAACAATATATCCTTATCCTCGCAAACACCGGACTAAGAGTCGGTGAGGCACGAAACCTGAAATGGGGAGATCTTAGGACTGTAGCCTCTCCGGAAGGTAACAGATTGGTTGCCGAAGTAGACGGCAAAACAGGTATTAGAGAAGTAGTATTCATGTCAGAGACAGAGCTCTACGTGAAGCGCCTCTACGATCTCAGACGCAAAGAGATCGATG
>Ga0315903_10000052_pt1 | contig 171314 bp, 157 predicted proteins | sample LakEriMetagenome_7_FD_203524 | JGI IMG/M metagenome (GOLD analysis project Ga0315903, IMG submission 203524) | Freshwater fungal communities from buoy surface, Lake Erie, Ohio, United States - Buoy 2 MA119 | ecosystem: Environmental > Aquatic > Freshwater > Lake | place: USA: Lake Erie, Ohio...
CAAGAGGGAATTGTGGCGTTTCTTGAAAAGCGAAGTCCCAATTTTGGTGGTAGGTAATTAGGTAATGACTGTTGTTGTCCCCCCAGAGAACATCATTGAAGTTGAACTAGCGGTTCAAGGAATGACATGTGCAGCTTGTGCCGCACGTATTGAAAAGACTCTGAATGAAATAAGCGGAGTTGAAGCCGCGGTGAACTACGCAACAGAAACTGCAATGGTGGCCTTCGATGGCGAAACGCAATCCCAAGAAGTGGTGTTAGCCGCTATTTCACGCATTGGTTACTCCGCGCACGCGGTAGGCGACGACTCGTTCGACGAAGATCTCAGCGCGTCAATTCGCATTGCACAACTTCGACTCGTTATTTCCATCGCGTTGTCCATACCTGTGGTACTTCTCAGCATGGTCACTGCATGGCAGTTTGACGGCTGGCAATGGTGGGCAATGGCGCTGTCGGCTCCAGTCGTGACGTGGTGTGCGTGGCCATTTCATCGCACGGCATTGAAGAACGCGTTACACGGCGCTAGCAGCATGGACACACTCATCAGCGTTGGTGTCATTGCTGCAACCGCGTGGAGCGTATGGGCAATGGTGTGGGGCGATGCACTAGACACAACCCACAGCATGGGTGGTCTTACCATGAACATGCCTGGTCAATCCCACGTGTATTTCGAAGTGGGCGCCACTGTCACTGCATTTATTTTGTTGGGGCGTTTCTTAGAGATGCGTGCAAAGAGCAGCGCTGGCAATGCACTGCGTTCCCTTCTTGCTATGGGTGCCAAGTACGCAACAGTTCTTCGCGATGGCGAAGAAATAGCAATTCCTGCCTCTGTTGTGCGTGTGGACGACATTCTTGTTGTACGACCTGGAGAGAAAATTGCTGCCGATGGTGTTGTTGCTGAAGGAAACAGCAGCATTGACATGAGCATGATTACTGGCGAAAGTCTGCCAGTAGAAGTTGGCCCCGGAGATCCAGTGACGTCTGCAACGGTGAACCAGAACGGCCGTTTGTTGGTGCGCGCCACGCGTGTGGGCTCTGAAACAACATTTGCCCGTATGGCCAAGTTGGTGCGCGATGCACAGTCCACGAAGGCGCCCGTGCAACGAGTTGCAGACAAAGTGTCCAGCGTGTTTGTACCCACCGTGTTTGCCATCAGTCTGGCCACATTGGCTGCCTGGATGTTCTTCGATGGCGACTCCACACAAGCATTTACCGCAGCTGTCAGTGTGCTCATCATTGCGTGTCCGTGTGCGCTTGGCCTTGCCACACCTACTGCACTCATGGTGGGAAGCGGTCGCGCAGCCCAAATGGGAATAGTCATCAAGGGAATCGACGTTCTGCAAAGCACGCGACGAATTGACACAGTGGTGTTGGACAAAACTGGAACCGTCACTACTGGTGCAATGACCCTTGCTGGTGTTCATTGCATAGAAGGTGTCTCCCGTGACGATGTTCTACGCATGGCGGGGGCAGTAGAAAAGGGGAGCGAGCATCCCATTGCGCGCGCCATTGTTTCTGCTGCCGAAGATGAACTCGGCGTTCTTCCCGCGCTCGACGAATTCATGGCCATGCCAGGAGTAGGTGCTACTGGTCGCCTAGACGGAACCATCATCACGGTGGGCCGCGAAGAAGTGTTTCGCGAACGTTTGGTCATTATCCCCAGTGTGTTGCGCGATGCTCTTGCAGCATCTCGTGAGCGCGGAGAAACCGCTGTGGTGGTGGCGTGGGACGCACAGGCAAAAGCTGTCATCAGTGTTGCTGACCAACCCAAGTCAACCTCACCCGATGCAATTGCGCAGTTGAAGTTGATGGGGTTAGCCCCCATTCTTCTCACCGGCGATAACGAAGTAACCGCGCGCGCAATTGCAGAATCCGTGGGGATAGACACCGACGAACATCATTTGTATGCGGGTGTATTACCGGATGAAAAAGTAGCCGTTGTAAAAGACCTACAAGAGCGTGGTTACGCAGTGGCAATGGTGGGCGACGGAGTGAACGACGCGGCAGCGCTTGCACAAGCAGATGTTGGTATCGCAATGGGCGGCGGAACCGACGTTGCCATGCAGGCGAGTGATCTCACCATTGTGAATGGAGACCTGCGATCTGTCCCCGATGCAATTCGCTTATCTCGTGCAACACTGCGAACAATTCGCACCAATGTGTTCTGGGCGTTTGCCTACAACGTGGCCGCAATTCCGTTGGCTGCTAGTGGCCGTATGAATCCCATGTGGGCTGGTTTAGCTATGGCGTCGTCTTCGGTCTTCGTTGTCACCAACAGTTTGCGCCTTCGTCGCGTTCGTTTGTCGCGCTAACTGGACAACTACAGCTAAGTCTGTAGTTCAGGTTGAGAGTTTTTCGGCCTGCCTGGACCGTGATGCTGGGCATTCGCACAGTTGTGGTGGGCGGCCCTTTGGATGCCCTTTAGGGATTTAGTTATCGTTTATAACCATGTATGGCATCAAAAGAACTCTGCGGAATGTCCGCGGAATAACCCGCCATGCATCGGCTCGAGTCGCCAGCGGTATCGCGATTCTTGTCGTTACGAACGTCGTGGTTTTCTCGCCACAACAAGTATCTGCTGCGCCTACTTTGACGCCAACTTGTGCGGCAGGTGTTGGCGTTGGTGGAACGAACTCAGCAACGGCCGCAAGCACACGCGGTGGCCATGGGTGTGTTGTTATTCAATTTGTTGATGCCGGCGTACTGCAATACGAGACGTTCAACTACACCGGAACAAACCAAACTTGGACAGTGCCGACTGGTGTGTCGTCTGTGACCTTTCATGTTCTCGGCGCCGGAGGCGGTGGAGTTCCACTTGCTGGTGCATACGGCGACGGTGGTGGTGGCGGATATGCAACTGGTTCTTACACAGTGACATCAGGTCAAACATTGACCGTCATTGTTGGTCAAGCCGGCGGTGGAGAGTTGTTGACACTTCGATCAGGTGCAGGTGTGAATGGTTGTTTCACCGGTTCGCTCACGTATGGCGGCGGAGGTCGCGGTAGTTCGTGTTGGCCCGGATACGCATATGCAGATCGTGGTGCGTCCGCTGGTGGACGATCAGCTGTTCGACTTTCCGACGGAACAGAAATTGTCACCGCAGGCGGTGGTGGTGGCGGCGGTTGGCAAAGCAACGGTGGCGCTGGCGGCGGACAAAGTGGACTGGCGTCTGGCGATGCTGGCGGCGGAACACAAAGTGCTGGTGGAACAACTGCGAACGCGTTAGCAACTCGCGGCGCACAGTTCCTTGGTGGCAACGGGTATCACCAAGGTGGTGGTGGTGGCGGCGGTTACTACGGCGGCGGTGGCGGTTATTCGGTATCGGGCGGTGGAGGCGGTTCCAGTTACGTCGCTCTGTTAGCGAATGGTTCAACAACTGCTGGTTCTGGCCAGGACCCACCGATCAACTTGAACTACCTTGAGCCCACTTCCGCCGCGTTTCCATCGTGCGTAAGTGGTGCCGGATACGGAGGCCAGGTTTCGTCGACGGTATTGGCCAAGGGTGGCGGGGGTTGTGTTGTCATCCAGTACGTCGCAGGTGGGTCAACGGTGTACGACACATTCAATTACGTCGGCATCAACCACAAGTGGACAGTGCCCTCGGGTGTGACATCTGTTTCGTTGCACGCGCTCGGTGCTGGTGGCGGAGCTGGTCGAGCAGGAACTTCTGCCACGGGTGGTGGTGGTGGATTTGCGACAGGCACCTACTCCGTGACTGCGGGTCAGATGCTCACCGTCATCGTTGGTGAAGGAGGAGCACGACGACCTGTCGAAAATCTGTCCAGCTGCTGGTACAACAGGTTGACCTACGGCGGTGGTGGCCGTGGGGGGAGCTGTCATCAAGGAGGTACGAGCGATGAGTGGTACGGCTCTGGTGGCGGACGATCGGCTGTTCGACTTTCCGACGGAACAGAAATTGTCACCGCAGGTGGTGGTGGTGGTGGGTCGTATTCGTCAGCAGGAGGCGCCGGTGGTGGAGTCACGGGTATCGCGAGTGGCGGCACTGGTGGAAGTCAGGCAGCGGGTGGTGCCGGTGGCAGCAGCGGAAACGGTTTCCCAGGTACACCCGGTAACCGCTTCCTCGGTGGGAACGGGCGTGACGAAGGCGGCGGCGGTGGCGGCGGCTGCTACGGCGGCGGTGGCGGTGGCGACAACACCGGCGGTGGCGGTGGGTCGAGTTGCGTGTCGTTGCTCACGTCAGGTTCAACGACGGCCGGCAGTGGTCGAGACCCTGGCCTGAGGGCGATCGTCAACACGACAGCTCCGACAATCAGCGGAGGTGCAGCGATCGGTGCGACACTGACCGGCACCGCGGGCACGTGGGCCGTGTCGGGGACACAGACGTGGAAGTGGCAGTACTCAACGGATGGCACAACGTTCACCGACATCTCCGGAACGACGTCATCGACGTACTCGCCGACACAGGCCGGCTACTTCCGCGTGGTCGAGACTCACTCGAACCTTCTCGGCGCGGTATCGGCAACGTCGACGTCAATCCAGGTGCTCGCGCCCGTGGTCGTCGACTGCACGCCGACGTCAGGTACCTTCACTCATTGCAAACGCATCAACTTCTACGGAGCAACACAGACTTTTTCACTCCCCAGTGATCTACCAGTCGGTCATTCATTTCAAATTGAATTATGGGGTGCAGGTGGTGGCGGAATTGATCATCAGTTGTATGCAGACGACCAAGGTGGTGCTGCTGGTGGGTACTCAAAAATTCGTGTCCCGATCACTTCAGTTGGTGCAACGTATTCAGTTGTAGTTGGACAAGGTGGCGAAGCCAGAGATACAACTGTTCAGTACGGTGGTGGCGGAGCCGGCGGAGCCGGTACTGCCGGCGGGTCGAGTGGCGGTGGTTACTCAGGAGTGTTTGAGGGCTCAGGTTTAAGCACTCCTGTTGCAGTAGTTGGCGGTGGCGGTGGCGCGTCTCCTTATGCATGCTGTACAACCGCCATTGTTGCTGGCGGCGGTGGCGGCACAGGAAGCGGTGGTGCAGGAACAGATACCGCATCAGCGGGTCAAGCAGGTACCACTGTTGCCGGTGGTGCTGCTGCAACGAATCAGAATGCGTCGTGCATTCCCACTTCTGGCTCATACCTCATGGGTGGTAATGGTTGTGGTCTTTCAACAGCACGAGACGGCGGTGGCGGCGGCGGTGGCGGCTACTACGGCGGTGGCGGCGGACGCTGGGGTGGCCCGAGTGCGGCGGAAATAAATGGATCTGGTGGCGGCGGATCTGGATACCTCGATACAAATCGCGCATCACTTGTTTCTCAACAACGTGGTGCAAATGGTGTGAGGCAAAATGTTGCTAATCCACTGACATCAAGTGACCAATGGGTGGCATCTATTGGCGTCGGTGGAAGGTCGTATACAACCTCTGCAACTGTTGCAAAAGGTGGTCACGGAATGGTGGTCTTTCAATGGGCCGTTCCACCCACTGCGCGCGCAGATTCAAAATCGGGTGGAACTGCAGTACCAATTACCATGTCGCCCTTCTCGAACGACACGGCTGCTCTTGGTGGGACTATCTCGGCCTCATCCGTGCGGTTGTGCGGTGCGAACGAAACAGCTCCCAATTGCACGCAAACCTCGTTAGCCGTCACCAATGAGGGTTCGTACTCGGTGAACACCACAACGGGTGTCGTCACATTTACCAGCGTTGGCGGTTTCAGTGGCACATCAACCGTTACGTATTCCATCGCAGACAATCGTGGCGCTAAAGCATCGAGCACGGTGTCGTTCACCACTCTTGCTCCACCAACGGTTCGATCAGATGAAGTTGCGGGGCCAAAGGGCGAAGTGCTGTACGCATATCCCTTGTCAAATGACTCTGCATCGGGAAGCGCAACAATCGACGCAACTTCGTTAAAACTCTGCGGCCTCAGTCCAGCTGAAACTGCGCCAAACTGCACTGCTACGTCCATTGTCATCGCAAACGAAGGAACGTATTCACTCTCAAACGGAACAGTGATCTTCACTTCGCATAGTTCATACACCGGAACACGTAGCTTGACCTACGTAGTGGCCGATTCAAACGGTCAGTTCGCATCAAACACCATTTCGTTTTCCGCACTTCCGCCACCAGCAGTAAAAGCTGTTACAGATTCAGCCACTGTCGCACATAACCAAACTGCAACACTTCGGCCACTTTTGAATGACTCCGCGGGCGTGATTCCAGCCGATTACACCACTCAAGGATTTGTGGCGCTCACGACTTCAAGTTTGAAATTGTGTGCCTCAAGCGAGACTCTGACAACTGGCTGCACCAAGACATCTGTTCAAGTGGTGGGTGAAGGAACCTGGGTGCTCAACTCCGCAACTAGCGAGGTGACGTTTGTGCCGTTGGTGACATTCTCTGGAACCGCGACGTCTCTTATGTATGCGGTGTGTAACAGCGTGACTGGTACGTGGGCCCCAGCAATTCCTCAAGCAACATGTGGATCATCGTCACTAACAGTTGTCGTCAATGCCCCCACCACGCCAGCCGCCATCACCGACAATCTGTTTGGAGCAATGGGGCAATCTCTCTCGGTTGCACCGTTAGCAAATGACTCAGGGTCTGGGTTGGCGGCATCACGGTTCAAACTGTGCGATGTCAGTGAGACCGCACCGCAATGTTTCTCCACGAGCGTCGCAGTTTCTGGTGAGGGAACGTGGACCCTCAACACCTCAACAGGTGAAGTCACATTTGTTCCACTGCCAACATTTGCTGGAAATGCAACGGCCATTGTGTATGCGGGAACAGACATTGTTGGCCAAACGTTCTCCGGCAATGTGGTCGCAACAATTCAGGCGCCGCCCGCAGCGGTCTTGACTGCGGATTCTGCGAGTGGCCAAGTTGATGGGGACATTTACGTCTCTCCATTGTCAAACGACACGGGAACTGGGCTGGACTCAAGCACGCTGTTTATTTGTGGCACCAATGAAACCGCGCCGAACTGCACGCAAACATCACTCACAGTTTCTGGAAAAGGTGAGTGGAATATTGATCGGGGAACGGGGCGGCTTGTTTTTACTCCCGATGCCGGATTCACCGGAACTGTCAATGCTTTGACATATTCAGTTGCCGACATTTTGAATCGACGCAGTTCATCAACCGTGACCCTCACCGTTTTGGCAATCTCAGCGCCTATAGCGCCCGACTTGGGTCAGGTGTCAGACACTGGAGAACAGTCTGATGACAACATCACGTCTGATAACACGCCAACTATCAACGTGATGGGCGTTCCCGATGGACAATTGGTAACGGTGACTGCAGTGCAGGGAAGCACCACGGTGTCATGCACATTTACTGTGGCTTCAGGAGTCGACTCGTGTGACATGTCGACAATGGTCGATGGTAACTGGGTAGTGACCGCTACTCGAACAGATGTCAACAACAATGTGTCGCTCGTGTCAGCGCCATTGGCAGTTGTTATTGACACGACCGCGCCAATTGCACCAGTCGCACCAGACCTGTCAAGTTCTTCGGATACGGGGCTGTCCTCTACAGACAACATCACCTCCGATGTCGCACCATTTATTGAACTCACAAACATCACTTCTGGATTAACCGTGACACTCACTGCTACCGACGGAACAACGTCGGTGAGTTGTTCATTTATTGCAGGCGCAGTGTCTGGTTGCATGATGCCCACTATGTCTAATGGTCTGTGGTCAATTTCTGCCGTTGTTACGGATAGCGCCGGAAATCAGTCGCCCTCCGGAGCAGTTCTTGGAATCACTATTGATACTTCAATACCGACAACAACTACAACAACTACAACAACGACGACGACGACGACCACAACCCTGCCACCGTCCACGACAACAACGACGACGACCACAACCCTGCCACCGTCCACGACAACAACGACAACGACGCCAGCTGCGATTACTCAGACACCAACCACCACAACGACCACCACCACCACCACGTTGCCGAACTCCAAGATTCCCTATGACTCATCGGGCATGGAAAGAATTCAAGAAGGCATCGCAGCCGTGGCTGGTATGCCTGCAGGTGGATGGGCGAAAGTGGAATCAACAGGAACCGAATACGTCATTACTACGAGTGATGGATTACGAATTGCTATTGGCGCTCAGAAAGGTGCAACACGATCTGGAGTCTTTAACTCCAGAGGCATGTTGATTTTTGAAGCGGGCGATGAGATCACCATTGCAGGCGAGGGCCTGATGCCGAATAGTCCTGCATCAACGTGGATGTTTTCCACCCCCACCGAGCTTGGTCAGATGATGGTCAAGGCGGACGGATCCTTTAACGAGAAATATGCAGTGAGTGCGAGCATTCAACCCGGAGATCACACAGCTCAACTAAACGGAATTGCCCCAGACGGAACACTTCGAGTGGTTGAAGTGAAAGTTGAAGTCGTTGAGACTGTTCCGGTCGAGAACAATGAATCAACGGAATCAGGAAGTGCAACAGACGTTCCGGTTGCTCCTCCCATGGACACGAATGCGATTCTTGGCCTGATAGTCACCGCTTTTGCGCTTCTTGCCCTCAGTCGCCGCACCGCCAGCACACTTCTTGCGATTGATTCCTCGTCCGCAAATGAAGAAGAAGCAACTGATCGCGAAGAAGCTGGTGGAGATTTGGCGTCGGTCGAAGCGGGATTCGGTAAAAACGCGCACGCAGTCGTAGAGGACCGCGTTCGGCCCCCACATGTTTTCAGAATTGACAACGCAGTAAAGAAGATCGCACTGTGGTGTGACAGACAAAGTCCGATGCTCGCGCGAATTGCCGACGATGGGTCCTATGCACGATCGCTCTTTGGAATTGGGTGGGTGCTTTTACCAATTGCCGGTGCCATTGCCGGAATAGCAAGCGCGTTCAATACCGACTTCACGGTGATGATTCCTTCGCTTGCACTGGTCACGATTGCTCTCGTTATTGGCGGGCTCGATGCGGCGTCCGGATTTGCGTTTACAGTTTCTTACGGAATCACAATGCTTCTTGGCGGGGGATTCTCATCTGTTAATTCAGTGCGTGGATTCTTGGGTCTTGCGATCATGACATTTGCACCGCCGCTTGTTGCGTCTGCAGTGCGCCCTTTCCGCCGTACGTCCGTTGGTGTCGATGACGTGTGGAATCGCATCAACGACTTTGTGCTCATCACTCTCTTTGGTGCATGGGCTACCGGGTCGATGTACTCCGCACTTCCGTCCCTCACGACTTACAAGCCCGATCACTCTGATCGAATTGATTACATCCAGATCGTCATGCTGCTTGTTCTTGGCTGCCGTTGGATTCTTGAGAACGGTGCTCGAACATTGACGCCTCAACGACTTGGAAAAGTTGAGGTGGGAGAATTTGAAGAACCGAGTCGTGCACAACAACTTGTGTCGTATGTCTTGAGAACTGCCCTCTTTGTCTTTGTTGCAGTCGTTTTCATTGGGAACACGTGGGCACTATGGGTGGGGGCCGCAATGTTCCTTGTTCCCAAAATCGTTAAGCAATTCTCCGATGCGTTCCCGAATGTTCCGTTTTTGCATCGTTACATTCCGCGCAAGCTTTTCCGCACTGTTCTGATGTTGTTCGTCGGAATGTGGTGGTCCACATTGATTCAGAATCGTTTTGGTGATACTTCAGACAGTCTTCTGTACGGTTTTGTGTTGCTCGGAATTCCTGGTCTTGCGCTAGGAACCATTGACATGTTTGCTCGCGACGGAAAGAAATGGCAGTCCACGCCACTATCAAAGAGTCTTGGTGTGGTTGTCCTCATCATTGGTGTCTTAACAGTTCGTGGGTATATCCCCTAAAGATTTCAATCAGCAATCGTCCAAGGCGGCATACGCTTCCTTGACTGCGTGTACTGCCTTACGTTTGTAATTGCGTACCGTGCGTGTTGAGATACCTAGTTTTTGTGCAACCTCTGTGCTGTCACTTCCATCTGCGAATGCGTGCAACAGGGCTACGTGCTGATCGGCCACCCCCATCTGTTCCGCATCGGTCAGCATTGATACATAGGTAGGAGAATCTCCACCATTTTTTAGGTCTGCCAACCGGTAGAGAACTTCGTCGCCTACTTGGCTTTCATCAACGTGACGAAGTCGATGGTGACGAACAAAAGCGTGATACTCGGTATCGCGAACAAGATTCGCTGCCACCTTGTGATGACGACGGTGGTACGGATACTGACGAATAACAAACCAAGCTGTACCAAGGACATCCACCATTGCGCTCTCCACACCGCCATGAACAACGTGACCACGCCGCTTGGCAATGGCCATAAGAGCCGGAAGTATTCGGTGCAACACAATACGAGTTGCTAACTCATTCGTTTCTGCTTCCTTCACCAGGTGCCACAGAAAAGCGTCGCCGTCTGCATCGTCGATAGCGCGTCCAAATCCCGCTAATTCCAGAACTTCATCAAGGTCGGTGACAGGGTGGGGCAAGAACGCCCAAGTGTTTACCTGACGCAATGTGGCTGGTCGACGACGAAGTCGTTCCCAGTCGTTGATGATGTCGCGGGCGGGGCCGGTGGAGACGGTGCTCCACACGAGAGGTGTTTCAGATGTGTAGGTCATGTCCGCGACAGTGCGGAACATGGTTCATCTGGGGATTTGCCACGTCCTTCACCGAAGGTCTCACCAGGCAAATTTCTTCGGCAATACTGAGGAGATGCGCATTACCTTGCCGTCGGGAACCGAAGCCGAGATGGTGAAACATCCGAATCCGAAAATGGGGCTCGTGATTGCCCCCGACATTTTTGGTCTCCGACCTCTCTATGACGAGATGGTGCAGAAGTTGTCCACCGACTGGCAGATGTCGGTCATTGCTGTGGAGCCATTTCCCGGACGTGGATTAGGACCAGACGTCGAACCACGGATGGCTGCAATTCCCGAATTGAAGGACACAGATGTCATCGGTGATCTTCACGACGCTGCAGACACATTGGGAACACAGGTCACCGGTCTGCTGGGGTTCTGTATGGGTGGCATGTATTGCTTCAAGGCGGCACGAGATGAACGCTTCGCTCGCATTGCAAGTTTTTACGGAATGATTGTGATGCCGCCAGCGTGGAAAGGCACGGGCCACCAAGAGCCACTTGCGAACCTCATTAATGGCTACGCAGACAACGTGCTCGCAATTTTAGGTGGGCACGATCCGTACACGCCCGAAGCGGACATTGCTCAACTGCGTGCTACCGGAACTCAAGTGGTGTTTTACCCAGATGCAGAACATGGTTTTGCACATGACGCATCGCGCCCGTCTCACAGAGCAGATGACGCTGCAGACGCATTTTCACGCACACAAGCGTGGTTGTTAAGCGCGCTGTAGAAAATTTAGATTGCGCGTTGCTGCAACTTTGCACGATCAATGATGTGATACGTGCGGTCATGCTGTTCTAGCCACTTCAACTTAATGAAGCTTGCAATTGCTTTGTTGACGCGCTCGCGAGATGCACCCACCATGCCGGCAAGTTCTTCTTGAGTAACAGGCAGTGTGAATTCGTCGTTGCCGCCGGACAAGTCCAGAAGACGCTTCGCGGTGCGACCTGTGACATCGAGGAAGACAGAGTCGGCAAGTGCTTGGTCCATTGCACGCAGGCGCTGGCTTAACATGCGAATGACATTCCACAGTAAGTGGTTTGATGAGTCGAGTTGTGCGCGAACTGCGGAGTATGGAATTTCAAGCACAGTGGAAATTTCCAGAGCCCGTGCACCAGCGGAACGTGGGCTGGTGTCCAACATCCCCATCTCGCCAAACAAGTCGCCTTCGTCCATGAGTGCAATCACACTCTCGCGGTGATCAAAAGGTCGGTTGCCAATTGCAATTGCAATGCGTCCGGAGAGCACCACATAGATGGAGTCGGGCTCATCGCCTGCTTCAAACAGAACGTCGCCGCGCACGAGTTCGCGAACTTTCCCCGCCGCAGCGATTGTGGAAAGCATTTCGGCGGGAGCATCCGCGAAGAATTCGGTGTCAGCAAGTACCTGTTCGTGTGCCATAGCAATACTGACGGTACTACCCTTCGGTCATGGCTGAAAATGAGACCGTCTGGACAATCATCGTGGCGGCGGGCTCCGGACTCCGCTTCGGTAGTGCCAAACAATTTGAACTCATCGGCGGTCAGCCAATTGTCCAATGGGCAATGGACGAAGCGTCCAAACACTCGGTTGGCGTCATTGTCGTTCTCCCAAAGGGAATGGCAGAGGGCCCAGGCCAGGTGGAAGGGGGAAATACCCGCAGTGAGTCTGTTCGACGTGGGTTAGCCGCTGTTCCTGCCGAGGCAACCATTGTGTGTGTGCACGACGCGGCCCGCCCGTTTGCTAGCCCCACTGTTTTCCAGCGCGTTATTTCAGCCGTGGTCGATGGCGCCGATGCTGCAGTGCCGGGAATCCCTGTGGTTGACACCATCAAACAAGTGAACGAATCGAACGTGGTGGTTTCCACACCGCGTCGCGAAACGTTGCGTGCTGTTCAAACTCCGCAGGCGTTTCGCGCCGCGTCTCTTCGTAAAGCGCACGAGAGTGGTGGAGAAGGAACTGACGATGCAACGTTGATTGAAAAAATTGGCGGGGAAGTCGTCGTTGTTGATGGCGAGACTGTGAACAGAAAAATTACGACGAGAGACGACCTTGAATGGGCCGTCGCGCACGCTGATCACCTGTTACACGGAGAAGTCTGATGATTGATATTCGGGTCGGGCAAGGTTTCGACATTCATCGATTTGCAGAAGAACAAGTTGAGGGTCGAGTACTCATTCTTGGGGGAGTCTCATTTCCCGGTGAACGCGTGTTGGTGGGTCACAGCGATGCAGATGTCATCGCGCACGCTGCAGCCGATGCATTGTTAGGTGCGGCTGGTCTTGGCGATATTGGTCAGCATTATCCCGACACAGACCCTGCATGGAAGGGTGCCGATTCACTACGCATCCTGCGCGATGTGGCACTCAAGGTTCGTGATGCTGGATGGCGCATTGGCAATGTTGACTGCAGTGTGGTGTGTGAACAGCCAAAGATTGCGCCTGTTCGCGATGAAATGACGCGTCTTCTCAGTGAAGCAGCAGGTGCGCCCGTTAGCGTGAAGGGTCGTCGCGCCGAGGGTCTCGGTGCACTTGGACGCGGTGAAGGCATTGCCTGTTTCGCGTCAGCGGTCATCATCAAGGAGTAAGCGCCATGGCGCCACGCAAGTCATCGAAGCCCAAGGTCAACCTTGGCCCTCCAGGGCGTAAGCCGGGCGGACGCAATACAGGCAGTCGTGGTTCCTCCACATCACAAGGTGCAGGAAAGAGCACTAGTCGTGGTGCAAAGCCCGGACCCAAAGGTGTTGTTCGCAGAAATGGCAGCGGAGAATCTGACCCAACTCGCGGCAAAGCACGTACTAGTGCACCGCGCGCAGGTGCACGACGTGGAGTAGAGCCACGTCGTAATGCACCAGTCGCAAAAGGTTTGGGTGGCGAACAAATTGAAGGCCGCCAAGCAGTTCGCGAATTACTCATTGGACAAAAGCGCAAGGTACGAGAAATTTGGATTGCGTCAGACATTGATGCAGCACCAATTCTTGATGACATCGAAGAACTTGCGCACGCACAACGCGTTGCAATTCTTGAAGTACCACGACGCAAGATTGAAGAGACTGCACGCAGTGAAGCCCCACAAGGAATCATTGCGTTTGCCGCTCAATTAGAAGAGGCGTCATTCGCAGAGATGTTGAAGACACGAAATGGTGTACCCCCATTCCTTGTTGCGGTCGACGGAGTCACAGACCCAGGCAACCTTGGTGCGTTGTTGCGTTGTTGTGATGGGGCTGGAGTTACAGGTGTGGTGCTGCCAAAGCACCGTGCCGTGCACGTCACTCCAACGGTTGCAAAAACATCTGCCGGCGCCGTTGAGCATGTGCCCATGACTTTGGTATCTGGCCTTCCCACTGCCATTCAGCAAATGCGGGATAAAGGCATCTGGGTGGTGGGTCTCGACGATTCCAGCCGTGACTCATTATTTGACATTGCCAAATTCGCTGATGAAGGCATCTGCATTGTGCTGGGAGCCGAAGGTTCCGGTTTGTCTCGCTTGGTGCGGGAGCGTTGCGACACCATCGTCAGTATTCCCATGCTGGGCCAAGTGTCCTCACTTAACGTGTCGGCAGCCGCCGCGCTTGCAACATATGAAGTCACGCGTGTGCGTGAGGCCGGACGCGCCTAGGCTAAGAGTCCTCGCCGGGTTAGCTCAGTGGTAGAGCAACGCACTTGTAATGCGTAGGCCGTGGGTTCAACCCCCACACCCGGCTCCATTAGGCAGCAGTGCGTACGAGTCGAAATTTTCTTCGATGACGTGATTGTTTTCTTGAAGGAAGTGCTAGCGAACGCAAATAAATGTCTCGTCTTCCGTACAAAGTGTCTGCTCGACCAACTCGTGTGTAACCCAAGGAAGTGAATAGGTGCTTACTCGGAGTGTTTGATCGATGAATAGTGCAAAGCAGGCCCTGGCGCCGTTTGTGAGTGGCTTCAAATTCAAGGAGTTCTACAAGTGTTCTGGCTAGACCTGAGCGTTGTGCAGACGGTGCTACAAGAACAATCTTTAAATTCAGTGAATTGGCAATAGCTGGATGATCTGACGACAGGTAACGAGAGATGCTTTCAGGGCCCGAACCAGCATCGAACAGCACGGCAAGCGCTACTAGATTTCCGTCTCGGTCAGTAGCGCCAATTGTTAATTGATTGTCTAGACACTCTGCCCAAACGTCTTGATCGTTCTTGCGAAGCCACTCAGAATGTGACAGTGCAGCGAATACTTCTTCCTCAAGCGTTAAGACTTTCTCTAGATCGTGAAGTCTCAATTGAGTGATGGAGTATCCGTCTTGCAGAGCGGCGGCCTTGATGTATTTGTAGTAGCCATTGTGCTGCGGAACACCTTGTACAGCGAGAAACTCAGACCACATCTTGATAAGCGCATGAATGTTTAGGAATGTTCCAGGTTGACTGAGCAGGGTCATTTTCTGTATTTGCTCATTACCAATTGCAGTAAAGAATCTATTTCGAAACAAATTGTCTAAAAGTCGTAAGTCAATTACTTTGCGGTCAAGCAAAAGGTAAACGGTTTCAAAAAACGTTAAGTAACTGCTGATGCGTGGTCGATCTGACTTGTCAATGTTTTCATCGAGCAGAAGTTTTCTCCATAGTTCTGAAATTGACTCGTCGGTAGTGAAGGCCGTGTTCAAGTCGCGTACAAATGTGGCCTGTGCAATACGTTTTGTGTGGTGCACTTCGTAGATGACAAGTAGTGCACCTGTGGTACCCAGAATTCCAACGAAGAATCCGAATGACTCTGGTCGCAGAGCCGAAATGAGGCTGAGAGTTCCGACGACCAGCATGATTGTGGCGACGAGCAATGCGTAGTCCCGCCGGATAACTGCCTTCATCTATGGATGACCATAGTGGGGCGGGTTCACGGCAAATCCAGGGCGTGGGGCGGTTTCGTTCTATTCAAGGCAGATTCTTGGGGTGGCAGGCAAGCCACAGACCCACCCACTACGGTGGAGGCACTCCTTGTATCCAAACGGAGGACCATTACTTATGAGCCAGCAACGCCCACGCGCATCGCGCCCCAGTCTTCCATCACCATCCACTGGCACCATGGGTGCTGCGGTGGCGGTCATCGCTCTTCTTCTTGGCTTCCTCGTCCTTCGCGACGTCAGCGGAAGTTCGTTCAGTTCAACGCCATCAACACCCACCGAAACTGTTCCGGGTGGCGGCACGGTCGATCCCAATGCCAGCACCACCACGGTTCCCTTCTCCACACTCGGATTCAAACTCATCGTCGCAAACGCATCGGGCGTTGCGGGCAGTGCTGGCTCTATGACTCTTCAGTTGCAGAACTTGGGCTTTATTGCTCCACCTGCGGTGAACTTGGCTCCGGGTGCAGCAAAGCGCCAAAAGACCGGAGTGTTCTACACCGCCGGTTGTGAGAACAACGCGAACAAAGTTGCTGAAGTTCTTGGTGGCAATGTCGACATTGCCGCAATGCCAGTTCCTGTTCCCACCGAAACGGGTGAACTTGGCGAAGCATGTGTTCTTATCTTGCTGGGCACCGACCTTGCAGGCAAGCCGCTTCAAGGTGCAACAGGCACTGGTCAAGGCCAAGCCGCCACCACCACTACAGCGCCACCAGCAGGCTGACCTTTACTTCAGTAAAGACAACGCTGCTTCTTCAATGCATCGCAGCACATTTTGGTGAGCGTTGTCAGAACCAAACATCTCGGTAAGGCTCACCGTTGTAAAGCCTGATCGATTTGTGGCATCCATGTTTTCATCAATGTCGCCCACAATTGCTGCGGAACGTTGTCCTGCGTCGCGTGCGAGAGATGCAACGTTGCCCACAACTTTTCCGTCAAAACTGGTGTCGTCCAGAAGACCTTCACCCGTTATCACAAAGTCGTGTTCGCGTACTGCGTCGTAGAAACCAACTTCATCGGCAACAATGTCGAACCCCGGAATAAGAGTGGCACCAAGTGCTGCAAGTGCGCCGGCTAAACCGCCTGCTGCACCAGAACCAGGCAACGTAGAAACCTCAACATCAAAATCTTTTTTGTACTGATGCGCGAGTTTTTCTAAACGCCCTGTGAGTAAATCGACTTGTGCACGAGACGCACCTTTTTGCGGGGCAAATACTTGCGCTGCATCCACAAACAATGTGTCGACATCGCATGCAACTTGAAAGTCAACAGCGAGCAATCGCGCGGGAGTAGAAATTGCACGAAGTGCACCAAGACCACCATCTGTTGTTGCTGATCCACCGAGGCACACGATGATTTTCTTTGCTCCGGCGTTGAGTGCTTGGTCAATCAACTCTCCGGTTCCACGAGTTGTTGCATTCAGTGGGTCGTTCTTGTCAGGTCCACCTGCAAGAGAGAGCCCCGATGCTTGCGCCATTTCAATCACTGCTGTTCCGCGGTGCAATCGCCACTGCGCTTCAACTGGCGTTCCCAATGGACCCGTCACCGTGGACGTTCTGTTGGCTCCACCAAGAACTGCGAGGGTTCCTTCGCCACCGTCAGCCAAAGGCATTTCGGTGCAGTCAATGTTTAGTGCCCAGCATGCGTGACCGATTGCGGCACACACCTGAGCGGCAGAGGCAGTTCCCTTGAACTTGTCCGCTGCAGCAAGAACTCGCATTCTTCAACCTTACGAGACTCATCTAAGGTTCGTGCCATGAGCGCAGAACTCACTTCACTCGATGCCACACAACAAGCTGCTCTGGTAGCAAACAAGGAAGTTTCTCCAACAGAACTTGTTACTGCAGCCATTGATCAAGCGGAAAAAGTAAATGGCACCATCAACGCCATCATTCATCCGCGCTTTGAGAAAGCAAAAAACGAAGCGTCATCGAATTTGTCGGGACCTTTTGCTGGTGTGCCTTTGGTGTTGAAAGACCTCGGAGCATCAATGGCAGGAGAGCCCCATCACATGGGCACTCGGTTTTTGAAGAACGAAAACTACGTTGCCCCGCGAGATAGTTATCTCACACAACGGTTCAAGCGTGCTGGCTTCGTCATCATTGGTCGTACAAATACTCCCGAGTTCGGAAACACAATTACTACCGAGCCACTCAGTTACGGACCATCGCGTAACCCGTGGAACACAAATCATTCAACAGGTGGTTCATCTGGTGGATCTGCCGCAAGTGTTGCGTCGCACATTGTTCCTGTCGGCCATGCAAATGATGGCGGTGGTTCAATTCGTATTCCTGCAAGCGAGTGTGGCCTTGTTGGTTTGAAACCATCACGTGGTCGTGTGAGTAAGGGGCCCGATCTTGGCGAAAGCTGGATGGGATCAACAATTGATGGCTGTGTTACACGCACTGTTCGCGATACGGCCGCAGTGCTGGATGTTATTTGCGGTTATGAACCAGGTGATCCGTACACCGCACCACCATTTGCGCGTCCACTTGTTCACGAGCTTGGTGTCGACCCTGGTCGATTGAGAATTGGAATTCTTGATCACCCGTTGTTTACACATCAGTTAGATGATGCGGAATCTCGTGAAAGTATTCGGCGCACAGCGGACACATTGACATCGCTTGGTCATGACGTGCACGTGGCATGGCCAGCAGCGTTAGAGAACCCTGATAGTGCCGGAAAGTTCACTGCAATCGTTGCGGCATGGACACATACGGACGTGTCGTACTTTGAAAGTGTGTTTGGGCGTGAGTTAGGTGACGGAGACCTTGAACCCGACAATCTTTTAATGCGTGAACTTGGTCGACGCGTTACAACTCATGACTATTTGGCAAATATGCAGTGGTTGCATGCCTGGTGTCGCAGTGTTGTGCAGTGGTGGGAACCCATCGACGGCACACAAGGGTTTGACATCTTGGTAACTCCCACGTTGGCCGGACCACCACCACCAATTGGTCGTCTTGCTGGTCCCGACGGAGTTCGTAACTTGCGCGAGATCTTGGCGTACACATCGCAGTTCAATCTCACTGGTCAACCCGCTATCAGCCTTCCGCTCCACTGGAGTGCGAGTGGACTTCCCATGGGAGTTCAATTCGTTGGTGCGCCCTTCCGTGAAGATGTTCTAGTTCGACTTGCATCACAACTAGAAGAAGCAATGCCGTGGAGTAGTCGAGTTGCACCTCTGGTGGCGAATTCCTAGTGAATGGGTAGGGTTTTCCTATGGCTGTGACTGTACGAATCCCCACCACAATGCGTCCTATCTCTGGCGGAGCGTCCACCGTTTCCGTCGAAGGCTCAACACTCCGCGATGTTCTCTCTGCATTGAATGCAGCACACAATGGTTTTAACGAGCGTTTGTTTGACGATGCTGGTGAACTGCACAAGTTCGTCAACATCTTCGTTTCTGACGACGATGTGCGTTACATGAATGGTCTTGACACACCCGTGAAAGACGGTGACACCGTGTCAATCATTCCGGCAGTTGCCGGCGGCTTCTCGTCGTAGTAATTCAAGTGAGGCTGTAGGCCGAACGAAAAATTACGGATGCGGGAGGGTTCTCGCCCCGTCCGCAGACAGAGTGGGCTCCACCCAGTGACGCCGTGCCTCTACAGAAAACAATTCGTCGCGCGTCCAGAAATGAAGTGCAGCGGTGCGCGAGACCAGTTCGTGAGACACGATGTTTTCTGGCGCAACTCCTTGACGCAGTAGTTCGTCAATGGCCCATACGTAATACACAGTCAACGTGTCGTGGTATCCGCCTGAATCAGTATTCGGGGTGTTGGTGCTGTTGTTGTAGCGGGGAATCGCCTCCCGAAGAATCTGGAGAGCCTTGGTGGCACCATGACGCAAAACGAGTGACAGCCCGGCCTGAACGTGTGCCTCGTGAGTCCAGTCGCTCTTTGGAAGGCGGCATGCCGTCATGGCGTCAGCAATGGCATCAGCAGACTTCACTGCGTTCATCGAGGGGCTCATGGAGGGATCCATTCCCTCAGTCTTGCCCGTGAAGGCCATACGGCATGGGGGAATTCGGGTCCAGAGGTCAATTCGCCCGGTGTTGGGTTAGCAGTCTCAACGGTAGAGTGCTAGCAGTCGATTCGCCCGAGTGCGAATCCCCCCAATATCAGGCATACCCCCACAAACCGGAGGAAAACCCATGGCAAAGATGATTGCTTTTGACGAAGAGGCCCGCCGCGGTCTTGAAGCCGGCATGAACAAGTTGGCCGATGCTGTGCGCGTCACGCTCGGACCAAAGGGACGCAATGTCGTTCTCGCAAAGCAGTGGGGCGCACCCACAATCACCAACGACGGTGTATCTATTGCGAAAGAAATTGAACTCGAAGACCCATACGAGCGCATTGGCGCAGAGTTGGTCAAAGAAGTTGCCAAGAAGACCGACGATGTCGCAGGTGACGGAACCACAACCGCAACAGTTCTTGCATGGACCATGGTTCGCGAAGGCTTGCGCAACGTTGCAGCTGGCGCAAACCCAATGTCATTGAAGAAGGGCATTGAAGCTGCTGTTGCCGCTGCCATCGCAAGCATCAAAGATCTTGCAAAGGAAGTCGATTCGAAAGAGCAAATCGCACAGGTTGCATCAATCTCTGCAGCCGACACAGAAATTGGCGGAATGATTTCTGAAGCCATCGACAAGGTAGGCAAAGACGGCGTTATCACTGTTGAAGAAAGCCAAACCTTCGGCATGGAAATGGATCTTGTAGAAGGAATGCGCTTCGACAAGGGTTACATCTCGCCGTACTTCGCAACCGACATGGATCGCATGGAAGCATCACTTGAAGATGCATACATCCTTCTTGTGTCCAGCAAGATCACAAATGTTCGCGACATGCTTCCAGTACTTGAAAAGGTCATGCAGAGCGGACGTCCGTTGTGCATCATTGCTGAAGACATTGAAGGCGAAGCGCTTGCAACTCTGGTTGTCAACAAGATTCGTGGAACATTCAAGAGCGCAGCAGTAAAGGCTCCTGGCTTCGGTGATCGTCGTAAGGCAATGTTGCAAGACATCGCAATTCTCACTGGTGGCCAAGTCATCAGCGAAGAAGTTGGTCTCAAGCTGGAGAATGCAACACTCGATCTTCTTGGTCGCGCAAAGAAAGTTGTCATCACCAAGGACGAAACCACCATCATTGAAGGTGCTGGGTCCGAAGACGACATCAAGGGTCGCATCAGTCAAATCAAGACCGAAATCGACAACACCGATTCCGACTACGACCGTGAGAAGTTGCAAGAGCGTCTCGCCAAGTTGTCGGGCGGCGTCGCAGTTCTGAAGGTAGGCGCTGCCACCGAAGTTGAACTGAAGGAAAAGAAGCACCGCATTGAAGACGCTGTCAGCACTACAAAGGCTGCCATCGAAGAAGGCGTTGTTCCTGGCGGTGGAGTGGCACTCCTTCGTGCACAGGCCGCTGTCATTGCCGCTGCTGAAAAGCTCACAGGCGACGAAGCAACTGGTGCTCGCATGGTGGCTCGCTCACTTGAAGGTCCGTTGAAGCAAATCGCCGAGAACGCCGGTCTTGAAGGCGGAGTTGTCGTTGAGAAGGTAAAGAGCCTGAAGGGCAACGAAGGTTTGAACGCCGCAACAGGCGAGTACGAAGACCTTGTGAAGCTCGGTGTTATCGACGCGGCAAAGGTGACACGTTCGGCTCTTCAGAATGCAGCATCAATTGCTGCGCTGTTCCTCACCACCGAGGCCGTCATTGCCGACAAGCCAGAAGAGGCTTCACATGCCGGCCACGACCACGGTGGCATGGGCGACTTCTAGTCCCTCGTTCGTTAAGAACACACTGAATTTTCGCCGTGGCGACCGAAAGGTTGCCACGGCGATTTTCATTTCACCGCCCGTTTACAGTGCATGACTGTTTATTGTGAAGTGATTTCATTACGCTCTCAGAAGCCTTATGGGAGATGTATGAAAAACAAGAGATTTGCTCTTACACGTGTAGTTGCCGGAGTAACAGCGACGGCACTTTTGGCAGCCTGCGGAACCGGATCGGAATCGTCCGACACAACCGAGAGAACCCGCAACACCGCAAGTGGCTGGACTGCAACTACCGAACCCACTAAGGCGGTGGTGTTCGGAACACAGGACGGCCTAGTCGAGTGGGTCGATGTGCCAGCTTCGTCAAGCAAGGTCTCTTCGTACAACATGTATACGGCGCCAGCAAGTGCGACGGGAAACACCATCAGCATGGTCGCATTCGACTCGGCACGGTCTGAGATTGTCTTTGGGGGTAACACACCTACGTCTGGCGTGTTCGTCTCGCGAAAGAATTTCGAGGTCGGCGCGCCGATAACGGTCTATTCAGCGGGCAATGGCTTCATGTACGGCGGAGGGTACGACTCGTCGAGTCGCGTTGCGGTTTTCGCCTACAGCAATCTCGGTTCGCCGACGTATGTCATTAACTCTGTCGACGAGACAGGATCTCCGATGCTTCAGTCGACAGTGCCCTTTTTTCCAATTGTGCATTACGACGGATCTCGGGCTCTCCTAACTACGGGCTCCAACATCCGCGAGATTGCCGTCACTAACCCAGCGTCAACAATCGCGTCGACTCCCGACATCGCCACGACACCGTTTGACATGTGGGGCTTCGCGAAGGATCCACTGTCTGACGCGGTCTACGGCGCTCGTCATAATTCGGGCGAGATTCTCAAGGGCAATCTCGACGGCTCCTCCGGTACATTCCTCGAAGTCGGAAGAGTAGTTAACCCATCGTCACTTGCTGCTTTCTCTGACGGCACGCTTGTCGCAGGGACCGGTGCTGCTGCAGTCGCAACGGCACCGGTCGAAGGGGCCCTCACAGTTGTGGACCCCACCGGGAAGGTAGCCAACATCGACATCGGCGGCATCGGGTCGGGTGCGTCCACCTCTGGCGTGCAGTCTGTTTGGGCGGTCGAGTCACCGATTGCCACCGCACCTCCCAGTGTGAGTGTGGATGCCTCCGGAAATCTTGTGTGTTCTGATGCAACATGGCGCGGTGACCTGCCGCTTAGCCGTTTGTCTCGCGCTCCAGTGGCGTCCGCTCGCACGTACGGGTGGTTCATTGAAGGTAAAGAAATATCTGGCGAGATGTCCGAAACACTGATCACCGAAGACTCGGGGAACTTCTCATGTGCAGTGATTGCATATAACGGCGCGGGCGTTGGTTACTCGGCGCAGTCGGCTCCATTGGCATACGTGCCACCTGCGCCCACTACAACGGTGGCCCCCGTTGAAGACACAACAACAGTGCCTGGTGCAGGTGACGCGACCACAACCACCATCGAGGCTTCTGGTGGTTCGGATTCCATGCCGGCAGAGTCTCCTGTGGTCACAGTTCCTGCGGTGACGCCCGGTGCACCAGTCGCTGTTGTGACGCCATCGTTGCGATCAGCGAAGTGGACATTCAAGGGTCGCACGGTGAAGGTGACGTTCAGAAAGTATTCAGGCGCGAAGAAGTATCGCCTGTATGTCAGCGGCGCAACAAAGAAGACAATCGCGTGCAAGACTGGAAAGACCACCGTGACGTGTACGACGACGACTCTGAAGAAGGGTGTTAACTCGTTCAGCGCAAAGGCTCTCAGCACTTCTAATGTGACGTTGGCTGTAAGCACCAAGACTCGAATTACAAAGTAGGAAATATGAGATTCAATCGACTGGTCGCAACTGCAATTGCTGGAACTTTTCTCATTACGGCCTGTGGTACTGGGTCGGAATCGTCCGACACAACCGAGAGAACACGCAACACCGCTATTAGTTCACCTTTTGCGAACATGGTGATGTTCGTCTCTGGCGAGACCACGGGTGGCGAGACGAAGATCTACCAGTACACGTTCAACACCGCGGGTGTTCCCGTCGTGACGGAGATTTACTCTGCGCCCGTCGGCGGCAATGTGGGAGTGACGGGCATCTCATATGAAACAGCTTCGAACACCCTGTACTGGGCGATGCAGGAAGGGAGCGACCTCAAGATTAAGTCTGTCATTCCGGGTGCAGGTGACTCTCCGACAACGCTCTATACCGTGCCCGGTGGCTACCCGTATTCACTTGCCACCAACGGCACTGACTCCATTGTTTTCAGCGGTCAAACGACCTCACCACAGGTCTGGGTTGGCTCTAAAAGCGGATCCGCGGCGTCTTCGATTCGTTCGGCTGCTGCTGGGTCGGTGGTGATGGCGTCGGGTGTTCCGGACCTGGCCTACGGAATCGAAGGCTCAATCCTCACGCGGTATATCTGGGGATCGCGGCCCTCGACGCGAGTCGTCGCAAATCCCGGAACCACTCTGGGCTGGCCCACGCTTGTGGATCAGGATGCCTCCACGTCTTTCTATGTCACCGACTTCGTCTCTGGTTCGAATCAGGTGTACAGCGACATACATTTTACGACCGATGAACCGGTGCTGAAGGCCACCGCATCGAAACGCATCATGGCGATGGCAATGAAATCAGACGGTTCGTTGTTCTTTGCAGATGGCCCGCGACCTTCGCGTGGCGATGCCCTCACGCCTTCAACAATTACATGGGTGAGTGCCACAGATTCCAGTGACACGCAGGAAATCACCGCCGATCCGGCCCTCGCAATCACATCGATGTGGATCGTCGAACCGCCCACAACTGCAATCGACTCAGTACTCGAAGGCGACGGCCTCATCAACACCGAGCATTACTGCAGTCACTTCTGGAATGACAGCAGGCCGGGGCTTCATCTCGGACGTGAATCTTCCGCACAAGAGAATCAGTGGTATGTGAACGGCTTGGCAGTTCCGGGAGCCACCAGCGATAGCTATACACCGACAGAACCTGGGCGCGTCAAGTGTGTTGGTTCGGGAAGCAATGTGGCAGGAACGTCTTCTGTGTCGAGTCCAGAGATAAATGTGATAGATCCCACAGCCACGACAATGGAACCGTCTGGATCGGGTAGCGGATCAACACCCACCACTGTTGGCGCTACTCCAACCCCAGGTGGTTCAACACCATCAACTCCAACGGCGCCACAGTACAAGTCCATCGCGGTGAAGTGGACGTATAGCGCTTCACGCAAGACAATCACAGGAACATTCCGAAAAGTGACTGGTGCGCGCACCTACGGAATGTCAATTAGTGGAGCAACAAAGAAGACTGTGCGGTGTCGGACATCGGGTACCTCAGTTGTCTGCACAACGGCTTTAAAGAAGGGCAAAAACAACATCACTATCACCGCACGAAATGCGGCAAAAGTGATTGTTGCGCAGAGGCTTGCAACAAAAACCGTTAAGTGATTCATGATGAAGTAGGGGTTGGACTGCCGGTTGTAATGCCGAATCCGGTCCCTATTTCTTCAATTACATGATGCGCAACTAGCGTGGCATGTTGTGCCGCAGCCAATAGCTCTTGTCTCGTGTGAAAGCGCGCGTGAACATGACACCGATCTTCCACTACTTGTCCGCGCGTTTGGTGACAGGGGAGTTGTTGCGGACATCGTTGACTGGGATGACCCACACGTGTCATGGAGTTCATATCGTGCTGCCATCGTTCGCTCTCCGTGGGACTATCACCGTCGGTATCCCGAATTCTTGGATTGGTTAGAGAAAGCATCGCTTGCAACAACCGTGCACAACTCGGCTGAGATTATTAGGTGGAACACCGACAAGGTGTATCTCCAGGAACTTATTGATGCAAACATTCCAATTATTCCCACGACGTATGTGCGTGGTGCAGAGGATTTAGTTCTGGCAAACGACCTCATTAAAGGTGACGTGGTTGTGAAGCCAACAATTAGCGCTGGTTCGAACAACACAGAACGCCACATAGCGCTCCCAGCAGCAGCTGCAACACACGTCATGTCGCTTGTGGATGCAGGAATGGTTGCAATGGTGCAGCCCTATCAGCGGTTCATTGACGAGCGTGGCGAAACCGGCATGTTGTATTTCAATGGTGAGTACAGCCATGCGTTTCGCAAGGGAGCCATTCTGGCAACAGGTGAAAATACAAAGAATGGTCTTTTCACCGAAGAAGACATTGGCCCGCGAGATGCGTCACGTGAAGAACGCGAACTCGGCAACGACGTCTTGGCATTTGTTACTGAGAAGTTTGGCTGTGCGCCGCTGTATGCACGTGTAGACGTTGTGCGCGGGTCTGGTGGTTATCCGGTACTTATGGAACTAGAAATGGCTGAACCATCGTTGTACCTACACACTGCACGTGACTCCGCAACACGATTTGTGAGTGCATTCTTGTCACAGTCTGCCTCGCTTTAGCCATCAACGGCCAAGGTCGGTAGGTTGGAGTTCATGAGCGAACCTATGTCCCCCTCAGTGGGCCTGGCAGTTATCCATCTGTTTTGCAAGCCGTTTCCTGAATTTGACGGTGAAGCACTTGTGCAGGCAGTGAAGAATGCCGAGAACAACGGAGTCACTGTTGTCACCATTTCCATGTTGGGCCACAAGGCAGACGTTGCAGTCATGGGACTTGCAGCAGACATGCGTGCATTGAAAGCACTTCAAACTGGCGTTCAACACGCAGGTCTTGAAGTGGTGGACAGCTATGTCTCACTCACCGAAGTAAGTGAATATGCCAAGGGCATGCCACAAGAAATGCTGAATGCGCGTCTGTACCCACAACTTCCACCAGCCGGAAAGAACGCATGGTGTTTTTATCCCATGTCAAAGCGTCGCAACGAAGGTCACAACTGGTTCACACTTGACTATGACAAGCGTAAAGAACTCATGGAAGAACACGGAAAGAGCGGCCGCACATTTGCTGGCCGCGTTATTCAGTTGGTTACTGGGTCTGCCGGCCTCGATGATTTCGAATGGGGCGTCACATTGTTTGGTGTGTACCCAGACGATCTAAAAGAAGTGGTGTACACCATGCGCTACGACGAAGCCTCTGCGGTCTACGCAGAATTCGGTGCGTTTTATGTAGGTATGGTCACCCCTGTCGAGGAACTCATTAACGAGATCTAACGTGGCGACTGCTCTGCGACTACTTGTAGTGCAAATAGTGCGCGCCATTTTGCGAAGGGCATCAAAATGACTGAACTGCTATTCCTGCGTGATGCATATTTGCGTGAGTGTGATGCAACGGTGGTTGACATTCGAGACAATGCAGTTGTTCTTGACAAGACAATCTTCTATTACACGGGTGGTGGTCAACCACACGACACTGGTGTACTTGCCGGTCAGGAAGTTGTTGATGTTCGCAAGGATGGGGATGAGGTTCTGCATTTTCTTGCCGACGGCTCAACATTCCCACTTATTGGCGATCAGGTTCAGTGTTGTTTGAATTGGGAACGTCGTCACAAACTCATGCGCACTCACACTGCAATGCATGTTTTGTGTGGAGTGATCTGGAATGAATGGAAAGTTCCTGTAACTGGCGGAAACATGGAACCACTCGCAGCTCGAATGGATTTCGAACTTCCCGACGTTCCTGAAGGATTTGTTTCCCGTGTTGAAGTATTAGTAAACGAGGCGATCACTGCCGATTATCCAATTGCAGTGTCGTTTCTGCCACGCGATACAGCGGTCGAAGACGAAGACCTTATTCGCACAAAAGTGTCACTTATCCCTGCAAACGTCAAAGAGATTCGTGTGGTTGACATTGTCGGACTTGATAAACAAGCCGACGGTGGTACTCACGTGGCATCAACAAAGGATGTCGGAGTGGTGCGGGTAGTAAAGATGGAGAACAAAGGCAAAGGATTTCGCCGACTCCGCGTAGAAATTGCCGAATAGGCCTAGTTGTCCAACTCGAACATGATTTTCATCACGCCCTCTTCGCGTGCATCGAACATTCGGTAGCCCTCTGCACCATCTGACAAATTCATTCGGTGAGTGAAAATTCCGTCTCCCTTTACGCGACCACTCTGCAAGAGGGGAACAAGTTCTCCCCACTGTGCGACCACATTCGCAATTCCCGCCCGAACAGTGAGATTGCGATAAATAATGTCGCGCATCGGAACCGCTGTGTCTCCTTGCGGTAATCCAATGAAAGACGCTGTTGCGCCGTGTCGGGCTAGTGATGGGACCAGCCCAATTGCACTTCGTGCTCCAGACGCTTCAAAGACGGAATCACATGCAGCGCCCTTTGTCATTTCTCGAATGCTGTCTCGAGCAGTGTCTGGTTCTAATGCAATTGCGCCAAGCGATTCGGCGTGACGACGTCGAGTCTCAACCGGATCAACGGCAAAAACCTGTGCAGCTCCTTGTGCAAACGCCAATTCAATTCCAAGTAGACCAATTGGACCTAGCCCCACAATTGCAACACGTGAACCAGGGGAGACGTCTGCACGGCTCACACCAAAATGTGCAGTAGCAAGCGCATCGGTAAGGAGAACGGCTTGATCATCGGAGATGCCATCGGGAATCTTCATCAAGGTGAGATCTGCATTTGGGACCTGTGCGAATTCGGCTTGACCGCCTTGGAGGCGAGTGCTGAGTCCGAACGCTGTGCTTTTGGCGCATCGACCAACGCGAGAGAGACACGCACTGCAGTCACCGCATCCAGAACCACCGGCGGCAATGACGCGATCACCAATGGCGAATCGATGCACTTCGGGTCCCTTTTCTACAACTTCACCAATGAACTCGTGTCCAACACAGAATGGTTCGACGCCAGCGGAGTAATCGGTTTTACCAATTTTGTCTCCGTGATAAATATGCAAGTCGCTACCGCAAATACTGCAATGGCTCACGCGCAAGAGAACTGCGTGGTCAAATGCAAGCGATGGGTCGGGGTAGTCCTCAAACCGAATGTCGCGTGCCCCGTGGAAAACCAAAGCCTTCATGTTGTACCCCCTGCTCTTTCACCCTAGTAACTGGACTGTTTCAACGAGACAGTAGGGGGCGGGCTCACATACGATGACGGGCAGAAGGGGGCATCATGTCCAGCATCGTTGAAGAAGCTCGTGAGTTCATTGCAAAGAACTGGTCTCCTACCGTAGATCTGGCTGCGTGGCGTGAACTAGTGGTCGATAATCATTGGGCGGCATTGCGTTGGCCAACACAATGGTTTGGGCGTGGACTTTCAGACAGTGATGCCGAAGCAGTGGAGAAAGTCTTCAGTGACGCAAAAGTTCCAGGTCCGGGCCAAGACAAGTGGAACCTGTGGGCCGGCACCATGGTGGGCTACGGCAGTGATGAACTGAAGTCAAAGTACATGCGACCACTCTTGTTGGATGAAGTTGCCATGTGTTTGTTGTACAGCGAACCAGGTGCAGGGTCAGACCTTGCGGGAATTCGCACAACTGCTGTGCGTGATGGTGATGAATGGGTAGTGAATGGCCAAAAGGTTTGGACATCTGGAGCCAAGGCCGCCGACATTGGAATGTTGATTGCTCGCACCGATTGGGATCAGCCAAAGCATCGCGGAATTTCTTTCTTCTGGCTTCCCATGAATCAACCTGGTGTTGAAGTACGACCACTGCGGCAAGCCACCGGAGATTCACGATTCAACGAAGTGTTTATTACCGATGCACGCGTGCCGAATAGTCATGTTCTTGGTGACTTAAACAAGGGTTGGTGGGTGCTTCAATCTGCACTTGCATACGAACGCGCGGCCATGGGTGTGTCGCGTCGTGGACCAAAGGGCCCCGGTGGTGCAACATCGGCAGCACACGGCTCCATTCCATCCCCCGATATTTCTTTGGTGTCGCTTGCGCGAGACATGGGCAAGTCAAACGATGCTGTCATTCGCCAAGCACTCACTCGTTTGTATTGCATGCGAATGGTCAATGACTGGAATGGTGACCGAGCAAAAGCTGTGAGTGAGGCTGGTGGATCGTCGCCATTGGCATCGTTAGGCAAGTTGGCAATGTCGGGAATTCTTCACTACGCCGGACGCATTCAAGGGCATCTTCTTGGAGCAGAAGGTGCTCTTGACGGAGACCAATTCCCGCGTTCGCGTGACGCTAACTATTCACAGTTGAATGCGTACTTCACCTCAATTGGTGGCGGCACCGACCAAATTCAGCGAAACATTATTGGCGAACTTATTTTGGGATTACCAAAAGAACCACAAACCGATCGCGACATTCCATTTCGCGAAGTTCCGGCAACTACAACGTCGCGTTAATCGCGAGCCATAGTGGCGCGACTAGTTCCGCTGAAGTCGAGAACTTGGTCAGCGTCCAGGTCGACCACCACTTTGGTGAGGTGACCCGTGAATTCAAATGGTGATTCGTACAAACTGACAGGAGTGCCACGGTCAAGTCCAATGTCTAGGCCAGACCACGAAATGAGAATCCAGAAGATGTTGCTGGTGGTCATTGTGCCAACAACAACATCGTCGATGAACATGGTCAGTGTTCCTTCGTTTCCGTTGCGCTTCATTCGCACACCAACAATGTGACGCCCTGCGGGTACTGGTCGGTCCGATTTCAACATCTGGTGCGAGCCACCAATGTTGAGATCATGTTCAAGATGGCCATCGCGAATAAAGAGGCTGTATCCACTGGTGAGGTCTCCGTGTGAAATCAACACTCCCTCACAGCCATCTTCGGGCACATCAATGTATGCAGAGATGGTGTACGAACGACTACGCAAGTCTGGCGCAACGTCGGACGGAAGGTGTCCCATGCCGCGCCAGAAGGTGAAGTTCTTGCGTTCGCCAGTATGTCGTTCTGCATTCTCGGCGAATCGTGGCGCAAATCTGTCATCTAGTGGGAGCACTTTGTGCTTGTCTGCTTCTTCCCACCACAAGTCAATGAGTTTTTTCAATCTCTCTGGCTCGGTTGATGCAAGGTCATGACACTCGTTGAAATCGTTCTCAAGGTTGTACAGCTCCCACGTGTCGTCTTCAAACGGCGTGCCCATTTGGTGAAATGCAACTGCTTTCCAACCGTCAACAACAATTCCGCGATGTCCGAACATTTCGAAGTACTGCGGACCACGATTTACCTTTGCAGTGGGGTTTGAAATGAGTGGAGCAAATGATTGACCTTCAATGGGCATCTGCGGAATCCCATTAATGGTGCTTGGTGCATTTAAGCCAAGCATTTCAAGAATTGTGGGCGCGATGTCAATTGCGTGGCAGAAGTTGTGGCGAATGCCCCCTTCATCGGAAACAACACCAGGCCACGCAAGAACAAACGGATCTCGAATGCCACCAGAGTGGGTGTTCTGCTTGTATCGCTTCAACGGCGTGTTAGCCACCATGGCCCAACCCCACGGGAAATTGCTGTGTGTGTCAGGGCCACCAATGTCGTTGATCTTTGTAATCTTTTCTTCAATTGGCTCGGCAATCAGGTTAAACGGCCCCATTGCGTTGATGAAGCCGAATGGGCCACCTTCTTGACTGGCGCCGTTGTCGCTCATCACCATGACGACGGTGTTCTCCAGCTGACCAGATACTTCTAATTGATGAATGAGTCGCGCAAGATGATCATCGAAGTGTTCCAACATTGCTGCATATGCAGCCATCAGTCGAATGAAGAGTGGCTTTTGCTCTGCAGGAATATCTTCCCAAGGGAAAACGAAATCGTTGCGCGGAGGCAATTGTGTTCCTGGGGGAACAATGCCCATTGCAATTTGGCGTTCAAGACGGCGTTCGCGGGCGACGTCCCATCCTTCTAGGTAGTACTTCTCGCAGCGATCAATGTATTCAAGCGGAGCTTGGTGTGGGGCATGACATGCGCCGGGCGCCAGCAACATCATCCACGGAGCATCGGGTGCACCTGCAGTGTGCTCTGCAACATAAGTAATTGCATTGTCGATGAGATCTTCAGTGAGGTGGTAACCAGTCCAGTACGTTCCCGGAGCAGTCACATGTGAATTATCACGAACAACTTCGGGGCTGTACTGATCCGTTTCTGCGTCGAGGAATCCATAGAAGCGATCGAAGCCACGTGCAAGCGGCCATCCGTCGAATGGGCCAGTGGGTCCGGTTTCGGTGAGGGGAGTGACATGCCATTTGCCCACCATGTAATTGCGGTAACCGTGTGGGCGCAGCATTTCGGCAAGCGTGCCTGCTTCGTGCGAAATTTTTCCGCGGTATCCGGGGTATCCGCTATCGAAGTTGGCAAGACATCCCACACCTACCGAGTGGTGGTTTCGGCCAGTGTGCAATGCAGCGCGTGTTGTTGAGCACATTGCAGTGGTGTGAAAACCAGAGAAGCGAAGACCGCGTTGTGCAATTGAGTCGATTGTGGGTGTTTGGTTTTCTGCCCCGTAACAGCCAAAGTCGGCAAAGCCCACATCGTCTAGTAACACCATGAGAATGTTTGGCTTGCCTTTGCCCGAATCGTGAGATGGGAAGTGTGGGGTTGATTCAGCGAGTGTTCGACCTATGCGACCAGGAAAGCCCTGTGGGGTAGTAGGTGTAAACGTCATCAGTGCCTCCGAGAATGGTGTGGTCAGTGTACTTTCAGACACTGCCGGCCTGAATAATCAGGTGCGTTCACGGCGTCAGTTGAGCGTTCTTTCCTTGTCGCAGTCCATGTTCTGCAGCAACGCGTCGATAGGTGGGATCAAGCGAGTTGAGCCCCATCGCATCGATTGCTAGTGCATCAGTAGTGATGATGTTCACCACAGAACCGGTTGAGCGTAAGTACGTAATCTCCTCTGCAATCAGCGGTGAAATTCCTTGGGTGAGGGGAGCAATGACGGTGACAATGTCGTATCCCTCCGCAAGGTGTGCATTTGTACTGGTACGCAAGCCACCGTCGTAATACAACTCTTTATGAATCTCCACACATGGCCACACGCTGGGTACTGCACAACTAGAAGCAACCGCATCAATTAATGGCACATCACTGTCTTCTGTCCACGTCACAAATTTTCCCGTTTGTGCGTGAATAGCAGTCAGTACAAGTGGCGTCGTTGGCCACTGATGTGAAGGCAAACGCCATTCAATGACGGCGCGACGATCTGCCACTGAGACGGTGTCGGCGTTGAGTGCAATCTCGCCAATTCGCTTCCGTTGTTCATCGGTTGATGTTCCACCCGCAGCAAGTTCTCCGAAAATCACCGCGAGCGATTCAAGGTTGATGTTCGGTGTGATTTCTTGGTGGGTATCGGCTGTCTGGCGTTCATACAGTTCACGAAGTGGTGTTCCCGATAAGAGCTGTGCCCCAACGGTGGCCCCGGCACTTGTACCCACGACTAGGTCGGCGGAAGCAATCACTCCGTGCCCAGATTCCTCTAGACCAAGAAGGACACCTGTTTCCCAGGCAATTCCAGTGACGCCGCCACCAGCCAGAACTACTGCAGAACTCATCAGTCAATGTCTAGCCCATGGTTCGCCACGAAAGTTTGTTGCATGTTTGTTTCGTGGTGGTTCTGCCCTTGAGGGCGTCCATACACTCGCCAGTGTCATGGGTGCAGATGCAGACATAGCCGAATTGGACTCGTACGCAGAGGCCCTGTTTCGTGCCGTTATGGCGGCCATTCCCCAGTGGCTCACGCAACGGTTGGAAGAGATTGCGACAGATCACAGTCTTCCTGTCGAAGACCTCATTCGTGACGTTTCTCATCGTGTTCACCATGACCTTTCGGCCTTACTAGCGGCAGATGTTGACGAACAACGAGAAAACCCGTTACACGTTCTTCGCTCGTGTACTTCTGTTGTCACTGCAGCTCTAGCTTCTGCTGGTGTTCCACAACCACGTCGCGACGAATTTGAAAGACGCGCCATGCCTGACGATGTGTATGCAATCGGACCCTTGACATGGCGGGATTTGTCCGAAGACGTTCATGAGGCGGGAATTACATGGGGTGCATGGAAGGCAGCAACAATTCTCACTCGTCGTCGCGCGGAAGGAAAAGTGAAGTAATGCCAACACGTGCTGACGTCATCGCCGATTTATCGCTTCGCGGAACAGCCTTATGCCATGCGCTGTCTGATGCCACCGATGAATGGTTGACACAACTCTTTCGTGAAGCCACAGCGAGTGTGAAGAAGGCAGACGACATGGTTCTTATCGCTGTAGGCGGATACGGCCGAAAAGAGTTAGCACCACAAAGTGATCTAGATGTTCTTCTTGTTCATCGAGGTGTGAAAGACATCAGTGAGATTGCCTCACGTATGTGGTATCCGGTGTGGGATACCGGCGTGAAGTTGGGTCATTCCGTGCGTACGCCCAAAGAGACCATCCAGTTGTGTGCGTCAGACCTTGATACGGCTACGTCTCTTGTTACGGCGCGAGTAATCGCTGGCAATGCAGCGCTAGGAGAAGAAGTTATTTCCGCCACAAATGAGAGCTGGAAGAAGCGTGGACGTGAGTGGCTTGTTGAACTTCATGCGCGAGTGCTCGATCGTTACAACAAAGATGGTGAAGTCGCGTTTCTCCTTGAACCCAATTTGAAAGAAGGCATGGGCGGGTTACGCGATATTCATGCTTTGCACTGGGCAGTGCGCGCAGGTTTGGATTTACTTCCTGGAGACGCCGGACAACTGGAGCGTTGCAACGATGTTCTTCTGAATGTTCGAGTGGCACTGCATCGACACATTGGTCGGCCAACAGAAGTACTCCGATTGGAAGACCAACGTGCGGTAGCACAACTTGCGGGTTTCGAGTCGGACGATGCACTGATGGCATCGGTTGCTGAAGTGGGACGACGAGTTGCATGGATTGCAGATGAAGTGTGGGCACGACTTGATCCGCCAGCAGACAGGTCGTCAATTCCTCAACCTCTGGCTCCTGGGGTTCAACTCATCAATGGCGAAGTTCATCTCACGAACGATGTTGATGTTGCTGATGATCCAACGTTGTTGTTGCGAGTTGCCACGGCTGCTGCTCGATTGGGAGCTCGAATAGATCGCACATCACTTGATCGGTTGGCACAACAACTTCCCATTTGGCCAGACCCGTGGCCCGCAGGCGCAAGTGACGATGTTGTTGCGTTGTTATTGGAAGGTGAAGCGGCAATTCCAGTTCTTGAGTCTCTTGACCAAAGAAATTTGTTGGTGAGAGTGTTACCCGAATGGGCACCAGTACGCAGTAAGCCGCAGCGCAATGCGTTTCATAGGTACACCGTTGACCGACACTTGTGGCAAACAGTTGCAAATGCCAGTGCACTAGCAGAACGCGTCTCGCGTCCAGACCTTCTTGTGCTCGGTGCACTCTTCCACGACATTGGTAAGGGATACCCAGGTGATCACACCGAAGTTGGTGTTGACATGTTTGCGGTGATTGGTCAGCGAATGGGCATGTCGTCCGCAGATCAATCAATCGTTTCATCACTTATTGAACATCACTTGCTTCTTGCAGATACCGCAACTAGGCGTGATCTGTCAGATGATGCGACTATTTCTATGGTTGCTGACAAACTTGGCTCGGTAGTCGTACTCGACCTTTTGCATGCGCTCACCGAAGCAGACTCTTTGGCAACAGGACCCTCTGCCTGGAGCGAGTGGAAAGCAGAACTCATCACACTTCTTGTTGACAGAGTGCGGCATGTTCTGGGTGGTGGCGACGTTGCCGAAGTGATGTGGCGACTATTCCCCGATGCAGCTGTTCTTGAATTAATGGCAACAGGCGAAATCGCTATTCGCACTCAGCCCGATCGCGTCACCGTTGTTAGCCCCGACCGTCCAGGCACGTTTAGCAAAGTGGCCGGTGTACTGGCTCTCAGTGGGCTCGATGTTTTGGGTGCAGAAGCTCATTCGGATGAACAAGGAATGGCAGCATCAGAATTTCGTGTCAGCAGTCCGCATGGCGACATCGATTGGACACCCATCGTGTCGAACTTGAATCTGGCTTTAACGGGTCGACTAGCGCTTGAGTCACGGCTTGCTGACCGTGCAGCCACAGCGCGTCCTCGCCGTGCGCAATCTGCCGTTGCGCCTGCCGAACCAAGCGTTCGCTTTGACGATGCCGCGTCGTCAAATGCCACATTTCTTGAGGTACGTGCTCCCGACACCGTTGGTGTGTTGCATCGCATCACAAAAGCCATTGCAGATCTAGGCCTCGACATTCGACACGCACGTGTTCTCACACTTGGAAACGAAGTGGTGGATGCCTTCTATGTCCGTGAATCTGGTGGTGGACGCATTACCGACGATGTCTACAAAAAAGAAATTTCACGCGCCATCTTGTTTGCGGTCAGTGACAAGTAGCCAGAAAGCATGAACGATGTGGGCGCACTAGGGTTCTCCTTGTGAGCGATGCACAACCACAAGACTTCACTCGAGATCTCATTCGGTGGAGTGAGACTCTTGCAGCAATTGCGCGAACCGGTATGGGGTTCACCCTCAGTTTGTATGAACGCGAACGATACGAAGAGGTTCTGAAGGTTGCGGCAGACATTAAGACTGCGGCCGATGACGCATTAGAGATTCGCCGCGAACAAGATCACTTCGTTCAGGAATGGATGGATTCTGTTGGTGAAGGTGTGCCGGGTTATGTAACGCCCAAAGTGGCCATCGGAGCAATCGTGGGCAATGACGACGGAAAGCTTTTACTTGTCAAGCGAAAAGAAAGTGGTGTGTGGTTGTATCCCACTGGTTGGGCCGACGTTGGGTACTCACCATCTGAAGTGGCAATGAAAGAAGTGGAAGAAGAAACCGGAATCATTGCCGAGCCGCTTCAGCTTCTTGGTGTTGTTGATGGAATGCGAATGGGTTTCTCTCGTTTCGGCATGTACATGTTGCTCTTTCATATGCGTGCAACTGGTGGTCAACTAAATCCGCATCCGTTAGAAACTGCAGATGTTGGTTGGTTTGGTCCCGACGAATTGCCCACGCCAACAGCGGGCGCACAATGGTGGGGCGACATGGCGTTTGCCGCTATTTCTGGAACGGTAACCCCAGCAACTTTTGATGCTCCGCGCGCCGAGATGTGGCGTGGCGAAGGAACGAATCACTAATTCGAATCTTGATCGCGTAAAAACTGTTCGAGTTCGTCTACCAAAGTGTCAATATTTTCTTCGGCATCGTCGTCGGTGTCGTCATCGGAAAAATCAAATTCCAATTGATTCGGATTCTCGAGACCAAATGGATCGTCGCCCATTGTCTCTAGTCGTTCAACATATTCGCGAAGATCTTCGTCGTCTTCAATCATCTCTTCCACTTTGTTGTCGTAGGCGACAACTTGGTTGTGTAGTACGTGAAGAGGCGATGGTGTACCAATGATTTCGCATGCACGGCCGATAAGAGCATTTGCAGCTTTTGGTGAAGGAATTTGCGACGCAATGGCTGGAACTGCAGCCCACAGTGACGCTGAAGGAAGAGACGAATGTGTACACGCATCGTGAACCACGCTGATAACTCCAGTGGGACCTTCATATCGCGAACGCTGAAGGTCGAAGCGTTCAATGGTGTGGTCGTCGTTTGCTGTTCCCATGACCTGAACCTCGGAACGGTGGGACACATCGGCCAGTAGTGCGCCAAGTGTGAGAACCATTGATGCGTCGAAGCGAGCGGCAACACCAACAACCTGTTCTGTAAAGAGGCGCCACTTCAAACTTGGTTCTGGACCTAGAACAAGGATGACGTCGGAACCTGGAGTGCTTGCGTGCCACATGCTGACTTTTGGCCACACAATGCTTCGCGTGACGCCGTCTTCGAGTCGGACCGATGGACGGATTGTTGCAAAGTCGGTGAACTCTTCTGGGTCGATGTCGCAGAGCGGTTCGGCATTCCACGCGTTAATCAATGTGCGAACGGCAGTGCTTGCGGCATCGGCAGCATCGTTCCAGCCACTAAAGGCAGCAATCATGGTGGGGCTTTGGAGTCGTGGATTGGACAACCAGCGGACATGATCTGAAGCCGTCATTCCCCAAAACCTACCGTCTTCGGTGGCGTCGTGTGGCAAGGTTGAGGAATGGCAGTTGTTGTGGAAAAAGCCGACATGGTCACAGATGAATTGGTCTCAGCATTTGAGACCCTTATCCCGCAGTTGTCCTCATCGAATCCGGCCCCAAGTAGGGACGCTCTGGCCGAAATCATCGCTTCTCCCACATGCATCCTGTTCGTAGCCAGAGTTGACGGGACGATAGTGGGATCACTCACGCTTGCAATTTTTCCCATTCCCACCGGAGTGCGTGCATGGATTGAAGATGTTGTGGTGGACAGTTCCGCTCGCGGTCACGGTGTTGGAGAAGCGTTGAATCACGCAGCCCTGCAAGAAGCGAAGATGCGCAATGCAGTCACTGTTGATCTCACGTCACGTCCGTCTCGCGAAGCAGCGAACCGTCTGTATCAAAAATTGGGCTTCGTTCAGCGCGAGACCAACGTGTATCGCTACACGCTGTGATTGACTAAATGAATGACGAAACCGCTCATCATCAAACATTGGGTTGCCTGTACACCGGAGCAGGTCTGACACGCATGGACCACTCCCGAACTGTTTCATCAATTCATTGCGCCAGAAGGTCTGTCGGTGCCACTTGAGTCTGTGGTGATGGACTTGCATATTGGTGGCCGCGTTGCGTTCGACATGGTGTTTGATGACACTGGAGTGGTGAACGAAAACTCTGGAACAATTGTGGAAATGGAAGAACCGAACCTGTTTGTCTTCAGTGAGCCTGGAATGAACATTCGCTCAATTCAAAAGTTCACCGAGTCCGATGGCGGAACTCTCATCACAATCATTCAAGAAGGCTTTCCCGACGAAATAGTGGATAACCCCGAAGTTCTGGAAGCCTTCCGCTCCAGTTACAGAAAACTTGGTCGCGTACTTGGCGTAGCAACCGAGAACAGAGATCCGTCGTTGTAGTTTGAATCAGTGACGAAGAGAAATCTTTGTCGCGTTCTTACGAATTCGAATTTTCAAGTGCGTCGGAAAGTCCAGCGCGTTGCTTCAATGGTATTTCGGGAAGAACGAGAGCAATAAGGAACCCGACCACCATGATTGCGACGCAACACCAATAGATGCGACTTACGCCCATTGCCACGCTGTCTACGACAGCTTGCCGTGGAATGTCTGCAAGTCGTTGAATCTCTTCTGGTGACCGAATGAGGCTGGCTGCTTTGTCGGGCTCAATGCCCGTGCGCGCTGGAATTTCACTTCGAATAGTGGAGTTCAAAATGGTGCCAAAGATTGCAAGCCCAAGTGAACCGCCTAGTGAGCGGAAGAACATCACAGTTGCCGTTGCAACGCCAAGGTCGTGAAACTCCACTCCGTTCTGGCTTGCAATTGATGTTGAGGAGAAAATTGATGCCGAACCAAACCCCATCACAATCATGGGGAGAATAAAGATCCAGTACGGCGTGGTTCCATCAATTTGCGTTAGTGCCAGCATGCCCGCACCAGCAACGAACGAACCGATGATGGGAAACGGCTTGTAACGACCAGTCTTTGAGATAAGACGCCCGACACCGAAAGTTGCGGCAATAACTCCGGCCATCTGTGGAAGAGAGCGCAATCCAGATTCGGTGGGGGAGAGGAACTGAGAGTCTTGAAAGAACAACGTAAGAAACGATCCGGAGCCGTACACAACAGTTCCAGCGCACATACCAAGCATTGCGCTGCGGAAGACAACTTTGTTTGAAAACAGTTTTAACGGAATCATTGGTTCGGTTGCTCTGCTTTCAACAAAGACAAACGCAATCAATCCAAGGACAGACGCACCAAATAATCCGAGAACGTGTGTATCGGTCCATCCGGTTCGACCTTCTTCAAGGCCCACCATGAAACTTCCGACCGTGACAGACAAAAGTGCTGCTCCGGCGTAATCGAGCTTGGCTTCTTTTTTACTGAACGGAAGCTTGAGTGCGAAGTGAGTGACTGCGCCCACAATCAAGATGAACGGAACATTGATCCAGAAAATCCACTTCCACGAATAATTGTCGATGATGTATCCACCTACAAGTGGCCCAAGAAGTGCAGACCCAACGAATGCGAGAGTGAAGTAACCGATGTAACGACCACGATCACGTGGCGGAATGATGTCTCCGATGACGGCGAAGCTCAACGCCTGAATTCCGCCACCGCCGAGACCTTGGAATGCACGCGCCGCAATGAGTTGGCCCATGGAGTTAGCAGCACCGCACAAAAATGATCCCACCAAGAAAATGAACATGGTGATCTGAAAAATGCGTCGGCGTCCGTACAAGTCTGACAATTTTCCAAGAAGTGGTGTGGCGATAGCAGACGTCACGATGTACGACGTGCCTACCCATGCGAAACTCTCAAATGAGTTGAAGTCACCAACAATTTTTGGAAGTGCGGTGGCAATGATGGATGTTTCAAGGTTTGCCAACATTGTGGCTGTGGCCAAAGCGCCTAGTACCGCAATGAGGCGCGCCCGCGTAAAGCCCGGAACCGACGATTCTTTCCCCATATGGTCACCGTACTCCTTTGGAATGGGGGAGGACGTACGTGGACGGCGTGAGAAACTGTGGCATGGCTTCACCTACAACGCATGTCGTCACCGTTTTTCGCAATCGAGTGCGAAGTACGGCCGAAGATGCATATGGGGCACTGGCACCTCACATCTTTGACCTGGCTCGCGCCATGGAGGGTTTTATTGACGCAAAGACCTTTGTCGCAGCAGACGGAGAGCGAGTCACGGTGGTGACATTCGAAAATCAGCGCACTCACGATGCGTGGCGCGATCACCCCGAACACAAAGCGGCTCAGCGTCGTGGAATTGAAGAGTTCTACGAGACGTACTCAATTCAAGTGGCCTCAGTGACGTACTCTCACGTTTTTTCTGCATCAGGAAGTGCTCAATGACATCCGAATGGTTGCGACCAGTTGATGACGCGTCATTTCGGTGTTGGTGGCCAGGTGACGATGTTCAGTATCAGGACTATCACGACACTGAATGGGGTAGGCCCGTTCGCGACGATCAAAGGCTGTTCGAGAAAATGTGTCTTGAAGGTTTTCAGTCCGGATTGTCGTGGCTCACAATTTTGCGAAAGCGAGAAAACTTTCGTGCTGCATTCGACAATTTTGACTTTCACAAAGTTGCTTTGTATTCCGATGTAGATGTGAATCGTTTGCTTGCCGATGCCGGCATAGTTCGCCATCGTGGGAAAATTGAAGCAGTCATTAACAATGCACTACGTGCACAAGAACTCATCCACGAACTCGGATCACTCACCGATTTCATCTGGTCGTACGCACCAGACACTCCATTCGGCCGTGATGGTGAATCGGGGCATCCTTCGGGTCTTGCCACCACCTCACCATCGGCTGTTCGTCTTTCGAAAGACTTAAAGAAACGCGGATGGAAGTTTGTTGGGCCAACAACCATGTACTCGTTCATGCAGTCCATGGGGTTGGTCAATGATCACGTTGACGGTTGCTGGGTACAACACGAGTGTGAACAGTTGCGCCGCAAACATACGAACTCGTAATAACCTCGCTGATATGAGTAGCGAAATAAAAGACAGCCCACTGAATTGGGTAGCCGACCACATCAAGCGATACGTCGATACACAGGGAGAAGACGGTCACGAGTGGAATGGCACGCAGATTTTGTTGCTCACCACTAAAGGACGCAAGTCGGGAGACTTACGACGTTGCGCACTTATTTACGGAAAAGACGGCGACGATTTCATCATTGTTGCGTCACGCGGTGGAGACCCGAATCATCCACTGTGGTATCTCAATCTGGTTGCAGAACCTCAAGTCACCATTCAAGTGAAAGGCGATGTGTTTCCTGCCGTTGCAACAACAATTACCAATACTGACGATTACGAACGTTTGTGGAATGTGATGTTGACGCATTGGCCGGCGTATGCCGAATATCAGCAGAAGACAGATCGCAAAATTCCCTTAGTACGAATTAGTCGCGCTTAGTCGCGCGGGTTCACAAGAATTTCGGCGTTTTGCCGCACTTGCCAGTCTCTGTCTTCAAGAGCGCGTTGTAAGGCGGCGTCTACTTCTTCACCGTCAAAGGGCGCTAGTGCGAGAACTGCTCTCCGTCGCACAGCCGGCTTGTCTGTGCATGCAGTGAGAATCGCCGGAAGCCCACGAATGTCGCCTAGTGATCCGAGTGCGGCCGCACATGCCTCTCTCACAACAGATTCAGCGTGTTGTGTGGTGGCGTGGATCAGCGCAGCAATCTCTTCGTCGGTTGGCGTCTGTCGCTCTCCAAGACTCCACGCCGTCATCTCGGCAACAAAGACGTCGTCGTCATTCAGGAGGTGATGGATGCTGACATCTATATGGACGGATAACTCCACTGCAGTGCGGCGCACTTCCGCAGATTGGTCTGTAAATGAACGCGCGATGTGTTCGGGTGTCAATTCACCCAAGCGATGCAATGCGCGAAGGGCACTAGAGCGGAGAGACGAATCGGCATGGTCTACTGCTGCGAGTGCAGTGGGAACGTCTCCCTGAAAGCCAGCGGCAATGACGGCAAAACGGTCAGCGGAAGAATTATTGGACATGGTTTAGTTGCCGAGCAGGCCACCAAGAAGTTCCAGCACAATTGCAGCAAAGAAGCCGAGTATGCAGGCCACAAATGCTCCTGCAAGGACTGCGCCGCCGGAGAGACGTAGCGCCGCATTGCGTCGTTGCTGGCGTTCTGGTTCTTGGTACAAAGGAGACGGTTTTTGGTCGACCCGAACGGGGATTGTCTTGCGTGGCGTGGCAGGCTTCAGTCGGTCGATGATCCAGAGTGCAACCAGTGCGAGGGCAATTGCCCAGCCTGCACGAATTGCAGTACCGGTAGATGACATCATCATTGTCGACAGCTCAAACACCGAATCATCCATGAACGACAACAGCGTACCTCTCCCACCAACTCCACAGACCGCGGATGCCCGAACTTTACGGTGGGCTTTACCGGTGATCACGTTGTCGTGGACCATCATGTTCAGCATCTTGGTCATGGCTGCTGTGCGAATTCAACGGTGGGAAGTTGCGCCAGGTGAGGCCATGGCAGTGTCTTCTCGAATTGGTTTCTCGCCAGTGGAAGAAGGTGAGTCGGTACCAAAACGGTTTGTGTCCGATGACGGAATCATGTTCGTGACGGCATACGGGGGCCAGTTATCCATTTTGGATTCTGTTCTGGGGTGGCTTGACCCCTATGTACAGGTGAACACCTACACCGAACAATTCGGAGAACGCACGCCGTCATCGTCACGACGTTTGGGGTATCAGGCCATGTTCGGCGCTAAACAAATTGCAGAGTTTGTCGCAATGAAAAAACTTGGTCTTGACGCAACATTCACCGAGGGTGACATTGTGATTGAAGAGTTGGTGTGTGAAGGTGCACCACAGCAAAACTCTGCATGCAAAGTTCTAGAGGTTGGCGACACAATCACTGCTATCAACGGCACCAAGACTCCGACGTTGTCGTCTTTGCTAAAGGTGCTTCCTCAGTTTTCCATTGGAGACACCGTCACCATCACGGTTGTTCCGTATGCCGCTCCCGGAAGCGAGTCTCAGGCTCCGCAAAAGCGAACCGTTGAAATAATGGCCAGCCCCGATGAGGCTGATCGCCCCATCATTGGCTTCATCCCTGCCGATACGCGCGTGGTGAAATTGCCGTTTGAGGTCAACATTTCCACTCCAGACATTGGAGGTCCGTCTGCGGGACTGGCTTTCACCTTGGCGTTGCTAGACGAACTCACAGAAGGTGACCTCATGGGAGAGGGGCGAGTCGCAGCCACAGGAACCATTAACGAGATGGGGGCTGTGGGCGCCATCGGAGCATTGGTGCAAAAAGCTGTTGCCGTTCGTGATTCTGGGGCCACTGTGTTCTTGGTCCCAACGGGTCAATCGAAGGAAGAGGTCGCTGCCGCTCAGAAGGCGGCCGGCTCACGCGTTCGCATTGTTCAGGTCGCCAGCTTGGATGATGCCCTCAGCGCTCTGCGTCGAAACGGCGGAGCACCTCTTCCTGCTTCAATTTCTGGCGAGGGCTAGACCGCTCGCAGGCGATCAGCCTGTGGATAATGCCACCATCTGCCCTGTTCGGGGCCGTACTGTTGAGGTGTCATGGCTATTTCTTTCTCCCGCCCCGATCCTTCATCGCCCGCCGCGGTCGGCTCTGCCTCATTTCCCACGAATCGTCGCGGGTTCGACCAAGGCGAAGTTCGTGATTTCTTGCGCATGGTCGCCGCCGAATTGGCTCGCCTTCAAGAACGCGAGCGCTTCCTTGAAAATGAACTTCGCACCATGCAGACCCGTGGCATGTCTGCCCCCGGACGTCTCGACGAAGAGACTGTCACCACATTGTTGGGTGAAGAGGCGGCACGAGTGTTGTCCACTGCACGTGATGCAAGTACTCAAATTCGCGAACGTGCTGAAGAATCTGCAACTCGTCTTGTAAAGGACGCAGCAGAAGATGCTGCACGCATTCGTGAAGCAGCAAACATTGAAGCTGCACGCATTCGTGAAGACGCAGGTCATGACGCCGAAGCCGAAATTGACATGGCAAAGCAACAAGGCCGCGACATGGTGAACGAGGCTCGTGCATACCGCGAAAAAGTTCTTTCCGAGCTCTCACGCCGTCGTGATGCTGCACGTTCACAAATTGAGCAGTTGCTTCATGGTCGTGACCGCTTGTTGAACGCGTTCGAGCGTGCTCGCCTTGCAAGTGAAGATGTCATTGGTGGACTCACCGATGCACACGATGAGCCTGAATTCATTGTGGATTTAACACCCACAACGGGTCCGGTTCCCATTGTGAATCCGGAACATCCGTCTGTGAAAGTTTTCGATGGAGAAACTGCAGAAGTGACAACCGCAGCAGCAGAGTCGGTTGTTGAAGAAGTTGCAATCTTCGATCACGACACAGCAGAAATTGTAGAAGAAGCAATTGTCATCGAAGAAGTTGTTGTAGCGGTTCCAGAAACTATTGAAGTGGTTGTCGAAGATGTTGTTGAAGTTGACAATGTTGAAGAACATGCCATCGTTAACTTGGAACACCCTGTTCACGGAATTCCTGATGCTCCAACCGAAATCATTAGCGAGACTGAAGTTGCAGAAGCCGATGTTGCTGATGATGCAGAGCAAACCAATGTGGTCTCTTTGTTTGGCCGTGGACGTCGCTCGGTCGACATGCCAGAAGTCCAGGAAGAAACTCGCACAGAGACAAAGAAGCCAGCAGCTGAAGTGGACGACATTTTCGCCAAGCTTCGTGCAGGAAACACCGCCGACGTTGCTGCCAAGGCTGCCACGGCCGACAAGGTTGTAGAAGCAGAGGTCCCTACACCGTCGCCAAAGAAGGCGAAGGCAAAGCCTGCAATTATATCTGCCGATCCCGCACGTTTTTCTGAACGCAACGAAGTGTTAGCCCCAATTGTTGTTGCAATGGCGCGCAAACTAAAGCGGGTTCTTGCCGACGAGCAAAACGAAGTGCTTCAACATCTTCGCCTCAAGCGCTCATCTTTAGAGATGGAAGCATTCCTTGGAACTATTGACGAGCACGCATCCCGTTATGCAGTTGCAATCAGTGAAGACACCATGTCGGCTGCTGGTGCCGGGGCAAAGTCAGTAAAGGCTGCTGGTGGTTCTTCGAAGCGCGTCACACAAAAGGCAATTGCAACCCATGTTGCAGCAAGCATTGCCGCTGGCCTTGTTGCAGGTTTCCGTGAAGACGCACGCATCGCAATTGGTGAGGCCGAAGGAGATCGTGAAATTCTCTCCAGCCTGATGCGTGATGTGTATCGCAAGTGGAAGATGGAACTCATCGACCAGCACGTCGACGACATTGCATGTTCTTCCTATAGCAAGGGCGGATTCCTTGCCATGGAAAACGGCAGCCGCATGGGCTGGATGGTTGACCCCGATGCACCATGTTGCAGTGAGTGTGAAGACAATTCACTTGCCGGTGCGGTCGCCAAAGGCGACTCGTTCCCTACAGGGCATCAATTACCGCCAGCACACCCTGGGTGCCGCTGTCTGGTTTGCCCCGTTCAGGACTAGCGTCCTGATGCGTGCGTAACCCCTCAGATCTTCCTCCCCAAGGCCCAGGCGGTCCTCAGTTTCGTCTTCCGAAGTTTGGGCGACCATCTCGTGGTCGAATTCTTGTATCGGTCCTCGTTGGTGCCGTCTTGCTCTTGGTGTTTTCCGCACGTGGACTCTCGTCGTTCTACGTCAATGTCTTGTGGTTTAACGGCGTTGGTTTCAGCGATGTCTACTGGGGAATTCTTCGCAGCAAAGTTGAACTAGCTGTCATTTTCTCGCTCGGATGTTTCGCATTCTTATGGCTCAACTTGTTGATTGCCGACAAGGTTGCACCACTGACATTGCCGAATACTCCCGAAGATCAAACGGTGATGCGCATTCGAGAAGCAACCGCGAAGAGCCGTGGAAAACTTCGTATTGCGTTAGCTCTTCTTATTGGACTCATGCTTGGTTTGCCTGCAAGTGCTCAATGGCAAGACTGGCTTATGTTCCGCCATCGTCAAGCTTTCTCCGACGGTGACCCGTTGTTTAAGGCGAATGTTGGTTTCTACGTTTTCCGACTTCCATTTGCACAGTTCGTTGTTGCGTGGGCCTTTGGAGCGTTAGTACTGGTCACCATCGTGGTCACGGCGTTCCACTTCATTAACGGCAGTATTCGCCCACAAGATCGTGTTCAACGCGTTTCACCGCAAGCCAAAGTGCATCTGTCGGTTTTGGTTGCCGCTGGCACCTTGCTTCGCGCAGCGAATTACTGGTTGTCGAAGTATGAACTCACATCGTCACAACGCGGAGTTGTCCGCGGTGCTTTGTATACAGATGTCAATGCGCAGCTTCCTGCTTTGAACTTGATGATTTTGGTGTCGCTTGCCGTGACCGCGTTGTTGTTGTGGAACATTCGCCAGCGCGGCTGGCGTTTACCTGCCATGGCAATTGGTTTGTGGGTTGTAGTGGCATTGGTTGCCGGAACGGTGTACCCGGCAGTTATTCAGCGATTCGTTGTTCAGCCAAACGTCAGCACTCGCGAAATTCCGTATATCCAGCGCAACATTTCTGCCACAAAGAAAGCCATGGGCATTTCCAACGTTGAACGCGTTGACGCAGCATTTAGCGAGATAGGTACAGACGATGTCTCGGCAGATGATGCCGCACTTCGAGACGTTCGCCAGTTGGACCCCGTGCAAATGAAAGATCGTTTTGCTCTCGACCAAGGTCTGACATCGTTCTACAGAGTGACCGACTTGGACGTCGACCGTTACGCAGTTGACGGACGAATACAACAAGTGTTGGTTGCCGCTAGAGAATTGAACCCTGGTGGTATTCCCAACCGCACATGGGTCTCGCGTCATCTCATCTACACCCACGGATGTGGTGTTATTGCAGCACCAGCAAGCGTTGCCACAGACGATGGTCGTCCGTCGTATGTAGATCTCAACGTGACGAAGCCGCAAATTTATTTTGGTGACGGACTTGATGGGTATGCAGTTGTAAAAACGTCGCAACAAGAACAAGCCTGTCCCGATACCGAAAAGTCTGCTTATGCAGCCGAGGGCGGTATTCGTTTTAACAGCATTATTCGCAAGTTGGCATTGGCCGTGAACTTCGGTGAGTTCAACTTGTTCGGTTCAAATCTCATTACCGACAACTCGGAAATTCTTCTTGAACGTGACGTTCGTAGTCGCGTAAAGAAGATTGCTCCTTTCCTGCACTTCGACGCCGATCCGTATCCCGTTGTTGTTGATGGCTCAGTGCAATGGGTAATCGATGCATTCACCACAACGAACCGTTATCCGTATGCCGAAACAGCCAGCATTTCTCAACTCGGATCAGAAAGCGGCCTGAATCACACATTCAACTATGTACGTAACAGTGTGAAGGCTGTTGTCGACGCGTATTCGGGCGAAGTAACTCTGTATGTCATGGATACAAAAGACCCCATCATTCGTATGTGGGCCTCAGCGTTCCCCAAGATGTTCACGAAGAAGTCCGAAGTTCCACCAGCACTTGCCGCACACTTCCGTTACCCCGAAGACTTGTTCCGGGTTCAAACAAACTTGTTCGGCCGTTATCAATTTGACGACGCAACGTTGTTCTTCAACCGCGATGCTGCATGGAGTGTTGCTCAGGCGCCATCAACTGAGCCTGAAGGTGGAACCGCTACGGGCTCAATCACACCAGGTGTCGATGTACCTGGTGCAGTTGATTCCATTGACGCAAGCGACTCCAATGTTCAGCGTTTCAGCCCGTACTACAGCATCTTCCATGCGCCAGGAACACAGACCGACATCGGCGAGTTCTCGATGGTGCGGCCGTTTGTTCCGTTCTCTGCAGATGACAGTCGTAAAGAATTGCGTTCGTTAATGGTGGTGTCGAGTGATCCGAAGAATTACGGAAAGATCACCGTGTACGACGTGAAAGCGCCGTTGCCACCCGGACCTGCCACAGTTGCTGCAGAGTTCGAAAGTGAACCCACCATCTCTCAAACAATCACCCCGCTTGACCAACGTGGTTCACGAGTGATGTACGGAGACTTGCAGTTTGTTCCCGTAGGGAAGGGTCTCGTGTACCTGCGACCAATGTTTGTTCTTCCCGATGGTGAAGATTCAAAGCAGATTTTCGTTCGCAAGGTGCTGGGCTCGTACAACGGTAAATCCGTTATTGGAAACAGTCTCACCGACGTCATTGCGCAGTTGTTCCCTGGGTTCTCTATGAATCTTGGAGACCGCGTGGGTGGCGGTTCAACTACTGGTTCAACAAGCACCACGGTGCCAGGCACGCCAACAACAACAGTCCCGGCTGGCAATACGTTGACGCCGTCTCAGATGTTGCAACAAGCAGAACGATTGTTTGCCGAAGCAGATGCCGCTCTCGCTAAGTCACCACCAGACTTTGCCACGTACCAAGCAAAGACTCAGCAAGCTAGGGCATTAGTGCAGAAAGCGCTGAGCTCAATCAAGTAGCGCAATCAACGAGCACGCTTGAATAACTGATCAGCCAAAGCCGCAAGGTCTTGACGAAAAGTAATTTCGTATCGCGCTTGTTCTGTGGCCAAACGAATTTGGGCTGTCTTTAAGGCATCCACAATTTCCATCACGGCTGCGTCGTCAGCACGCTTTGATAGTTCTTCAATTTCGGTTCCTAGTTCGTGCAACTGACGCGACAGTTCAGAACCCATTCCGGATACGCGTACTTCAAGTGCTGCGATTCGCTCTGCTATCGCAAGAGAAATATTTCGGTCTTCATCGGCACGAGATTTTTCTTCCGCTATCTGCTGACGAAGGGTGTCTAACTCATCGCGCAGAGCCTGTATGGCCTGTTGGGTCTTTTTCGACGATGAGAACATGATGGGTGAGTGGTCCAAGCGGTTGGAAGACGGTGGTAACCCTTGTACCGTAATGCTCCTACTACGACGCGGGGTGGAGCAGCCCGGTAGCTCGTCGGGCTCATAACCCGAAGGTCGCAGGTTCAAATCCTGCCCCCGCCACCAGTAGTGAAGACGTTTCAACAACGTTTGTTCACTGCAGAACTTCTGAAATCCCAGCCCTCCACGGGGTTGGGATTTTGGTTTTGTGGGGCACTTCTGGCGCTGAGTGACTGCCTTGCGTTCAGCACGGTTCGGAAGAGACGATGTCGTAGTCAGTTCATCTGCAGTGTTGAGTGGTCATTTTTGTGGTCGTCGTGGTCAATGATGCGCAAAGAGTCTTGGTCGCCCTGTCTTTGTACGGCACTCTGTCAGCGTCCGTTTGAAAGGTTTGTCATGCCGCTCTTTGAATCACGTTCCGTCACCCCAGTGCGACGCCGATTGTCATCTGTTCTTCTCGCCGCCGCTATGACGGTGGGGCTTGTCGCAGTGACGTCTCATTCGGTGTCAGCGGAATTTGACACGGTCACATCGATAACGCCGTCAAACCCAGCGGCGAACTCGAACAGAGCAAACGATGTCTCGTGTGTCTCGACAACATTCTGTATGTCGGTTATCGAGGGTCGACAGACGAGCAATTACAGTGACCCAGCGACCACCTTTTTGACTAAGTGGGATGGGGGCGTATGGTCGTTGGTTCCAACATCTGGTTGGCCGACTAATTTTCGACCCAATGACATCGCGTGCCCAACAACAAGTGTGTGTCTTGTGGCCGGAGGGGTCGACGTTTTTGAGAACATGAATCTCTCGACTACCCCCTACCTCATGTTGTGGAACGGCTCGGCAATCAGTCAGGTGACTTTGCCATCAGGAGTACACACGCTGCAGGCGGTCTCTTGTGCAACGGCAACATTTTGTTTAGCTGTCGGAGATAGCACGGAGACTCCAAAGAAGTCCCTCGTGTTGCGATGGGATGGTACATCGTTAACGAGAGAGTCATCGAGCATGTTTACGGATGGCACGAACAATCAAATCATGCTCGATGTCGATTGTGATACGACACGGCGCTGTGTTGGGGTCACCAGTATCGATCTCGGTAACTACACATACTCAGGTGAAATCCTCGATCGTGGTGCGACCGCCGGTATGTGGTCGCGTCTCCCTGGTCGTACCGACTCTCTCACCCAACTGCAAAGAGTTAACTGTCAGCCCGGAGAACTTGGTTTGTGCGCCATAGTTGGAGCAACGTCCAACGGAAATGGCGCCGTGTTGTACAACCTCGGTGGCGACATGGCGAACAAGTTCAGAAATATCTCGCTTCCAGTTGTGCCTTCAGGGGGGCTCACTAACGCGGTACAGCCAATGGAGTTGTCCTGTATCTCTCTAACGCGATGTCTTCTTGTCGGTGCGTTCATGGTTGAAATGCCCCGGACAGAGTCCTACATCGCGGTGTGGGACAGCTCGACGTGGACCCGCCTGACTTCAGAGAGCGGGGTAGGGGGGTCGAACATCTATGACGTCGAATGCCCAGAAGCATCTCAGTGCGTAGTGGTGGGAACGAGTAAAGCCACATCGGGGATGATGGCGCCGAACTCTGCCGCGGGGTGGTTCATTCGCGATGCGGCTCTGGTGGGGGCCCCGAGTGGAACTGCTGCACCAGTGACAACTGCGCCGGCGACGACCGCTCCCGCCACAACTGCCCCCACTTCAACGACTGCTGCCCCTGCGACCACGGTGGCTCCAGCATCGAACCAAACATCAGCCACGACAACAACTGTGCCAGCGCCAGCGCTTGCAGTTGTCAAAGCGTTACCAAAAGCATCAACGCCAATCGTGACCAATACAGCAATTACAACCGGTGAAGCAGTCACGGTTTCTTTCGGTGGCTTTAAGCCGTTTGAGTATGTGCAATTAATTGTTGCTTCCACACCGAAAGTGATCGGCTCCGGTTATGCCGATGCCAAGGGCGTAGTGACTCTTAGTGGCAATTTGCCAGCGAGTTTGGCATCGGGTAATCACACGTTGGCGGTGTATGCCCCGGTCAGTGGCATTGGGTTTTCACAGCCAATTACGGTGTCGCAATCCACGCTTCCTGCCACTGGTTCAAATAATCAGAGTCTGCTGACAGCGTTGGCGATGTTGTTACTGGTCGGTGGTCTAGCGCTTCGTCGCACGCGTCGACATGAGCGAGTCTGACTTAGCGCAGGTCTCGTTTTACCCTTCGCGGTCGAGTGACACTGCCATGCCAGGAAGTGACACCCAAGGCTGACGGTCAACACACCACACTTCAACACCTGGTTTCACTATGGACTTGTCATCGAGAAGGCCAGCCTTAATAGCGATAATGCCATCGCGTTTCATGAGTTCAGAAATGACAGATGATCCACACGTGGGGCAGAAGCGACGCTCAACATAAACATCGTCGTTGTTTTCGCCATGTTCTTGATAGGTACGAAGTTCGCCGTTCAGAGTTAACTGAGACTTGTGGGCGATGATGTTTACCGAAAAAGCACTTCCGCTTTGGCGTTGACAGTGCTCGCAATGGCAGACCGCAGTTGCCAACGGGTCTCCCGCAAGTTCAAATGTTACTGAGCCACATAAACAGTGTCCTGATGTCATACGGCGACTGTAACCGCAGTGAAGGTCACAAAGCACGGTCAAGGCATGGCGGTCGAATAAGGAAAATAACGATCAAAACTGCGAACATTGGCTAATGACTATTCGCGGTGCAGCATTTATTGCCGGAATCTATGAACATCCAGGGCGTGACCTTCCGAATCACACCATCTGGGATATTCACACCGAAGTAGCCATTGGCGCCCTGGCCGATGCTGGATTGTCAATGTCTGATGTAGATGCACTGTTCTGTGACGGCACTGCGGGCTTCGGTGTCCTCACACTGTGCGACCATCTGGGTCTTCGGCCCACCTTTGTAGACAACACAGAAACAGGTGGTTCTAGCTATCTGGCACATGTTGGTCACGCAGCTGCCGCAATTGCAGCGGGGAAGTGTTCTGTTGCGCTTGTGACGTTGGCAGGTAAGCCGCGCACGGGATCGCCCCCAGTGAAATGGGCCGCAGGACCTGAAACCGGATTCGAGACTGTGTGGGGCACGGCAAGTGCGGCTCACAGCTATGCGCTTGCCGCACAGCGCCATATGTATGAATTCGGCACAACCTCTGAGCAACTTGCTGAAATCAAAGTGGCAGCAAGTATTCACGCGCAATACAACCCAAACGCTTTTCTGCAAAAGGTGGTCACAGTTGACGAAGTGGTGAACTCCCCCATGGTGTCAGATCCGCTTCATCGCCTCGATTGTTGTGTGGTCACCGATGGCGGCGGAGCGTTGGTCATTGTGTCTCCGGAAATCGCGAAGAAACTAGGAAAGACGAATGCCAAAATTCTGGGTCACGGCGAAGCGGTAAAGCACACAAGCAATGGTCGAATCGACCTCACCTATACCGGTGCTGTGTGGTCTGGTCCGCGTGCGTTCGCAGAAGCCGGAGTCACTGTGAAAGATGTTGGGTATGCATCCATCTACGACAGTTTCACCATAACGGTGCTACAAACAATTGAAGACTTAGGTTTCTGTGAAAAAGGCAAGGGCGGTGAATTCGTTTTGGACGGCGGCCTTGTCGCGCCATTCGGCAAGTTGCCGTTCAATACAGATGGTGGTGGACTCTGCAACAACCATCCATCAAACCGCGGCGGTATTACCAAAGTTATTGAGGCAGTTCGTCAACTTCGAGGCGAGGCGCATCCAGCGGTACAAGTTCCTAATGTGCAAATTGCGTTAGCGCACGGCACGGGTGGAAGTCTTGGTTCACGCCACGGCTCAGTCACTCTTCTTCTTGGTCAGGAGGACGCATGAGTTCATTACCAAATCCCGCACCAATGGTGACTAGTTCATCCCAAGCGTTTTGGAATGCCACAGCAGAGGGTCGATTCACACTTCAGCGATGCACATCGTGCGATGTTGTGGTGTGGTTCCCGCGGAAACACTGTCCCGACTGTTGGACAGAAACTCTTTCCGTTTTTGATGCTTCTGGTAGGGGCACGGTCTACAGCTTCACCATCATTCGGAAAGTTGCGAATGACTACAAAGCCGCCACGCCGTTTGTTGTTGCGTATGTGGAACTCAGCGAAGGTCCGCGTGTGATGACCAACATTGTTGACTGCGATCCAGAATCTGTCACCGTGGGAATGCCAGTAGAGATGGTGTTTCACGACACCGGCGAAGGAAATGCGTTGTATCGCTTCCGACCAGTAGGGAACTAGCGACTGGCCTCAAGTTCATACATGGGAATACCCGAATGTGGTGTCCACATTCCGGCACCAATTTGTGTGAAGTGCTGGGAAAGATGTTTGCGATACCACGTTGCGCTTCTCTTGTACACCTGCATGTCGGTACTGCGAACATCGACCACATTCTCATAGTCCCACTTGGTAGGTAATTCTAAGTACAAGACCCATTTTGTTCCGGCGGCCAAATTCTGCACGGCGTTCACAAGTGATTCGTTGTCAAGGTATTGCAAAACGCTATGGCATACCACAAGGTCGGCTTTTTTGGTAGGTGTCCACTCAGCAATGTTTCGTAATTCATGATTCCACGTTGAACATGCATGTTCGCTGACGTCAATAGATTGCACAGAAACGTCAGAGTGATTGCGTGCGTACCAATCACGCCACATTCCCATTCCGGCGCCTACATCAAGAACCGTATGAACATCTACTCCCCACCAAGCGCACATGTTGTGGACTGCTGACGCGAGATACGCAATTCGCTCTTCATCATGTGCGCCGTCTTTTCCGTAGAAGCGGGCGTAGTACGTAGCATCAAAAGTTGGCACGAAGACAACGCTAGAGCGAAGGCCCCCACGAGACCCAAACATCTGCCGTTACAGAAGTGACAGGCGCAGCATCGGCAGCAGTTTGCCAACGAAGCGGAGTCATGGAGAACAGATCGTGTGCAGCATCGTTCGGTAACGAAAGGGAAAACGTCACCCGTTCTGCATGATGAGCCTCGGACGGTGGCTCACTACGTTTGCGTTCGCGTTCTTCAATTGACGAGTCTTTCTTTGGTCTCATTTCATGAAGGTGTTGTGGGCCAGGGGTGACAGTGACCCATCGGCCACCTGGACGCAGTACGCGTAGGTACTCACTATGTGAGTGTGGAGCAAAGACGGTGAACACCGCATCACACGATTTATTCAAAACGGGAAGCCGATGCGCAGTGCCAACGATGAATTGAGCCTCTGGCATGAACTTGCTGGCCATCTGCACTGCACGCTTTGAAATATCGAGTCCGAATTTCTGTTCTGCATTCGCTTGCGACAGGTACCACCCTTCGCCGCATCCCACATCGAGCAGGGTGGCAGAGTGCGTGCCGAGTGCAGACTGCAGAGCCTGCGCAATGGGCTGGTACCACCCTGCGTGCAGGAAGCGACGCCGAGATTGGAGCGATTCGGTGGTGTCTCCCGCAGTAGAAGAACTAGGCAGACGACCCCCCGGAAGCAGGTTCACGTATCCCTCGCGGGCCCTGTCGAAAGAGTGGCCAGATGGGCAGATGATTCCGTGAGGGGCTGGGCGAAACGGCTGTCCACAATGGGGGCAAGCAAGTACTGGTAGGTAGTGCGCCTCTTCTGCCATCTCTGCAGTCTCGCATTAGGCTGTCCAAAAGGAGTTGTCATGACGAATGCTGTGTTTACGGCAAAAAACACTGCGCTCGTGGCACTCGGGGCTGTTAATGCCCCCATCGAGGTCACCTCTGCATGGATTGACGAGCAGCTAGCCGAAACGTATGCGGCCTGTGGTGTGCGTCCAGGCCTTTTGGAAAAAGTGGCAGGAATCCACAGTCGTAGATGGTGGCCAGAGGGCACCACATTCGACCACGTGGCAGCCGAAGCGGGTCGTGAGGCGTTAAAGAATGCTGGTATTCAGGCCAGCGATATTGATGTTCTCATCAGCACCTCTGTGTGCAAACACCATCTCGAACCATCACTGGCATCGTCTGTGCATCACCAGTTGGGTCTTCCTAGTTCCGCAATGAATTTCGATCTTGCAAATGCATGTTTGGGTTTCATAAACGCAATCTGGCTTGCGTCACAACTCATCGATTCTGGTCAAGTTCGTTACGTGCTCATTGTTGACGGCGAGGGAAGTCGCTATACGCAAGAAGAAACTATTCGTCGCTTACAAATGCCTGGAACAACCGCTGAAGACATTTTTGCCGAGTTCGCTTCTCTCACATTGGGGTCTGGCGCCGTTGCCGCTGTGCTTGGCCCTGCCGATCAAGGTGGACATCGCATCGTTGGCGGTGTCTCGCGTGCGGGGACCGAGCATCATGAACTGTGTATCGGAACACTTGAACGCATGACTACCGATACGCGAGGTCTATTAGAAAATGGAATCGCATTGGCTACCGAATGTTTTACTAACGCGGCTCAACATGACGAATGGGTCAACAACATTGACTGGTACATCTTGCATCAGGTCAGCAAGGTGCATACAGACAGTGTGTGCGCAGAGTTAGGAATCAATCTTGACAAGGTTCCTGTCTCGTACCCAACGCTTGGCAATGTTGGGCCAGCTGCAATTCCTCTCACAATGGCCAACAATCAAGATCGATTCACTCGTGGTGACAAGATCTTGTGCATGGGCATTGGATCTGGATTGAATGTCAGTTTTGTTGAATTGCAATGGTGACATCACCGCATAATTTGCCTGGTGTTGACCCATCGTGGGTGCACACCTACAACGTTGAACGCAATGGCGTCGTAGAGACTTTCTCAGTTCTTGAAACGTCTCCGGTCAATCCTCGTGGCACCATCGTGTGTGTTCATGGCAACCCCACATGGTCGTATATGTGGCGCAACTTTGTTCGTGAATTGGGTCAGCAATGGAGAGTTATCGCACTCGATCAATTGGGAATGGGTTTTTCTAGCCGTACGTCGGGTGCTCGCACTCTTGCGATGCGTATAGACGATCTCAATGAACTGCTCGTGACAGCGAATGTTGACGGCCCCATCACTTTGATTGCGCACGATTGGGGCGGCCCAGTGTCTTTGGGGTGGGCTACCAAGAACCCTTCGCGCGTAGAAAAACTTGTGCTCTTCAACACAGGTACACAAATCCCCGTGAGTGGAGTTCCTGGCCTTATCAAAGTTTCAAACACTCCTGTGTTGCGCAATGCAATCTGTTCGCGAACCAAAGCGTTTGTTGTTGGGGCGGTATTACCTACAGGTGGGGTACCGCGCGAAGTACGACGCGCGTACTATGCGCCCTATGGCTCTGCATCACGGCGCCAAGCGATTGCACACTTTGTTGCCGACATCCCTACCACAGACTCACACGTCACTGAGCCGGTATTGAACGAGTTGGCGCAACGCGCACACCACCTACGAGTCCCCACTTTGTTGATGTGGGGCACACGAGATTTTGTCTTTCACACAGGTGTTCTTGCCGACATGCACAAGACCTTCCCGCATGCACGCACCATCACCTTAGATATCGGGCATTTGTCGCCCGAGCACACCGATGCTGCTCACTTGGTACATGAGTGGCTGCTCAGCACCGATGAATCATCTATGGGTGGCCAAGGTCATGGTGCACCAGATCTGAACACTGCAGTTCGTCGGCGCGCACGTGAGACACCGTCCGGTGTTGCCATCTTCGATGCGAAAGAAGACATCACAACGACATGGGCGCAATTGCAGACGCTTATCTCACACGCGCGTGCGCAGTTGAAGGTCACCGGTGTTGCATCGGGCGAGCGAATAGCCATTCTTACTCCTTTCACAGCGCGAACGATCGCCTTTATTTACGCATGTTGGGCCGAAGGAGTTGTGCCTGTTGTTGCTGACCCTGGTTTGGGAATACAGAACATGCGTCGTGCACTTCGTGAGAGCAGACCGAACTACGTAGTGACAGTGCGTGCGACGCGAGCCGTCTCCCGTGCTCTACATCTTGCGTATCGAGCACAACGCCTCGACCTCGAAGCAATGACTACATCTGCTGGGCAAGGACTCACCGATGTCACCGAGATGTCCGATTCTGCAGACGCAGCAGTTTTGTACACATCGGGGGCAACTGGTCCGGCAAAGGGTGTTGTGTACACGCATGGTCAGTTACGCGCGTTGTCACAAGCCATTCAACACCAGTTCTCTATTACCGATGCTGATGGAATTGCTGCTGCGTATATTCCTTTTGCTTTGTATGGTCCTGCATGGGGTGTGGCAGTTGCACTTCCGAAAATTAATGTGGTTGCTCCTGCAAAACTATCGTCACAGAACCTGAAGAAAGCATTGGACGGCGTTGGTGGAACGGTCTTGTTTGCGGCACCAGCTCCCTTACGAAATGTCATTAAAGATGGCACTCAGTTCAACGCGGTACGTTGTGTCATGTCTGCGGGTGCTCCCGTCAGCGATGGTCTACTTTCCGACGTCGCACAATCTTTTCCCAACGCGAAGTTGTTTAGTCCATACGGAATGACGGAAATGTTGATTGTGACCGATGGTGTACGTGGTAACGCAACAACACCGCGAGGTGTGCCTGTGGGTCACCCATTGCCTGGAGTCGATGTCAGCATCTTTCCTTTCGGTTGTAAAAGCGGAGAGGACATTCAGCCAGTGCCCACTGGGGAGACTGGTGAGATTTTCGTAACCGGGCCGTGGCTCTCTGTGGGATATGACCAGCATTGGTTGCGCAATAGAGACGCTCGTCTTCAGTTTGCAGGGCGTGAATGGCACCGATCGGGCGACATTGGGCATCTGAACGATGGGCTGTTTGTTGAAGGTCGTGTTGCTCATGTCATTCGCACGGAGACTTCCGTTCTTACTCCGGTGCCCATTGAGCAGTCTGTTGAAGCAGCCATGCCAGGAATAACGGCAGCAGCTGTTGGAGTTGCCGCGGGTCAGCACCAAGCTCTTGTTGTGGTCATCTGTGATGGCAAGACAGAAGGGGCTGCAGATGTTCACACCGAAGCACAGGTGCGGGGTGTAGCCCCAGATGTTGTGGCGGTGCTGTTCAAGAAAGAACTCCCTGTAGATCGACGACACAATTCAAAAATTGATCGCACAGCACTTGGCATGTGGGCCACTAAACAATTGGCGTAATCATGAAAGTCCTTGTCACCGGTGCCACGTCCATGATTGGCAAGAATGCAGTACTAGCACTCTTGCAACGCGGTCACTCCGTCAACATTTTGCAGCGAGGTGAGTCCGATCTGCCTGTGCAAGTGTTTCGCGGCGATATTCGCAATCGTGCCGTGGTGCAAGAAGCAATTGATGGCTGCGATGTCGTTGTACACGCAGCAGCAAAAGTGGGTCTGGTTGGTTCGTACACGGAGTTCTACGACATCAACGTGGGTGGAACCAACAATGTTTTAGACACCGCAAAACACACTGGTTGTCGCGGAATTGTCTATGTCTCGTCTCCTTCCGTGTCATACAGCACCACTCCCGTTCTGGGAGAAGCATCTCCGCCCGCCATTGACGACGTCATGGGTCATTACTCCAAGACAAAGTCAATTGCAGAACAAAAAGTTCTTAGTGAACAACACATTGCAACAGTTGCATTGCGACCACATTTGGTGTGGGGTCCTGGCGATACCCAATTAATAGGACGAATTGTGGATCGTGCATCTCACGGTCGGCTGGTGCTGGTGAACAAGGGGAGTGCCATTGTCGACTCCACATACATCGACAATGTGGGTGATGCACTCGTTGCGGCAGCCGAGCGCATAGGTGTCCATCAGTCTCTGAATGGGCGTGCCTTGGTGGTCAGCAATGGCGAACCACGATCTGTCGCACAATTAGTGGAAAGTATTTGCATCGCTGCAGGCGTTCCCTATTCTCCGCGGTTCATTGGGTTACGCCCTGCCGTTGCTCTTGGACGAATTCTCGAGACCGTGTTCAGGCTGGCACCAAACAGCGAGCCACCATTAACCGCATTTACCGCCTATCAATTGGGTATTTCCCATTGGTTCGATATTTCTGAAACCTGTGAATTGCTGGACTGGAAACCGCGCGTGTCTCTTGATGAGGGGTTTTCACGACTTGCTGCTTCGTATCAGTCTGAGCACTAAGCAACAGTGCAGTGTTAGCCAATTTGTAAAAACTCAACCAGGTTTCCGTCGGGGTCTTCAACAATTGAAATTGTGACACCGTCGCGAATTGATACTGGTTGTATTTGCACGGTGTACCCGTTGTCTGCGCAACTCTTGGTGACTTCTTCCAAATTGCTCACAGAAATAGTGAAGTAGCGATATCCGCATGCTGCTGTGATTGGGCCACCGACCGGATGTGCAGGGGATGGGTCGGTATGGACCAACTTGATAACGGAAGTGCCGCATTGAAGTCGGTGCATGTTTCCGCCGCCAGGCATTTTCATAGTTCCTTGTAGCTCAAAACCCAAGAGATCTTGATAGAACGCCAGTGACTTGTCGATGTCGCACACCACGATGCCAAGATCAATGGAGTCTTTTGTTACCTGTGCTTTGCTCATGGTGGTCACCATAGTCTGCGATGATGACGCCTTGATCCGTCGAAAAACGGGCAAACTAGAGAACGATGTTGACCCCCCGCCGCCTCACCATCAGCGTCACTGTGTTGACGCTTGTGGTGGCATTCATGATCTGGCAGGTCGTTGCCTATGAATGGTTGGCTCAAGCGGATTACCGAGCTGTTCAAACAGCACGCCGACTAGCGCCCGATAAGGGGTTCTTTAAGTACAGCGTTCATTTCGGATTGCGGGGCATGTTGCTCACAGTGTTTTTGCCGATTCTTTCGTGGGTGGCATGGAAGCGCAGATCTTGGGTACCTCTTGTCGGATTCCTCATCGTTTTGCTATTTGAAACCGGCATTACTGGTGCACTGAAATTAAGTATTGGGCGTGAACTGCCGTGGCAGTCGTGGCCATTAATGGGCCGACTCGAAACTGGAGAACTCGGATTTCCCTCTGGGCACGCAACAAACGTCCCAGCATTAATTGGTTACATGGTCTGGTTTTTCACGGCACCACAAACACGTGTGAGGCGATGGGGATGGGTGCTGGTGGCCGTTCTGGTCGTCGTGGTCGACGTGTCGTCGTGGATGATTCGTACACACTGGCCAACCGATTTGTATGCAGGGAATGCGGTTGGTCTTATTGCTCTTCTTACCATTATCGCGTTTATGAACGCGTCTGGACTTAGTCCGTGGGCCACTGCTCCGCAGACGCAAGAAGTTCATCGCGAAAGTCTGGATGACTAATCATTGCTAGCGCGCGAGATCGTTCGCGAATAGTGCGTCCTTCAAGTTCGGCAATGCCGTATTCGGTGATGATGACATCAATTTGATGACGCGGCGTGCTCACCACAGTTCCTGATGGAAACTGCGGAAGAATTCGACTCGTCAGAGTTCCATTCACAGTGCTCGTGGACGGAAGACAGACCAAGCTTCGCCCTTCTAGTTTCAATCCGGGTCCGGAAACAAAGTCTTCGTGTCCACCAACGCCGCTGAACTGTTTACCGTTAATGCTGTCTGCCATTACTTGTCCTGAAAGATCTACGGCTAACGCACCATTAATGGTGACCATGTCTCGATTGCGAGAGATGAGTTCTGGTGAGTTCACAATTTTTACGGGAAGAAATCGAACCGACTCGTTCTCGTGCAACCACTGGTACAACTCTGGAATTCCCGCGGCGAACGTTGTGGGGGAGAATCCGTCAAACTGACTTCCCTTGTTGTTGCTGACTTTCCCAGCCTGATGAAGTCGCATTAATCCAGTGGTGAACATTTCCGAATGCACACCGAAGTCACCAAGATTGCTTTCAGCAAGAAATGTTGCAATTTGATTTGGAATTCCACCAATTCCTGTTTGAAGAGTTGAACCTGAGCTAATGAATGTGAGTGCCAAATTGGCAATCTGCAACTCTGCTTCTGTTGGTGGGGTGTCAGCCAGGTTGAGAGGTTCGCGATCTGTGTGAATGAGTGCATCAATCTGGTCAATGTGTATGCGGTGACCATGTTCAGGCAGTACGCCGTATGTTCGCGGGAATTTTTCGCTGACCTCAACGATGACAACTCGGTTGGGATCACTTGCCGCTCGGTGAAGCTCGTCAACACTTGCTCCTGCATGAACAGACAAACTGACCCAACCGTCAACAGGTGGCGCGCCAGCTGTGGCCATCACTCGTGGAGACAGGGATTCCAAAATGGGCTCGAAGCGTCGAAAGTCGGCAGGGACGTAATCGATAGATGCGCCACTGTCGCGCAAAAAACGTTCGGCTGGGCCAAAGAATCCGCTTCTGTAATGAACGCCTGGGAGTGCAAGAACCCCGTACAGATCTGGCATGAGAGCGCCGAAGATGTGAAGGTCGACAAAGTCTGTTCGGTTACCTAATGCGTGCATAAACCCGCCAGGCACTCCAGGTCCGAGGGGAACTGCTAGCGAGTCAGTGGGACGGATGAGCGCAACAGCGTCTTCCAGAGTCATTTCGGCCATGTGACCCATGGTACGCAGGTAGCCGTTCGCAGTGTTGGCTGGCAGGCTCAAGGTCAATGCAACGCGACCTCCTCGTTATCGGTGGCGGGCCCGCTGGGTCTGCTGCAGCCATTACGGCGGCGCGTGCCGGACTCTCTGTCACGTTGTTTGAAAAAGGTCCGTACGGACGCGACAAAGTGTGTGGAGACGGTCTCACGCCACGCGCTATTGCGGCACTCGATGAACTTCGTATTGATCATTCGGTTGCGCACCGCATTAACGGACTGCGGATGATTGCTGGCAAGAAAGAACGCGAATTGTTGTGGCCAACCACTGATCGTTTTCCAAACCACGGTGCAGTGTGGCCGCGTAAGAGTTTTGACAATCACTTGCTTGACGTTGCTATTGCTAGCGGAGTCGACGTTCGATTTGAATGTGAAGCACTTCCCGTTCTTGAAGACAATCGATGTGTCGGCGTTGTTGTTGGAACAGAAAAGTTCACTGCGCCGTTCACTGTTCTTGCCGCGGGAGCACAAGGTCAAGCGGCACAAATATTGGGCGCGGTTCGTGATCCGAATGAAACCTTCGGACTGGCCATTCGTGCGTATGCACCCACACCACGTCATGCAGAACGTCACCTAGAAGCGTGTCTCAGTTTGAGTGATGAACACGGAACAGCAGTGCCGGGCTACGGGTGGATGTTCCCAGCAGGCGATGGCACCGTGAATGTTGGTGTTGGTGCACTCAGCACCATGAAGGGTTTCAAAAAATTGAATCTCAACACTCTTCTTGACCAGTACTCATCGCTTGTACGCGAATCGTGGAGTTTGGGTGAGTACGTAGAGAAGCCCCGTGCATGGCGTTTGCCTATGAGCTGTGTTCGGCGCTCTGGTCCAGGTTGGGTTGCTGTCGGAGACTCAGCTGGTTTTGTTAACCCAATGAATGGCGAAGGAATTGACTACGGCCTTGAATCGGGAATGTTGGCGGCACAGAAATTTATTGAAGACCCCGTCACAGCGTCTCAGGCATATGACCGCGAAGTGGGCGAACGTTTCGATTCCTTCCTTCGCACGGGCCGACGATTCAGTTTCATCATTGGCCACCCGTGGTTACTTAAGCCAGGTCTTCGTGTTGCTGTGGGTACACAAAAGGCTGCAGACATCACACTGGCAGTCATGGGAAATCTCATCGACTCGTCAACGCCAGGTGCCGCGGGCCGTGTCATGAGAATTGCCGATACGTCACTGCGACTTGCCGATCCGCTTCTCCGCCGCACCCGTGCCAAAGCCTGACCGGCAGATAGGTTGGGCATATGAGCAAGCCTGACGTCACTATCCCCGCGGGAAATCCTCCTGCCGATCTTGTTATTGAAGACCTCACGGTTGGTGATGGCAAAGAAGCAACAAGTGGAACCGTTGTAGAGGTCCACTACGTGGGTGTTGCATGGAGCACGCAGAAAGAGTTCGACGCGTCCTGGAATCGTGGCGACTCATTTGAATTCCGTCTGGGTGCAGGCCAAGTTATTTCTGGTTGGGACCAAGGCGTCGCCGGAATGAAAGTCGGTGGCCGTCGCGTCCTTACTATTCCACCGCACATGGGCTACGGCGCACAGGGTGCAGGTGGCGTCATTAAGGGTGGCGAAACCCTTGTCTTTGTTGTCGATCTTTTGAATGTGAATTAGTTATGAGCGAACAGAACTTCTATACGGCAAACGCTGGCCTCGCCGGAGTTGAGAAACTGGACATTCCTGAACTCACTCTCATGTATCGCATTGAAATGGCAGGCGAGGTTTTCTATAACAAACTGGCCGACCTTGTGAATAATGAAGAAGCCGCAAACCTGTTGCGAAAGAACGCAGTAGAAGAGCGCGGACATGCACGTCGTCTGGCGCGCATGATCAGCATCAAGCTTGGTCACGAGTGGGTTCCAAGTGCCGATGTTGAAGAACTTCTCGATGTTCCTTTGCCCGACACAATCGACGCAAAAATGTTTGCGGGCATTGTTAAGGGTGAATTGAATGGCGATGCGGGCTATCAAAAGTGGGCAGATGCAGAAGAGAACGAAGAAGTTCAGCGTTTACTACGTCTCAATGGCCGAGAAGAAACAATTCACGCTGGGCGTGCACAGCAGGTGTTTGAACTGTTAGGTGCATAGTTGCCATGAACGATGTGGTTGTCTACGACGGAGATTGCGGCATCTGTGAGTGGTCTGCGGGTTGGATACGTCAACATGTCCCCGGAGTAGATGTGGTGTCACACACCAACTACGGCATCGCACACTTGTCCTCCGTATGGTTTATTACCTGGAGTGGACGCCGTGAAGGAGCCGACGCAGTCTCGCATATCTTGCGTAAGTCAGATTTGGCAGTTACTCGCGTGCTTGGAACTGTCATCGGAGCACCAATTGTTCGAGTCCTTGCACGCGCCGTGTATTTCGTCATCGCGAAGAATCGACGACTCATCTCACGCTTGTTTGGATTGAAGGCGTGCGCTCTGCCGCCTCGCTAAGCGGTTACGGTTGTTCTTATTTCCTTATAATTCTGTTTCTCTATGCGCGCACTTGTTGTTTATTGCCACCCAATTGAGGGAAGTTTTTCTTCGGTGCTACGCGATGCCACTGTTTCGGGTCTGCGTCGTGCGGGCCACTCAGTAGACATCATCGACTTGGCAGCCGATTCATTTGATCCAGTGATGCGCGAAGATGAATGGCTGTCGTATATGGCAAAGAATCCCGTGCCGCCACCCGATGTGGCGAAATATGTGGAGCTAGTGCAGCACGCGGAAATCATGGTTCTTGTGTACCCCACATGGTGGTCATCAGTGCCAGCGCAACTGAAGGGCTGGGCGGACCGAGTCTTTAGACCTGGAGTGGCCTTCACATTGAACAAACGAAACAGAGTGAGACCGGCGCTAAAAAATCTTCGCCGCATCATTACCGTTACTACTTTTGGGTCACCATGGATGTATGTAAAGGCCATGAACGACAACGGATCGCGAATATTCATTCGATCGTTGCGTTTGTCATGCGTTCATCGAGTTCGTACGTTACGACTTTCGTATTACCGAATGGACCGTTCAACACCAGAAAGTCGCGCTGCATTCTTGTCTCGCGTTGAGAAAAAGATGGCTCAATTGTGAACGTTCTTGTTGTCTCTGCCCATCCGTCGGAGAAGTCCCTTCATGCCACTCTTCGTAACGAAGTTCTGAAAGAGATTTCGTCTGCAGGTCATGTCATTCGACATAGAGATCTCTATCAAGAGTCATTCAACCCGGTGTTCACGGCCTACGAGAGAACACATCATGTGGGAGACCTGCAGCAGAAACTTGCGCAGTTACCCGAACTAAAGACGTATGTCGACGATCTTCGGTGGTGCAACGCCCTTGTCTTGGTGTATCCCACTTGGTGGTCCGCTCAGCCAGCAATTTTGAAGGGCTGGATTGATCGAGTCTTTATGAATGAGGTGGCGTGGGTACTACCTGAAGGTGCTGCACGCATAAAGCCCCTTCTCACAAATGTGAAACGTCTCATTGTTGTAACAACACACGGATCTCCTAAATATGTGAATGCACTTCAGGGAGAAGCAGGCAAACGAATTGCGCTTCGATCAATTCGCATCATGTTCCACCGAAGAGTTCGCACCACGTGGATTGGCGTGTACGGCCTCGATCATGCAGATGGACGAGATCGCGAAAAAATTATTGGCTCCGTTCGCCGCCGTGTTCGTCGAGTGATGCGGTAGTTCTCTTTTCGGGCAGTAGAGCAACCAAGGAAACTAGGCCCAGTACACGAATCATCGTGCTGACTGTTGTTGCGTGCCGAACATGTTCAATGCCACTGGTATGCACAGTGACGAAATAGATACTCCATGTCGCGAATAAGAATCCTGCAATGAGCAGAGCCATGGAACGAGCCTGACGTTGGACAAGACCAGCGATGAGAGCGGCGCACGACACAAGTGTCCACAGTTGCCAGTTGAGGAACACCGTCCAAGGAATCATGGGCCCATTCTTCAGCGGAAGAAAATCACCATTTGGTGGGTTCAACGTTGGCTCTAGCAGTTGGCTGGCATGACTCAGCGCGTCGGTCGGATGCGTAATGAGGTACTGGGCCAACGTGCGCCAACCGTTGTCTTTCAGCCATGTCGCTAGTTCAACACCGCCCACACGCATTAACTGTGGAGGTTGTTGGTCGACAGGAAGTTGAACAACCGCAGCAACATCGGGGGGAAGGTCACCCGCGTAGTCGTATCCAGTTGCGCTGCGCATGTTAGGGATGTTGGGCATACCGCGTTCGACAAACCACGAAAAGCGATTTTCGTCGCTGAGGACACGGCTTGAAACAACTGTGTACATATTGAGTAACGACACATGAGATGTTGTGCGCAGTGACACAATGCCGGCCATGAACAATGTCAGCAATGCAACCATTGTCAGTGTCACTTTTCGACCCCGCGATCGAACAAAGGTAATGAACGACGGAAGTAAACACACCGCGACGACAATGAGGTGCGTGGGCCGAGACAAAGCAGACATGGTCAGCGCAGTGCCCCAGATGACAGCAGAGAGCATTGATTTAGTACGAAGCCTGTACAGGGTTGCCGCAACAGCTGTCACCGCAAAAGTGATACTGAGAGACTCGGACAACATGGCTACGTCATAGCGAATGACTTGTGGTGAAAGCCCCAGAACAAGTGTGAGCGCAAAAGCTGTGCGGCCGTAGCGGGTGAGTGATGACAAGACGGAGGCCAAAAAAATCCACGCACTCATTCCAAGAATTACCTGCACCACGATGCGCGCAGAGTCAGAGCCAGCCAAAGAGAAGACGAACGGAATTGGCCACGGTCTATCTGTGCGGGTAAAGAAATTCACCGTGTCATATCCGAGCGAATCTGGATAACGAACTGCCTCGTACGAAATTGACGCTGTGGCACGAACGGCAAACGCCACAACCGATGCGATGTAGAAAAACCACGGCATGCGCAGCAGGAACCGTATGCGCGACATGGTCTAGACGGTACTCGTCTGTGCAGGCGTAGAGGAGGTCTAGTACCGTCGAGTACATGAAGACACTGCAGGTAGAAGAACTCGGTTCACTCGACGCACTCCACGTGGTGGAACTGCCTGATGCTCCGCTTGGAAACGGATATGTTCGAATTGATATTCGCGCGTGTGGTTTGAACTTTGTTGACTCGCTCATGATTGAGGGTCGCTATCAAATAAAGCCGCCCGTACCTTATCGGCCTGGGTCTGAAGTTGCTGGCGTCGTCACAGAAGTTGCATCAGATGTGACCACATTGTCCGTCGGTGATCGTGTGTTCGTTCCCATTGGGATTGGCGGGTTCTCCGATACGGCCGTCGTGCATGCATCACGTGCACTTCGCATTCCAAACAATCTCACTGATGGTCAAGCCGCCACCTTTATGCAGAGTTATCTCACTGCTTGGTTCGCCTTTCGACATCGCGCCGACATTCGTGAGGGTGACACCATGTTGGTCTTAGGTGCTGGTGGCGGAATTGGTTTGGCTGCAGTCGATCTTGGAGTTGCCATGGGTGCAAAGGTGATCGCAGCAGCATCGTCTGAAGAGAAGCGTCAACTTGCTATGGATGCAGGTGCATTTGCAACTATTGACGTGCTGAATGAAGATCTAAAACTTCGCGCTCGTGAATTGGCCGATGGAAAACTTGACCTGGTGTACGACCCAGTAGGTGGCGAACTTGCAGAACAAGCATTACGTGCATTGGCCTCTGGGGGTCAGTACATGGTGGTTGGTTTTGTTGCAGGTATTCCTAAGTTGCCCGCCAATCTCGTTCTGTTGCTCAATCGCACGGTGATCGGAGTTGATTGGGGTGCGTGGGTGGCAAAGAATCCGGCAGCTCACGCCGAGATGGTGGTTGAAGTCTTGAAAGAAATGGGCGAGGGACGACTACATCCGGTGGAACCAGTGTCGTATCCCATGTCGAAAGCTGTTCAAGCGCTGCGGGATATGCAGAACAGAAAAGTTGCTGGCAAAGTCATCCTCGTTCCCGACTTTTCCTAAGGTTCGACAGCGAACTTCTTAAGGCGTGCACGACGCTGAGCCAGCGTCGTACGTGAGATTGTCTAAAGCACTAACAAAGCCCCACGAGAATGTGGTGGGCGTGAGAGTCAATTGCACCACGCCGTGGTCTGAATTCAACATGTATTGGCTTCCAGGAACCGCGGGTCCAAGCGGATAGACCTGCGCACCTCCAAGGCCCGAAATAAACAAGGGAACACCACCAGGTGCCGGTGCACCAGTTGCGTCGAGTGGGCCGAATCGCTCGTAGTGATGATCATGTGCAGTCATGACCAGATCTGCTCCGTTGGCAACAGACGCTTCCCATAAATGTTGAACTGTTGCAACGGCATATCGGCCGCTCGACACGTAGGGGTGATGCATCATGACTGCGGCACACTTTCCTTCCGAACGGGCTCGTTGAAGTTCTGAAATGAGCCAACGTGTTTGGGCAGACGTTGCTGAACAACCGGCATACAACTGCCCTTGACACCACGAGTCAACAGCGATGATGCGCCAACCACCGGCATCAGTTGTCCAGTACGACGGAGACATCTCTCCGAAGTATTCGACGTAACCAGATGCTCCACTGGTGATGTATTCATGATTTCCACGAACGGGGTATGTGATGTTCTTGAAGGCACCCCAGGTTGTTCCGTAAAACTCGCGGAGTTCGGAGATATTGGCATCTTCGTATTGAAGGTCGCCCAAAGCGATGACACCATCGGGAGCTAGTGAAGTAATCAGCGCAGCAGTTGCAACTTCTCCACATTGAATTCCAGAAGGCCCAATTCCGTACGTGGTGCGACGAATCTGATTGCACGCAATGTCACCAGCAACAATGAGTCGAGCCGACTGATCTGTGCCAATTGGTTTCATACGCACGCCATTTGGCCAAACTGCTGTACCGCTTCTGCGCAGAGTGGTGCTGGCGTCTCCCAGTTGTCCGGAGGTATTTAGCCCCCAGCACCACATGCCAGAGGTGGTGGAAGACAGTGCGCATGCGTGCATGTCCCCAGCGGCGAGAGACTGCGGTGACCCAACAAGTGCTGCGGGTACAACTTTTTGCGGTGTTGCTTTTGCAATGTAACTGCCATTAGCGAGCTGACCGTATTTGTTTCGACCCCAACACCAGGTACTCGCTGAACTGGTAATGCCACATACGAATTCTTGGCCGGCTTCAAGCGAGACAAAACCAGTACGCATGCCTGTGACCGCGCGTTCACGTGAGGCACCCCACGCTGCGCCCAGTTGTCCGTAATTGTTGCGCCCCCAGCATTGTGAACGTTGAGTGACGGACAGAATGCACGTGAATGCCACACCCGTGGTCACGCTATTTGCGCGCACGATAGGTACATAGGTGGGTGTGGCTCGAGACGCGGGGTTTGATTGGCCCAATTGCCGGTAATTGTTTCGACCCCAACACCACACTGATTTCGTGGTGCGAATTGCACACGTGTGTGCGGCGCCCACATCAACCGACATCACGCCAGTAAGGAGGGATTGAACGGGAACTGCAGATGACGTACGCGTACCGTCACCGAGTTGACCGTACTTATTGATTCCCCAACACCACACCGTGGCATCGCTTTTCAGGGCGCATATGTGATCGGTGCCCACCGATAATGAACGAACATTGTTGACTGGCAGTTGGGTAGGTGTAGCAACAATTGTTCGTGTGAGAACACTTGGTGTCGCTACTGGGTCTACGGCTATGTGTAAAGAGCCCCAGCACCACACCGATGTGTCATTTGCGATGGCACATGTGCGTAGTCCACCGGCAGCAACGGACACCGCATTAGTCATCAATGTGGGGCTAAACGATGTGAGTCGTGTTGATGTTGCGCCAACACCTAGTTGTCCCGATGTGTTTGACCCAGCGCACCACACAGTTCCTTCTCGCACGATGCATGAATGGCGTGAACCTAGCGAGGGAGATGACAACACGGGAGGGGCAACGACGCCTGGAACATCGGGGGCGGCCGATTGGGCGACGATGCCCGTAGTGAAGACAAGTGCACAGACGGCAAATACGGCGACACACAGACGAGAGAGGCGAATGAACATTGTGGACTCACGCTAGTGAGCCAGCAAAAGCGAGAGAGGTCGCCCCTGCTTATATGGAAAAACGTTCATACCCAGGCGCAACAAGTGGCCAAGGTTGAATTCTTTCAAGATGTTCGGCAAGACCAAGGCTGAGCCCATCCTGAAAACGAGCTGATATCACTTGAAACCCACACGGCACACCATTGTTGTCGAGACCCATTGGCACACTCACGGCCGGATGCCCAGTGAAATTGTTGTCGGGGGTGTTCAAGGTGATCATGGGATCGGTGGTGTTGCCTGCATGAGTAGGAAGGGGTCCTTCTGCTGGCCACGATCGAGCATTGGCAGTGGGAGTTACTAATACAGCACCGTCGACCAGAATGTCATCGAATCGTGCCGAGACTTCATGACGAAAACGTTGAGCCGCAATGTACTGATCAATGGTGACTGATGAACCGAACTTCAATTGCTGTTGCACATAGTCAGATAATTCGTTCCACCGGTGCTCTTCGTGGCGAAGGCTTTGAGTGAGTTCCGCAGTTGAGATGATGAACCAATTCCAGATGGTGTCATTGTTGCTTGGTGAATCAACTCGTTCAACGGGAATGCCGCTCTTGGCAATGGCATTAAGAGTGTTTTCAAAGTGCTCCTCAATTTCAGGGTCGACATCGGCGCGAAATGTTCGACACGCGAGCACTTTGGTGGGACGTTGTGGTGTGAGTTGAATTCCCGCACGCGGAACTGACAAAAAATCGCCTCGTGCCTCACCAAGCGTGACGGATGCTTCGTACACCACGTCGGCAACGGTTGCATTTGTCGTACCTTGAGTAGAAAATTCAATCCACCGAGGGAGAATGTTTCTTCCAATCGCTCCCATTGTTGGTTTGTATCCCACAAGTCCAACAGATGCTGCGGGTCCGCGCACACTGCCACCACCGTCACTTGTTGTAGCAAGAGGAGTGAGTCCGGCTGCAAGAGCGGCAGCAGAACCACCGCTTGAGCCACCCGGTGCCTTGGTGGTGTTCCACGGATTTCGGGTTGCGCCATACACCGGATTCGATGTGTATGCGGTTGCGCCAAATTCGGGACTATTCGTGCGGCCAAGAACAATTGCACCGGCAGCGCGTAGTCGAGCAACAACCGTGTCATCCGTATCGTCGGCCGGACCGTTGGCGTAGAGACGTGAACCACTTGTGGTGACGTGTCCTTTCACACGTGCCATGTCTTTCACCAAGAATGGAAGTCCAGCAAGTGCGCCTTCACGTGAATGATTTTTTGCAGCCGCGAGAGCTTCGTCGGCGTAGAGAGCAACAACGGCATTCAATTCTTTGGCGTCGTCTATTCGGCGCAGGCTTTCGTTGACAAGGTCTACAGGATCTAGCGCTCCGCTTCGGACAACAGCGGCTAATTCTTCAAGCATGATGCGAGATTAGTGACTACGGCTGAGTCACGGACTAAGGAACGGGAACCCAACGCCAATCGAGGTTGCAGATAGAGGGGTCCACAATTTCAACAATGGACAATCCAATAACGGAAGCGCGTGCTGAAAGTCCGGTTTCGGCCCGAATGCCCGCATGTGCCGGAGCCTGGGCGCTGGCTCTGAGCAACGACTCTTGCGTTTGTGTTGCGTACACGGCAAGTTGTTGAGCGATGGGAAGCGAATGTCGTGCCGCAATAAGGCTTTCTAAGCGGAAGCGTCTCCATTGACTGTAAGACGGCGACATGTACTGGGAAACAATTTCGGTGACCATTGCACGTTGATCGGTTGCAGTGAAGACTTGTGACCAACTTTTTGAGTCAATTGCTAGTTGCGGCGGAAATAACACCTCTAGACAATCTGCAACCAAAGAATCTTTATTTTCATACAGTCCGTAGATAGCACCAACACTGACGCCTGCGCGTCGTGCAATGCGAGACACGGTTGCGCGATGCACACCAGAGCGAGCAATAACGTATTCGCTTGCCGAAATGAGTGCGTCTCGGATTTCATCGCGCGTAGACGGGAATGTATACGGCGCAGGTGCGGGCTTTGCTCCGGCTGGCTTGGCAGGTTTGGAAGCAGTTCGAACGGCTTTGGTAAACAACTCAAGCAATGCTTGCGGATTGATGGGGTTAACCGTTCCTTGGTCGTACACCGAGTTCAACAGTGCTGCTCCAAAAGTTGTTGCAAGTGCCGATACCACGGCCTGTCGATTTGCGCCGTCGGTAGAGGGGCCAACACCGCGATCATCAAGCAGACCAATGATGTCGCGTTGTACGACTTCTGCAATCACTTCATCGCGCCGTGAGGCAACAATGATTTCCATGGCGCTCCCAAGGTCGGGAACTGCATCTTTTCTGCTGGCTTGTTCAAAGAGTTGGCTGATATTCGCCACGTGTTCGGTGTTGTTGGCGAGAACTGCATCGACGAGCGGAACAAGAATCTCCGACAGCATGGGCCAAAAACTTTTTTCCCACGCGAGCACGACAAGTTCAGATCGATCATCACATCGCGCATAAATGGCACCACTTGAGAAACCTGCATCGGCAGCCACGCGAGTGAGCGCCATTTGGTCTATGCCAACTGTTCGCACAGCTCGTGCTGCGCTTTCGGCAACCTTTAAATCGGTTTGCCGAGACTTCTCGGATTGTCGTGCGGCGAGTGCCATACGAGGATTGTCCCACACGAATAGTGGCTATCTGCAGGCGGGCTGAACGCTGTCTATTCGTTATCGGTATGCCAATCAATGGGTATTTCGCCAACTTCTTCCAACGCTTTGTTGACTTGTGAGAACGGCGAACTACCAAAAAATCCGCGGTGAGCAGAGAGGGGCGACGGATGTGGTGCGCGAAGGACCACGTGATGGTTGCGTGTAATCAATGGAAGTTTCTGTTGAGCAGTAGATCCCCAGAGAACAAAGACGACACGACGATCTTTTTCGTTCACGGCGGTCAACAACGCATCTGTAAAAGTTTCCCATCCGCGACCACGGTGAGAGCCGGCTTCGCCTTCACGCACGGTGAGCGTGGAGTTGAGTAACAGAACCCCTTGTTTTGCCCACCTAGTGAGATTTCCGTGTGGGGATAGGGGTATTCCCACATCCGACTCACGTTCTTTCATGATGTTTCGCAACGATGGCGGCAGTGCAACGCCAGTTGGAACAGAGAATGACAAGCCGTGAGCTTGGCCCGCCCCGTGATACGGGTCTTGTCCAAGAAGAACCACGCGTGTGTCTGCACGAGATGTCAACTGAAGCGCCTTATAGACATCGGCCTGGTGAGGGTAGATGGAGTGCTTCGCTCTTTCGATGTCGACAAATTCTGTAAGGTCGCGAAAATACGGTTGATGTTCTTGTTCTTCAACAACATCAGTCCAGTCCCCAAGCACGAGATGAGCGTAGGGGATGACGCTCTTTTGTTATTAGTCATAACAGTAAACAGGTCATTTGTTTGAATAGTTCATAGCAATGACCCTCTGGCTTGCGAGAATGGTGACCCCATGGAACTTGCACTGGCTATTGATATTGGCGGAACAAAATTTTCCGTCGGCTTGGTGACCCGTTCGGGGGAACTTATCGACCGGGTCAACATTCCTGTCGACAAGGGTTGCAGTGGTGATGAACTGTTTGACGATCTCGCCGAAGCGGTGGAAGGTCAACTTGTTCGAGCACGCGATCACCACGGAGTTGTGCCGTCAGTTGTTGGCGTGGCCTGCGCCGGACCCATCACGCGCAATGTAGAAACTGTGTCGCCACTAAATATTCACCAGTGGCGAAATTTCCCACTTCGCGAACGACTGGCGTCGTACACGGGGCTTCCTGTTTTTGGCGACGGAGATGCCAAGGCATTGGCACTTGCAGAAGGGTGGCTTGGAGCCGCTCGCGGTGTCGACAACTTCATGGCCATGGTGGTGTCAACGGGGGTCGGCGGCGGAATCGTCTTGAACGGCGAACTGCTGGATGGGGAGAGCGGAAATGCTGGCCACATTGGTCATGTCATCGTTGAGCCAAACGGTCGTCGTTGTTCGTGTGGCGGACGTGGGTGTCTCGAAGCAGAAGCGTCAGGTCCAGCCATTGAAGCAATCACGGGTCGACCACCTACTCAGCCAACATACGAAATTATGGTGCGCACGGGTCGCCTCGTTGGTCGAGGAGTTGCATCTGTCTGCAATCTGTTGGACCTAAAGCTTGTGTGTGTAGCAGGAAGTGTTGCGCTCGGCTTTGGTGCAACGTTCTTTACATCTGCTCAAAAGACGCTCGACGAGTTGTGTGGTCTTGAATTTTCTCGTAATGCACGAATTGTTCCCGCACGACTTGCAGACGAAGGTCCTTTAGTTGGAGCGTCCGCAGTTGGTTGGCGTGGCCTCAACCGAATGGTAAATATTTAGAAATCAAAACGTGATTCGGTTTTTTAGCGAATCCATTGCAAGAGATCTACTTGTACTCGCGTGAGCGGTTGCTGAACATCGATCCATTCTCCAACGCTGGGAATTGGGCGACCACGTGCAACAAACAACATGGTTGTGTGCATATGTGGGTGCTCCAGCATGTTCAGTCGTTGTCGTTGATAGTGGAATGGGCTACGTCCATCGGGCAGGGGAAATACTCCGTGTGAAGTACCGCAGCCAATCAGCACAATTTCTCCCGGACCATCCACTTTTACCTGTCGATAGCCAGCTCTTGAGCCTGATTCGATGGCGTGGTGGTCAACGACATCGGCCGACAATTGCATCATTGATTTGTCGCCGTGCCACAACGACGTACCTAAGCGAATGCGGAAATCGTAATGAGGGTGGTCGGTTCGTAACTTTTCGTATAAGCGAGAATCGAAGTGGCTGAGATACAACGGAAGACTAGAAGGAAGTAATGGAAGCCATGCCTCCACTTCTTTTAGGTGCGCAACCGGATCACCTTCGAGTGGCGGATGAAATGAAAATCCGCGCAACGTGAATCGGGCATTCTCTACGTCGTTGAGAAGTGATGACAGATTCTCCCGCGCTACTCCGTAGCGCAACATGGACGACTGCAACTTCACAATGACATCGCCAGCCCATCCGGCAGATGTGAGAGCCACCACGTGATGTGGAGAGGCAACAGTCAGAATTGTGTTCAGCGGCAGATTCTTTGGTGGCGGTGTCAGAGTTGGCGTCAGAACAATTGGTGTCACAGTTGTTGGAATGTCTCGCACTTCAAAAACAGTGCCCACAGCAACTTCTGTCGCGAGTTGACCGGCAAGTGGCATCAGATTCCATCGCCGAAATCCGTATCCGTTGCCTTTTACAACAGGAACAAGACCGGGGTGTGCGCGCGCCACGCCTTGAACATGTGCCAGCCATTTGGCTTCATGAACTGCAAGGCGAATTGTCACCCCTTTGACCGTAGTCGCAACGCTGACCCCGTGACTATCGGCATGAGACATCGCAGAGACCGGTGGCGAAACGCTCCGACCCAGACTCCGGTTCCGTACGCAAGTCCGTCGAGAACGCGAAGCGCGATGTAGCCCAAGAGACGTTGCGGCTTGTAGCGCATCAGCCCGTATATGGGCGGGGTGAGCGCACTGGCAAACAATGCGAATCCGGCACTAAAGGAGAAAAAGGAAAGAACAAAGAAGATGGGCCACCACGCACGTGAGACGGCTGACGCCAAGAGTCGAATGGTGGACCAGAGCCCACTGGTTGTCAGGCGAGTTCGTTGAAGAAGCGACAGCCCAGATCGACGCAGGGTGATCCAGTACCAGGCATAGACAAACGGAAGCAGCGGCAGGAAGATCCAGATGTAGCCGAAGATGAGTGCAAGTGCAGGCAGAAGAAGAATGACATTGGCACGAAGGGGAGTAACCGCAGCCCGGTGTTGTTGGCTAAGTGCTGCTGCGCTTGTGCCGTAACCGAAACGTTGCTTAAGAAGTTCGCGAACCGTTAATCGAGTTTCGTGTTCGCATGTGATGGTGGGCTCGTATCGACAGAGATGGCCCTGTGCGGCCAGACGCCAGACCAGGTCAACGTCTTCACCGAGACGCATGGCTTCATTGAATCCATTCGCCTGTCGAATTGCATCGGTTCTACACACGATGACCGCCGCCGGAACATATGACACGCGCGAGAGTGGCCGAATGATGGTGGGATGTTCGCCCATTGTGAGCGGCGAATGATGTGCTTCGTACTCACCCGTGAGTCGATTGTTGTCGGTGCTGTTAATTCGTGGAGCAACTAAGACAACACGTGGGTCATTCATTTGTGCAGCGAGAAGTCGAATTTTTTCTTCGTTGATAAGTGCATCGTCGTCGACAAAAGCAACAAACGGTGTGGTGACATTTGCAAGCCCAGTGTTACGTGCAGCCCCCGGCCCCTTATTGCTGTCGTGTCGTATAACTGTGGCGCCAGGGACAACTATTGGTTCTTGCGAACAGTCGTCTACGACAATTACCTGTAGGCCGTCGAGTCGACGAATGAGAGACGCAAGGCGATCGAGATCTCGACTTTCCTTTAAAAATGCAGGGATGACAACAGTGATGGTCTCGGCCGAAACAGGCATGTGCCAAAGAGGGTGAGCTGATCCCGCCGCTACAAGGCGATCAGTGAGTTGTTCATGTCCGTCTGGCAGAAGATCGTTGTTTTCTACCAAGGTGAGAATGTTGGCGCCTTTATCGCTGACGGAGAAAAACGTCAGCGGAGAACCAGCTACCAGGGACTTTCCGTCTGAAGCGCGGAACCATTGATGGTCGGGGCGAAGGCGGATGCTCATTGACCAACATTCAACCACTGCGACGCGCACATTCGCAGACGGCTGATGAAAGATTCGGTGTACAGAGAGAAAACCTCACGACCATGCTCAGCAGTAGCAGAAGAAGGCTCACCAAGAACTCCAGACGTCGAAACCGACTGAACGCCATGCTCTCGCAGCGCGGCCACATCTATTTCTTGCGCATCTACGTGGGGGATACGGTCAGTTCGAACGGTGTGTGGAGCAATGTGCAGCATCACGGATGTTTCGGTTTTCCCTGCGTGCATGTCGGCGCCCGTGTAGTGGGGAAGTGTCCAAATGGAGTGCGTAATTTTCTCGTAGTCAAGGGCCGATGCAATGTCCTTCAGTGCATCAAAGTTTCCACCATGTCCGTTCGCTATGAGAACTCCTGCTGCCCACGGAGCTGCTGAACGACAAATGGACACCACTGCATCAACGAGCGCGCGAGTGCCCGTGCTGAGACCTCCTGGGAAACCAGCATGTTCATCGCTAGCTGTAATGGGAAGCACTGGTGCAACCATTACAAGTCTGTGTGGAATTTGTGACTCGGACACTCCGCGATTCACAACTTCCGAAATGATGATTGTGTCGGTATCTAGTGGAAGGTGCGGACCATGTTGTTCCCACGACCCAAGGGGTAACACCACGAGTGCGCGTCCAGGTGTGATGTCCGATGATGTGAGCGAGACAAAGTCACTCATGGTGTGCAGAAGATCTTTTGCCTCTGACGTAGCGAATGATTTCAAGAATGATGGTTGCACCAATGGCCAGAGCGAAAGCAACGAGGAACGCTTTTGTGTGGTTTTCTTGGAATGTGCGCCCACCAATAAAACCCAGCATGGTTGCGTATGTTGCCCAAATACTTGCAGCGATGGCCGACCACTTCATGAACCACTTGGTGGATTGACCCGTAATTCCGCATGTCAACGTGACGATTGTGCGTCCACCAGGAATGAAGCGCGCAGTGACGAGAAGTTCGCCTCCGCGAGTCTCAATTTGGTTGTGTGCCCATTGAAGCCGTTGACGTCCTTTGTCGCTTTTGTTGTATCTGCGCTGAAGTCTCTCGGAGAAGAAGACTCCAATGTGATAACTGAAGTTGTCGCCAGAGAAAGCTCCGACTGCAGCGAACAAGATGACGAGCGACCAATGAAGGTCGTGAAGGCCAGCACTGACACCACCGATGATGACCATTGTTTCGCTTGGGACAATGGGAAACACCGAATCGAGAAATGCAATGGTGAGAAGGACGACGTAGAACCACGGCGAACTGGAGTAATCCTTTAACCAATCAAATGCTTGTTCAAGAATTCCGAGCATGAATTAGCCACGCGTACCAGAGACGGGAGGTTCGCTTCCCGACAAAAGACGTTTGATATTGGAAAGGTGGCGAACTTCAATGAGAAGTCCTATTCCGATGAACGCAAAAATCTCCCACGCGGGTTTTCCGGTGACGATGAGAAGAACGACAACCAGCGGAACAACAACAATGGATGCAACGGATGCTTTCTTTGACAATTTCATGATGGCAATCCACGACACTGCCGAAATGATCATGATGAGTGGATGAAGAACGAGTAGAACGCCGGCACCCGTGGCGATTCCCTTGCCACCTTTAAATCCGCGAGTAGCGGGAAAGATGTGGCCCACAATGGCGACAGCACCACAGATGTATGCGCTGGGGCGATGCCCAATAAGGAGGAGGGCAGGAATTGCACCTTTTGCAGCATCGAGTACAAAGACAATGCTTCCGTAGCGCCAACCAATTGCACGCGCCACATTGCTAGCCCCTGGGTTGCCCGAACCAAATGTTGTGATGTCGACACCCTTTGCGCGCGCGACGATGATGGCGCTGGGCAACGTGCCAAGAAGGTAGCCGCCAACTATTCCAAGAATGAGATTGATGACGTTCATGCATTCACCTTGGAGCGTGCGGGCTTTGAATGGTCCATTGATGGTCGAGGAAGAATGGCAACCGGAGTTGATGCGAGGTATTCCTCTCCGTCTCCTCCAACACATTCGGGATCTGGGCCATCAAGTGGAATTCCTGTGAAGAACTTTGCTGCCATGCAGCCGCCTTGACACGCATCGAATGCACCACACGATGCACATGCGCCCGCGCTTTGGGGTTCACGCAGTTCGGTAAACAATTCAGATTCGCGCCACACTTTCGTGAATCCGCCTGCATCCAACACGGAACCTGCTTTGAACTGGTCGTGAATGACGAATGGACACGCGTACACATCGCCAAGTGGATCAATGAGGCAGACAACGCGGCCTGCACCACACATATTGAGGCCTGGGAGTGACTCGCCGAATGCATTCAAGTGAAAGAACGAGTCACCTGTAAGAACATTCTCCCCGTGAGCCAACAACCAATCGTAAATTTGGCGTTGTTGGGCATTGGTGGGGTGGAGTTCATTCCACGTGTCTGCTCCGCGTCCGGCTGGACGCAAACGTGTGATGCGCAATTGCGCACCGAATGAATCGGCCAGCGCCTTGAAGTCGTCTAATTGATCAACGTTGTGGCGAGTGACAACAACAGAAATCTTGAACTGGCCAAACCCAGCGTCACGCAGGTTTTCCATGGCACGAATGGCGGTTGCATATGAACCGTCGCCGCGTACTGCATCGTTGACCTCGGCAGTTGTTCCATCGAGGCTGATTTGAATGTCGAGATAATCGAGTGCTGCAAGGCGTTCTGCATTCTTCTTGTCTATGAACGCACCGTTGGTGGAGAACTTCACACCAATTCCGTTGGCGATGGAGTGCTCAAGAATTTCAAAGAAGTCGCGGCGCACCATTGGTTCTCCGCCGCCAATGTTGATGTAGAAGACCTGAAGATCGCGAAGTTCGTCTAAGACCGCTTTGGCTTGTTCCGTTGACAGTTCACGAGGGTCACGTTGCCCACTGCTGGACAAACAATGCACGCACTCCAAGTTGCAGGCATAGGTGAGTTCCCACGTCAGGCAAATTGGAGCATCGAGCCCCGACTTCATTTGTGCAACAAGCGATTCAGCGGACACGAACAATCTCCGATGTAGTAAGAGAAGAAATGGCTTTCACGAATGATGGCCAACGGGATTCATCGACACCCTCTGCGGCGAGCGCATCGCGCAGTGTGGGGTGAGCTGACATGTTTCGCACAACACGAACAATGTCTGGATGACGTAGGAAGACGAGCCGGCGATTGCCGTAGTGATAGGCAAGAGCGCCAAATGGCTCTGGTCGCAACGCGACTTGCGGGTGCATCTCGCACGCCGACTCAAGGGTGAGTGTCATGGTGGCGTGAGAGGAGTGGTTCTCAGTAAACGCCGCACATGCCGTCAATAGAGATTTCCTCAACGAGGAGCTCTTCGACGACAACGTTCTGGGTTGTCTCGGTCTGCTCTGCGGCGGTGTCCTGGATGTTGTCCTGTTCCATGCCTACGACAGTACCCGCCGAGAGCCCCACTAGAGAAGGTTGGCGCCAGGTGGGTAATGTCAAAGGCATCCGCTGGACCCTCCAGTGGCCAACTAAAGGGGACTTCAATGAAGACCAAGGCAGCCGTTCTCTGGGAAGTCAATGCTCCGTGGAGCGTTGAAGAAATTGAACTCGACGCACCTGGCCCAGGCGAAGTACTGGTGAAAATTGCTGCATCGGGCATGTGCCACTCAGATGAGCACCTCACAACAGGTGACCTTCCATTTGCTTTGCCAATTGTTGGTGGCCACGAAGGAGCCGGCGTAGTGGAACAAGTAGGCGAAGGTGTCAGTTGGCTGGCACCTGGCGACCACGTTGTTTTTGGTTTCATCCCATCATGCGGTCGTTGTCCAAGTTGCTCCACCGGCCACCAAAACTTGTGTGACCTTGGCGCACTCATGGGTCTCGGATTGCAAATCTCCGACGGAACATCTCGCCACCACGCGCAAGGCAAAGATCTCACGTTGATGTGCATGTTGGGAACCTTCGCGCATCACACCGTGGTCAACGAAGCATCGTGCATCAAAATTGAAAAAGACGTTCCACTTGATAAGGCCTGTTTGTTGGGCTGTGGCGTAGTTACTGGTTGGGGTTCTGCTGTGTACGCAGCAGACGTGGCTCCCGGTGACACGGTTGTTGTGGTTGGTGTTGGCGGCATTGGTGCTAACGCCATTCAGGGAGCCAAGCTTGCCGGCGCAAAGCGAGTTGTTGCTGTTGACCCCATTGAGTTCAAGCGCGAAAAGGCTATGGAATTTGGTGCAACACACACTGCATCGTCAATGGCTGAAGCCCTTCCGTTGTTGCAAGACATCACATGGGGAACCATGGCAAACAAAGTCATCATGACAATGGGTGTTGGCGACGGACAAGTGATGGGCGAAGCAATGGCACTCGCTGCAAAGCGCGGTCGCGTAGTTGTTACCAACATTCACCCAGCATTTGAAATGGGTGGTGCCAACATGAGCCTTCTCGACCTCACTCTGATGGAGAAGCAAGTAGTGGGTTCGTTGTTTGGTTCGGGTAACCCACGCGCCGATATTCCAAAACTTCTTGGTCTCTACCGAGAAGGTCAACTTGATTTGGATGGTCTTGTTACAAAGACCTACCCACTCGAAGGCATTAACGAGGGTTACCAAGACATGCGCGATGGCAAGAACATTCGCGGCGTTTTGGTGTACGAATAACCGCACATCACACAGTCATTCCAAAGAGGGGGAACAACAATGAAGTCACGTGCAGCCGTTCTTTACGGGATTGATCAACCATGGGTGGTTGAAGAAATTGAAGTAGACGAACCAAAGGCCAACGAGGTACTGGTGAATTGGAAAGTGGCCGGCATGTGCCACTCCGACGAGCACTTCGTCACTGGCGACATGGTTCCACCTAAAGAACTTCTTGCGATGATGGGTGTTGACGACTTTTTCCCATTTATTGGTGGACACGAAGGCGCTGGTGTTGTTGTGAAATGCGGACCTGGCGTCACATCGCTTCAACCAGGTGACCACGTGTCGGCAAGTTTTGTTCCGTCATGCGGACGCTGCCGTTACTGCTCTACTGGTCGACAAAACTTGTGCAACTTGGGTGCCGGAACACTGACCGGTGGAATGATCACAGATGGCACACATCGCCATCACGTGAAAGACGGTCGCCCCGTGAAGTTGATGGCCAAACTGGGCACGTTCTCGGAATACGCAACGGTTGCCGAAGCATCCCTCATCAAAGTAGAAAAAGATCTTCCGCTCGACTGCGTCGCATTGGTGTCGTGCGGTGTTGCTACTGGCTGGGGTTCAGCAACGAACCGCGCCGATACTCAACCCGGCGACACAGTTGTTGTTGTGGGCATTGGCGGCATTGGCATTAACGCTGTGCAGGGTGCACGCATGGCCGGAGCCAAGCGAGTCATTGCTATTGACCCCATTGAGTTCAAGCGTGAAAAGGCGATGGAGATGGGCGCAACTCATACGTTTGCGTCAATGGCCGAAGCAATTCCGCACATCAATGAACTCACATGGGGCGAAATGGCAGACCGCGTCATCATGACTCCGGGTGTTCTCCACGGCGACATGATGGGCGAAGGAATGGCAATGGTGGGCAAAGGCGGTACATGCGTTGTAACTGCAATCTCACCAATGCACGAGACATCTGCCGACATCAACTTGTTCCAGCTTGCAATGTGGAACAAAGAAGTGAAGGGCACAATTTTCGGAAGCCTTAATCCACGAGCAGACATTCCGCGTCTTCTCGACATGTATCGCGTTGGCGATTTGAAGTTAGAAGAACTCATCACTCGCCGCTACACGTTGGATGAAATCAACGAGGGCTATCAGGCAATGCGCGACGGCGTGAACATTCGCGGCGTCATTGTTAATGACTAACTCATCCGCACTCCGCAACGCACTCACTTCGCAAGTGGTGGGACGTCGTCGTGAACTTGAATTAGTTCTTGCGGCTCTTGCCGCAGACCGTCATGTGTTGTTAGAAGGACCTCCGGGCACCGGAAAATCAACATTGCTGCGTGCAGTTGCACAGGGTTTAGGAATTGGTTTTGAGTTTGTTGAAGGGAACGCAGAACTCACGCCGGCACGACTCGTTGGGCACTTCGACCCAGCGCGTGTCTTAAACGAAGGCTACGACCCTTCTGTTTTTGTTGACGGGCCGCTAGCGAGTGCGCTTCGCGACGGTTCGTTGTTGTATGTGGAAGAAATCAATCGCATCCCCGAAGAGACATTGAACGTTCTTATTACGGTGATGAGTGAAGGCGAACTAAATGTTCCCCGTTTAGGTCGAATAGCCGCAGCGGCGGGGTTCCGTTTGGTGGCTGCAATGAACCCGTTCGATGCAGTGGGCACCGCTCGTATCTCTGGCGCTGTGTACGACCGAGTGTGTCGTGTTGCAATGTCGTATCAAACCGCTGAAGAAGAGGTTGCCATAGTGCAACGAAATCTCAACGGTGCATCAATAGATGCCGCGTGGCTAGAAAAAGTTGTATCAGTTGTTCGTCGTACTCGGTCACATACAGATTTACGCGTCGGGTCATCTGTTCGTGGCGCGGTCGACTTCGCGAAAGTAGCGGTGTCACTGGCTGAACTTCGCGAGTCAACTCGTGAAAACCCAAGCGTCGGTGTTGACGCTGCCTTGGTCGCGCTGTCGGGTCGTGTCCGTGTTCGCGAGGGCAGTGTGAGAACGTCGGAAGAAATCATCACAGAGATTTGGCAGGACGTGTTCGGCCGAGTGGAAGGGGACGGCGGAGAGGGAAAAGCTGGAGCCCCGACGAACCGGGGCACGACCTCCCTCTAACAAAGGAAGGCGAAGCCGCCGACCAAGCAGTTGCAGAAGCCGGCAAGCGCACCACGTCGCGGCGGGATTTGTCGCGTAACGAAAACTTTGAACAGATCTCTCCCGAAGTAGGGGAACTAGACGAAGCTGCGCTTGACGAAGCCATGCAGAACAGTCCAGATGAGACTCTTGGGTTACTGGCAGATCTCACGGGAGCCACCGATCCAAAGTTGCGCGAACTTGCGAAGCGTCTTGCCGGGAGATTGATGTTAGATCTAGGGCAACGTGGGCGCGCGCGTCCGCGCGGCATAGGAAAAATGGTGGAACAGCCCTATCGCGAAGATGCCGGCGACATCGATATTGACGCCAGCATGGATGCAATTGCAGAGTCGCGTCGTGGTGAAGCAATTGATCCAGAACGGTTACGCGTACGCGGATGGAAAAAGCCAGGTACCGCATTTTGTTTGCTTCTGGACAGAAGCGGTTCTATGGGCGGTCAGCCACTTGCAACCAATGCCGTGGCTACCGCGGCCATTGCCAGCAGAAACCCCGACGACTACAGCGTTATTGCATTCGGTAAAGACGTGGTTGTGACGAAAAGTCAAGATGTGCCAAAGGCAAGCGAACGAGTGATTAACGATGTGTTGACATTGCGTGGGCATGGCACAACAGATCTTGCTGGTGCGCTTCTTGCGGCGCGCCAACAACTGTCGCGTTCTCGTGCTGGTCGCAGAGTTGTCATCTTGTTGTCCGATTGCAGGGCAACAGTTGAAGGCGACGCAGAGAATGCTGCGCATGGAATGGAAGAACTTGTAGTGATTGCCCCGGAAGATGATCACGATGAAGCAACTGCATTTGCTGCACGAGTGGGTGCTCGTATTGCTCTTGTTGGCGGGCCTAGTGAGATTCCTGAAGTGCTGGCTCGGGTTCTTGAGCCAATTGCATAATTTCAGTTAATACTGGCAATTTGGATCATTCGGTGGAACAACGCCGCGCGTGCTTTGTTCAATCGCCACTTTCGGAACTGTGGTCGTTGTAGTGGTCTGCGTGGGCTTCACCGTTGTTTGAGTTTGCTTGGCAGTTGTGGTTGTTGATTTCACCACGGTGGTGGTGGATGCAACTACTGCCAACGTTGTGGCTGTAGTTGTCACGGTGGTTGCATCTGCGGGAGTTGCTCCGGCAATTGTTGTTTTCAGACTTGCCTTACCTTGGAAAACGGAAAGAATCTTTTTCGATGTTGCACTTTCTAAGTCCGGCACAATGACCGCCATGTCATCAATCACTTGGCCGTTGCCTGGCATGGTGTAGCTGCCCATGGTCTCGGTATTGAAATTCTTCATTGCTTGCCCAAGTTGCAAAACGGTGAGTGGTGTCAACTTGTCGTCGGTGATGATGTTCTTTAATGCAGCGTTCAGAATTCCGGATGCAACACGGGGGTTTGTCTTCGATTTCTCTAAAGATTTGCGAATGACACGCTTCATAAAGTCTTGTTGCCTACTAATGCGACCCCAGTCGGAAGTGCCATCTCGAGTCCACGCCATTGTTTTGGGGTTAAACCATCTGTAATGGCGAGAACGCATGTATGCAAGCGCGTGATCTCCTTGAAAGGTGTAACACACGCGCGCCCGAAGAACTTTAAACCCAGTCATCTTGTCTTGTGCTTTGTAGGTGAATGGCACGCGAACCCCACCTACAGCATCAACAATTGCGGCAAAGGCGCAGAAGTCAATATTGATGTAGTGGTCAATTGAAATTCCAAAGTTCTCTTTGATATTGCGAACGAGACGATTGGGATTCTTCTTCTCGAAGTTCGCGTTAATGCGGTTACTTCTATTGGACCCAGCTTGTTTCACCCACATGTCACGGGGGAACGAGAGAATTGCGGCTTGATTGTCAATGGGGTTGACGCGAACCACCATTAATGAGTCGCTGCGCTCTCCGTAGCCCGCACGATTGCTGAAACCTCCGTAGAACGGTGAATCTTTGCTGATGCATGCGTTGTTGTCAGACCCTGTGATGAGATAGTTCTTCGCGGTTCGATCACCTTCGGGCAAATCTAAATTTCCGTCGCCTTCAGCTACGGGGTCAATGCTGACCACTTGGCGATTGCCAAGTTTCCAGTTGGCATACACCAGTCCACTGCCCGCAAGCACGGTGACAACTGCCAACACAATGTTGAACAGCAGAAACGCACGTTGCTTGCCTGAATGGCCATGGCGTGACGGGGTAGTGGACATGCGACTTCTACCGTAGTTGTGCAACAGCGTTCACAGAGGTCGCTAGAGCCTGTGAACTATTCCGCTGCAGGTTCCAAAATGACGGAAACGGCGATTTCCGCAGCGTTTTCATCTGCACTGGCAGTCCATGCGGTGACAGATCCGGCATCGGCAATGTCGGGCCATGCCTGTTCCAGAACTGCAATCTGCGCAGCGGTGGCTGTAATGGTGACCGATTGAACCACTGCCTTTTGACTGACCTTGGCTTCGGTTTTGGCGCGGCGGATTTCACCCAACACGTGACAGACGGTTGTCGCAAACGATTCTCCGTGGATGGTCCACCCACTTTCACGCACAAGGTCGCCAAACGTGGGCCACGGCGCGCGATGCACAGAACCTTCTTGCCACCAACGCCATGCCTCTTCAGATGCAAACGGAAGAATTGGTGCAAAGAGACGATGCAACGCGGACAAAGCTCTGCGAAGTGCAACGCGAGCAGACAATGCTCCCTCTTCGCTGTGAGTTGCGTAGGCGCGTGTCTTGACAAGTTCCACATAATCGTCACAGAACCACCAGAAGAATGACTCGGTTCGTTCTAACGCGCGCGCATAGTCGAATGCTTCGAACGCAGCAGTCGCTTCTTTTACAACATCACCCAATTTTTGAAGCATTGCAATGTCGATGGCATGTGTGGGAGCAACAGTTTCATCTGCATCACCAAAACCCAAAACAAATTTGCTGACATTCAACAATTTCATCGCAAGTTTGCGACCAACCTTCATTTGGTCTTCGCTGAATGCGGTGTCAATTCCTGGGCGCGCACCTGCTGCCCAATACCGAACGGCATCGCTTCCGTATTTCTCGAACAAATCAATGGGCGTTACAACGTTGCCCTTTGATTTCGACATCTTTTTGCGGTCGGGGTCGAGAATCCATCCGGACAATGCAGCGTTTGCCCACGGAGCCTGCCCGTGTTCGAAGTGTGAGCGCACCATGGTGGAGAACAACCATGTGCGAATGATGTCGTGTCCTTGCGGACGAACATCGAACGGGTACACGCGACCAAACAAGTCGGGGTTGTCTTCCCATTGGCCGGCAATTTGTGGAGTGAGTGACGATGTTGCCCACGTGTCCATGACGTCGGGATCACCAATGAATCCATTTTCCTGACCACGTTGCGACTCGGTGTAGCCAGCGGGCACATCGGTGCTGGGGTCAATTGGTAATTGCGATTCGTTCGGGACAAGTGGAGAGTCGTAGACAATCTCGCCGTTTGCGTCTAACGGATACCACACAGGAACAGGAACACCGAAGTAACGCTGACGGCTCACCAGCCAGTCACCGTTCAAGCCTTCTACCCAGTTCGAATAGCGATGGCGCATGTGATCGGGGTGCCACGTCAGTCCTGCTCCACGTTCAAGCAATTGTGTGCGAAGGTCTGCATCGCGTCCACCATTGCGGATGTACCACTGGCGGCTTGTCACAATCTCAAGTGGGCGATCACCCTTTTCGTAGAACTTCACGGGATGAGTGATGGCTCGTGGCTCACCAATCATTTCGCCCGACGCTGTCAGCATTTCTGCAATTGCGGTCTGGGCTTGTTTTGCGGACTTTCCAACAAGCGACTCGAAGTGGGCGAGACCTTGTGTGTCGGTGAGGCCATGTGGTGCATCGGCAACAATGCGACCATCGCGTCCGATGATGGCGCGCATTGGTAGCTGCAACTCTCTCCACCATGTGACGTCGGTGAGGTCACCGAAAGTGCAACACATCGCAATGCCGGTTCCCTTGTCAATCTGTGCGAGAGGATGGGCAAGTACAGGAACTTCAACATTGAACAAAGGTGTGCGTACTGTTTTGCCAAAGTATGGCTTGTATCGATCGTCGTCCGGATGTGCAATGAGTGCTACGCATGCTGCAAGAAGTTCGGGACGAGTGGTGTCAATAAGAATGTCACCTGAGCCATCCGATTTGTGGAAGGCAAGCGTGTGATACGCACCGGGGCGCTCGCGATCTTCTAGTTCTGCTTGCGCGACCGCAGTCTTGAAGTCGACATCCCACAGTGTTGGTGCCTCTTGCGTGTACGCCTCTGCGCGTGACAAGTTGCGAAGAAACGCACGTTGGCTGGCGCGTCGTGAACGTTCATCAATTGTTGTGTACAGCAACGACCAGTCAACTGACAATCCGAGAGTGCGAAAGAGATCTTCAAAAATCTTTTCGTCTTCTGTGGTGAGTTCTTCACACAGTTCAATGAAGTTGGGTCGAGAGATGGGCACAGGCTTGTGGTCTTTTGGTGGGTCGCCACGAAATGGTGGCTGCAGTCCCTGCACATAGGGAACCGATGAGTCACACGAGACACCGAAGTAGTTCTGTACACGTCGTTCAGTGGGAAGACCGTTGTCGTCCCAACCCATTGGGTAGAACACACTTTTTCCACGCATACGCCAAAAGCGAGCCACGGTGTCGGTATGGGTATAGGAAAAGACGTGTCCCATGTGCAGTGAACCGCTGACCGTTGGCGGGGGAGTGTCAATGGCAAACACCGCGTCGCGAGTGGCCGATCGGTCAAAGGCGTACACGCCCTCGGTATCCCAGACGCCAATCCACTTTGGCTCGATGTTGTCAAGAGATGGCTTGTCGGGGACAGTGGACATAGGTCTTAAATCGTAGGCTTGTCAGAGTGCTGAACCTCTATGACACCGCCACGAAGAGCGTGAAACCCCTCGCCCTTCGCGATCCGGGCAAGGTCAGCATTTATCTGTGCGGTCCCACGGTCTATGGCCCCCCGCACCTTGGACACGGTCGGGCAACTCTGGTGTACGACATCTTGCGCCGCTACCTCTCTTATACGGGCTTGCAGGTGCGTCTGGTGTCAAACATCACCGACATTGACGACAAGATCATCGACCGGGCCAATAACGAAGGTCGACCCTGGCAAGACATCACTACCAAGTGCGAGAACGTGTGGTTTGAAGCCATGGGCAAGTTGGGAGTGTTGCGACCAACAGATGTTCCGCATGCCACCGAATATGTCGACCAAATGGTCGCCATGATTGGCAACCTCATCGCACGCGATGCTGCGTATGTCACGGGCGATGGCGTTTATCTCAGTATCGCTGCAGTTCCCGATTACGGGTTGCTTGCTCATCAGAACGTTGATGACATGTTGAGCGGCGGCGGTGATCGTGAAGTCTTCGGTGCCGACAACAAACGTCATCCTGCCGATTTTGCATTGTGGAAGTTCACGAAGCCTGGTGAACCATCGTGGCCGTCACCGTGGGGCGATGGTCGTCCTGGTTGGCACAGTGAATGTGTTGTGATGAGTTTGGAACTTCTTGGTGAAGGCTTCGATTTGCATTGTGGCGGTGCCGATCTTCGTTTCCCTCATCATGAGAACGAGCGCGCACAATCTGTTGCACTCGGTAAGTCATTTGCCAATCATTGGATGCATAACGGGTTTGTTGTTGACCTTGAGGGCGAAAAGATGTCGAAGAGTTTGGGGAATGTTCTCAACCTGCTCGACCTGTTAGACAAATACGATCCACGCGCCTACCGCATGTTGTTGTTGCAGACTCACTACCGGTCACCAGTACGTGTTGGTCAAGACAATATTGATGCGAGCGTTTCCGCCTTGGCTGGTCTCGATGCATTCGCTGCGCGAACAGCTGGTCACGCAACAGGCGTAGCCGATGCCGATGTTGTGCAGAAGTTCATGGCAGCAATGGACAACGACCTTGATACGCCCGCAGCAATGGCTCTTGTCTTTGACACCGTTCGGCGCGCAAACACAGCACTCGATGCTGGCGACGTAGATACTGCAGCGTCGTTGCGTGCATCTGTTGTCGAGGTTCTAGGGTCGCTTGGAATTGAACTGTCGTCTGGTGACGATATTGGTTCAGACATTCTTGAGAAAGCAGCCGCACTAGACGCTGCGCGTTCGGCAAAAGATTTTGCAGTCGCCGATGCGCTTCGAAACGAGTTGCAATCACTTGGCTACGTCGTTGAAACGTCCAAAGAGGGGACACGCGTCCGACGTGGCTAAGCGTGAGCGCTCGCCAATGCCGGCGGGATTCTGGATCATTTGGACCACGGTTGCACTTGACCTTGTGGGCTTTGGAATTGTGGTGCCCATTCTTGGTCGTTACGCCGAGCGTTTCGGTGCCAGCGGTCTGCAAGTGGGCTTAATGTTCGCAACATTCTCCGTTGCGCAAATGGTGTTTGCGCCAATTCTCGGTCGCGTTTCAGACCGCATTGGACGCAAGCCCATCATTGTTTTTTCGCTTGTCGGTACGGCAATTGGAAGTGTGGTGACAGGCGCAGCAGGCGCCTTGTGGGTGTTGTTCTTGGGCCGTGCAATTGACGGTGCATCTGGTGCAAGTGTTGCGGTTGCACAAGGCGCAATTGCCGACATAGCGCCGCCCGAACAGCGGGCGCGTTTGATTGGACTCTTAGGTGCGGCATTCGGTGTGGGCTTTGTAGTGGGTCCGGCGCTTGGTGGACTTGCCGCGCTTGGTGGTCCACATGTGCCGTTCTATGTTGCAGGTGCAATTGCTGGCATCAACGCGGTTGCCGCGCTCTTTCGTTTGCCAGAAACTAAGCCCGAAGTTATTCATTCGCCTACTCCGCGTCGCCAACGTGGCGCGCTGTCGCCATCGCTGCAGCGTTTTGCCCTTGTTGGCTTTTTGTCAATGTTGGGTTTCGCCGGATTCGAATCAACATTCTCTCTGTGGGGGCAAAACAAATTTGGGTTCACTGAAGGCAGTGCATCCCTTGTATTCGTCTTTGTTGGTGTCACGTTGGTGGCAGTACAGGGAACACTCATCGGACCAATGACTCAGCGACTTGGTTCGCGAACCCTCTTGCGTGTTGGTCTTTCGCTTGTCGCTGTCGGATTACTACTACTCAGCTTTACCTCATCGTGGGCACTGTTGTTTGTGGCCTTGTTCTTGTTGTCCCTTGGCCAAGGGCTGTCGGGTCCATCGGGTGGCGCGTTGGTGGCAGAACTTGCTCCCGTTGAACGGCGTGGAGAAGCAATTGGATATCAGCAGAGCACCGCGGCGTTTGGTCGAGTGGCGGGACCAGTAATTGCAGGTGCATTGTTCGATCACATTGGAGTGAGTGCGCCGTTTTTTGTAAGCGGTGTTCTCATTGTTGTTGCCATTGGCGCGGTGTGGAGCATCACGCGTTCCACGAGCGCCGCAACTAATTAATCATGAACCCAATGGCCGTCAGCATGACTGCATGGGACGCAATCAGCGCACTCACAAGTTTCCACGTTTGACTTCTGAAGGCGCGTTCTATTTCCGTTAGTAAATCTGAACGCAAGAGAAGCGCAGTTGTTTCTAAATCCTGACGCGTTGCAAGATGTTGCCATCCAGCTGGCGGTAAATGTTCCATCAGAATGTCCCCCTCTCGCGCTCCGAGTACGCCCCGCACTTTGGAGTGCAGTACATATCGTTCCTCGTCTACAGACCCCACGGTATCTCCCTCGGCTAGTGGCGTTTCGGGCCTCATGTGAACTGTGGCCGGATACCCGCGGAAATCCAGAAAGTTTCAAGAACAGACTTCACTTTTGTTGTGGGGCACCTACCCGGCAGTAACTTTGAGGACATGCCAGAGTTTTCCCTCCACCTCTCAGATGACCAACTCCAGATCAAAGACTGGATTCATGAATTCGCCAAGGACGTCATGCGTCCGGCCGCCCAAGAATGGGACGACCGCGAAGAGTTCCCATGGCCAATCGTTCAAGAAGCAGCCAAGATTGGTTTGTACGGCATTGACTTCATGATGAGCGCAATGGGAGACCAAAGCGGACTCACATTGCCTGTCGCTATTGAAGAAATTTTCTGGGGCGACGCAGGTCTTGGTATGGCCATCATGGGTTCCGGACTCGCTGCTGCAGGAATTAGTGGAAACGGCACACCTGAGCAAGTCATCGAATGGGTTCCTCAGTGTTATGGAACTGCAGACGACGTAAAACTTGGTGCGTTCTGCGTAAGCGAACCCGACGCTGGTTCCGACGTGTCGTCATTGCGTACACGTGCCGTCTATGACGAAGCAACCGATGAATGGGTGTTGAACGGAACTAAGGCATGGATCACCAACGGTGGTATCGCCGACGTTCACGTTGTTGTTGCTGCAGTTGATCCTGCGCTGAAGGGTCGCGGTCAGGCATCGTTCGTCGTTCCACCAGGAACAAAGGGTTTGTCGCAAGGCCAGAAGTATGCAAAGCACGGCATTAAGGCTTCGCACACTGCAGAAGTAGTTCTTGACGACGTGCGCATTCCTGGTCGTTGTTTGTTGGGCGGCAAAGAGAAGCTCGATGCCAAGTTGGCTCGTGCTCGCGAAGCAGGTCGTTCTGGCGAAGCACAGCCGGCAATGAAGACGTTTGAAGCAACACGTCCAGCGGTTGGTGCACAAGCGCTTGGTATCGCGCGTGGCGCATATGAAATCGCACTCGATTACGCAAAAGAGCGCGTTGCGTTTGGCAAGCCCATCATCATGAATCAAGCCATTGCATTCAAACTTGCAAATATGGCAACACAGATTGATGCATCACGTTTGATGATTTGGCGTGCAGCGTGGTTGGCTCGCAATGGTGGCTTCAAGAACGCAGAAGGCTCAATGTCGAAGTACTACGCATCGGAAACTGCAGTGCGAGTGACCGAAGAAGCAATTCAGATTCTTGGCGGCTACGGCTATACCCGTGAGTACCACGTAGAGCGCATGCACCGTGACGCAAAGATTCACACCATCTTTGAAGGCACTTCTGAGATCCAGCAGCTGGTGATAGCTCGCGCAATCTCCGGCTTGCGCGTGGAGTAGAGACTCACCAATGTCATGCCTTGTAGGTGGCTCACTTCGGTGAGTCACCGTTAGGCGGCGCATCAACGCTGAGTTGTCGAAGTGGGCCACTAAAGCCCACCAGCAACGTGACACCAATAAAGAGTGCACCAATTACTAGTAACAAAACCGGAATCGAGACCGACTGAACAATGAGTCCGAGGGCCAGTGTTCCTGCAGGTTGAGCAAGGTGAGTAAGCGAGAACTGTGTTCCAAAGACCGGTCCGTGTAGGTGTTGTGGCATTCGTCTTTGCACTAAGTAATTGGTCAGGGGGCTGACGGGGCCAAATGCGAGTCCAAGTGCCAGGCCAAGTGCAATAAACACAATCGCGTTAGGCAAGAACGCCATGAAACACACCGCCGCACCGATGAGGGTCATGGAGATCATGACCAGATTTCCTGGTGAGAATGTGCGAACCGCGCGGTGGAACTGAAGTGCACCAATCACAATGCCTACAGACATCGCAGACAAGATGAATCCTAAAGTCTCTGGTTCATTCAGGTCGCGAAAGTAGCGCGACAGCACAATTGATTCAACTGGCATGTAGATGGCAGTCAGCAAGGTGTACAGACCAACAAGCGACAACAATGGCGTGTCATTTAGGAGTGCTCTCATACCAATGCGAGTTTCATTCACAACATTGCCCATCGAGAAGCGTTCGTGTGAATGTGTCTTGGGCGCAACAACCGGAATGAAGAACGCGGTACTAGATGCACAAACGAAAACGATTGCAATCAAGTAGAAAGTGGAGTTGACACCCACAACACTGATTGCTAATGCTGCCCCCGTTGGCCCAATCACTGTTCCAATAGTGGCGGCCGCTTCGTATGTGCCGTTGAACTTCACTAAGGAGACAGCATCTCGCTCGGCAACGGCTTGAATAAGAGACTTACGTGCTGTAGCTCCTGCTGGATCGAACATTGCTCCAATAATTGCAACGACAAGGAGTACAGCGAGATTTACATCAAACAAGATTCCAATAATGGGGAACAGCACAACCGATGCGGCCGAAATAATGTCTGCCCAAAGAGAGACAGGGCGCGCTCCAAGCACAGCAATCAGGCCGCCAATGAGTGGTGCTGTAAAGATGACCGACAATCCGCTGAGGCCAAGAACGATTCCGGCATTTGCAGATGACCCCGTTACATCAAGAACAAGCCACGGAATAGCTACGTGTACTGCGGAGTTACCTGTAGAACCAAAGAATGCTGATGCGCACAAGAGGTGACTGTGACGAATCCGCATTCGTACAAGACTATGCGACCTCTTGAATCAGAACGTGACCGACATGAGGTCGCGGCCGACCAAACAGTTTCCGGTGTAGCCACCAGTCTTCACGTCATCTGAGAATCCTTGTTCTTCTTCTTCATTACGTGGCGGTGGCCCAAGGTGGGTGAGTAGCAGGGTCTGTACCTGTGCTCGTTGCGCCATGGCGCCAAGCGAAATTGTGTCCGCATGATAATCAAGAATCGAATTGATTCGCGGGAAGTGCTCAATGACATGCTCTAGCGGCGCGCGTCGAAATGCTTCGTGAACGAGAACGTTTGCATTGCGACTGAAATCTTCAACTTCCTGACACACGCGGGTGTCACCAGAGATAACTACTGAACCATCAGGCGTTGTGACTCTGTATGCCACTGCATCTGGTACTGGTTCGTGGTGTACTGCAACAGTTTCCACTACAACTGCGCGGTCTTCAGACGCCCAGATTTCTGCGACTGTGAATGAGGCGGGAAATTCACGAGCATCGAGAATAACTTCGCGTGAACCTGTGTGTTCGCGCCGAATGTGAGTGTCCTCTTCGTATGGTTCAAGCATTCGTTTCACGAAACGTGCCGCACCACCAGATGGCGCATAAATGGGCAATGGAATAGCCACTTTGTCAAATTGTGTTTCAATCCATCGTGACAGAACGAGCTCAGCTAATCCGAAAACATGATCACTATGAATATGAGTAATAAAGACAGCATCCAGGTCGGCCAGTTTGAGGCCTGCTTCAATTAATCGGTTGCATGTTGCACGGCCTGCGTCGAATTGCACAACTATGTCGTTGTGTTTTACGAACACGCCGGCTCCGGCGCGACCAGGAGCAACATTGGGTAATCCGGTACCGGTGAGTGTGACTGTCGTTGTCATGACGGCACTACTTCTGATTCCAACTGTGCTGAGACACGAGAGACAACATTGCTGAACTTCTCGAGATCTTTGGCGGGAATCGCGTCGTACATTCGTGCACTGTGTTCGGCTATTTGTGCGATGATTTGATCAGCAACAGCCGCCCCACTCTTAGTAATTGAAACAAGAGAACTGCGGCGATCTGAATCGTCAGATATGCGAACGATGTGGCCAGATTGTTCTAGCTGTGAGAGTCGATGTGTCAGGCCAGAGGGTGAGACCATTGCTACCTCTGCAATGAATGACGGAGTCAATGTGCTGGTACGGCCATGACGGCGCAATGTGGCGAGAACATCAAATTCACCAACTGTGAGTCCGTGTGACTTAGTGATGGAGTGAATCTTGGCCATAGCTGCTTCAGCCATGGCGTGGAATCGGAGCATGTAACCCATGGGTACAAAGTCAAGGTCTGGTCTTTGTTGCTGCCAGGTCGCCACTGTCTCATCTACGTATTTCCCAATTTTCATAGCCACATTCTAGGCAGATAGTTTGACGTCAAATAGTTTGATGTCGTACTATTTCGGCATGGCACTAAACGGTCTCTTAGATATTCAACTTTCGGTGGCAAATCCGCAGGAACTCTTCGACTTTTGGTTGGAGCACGGAATGAGTGCAACATCTGACGGCGTGCTCGGCACCCCAGACCGTCCCGTGCAGATGCAAATACAGGAAGGTACATACCGTCACCTGTCGTTAATGCATCTCAGCTGTGACACTGAAGCCGATATTGCTGCCATCACAAAGCGATTGGCTGATGCGGGAATTGCATCTACGGGTGACAGCACCACATTACGTTGTACGGACCCAATCTTTGGCCACACAATTGTCATTGATGTGGGTTTGCCGCATTCTTTGACGCCAACTCAGACACGCGCATTCAACGGCCCGGGTGAACGAACACGCGTCAACACACGCGCCGATGCTGTGTTGCACACAGAAATGCCAGTTGTTCGTCGCGTCGGGCATGTCGTTCTCGGAACGCCATTTCTAGATAAAGCAGTTGATTTTTATTCCAATGTTTTGGGTTACCGCATCTCAGACCAAATCATGAAAGGTTTCGCAACATTCATGCGTGTTGAGTCCGATCATCACAACTTGATGATTCAGCCGGGCCCTACCTCGTATCTCAATCATTACGCAGTAGAGGTAGATGACATTGATGCTGTGGGTCTTGCCGGTTCAAATGTGCTGAAAGACAAACGCGTGTCCAGTGTTATCGGAGTTGGTCGACACAATCTTGGAGCCAATGTGTTCTGGTATTTGCGTGATCCATCAGGAAATATGTTTGAGTTCTTCTCAGACATGGATCAAATTGTTGATGAGGAAGTGTGGGATCAAGTGCATCGTCGACTCGACTGGGAAGGTGAAGATGGTCCAGCAGGATTCTCAGTGTGGGGACCCAAAGTTCCGCCCGAAGAATTTTTCAACCCGTCTGACCTTCCGGCGATTGCTGCTGCTCGCGAAGCAAGCGGATTGATGTAACCCCATGGACCTTGGAATAAAGGGGAAGTGGGCAATCCTTGCGGGTTCAAGCAGGGGACTCGGGCGTGCATGTGCAGAAAGCATTGCGCGTGAAGGAGTCAATGTTGTCATCAATGGTCGCAATCAAGTAGATGTTGATGTTGCGGTTGCAGAACTGACGTCGCGTTATGGCGTCGAAGCAATTGGAGTTGTGGGCGATTCAGCAACTCCAAGTGTGCAAGACGAACTAATGGCAACGTGTCCAGCGCCAGACATTCTCTTACTGAACGGTCAAGGGCCATCACCCAAAAGTTTTCTTGATATTGAAGTCAATGATTGGAACTCTGCGGTGCTGCAAGCACTTACTGGGCCATTAGGTCTTGTGCAGCGTGTTGTGCCTGGCATGAGAGAGCGTGGATTTGGTCGAATTATTGCAGTGAGCTCAGCAATGGTTAAGTCACCTAATTCGTTGATGAGTTTGTCGCATGGAACACGTTTGGGACTTACAGGAGTCTTGAAAGGCATATCAAAGGATCTTGCGCAATTCAACGTCACAGTAAACCAATTGTTGCCCGAACGTTTTGACACTGCTCGTCAAGAACAGATGGCTCACGTTGCAATGAAGATGCTCGGCATCACATACGAAGAGGCACGAGCGCAACAGATTGCATCAATCAAGGCACGTCGCTTGGGTCGTCCCGATGAATTTGGTGATGCTTTTGCATTTCTTTGTTCAGCACAAGCTGGATATATCAGCGGTCAAAATCTGCAACTTGATGGTGGCAGTTATGAAGGAGTTTTTTGATGACAATGACAACGTCACGTGCAAGTAACCACAAGGCGCGTCCAATCGAACAGTTAGTCAGCGAAATCTCTGAGTTGCATTCGCAATTCGATGCAACTGCTGCAGAGTCTGAAGAACTAGGTGATGCTCCGCCAGCATTAGTTGACCTCATGCGTCAGATTCGCGTACCCATGATCAAGGCGCCTCTTGAAGCTGGTGGCGACCGGTTGTTATTGGCGGACCAATGCCGCTATTTCACCGCATTGAGTTACTCAAACGCAACTGCAGCATGGACTGGTTTCAATCACGCAGGTGCAGCGGCAGCTGCCGGGTCACGCCTCAGTGAAGAGGGTGTTGACTTGTTATTTGGCGCAGACCCATCGCCATTTCTCGCAGCTGTGGCATCGCCGACTGGAACATTTACTCGCGTAGAGGGTGGAGTATTGGTAAACGGCACGTGGAATTATGCAAGTGGAGTTCGTCATGCCGATTGGGCAATGTTGACTGCAATCGAAGCATCGGACCAGCCAACTGTCACTCTTGCGGTCATTCGTACTGCAGAAGCCACAGTGCACGGCGATTGGAATGTTATGGCATTGAAGGGAACCGGAAGTGTTTCCATTACAGCGAAAGATGTATTTGTTCCAACAGCCTTGACAGTAGACCCAATGGAACCGCCAAAGCGTGGCGGTGCAATCTTCGGATTGAACTACCCAGTCTTTGTAGCTGGTGAGAACCTTGGATTTACTTTTGGTGCATGCACGCGATTCATTGACGAGTTAGTTGTGTATGCGCGGGGTAAGTCACGCGGTTTTGATGGTCGCCTTGCCGATCGTGGTGCATTTCAATATGAACTCGGTCGCAGTAGTCAACAACTAAAGGCTGTGCAAGCACACGCTCTTGCCACGCTCGCAGAAGTTGACAATGCAATGGAAAACGGCGCTGAGTTCAATGCACGGCAGGAAGCCGCTGTGACCGCTATGACCGCCTACTGCACGGAGACCGCAGTGGCTGCAATTTCACGCCTTATGAGTTTTGCTGGTGCTGGTGCATTGTTCAATTCAAGTCCATTGCAACGTTGCTTCAGGGATAGTCAAGGTTCTGCGCACCACCTTGTTGCATCAAATCAGTCGCTTGATAAGTACGGTGCCGCTCTGCTAGCTGACGCATAGTTATGAAAATTGCAATTGTTGGCGGCGGAATAGGCGGACTGACTACAGCTCTTGCGCTGTCACAGCATTCTCATGATGTGACGGTCTTTGAACGCTCTGCAGGTATCCGAGAAATTGGCGCCGGTGTGCAAATTAGTCCTAATGCTGGACGTCTCTTACTTTCATTAGGCCTCGGTGCGGCATATTCAGAGATATCGGTGAATCCTCATCGAGTCGTCCTTCGTCGCTGGGAAGATGATTCCATTATCCGAGCAACAGAGCTTGATGAAGGCTTCTTGTCTCAACATCAAGTTCCGCTTGCAAACGTTGCACGTAATGAATTAGTGGAGATTCTGGGTAACGCTGTCGCTACTTGCTTGAATGTGGCTCTGAAGTTTTCAACGCATGTTGTTTCAGTCGAGCCGAGCGATGCATCGTCTGAAGTAATCTTCGCAGACGGTTCATCTCAGTCATTTGACATTGTGATTGGCGCAGATGGGATCCATTCTGTAGTGCGGCCGTGCGTTGGTGGAATTGATAGGCCGCGATTTAGTGGGTCGGCGGCCTATCGCGCATTAGTCCCGCGTAGCGCTGTTGATGATCTGCCGATTGATGTGACTAACCGAATGGGGCCGGACCGCCATGTTGTGAGCTATTTCATTGGTCGAGGTCGAAGCCACCTCAATCTTGTTTGCATTTCGCCTGAGGAATCTTGGGAAATCGAATCATGGACTGAACAGGGAACGTTGGAAGATCTGCATTCACGATTTGAAGGATGGTCTCCGGAGTTTCTCTCGCTACTTGAGAGAGTTGAAGAACCAGTTTTTCGGTGGGCGTTGTTCGACCGTGAACCATTGGAACAGTGGGGAATAGGTACAACCACTCTGCTCGGCGATGCATGCCACCCCATGCTTCCGTTTATGGCACAAGGTTCGTGCCAAGCCATAGAAGATGCCGTAGTTCTCGCACGCTGTCTGTCAGATGCAAACACCAGCGACGCAGCTGATGCATTACGTAGATATGAAGATGCGCGTCGGGGACGCACTGCGCAGGTGCAAAACTCATCATTGATGAATAGGGACCTATTTCACATGGTTGATGGCCAGGAGCAAAAAGACCGAGACTTAATTTTCTCAATCAGCCCACCAGGAATGTCGATTCTTGACTGGGTGTATGAATACGACGCACTCACTACCCCTGTCTAGTTAGTCAGAAGGAATGGTTCGAGAGAGTTTCTGCCCGATGTCTCGAATTGTGACTGTCCTTGTGAGGGAATCAACTTCGCGAGACAAGTCTGGGCCGACGCCTGTTCGAATGTCGAATGCCTCAACGTGAACATGCCGAACACCCATCGAGCGAACAGCTGAACGCATGTCGGTAATGAGTGGGTTCGGGCCGCACATCACCACATGAGAGTGCGAGAGGTCTCCACCGCGGGAAACAGCAGCTATATCCTCGTGCCGCAGCCTGTTTCCTTCGACAGAGGAATGAACGTGAAGATGAATGCGACCATGGCGATGCGCCTCTTCTAATTCGTCAAGCCCTGGCGCATCGTCTCGTGACCGCACGCAATAGAACAGATGGGGTCGTGGTGTGTTGCGAGATGACAATTTTGTTGCTGCACCCAAGAAGGGCGTTATCCCCACTCCGCCGGCTATCCAGATGATCTCGTCCGCGTTGTGAGAAGGAAAGAGTGGAAGCTTTCCGTAGGGACCTTCCACGGTGACTCGGTCACTCACGCGTAGTTTTTGTCCGACGCGTTGAGTCCAGTCTCCTAAATCTTTAATGACGAACCGCAAGACATTCTCTGAGGGATGTGAAGCAATTGTGAACGGATGTGGTTCACGAAGGCCTTTCTTTCTTACTTTCAGAAATGCGAATTGACCTGCGGTGTACTGAAGTGGTGAACCAAGCGGTTCAAGTTCAACAGTGAGTGAGTGTCCTGAATGTTGAAGGTTGGCCACACGGTGAAGTTCGCCTTTGCGCACCATGTCGCGCCACATCACTCGGTACACCCATGCAGCAACACCAATAATCATGAAAGTGGTAAACCACCAACCCCACGGTGAATTGTTTGCATACGGCTTTGTTGCTGTGTAGAAATGCCAACTCGCAAATGCATACGGGAGAATCAACGCTTTGTGGCTAAGGCGCCACCAGCGAGATGGAATCCATCGCAGAACGCTGGCAGCAACCAAGATGTAGAGCAGTGTTGACCCTGTTTCTGCAAGATCTTCCGCAGCATCAGCGATGTCCTTTGATGCGCCTCGAATTCCCTTGACATCATCGACTATTTCCATGTGTAACCACATGGCACCTACCGAGAGCGCACCAAACCACCGGTGCCATCGATACACGTGGTCAAGTCCGCCGAAGACCTTCTCTAGAGATGACGCGCGTGTAGACAAAAGATTGCTCCACGCCATCATCAAGATGGAGACAGATCCGATGAACAACGCAAATGAAGTGTTTCCATCGCCAACCGCATTTGTGAATGCGAACCAGCCAATACATAACGAGAAGATTGCAAACAACGGACCAAGTGTGTGAACACCAAGCTGGGGGAGTGCGGGAACAGTGGGGCGTTGTATGCGCCAGTCGTGTCGCGTCCCTAGCAGTAGACGCAACAATGAAAAGACACGATCTCGCACTTTGTAGACCCTAGTTGGGGCATCTTTGTGACATCAGGCGATACCCGGTCGAGTTGTCGTTCATTTACACTTCCAGTGTTCTATGGAAAGTCGACTTTTTCAGTCACGAGAAGTACGTCGAGGTCTTTTTGGTCTTGCATTTTTCTTGCTTTTCCTTGTGTCGTTTTCGGCGCAGCCCGCATTGGCTCATAACGCTCTCGTTGAGAGCACTCCTGCCAATGGCGCAGTGTTAGAGAGTGCGCCGACGGTCTGGACACTCACCTACTCCAAAGATGTCCCACTCAACAGTGCGTCTGCAGAAATCATCTCGGCTTCCGGGGTGCGGACTCAGTTGCCCACACCCACGTACGGCGTGAGTAACAAACAGGTCGTTTTCATACTGCCCGCAGATCTCACTGGCAAAGTGACAGGACGTTGGCGCTTAGTGGGACTAGATGGCCATGTGGTCTCTGCACGAGTGAGCTTCTCGGTTGTTTCTTCAACCACAATTCCACAGACAGACGCGAATGCCTCTGCAACCACCACCACTGTTGTGGACGCACAAGCAATTCCAGACGAGTTCGTTGATGACTCCGTACCTGAGCCAGTGCGGTTTGGGGTTCGACTGTTCGGTTACGTTGCGATGCTGCTTTTCGGCGGACTGCTGTTTTCAGAGATCTTCTTGGCGAAGGGGGTCTTGCGCGCTCCCCGTGCAATGGAAACACTGATTCTTAGCACCGTGGTTCTCATCGGCGCTCCGTTGTTTCAGGCCTTGGTTTTCTTGGACGACTCACAAGACGTAGGAGTTGTCGGAGCGTTCGGGCATCTCTTTTCCCTCTTCAATTCTGAAGCCGGCTTCATGATGTTCTTGAGAATGGTTGCCGGAATTGTGTTACTCGTAACTGAGGTGAAAATTCGCCGATCACAGTCCAACTTTGCAACACCGTTAGTCATTGGCGTGTCGGCTGTGTATCTCTTTGCACTCTCGTACGCAGGCCACTCGCGTTCAATGGCTTGGCCACTAATTGGGGTGCCAACTGGAATGGTTCATACAGCATCGGTCGCGGTATGGCTCGGTGGGTTAGCTGTGTTCGTTCTGTTTGTTCTTCCCGTGGTGTCAGCGCAAGAAGGTTTCAACGCGTTTCGTCGATTCGGTGATGCTGCTCAGTACGCAGTCATCGTCATGGTGGTGTCGGGCGTCATCCAAAGTCTTCGTCTGCACGGCACATTCGTCACGTTGATCACAGAAGGTCACGGCAGATGGCTTCTGTTCAAGATTGTTCTTGTTGCGTGCATGCTCAAGATTGGTGATATCAATCGACAACGAGTCATCAAGCGGCTACCCCAATCAGAGATTGCACTTGAAAAGAGAATGTCGCTTCTGCGACGAGCAAGCCTGACCGAGATTGTCAATGGCGGCATCGTTATTGCCGTCAGCACAGTTTTGGCCACAGCATCGTTTACATAGACACATGGAGAGAGAAATGAAAAACACAAAGAAAATTCTTGGTGGACTGCTACTAGCAATTGCATTGGCGTCTTGCGGGGGTTCGTCATCTTCAAACCCAAGCGACACTTCAGTCGTTGCTTCTGCTGATTTCAATGACGACGATGTGATGTTTGCACAGATGATGATTCCTCATCATGAGCAAGCAATTGAAATGTCTGATATTGCGCTTGATCCAACCGTGATGGCAGGAGACGTTGTTAAGAACCTGGCAACGAAGATTAAGGCTGCGCAAGACCCTGAGATTCAGCAGATGACGGGATTCCTAACATCGTGGAACAAAAGCCTGACTATGGATGGGTCAATGGACCACAGCGAGATGATGAGCGGGATGTTGTCGGCTGAGGAGCTGTTGCGTCTGTCGACACTTCGCGGCGCGGAGTTTGATCGTGCATGGCTTACAGGGATGATTGCTCATCACGAAGGAGCAGTCGAAATGGCAGAGGCAGTGCTGAAAGATGGCGCGAATACGGCTGTTCGAGAGCTCGCAAACGCCATCATTAAGGGCCAAGAGGCTGAAATCAGTGAGATGAGGAATCTCACAAAATAGCGAAGGCGATAGCTCGACTTTCTCGGTCTGGGAGTGGAGTGTGTAACCGTTTCTACGACATCCACTTTCAGTGTGTGACATCGTAGAGTCGCGTATGTGACTACTCCATTGACGGAAGAAGACAGAAACGCAATACGCGAGCGGTATCGCTACGAGCGTGACAAGCGCATTCGTAAAGATGGAAATCAGCAGTACTTGCAACCAGAAGGTCGATTTGCGTCGCTGCTCGATGACCCGTACGTGCAGGTAGCTCCGCGTGAGCCTGTAAATGATGAAGTTGATGTGCTGGTGGTCGGCGCAGGCTTCGCTGGCCTAGTGACGGGCGCGCGTCTAAAGCAAGCAGGAGTCAACAACGTTCGTCTTATTGACAAGGCGGGAGACGTTGGAGGCGTGTGGTACTGGAACAGATACCCAGGCGCTATGTGCGACACCGCAGCCATGATTTACCTTCCGCTCCTTGAAGAAACCGGAACAGTGCCATCGGCCAAGTATGTGCTCGCGCCAGAAATTCATGCACACGCAAAGCGAATTGCAACAACATTCAACTTGTACGACAACGCACTCTTTTCCACTGGCATCACCGCCATCACATTGGACGAGAGCATCTCTCGGTACATCGTCAACACCGATCGCGGTGACACGATTCGTGCTCGATTCTTGGCCATGGGGCCAGGTCCTTTGCATCGTCCGAAGCTTCCTGGCATTCCAGGTATTCACGATTTTGCTGGACATGCGTTTCATACCAGCCGTTGGGACTACGACTACACGGGCGGCGACCCCACTGGCGCACTCATGGAGAAACTGGCCGATAAACGAGTTGGCATTATTGGAACTGGTGCCACCTCTGTTCAGTGCATTCCCCATCTCTCGCGCGCAGCAAAAGATCTTTTTGTTTTTCAACGCACGCCATCGGCAATTGACACGCGCAATAACCATCCCATAGATAAAGAATGGTTTGGTTCGCTTCAGCCGGGCTGGCAAAACGAATGGTTGATGAACTTCACAACTCTGCAAACGATGGGTTTTGCAGAGAAAGACCTTGTGATGGACGGTTGGACCGATATCTCGCTTCGCATTCGCGATCGGGTGATCGAGATGGTGAAAGCAGGAAGCCAGGTTGGTCCAGAGACTCTCTTGCGTGCATATGAAGAGAGTGACGACGAGAAGATGTCGGAAATTCGAGCACGAGTCGACTCAATAGTGCACGATCAGGCAACGGCTGATGCTCTCAAACCGTGGTATCGCCAGTTGTGTAAACGCCCGTGCTTCCACGATGAGTACTTGCAGTCGTTCAATAATTCAAATACGCACCTCATCGATACCGACGGCAAAGGTGTCGAGCGCATTGATGAAACTGGCGTGTGGGTCAATGGAGTCCACTATGAACTCGATTGTCTCGTCATTGCATCTGGATTCGAAGTAGGAACTCCGTACACGCGCCGCAGCGGGTATGACGTTGTTGGGCGCAACGGAGTTTCTTTAGGCGAGTACTGGGCCGATGGTATGCGCAGTTTGCACGGCATTCATGTTCATAATTTTCCGAATCTTTTTGTTCTCGGTCCTTCTCAGGGCGCGAATCTCATTTCGAATATTCCGCACAACTATGTGGCAAATAGTGTTGTCATTGCGTCAACCATTGCTCATGCAATAAGCACTGGAGCGTCGGAAATTGAAGTCACCGAGACGGCCGAGAACGACTGGTTGACATTTATTACAAGTACGCAACGTGGCTTGCGTGGTGGAGAAGATTGCACCCCCGGTTACTACAACAATGAAGGCGGAACCATGGGTCGTCGTGAGCAGCTAAATAGCAGCGGCCATCCCGGTGGACCCGTCGCATATTTTGAATACATCGAACAATGGCGAACTTCGGGCGAATTCGCGGGTTTGGTATTCCGTTAACCATTGCCAGTAGGCATGCCTATATGGGCACAGTTCACATTTCGTGAAAAGGCGTCGGTGTTAGAATTTGGACTACTCATCAAGGGAGTTATCCATGCTGAACCACCGCTTCGTCGCCCGATTGAAGTCAGATTTTCCCTTTGTGGCAAGCCTCGGATCTCGTGCCTATTCAATTGTGCGCAGTGGTGCCAACAAGCGAATTGTCAAGAACGCCACCCGCCCCGCTTTTACGGGAACGATTATCGATGTCATGTCGGGTCAGGTAGTTCCGCAGAACGAGGTTCTGAAAAAGCTCGATACGGGTCACATTTTGTTGGCCAAAGACTTCCTCAATAACACTGGACTCACCAAAGACTTTGCCTCGGTCATGTCGGGTGCTTACGGAATTCCCTATGAGGATCTCAACCGTATTCATGAGTTGCTGACCATTGACCAAATTCTTGATGTCACCGAGAAATTGAAAATGGATGAACGCATTCTCGGACTGGAGTGCAGCATCTTTTACGGGTTGTTTGGCTACTCACCAGAGTTGTACGCCGAACTCATGCCCAACCTTCGCCCGCAGGTTCCGTACAAAACCGTTCGTGGAAAAGAACAAGAAATTGAAGCGCGCGTCGGCCGTGGAAAAATGAACGCCCATGGTCCCCACAAAGACTCATGGCGTTTTCACCCTTCAAACACCATCAATGTGTGGCTAGCGCTCAGCGATGTCACTCCGTTGAACGGAATGATGCTTGTTCCTCACTCAACCGATTACTTGCCAAAGTTTGCAGACAACGAGATTGTTCCGGGTTGTGATACCTACCCAGAACGCCAGTACCTCACACAGATGAGTACGGGTGATGTGTTGTTGTTCCGTGCCGAATTGATGCACGGTTCTATTCTGAATCAAACAGAACAGACACGTTTTGCATTTTCAATGCGGTGCACTGTTGAAGAACCAGATTTTCATCGTGACTTCATGTACAACTACGTTCGAATCGCGCCGTCTTTTTCGAATTTGACGAAAGTTAAAGTGGCGGCGCGTAGTTCGTTCGAACCTGCTTCACGAGATGAATCGTTTGCAGACTTTGGTCCCCAAGAGAGACCACTGCGAGACAATTCCCGAGAAGAAAATGGCGAGTTAATTGTTAACACGCCTGAGGGAGAAAAGACTTTCTGTGCTCGTTGTCCGCACCAGGGTGTTCCACTTCGTGACGGACGTCTAGAAAATGGCCGAATTGTGTGCTCGCAACATCAGTTGCGCGTTGAACCCATTTCGCGATAATTCCACGTACTTCTCTGAAGCATGAGCATCTTGAGACAACTGGTTGACAGAACACGATCAGTCGTGTCTCGAATACTTTCTCCCAGAGTTCGTAATGCACTGAAAGCCATTTGGATGGTGTTGGTCACTGTCTTTGTGGCGCGATACATGGTGCGCAATTGGGACTCCATTACAGACACCGTGCAATCCTTCAGCGCACTAGTCCTTTTGGGAACTGTGGCGGTCACCATCATTGGCAAGGTTGTCATCAGCGTTCATTCTCAACTCATCACAAAAGTGAATGGTCGTGAGTTCACCTTTCGTGAATCATTCTGGATGTATTCCGCAAGCGACCTGGTGAAGTACATCCCTGGTGGTTTATGGAATGCGCTTGCACGAGTTCGTTTGTACACAGGAATGGGGATGTCTGCAACGGACTCAACAAAGGCATTCGCTTTAGAGAAGTACTGGATGGTGCTTGGTGCACTCGCAACAGGATCACTTGCATTAACTCCCGACGGACTTGAAGCGTTGTCGCTGTCAACATCAGCCACCACGGTTGTTCTTACGCGTCTAGCCATTGTTGCCCTCTGGGTTGTTGCCACGTGGTTGGGTGGCCGTCTCACTGGGAATGTCATAACGCCGCTATCGGTTCTTCGTTCACTGTCAGAGCAAGTGATCATGGCGGTCTTTTTTGGTCTTGGTGTGTGGATTCCTCTTGAAGCAGTGGATGCAGGCATTGGTCCAGTTGTTGCTATCGGCGCTTTCTCCTTGGGACGCGGGCTTGGCTATCTTGCCGTTTTTGCTCCCGCTGGAATTGGAGTGCGTGAAGTGGTCACATTGTGGGCCTTGGGTGGAACCACGGGGCCACAGGACGCAATTGTGATTGCGCTTGCTGTCAATCGAGTCATGACATTTATTGCAGACCTTGGCTCGTTTGGCTTGTCCCTTGCGGTCAAGCCACGCACAAATAGCACTCAGTAACCCACTTATGGCAGGGTTAATGCCCTACACGGAGGAGTCCCATGGAAGTTTTGTCAGAACTCACAAACAATGTTCTTGTTGTTACCTTGAATCGCCCAGAAGCTGGAAACGCTCTGAACGGCGCACTTAGCGAAGGATTGTCGAATGCACTGACCGAGGCTGCAGAAAATGATGATGTACGCACCATTGTTGTTACTGGAGCAGGCGAGAAGATTTTCTGTGCAGGTATGGACTTGAAGGCTTTCGCTGCTGGCGAAGACATTGCAAAGATTGGAATGGGTTTTGCGGCATTGCGAAACTGCAAGAAGCCGCTCATCGCAGCTGTGAACGGTCACGCACTTGCCGGTGGCTTTGAGGTTGTCATGATGTGCGACCTTGTTGTAGCGGTGGACTCTGCTCGCTTCGGTATTCCCGAAGTAAAGCGAGGCCTTTTCGCTGCCGGCGGCGGTGTGCGCCTTCCAGCACGTATTCCGCTTGCAGTCGCACTTGAAATGGGACTTACTGGTGACCCAATTGACGCAGCACGCGCAAAAGAACTTGGGCTTATCAACCAAGTAGTTCCTGCGGCCGAATTGCGCGATGCAGCTCTTGCGCTTGCAGCACGTGTGTCTGCCAACGGCCCACTTGCAGTGCAAGCAACAAAGCAACTCATGCTTGATGAAATTGGAAATGGCAATCCTTCACTGATGGGTGAACTTCAGAAGAAGGTCTTTACCAGCGAAGATGCCAAAGAAGGTGCAACAGCATTTGCACAGAAGCGTGCTCCAGAGTGGAAGGGTCGCTAACTACACGCGACCAACTCAAAGAACTGTGGAGGATTCGAGATTTTCGAACCCTCCTCATCTCTCGTATCGTCAGCAACATTGGAAATGGCATGGCGCCAGTTGCGCTTGCCTTTGGAGTTCTTGATCTACCTGGGGGGAATGCAAGTTCACTCAGCATTGTGACGGGTGTGCACATGGTGCCGCTTGTGTTGTTCATGATTATTGGTGGTGCGGTGGCTGATCGGTTTGGTCGCGCACGCTTAGTTGGTTCGTGTGACCTCATCGGCGCAGTGTTTGTCGCGATTAGCGCCATTGAGTTTCTGACGGGAAGTGCCACTGTTCCTTTGTTGGCGTTCAACGGTTTTGTGTTTGGCGTCTTGAATGCAATTTGGTATCCCGCATTCACTGGTCTCACTCCGCAAATCGTCAAGCGTGAACACTTGCAGAGTGCAAACTCAATACTCGGTGTTGGTGGAAATCTTGCCTTTACCATTGGTTCGGCAATCGCTGGAATGGTGGTGGCGGCAGTCGGATCTGGCTGGGCCATCATGGCCGACGCAGTGTCGTTCTTTATTGCTGGTCTTTTGGTGTTCTCGTTGCGACATCTCGATCGAGTTCCCACCGACACAAAAGAAGAAAACCACGGAATTCTCCACGACTTGCGCGAGGGTTGGACCGAATTTTCGTCTCGTTTCTGGATAGTCATCACCGTGGTTGCATTTGCGTTCTTTCACCCAGCCTTTGAAGGATTTCTTGCAGTGATTGCTCCGGTTCAGGCAAAGGAAGCAATGGGTGGTTCTCGCGACATGGGATTCATGTTGGCGGGATGGGGGATAGGTGGAATTCTTGGAACCTTGGCGGCGTTGCGATTCCGTGTCCACCGACCTCTACTTCTGGCGTGTGGAGTGATGCCACTGATGAGTCTGTGGATGTTCTCTCTTGTCGGTCCAAGCCCGCTATGGGTGGCGATTACTGCCGCAGTCATTGCCGGAATTGCACTTGAAGTCTTCTATGCCAATTGGTTAACCACGCTGCAAACTCATGTTCCCGAAGAGTCCATGTCACGAGTTGGTGCATATGACGCATTCGGCTCGTTGGTGCTTGCCCCTGTTGGGCTTTTTCTCGCTGGACCATTCACACATGCAGTTGGTACGCGCACAGCACTCATTACGGTGGGTGTTATTGCCGTTGTCGCTACAAGTGTTCCGTTACTGTCTCGACAAGTTCGCACGCTTGAGCGGCGCGACTTCAACAGTGTGCAGGTTTAAGCGCGCACTAAACGACCAGGTCGCTCGCCCGTATCGACGCCATTGCGACGGGTGATGTGGCCGTTCACAATGGTGGCTACATAACCAGATGCTCCTTGCAACATTCTGCGACCGCCAGCTGGTAGGTCGTTCACTGCATGAGGTGTATGAAGTTGCAGTGCATTGAAATCGATGACATTGATGTCGGCGCGCATTCCTGGTGCAATTTGTCCGCGGTCGGAAAGCCCAATGACATCTGCAGTTGCAGTGGTTTGGAGACGAACTGCTTCTTCAACAGGAAGTTTTGGCCCACGTGCACGATCGCGTGCCCAATGGGTGAGCAAATAGGTGGGGATAGATGCGTCACAAATCATGCGAACATGCGCACCACCATCACTCAGGCCATTGATTGCGGCGGGGTGTGTGAGCATTTCGTAGATGACATCGTGATTTTCGCCCACATAGTTGAGGGTAGGGAACATCAACGATGCATGACCACCGTGTTCATTCAGTAGGTCGTACGCCATTTCGGAGGTTGAAACGCCGGCTTTGCTGGCGAGTGCTTTCACCGACATATCGGGTGTTGGTTCGTAATCAACGCCATCACCCATTGCGTAAATGAGATGAGGAATCATGCCAAGGCGTGGACCAAGACCATCGAATTGCACATGTGGGTCAACTGGTTCGTCTGCTTCACACAAAATTTGTGCTCTAACGTCTGGTTTTGCCAGTTCGATACGGAGTTCATCAAGCGATAGTGACGCTGCTAGCGCAATAAATGTTGGTCGCTTCATGAACGGGTGGTAGCCCGCCCAGTTCACCATCATGCCGAATGGACGCGCGGCTACTTGTGGTCGCAAATATCCGCCCTTGTCCAAGATGTCTTGTGAGAACGACAACGCCTGTTTCCATGCGTCGGGCATGGTCATGTACTGCAACAACAAGTAGGTGACCTTCAAGTTGGTGCGCAATGCGATGTCACCCATCCATTGCAATTCTTCGGTCATCCCCATAGTTGGTTGATCACCACCATCGGGAAGAACTTCTGGAGCTACTTCAAAGATGCCGCCGCCTGCAGCAACGAGTGCATCGGCAATTGCGTTCAGTTCATCGGTATTTGCAAAAGTTCCAGGAACTGGTTCGCCATCTTTCGCGCGATGCCCCATTGTGCGGCTTGTAGAGAATCCGACTGCTCCGGCTTCACGTGCTTCACGCACAATGCGTGCCATCTCTTCAATGTCTTGCGCTGTGGCATCTTCATTGCGCGCTCCGCGATCGCCCATGACATAACCGCGAACTGCACCATGTGGAACGTATGCAGCAACGTCGACTGCGTATCGGCGCTTGTCGATGGCATCGAGATATTCGGGGAACGTTTCCCACTCCCAATTGATGCCTTCGTGAAGGGCGGTGCCAGGGATGTCTTCGACGCCTTCCATGAGTTGAACAAGCCACTCCTGCTTGCCAGGCCGCACGGGGGCAAAACCAACTCCACAATTGCCCACCACAACAGTGGTGACTCCGTGTGCGCTTGATGGTTCTAGAAGGGTGTCCCAACTGACCTGACCGTCGTAGTGAGTATGAATGTCAATGAAGCCAGGTGTGACCAGAAGACCATTGGCCTGAATAACCTCACGAGCCTCGCCAACAACAACATCTGCAACCTGAACGATTTTTCCATCTGTGATGGCCACATCTTGAATACATGACGGAGCGCCAGTGCCGTCGACAACTGTGCCCCCGCGAATGATGATGTCAAACATGTGAAGACCCCCTCTCGGTGAACAATAACGCCTCAACAAGGCGCCAGACCACCCCGATACCTAGTATCGGTACTAGGACAAAAAGGAAGCATCCATGACCTTGGTTGACACATCGCAGTCCACATTGCGTAACGGAATAGAGCACTTCGACGTCCTCATCGTGGGAGCTGGGATTTCTGGCGTTGGTACCGCATACCACCTGAAAGAACAGGCCCCGGACAAATCGTTTGTTGTTCTCGAGTCGTACGAAACGTTCGGCGGAACGTGGCACACCCACAAATACCCAGGAATTCGTTCCGACAGCGACCTTTACACATTCGGTTATCGCTTTAAGCCGTGGACGGGTACCCCCATTGCAACATCGGCGGAGATTAAGAAATACATGGGAGAGGTGATTGAAGACAATCATCTCAACGACCACATTCGCTATAGCCATCGCATTACTGCAGCCGCATGGTCAAGTGCAGACAATACGTGGACAGTTGATGTTCATAATCTTGCGACAGATCAGAAATTCCAAATCAGCACAAACTTCTTGTGGATGTGTCAGGGCTATTACAGACACGACAAGGGCTACACGCCAGAGTGGCCCAACATGGATTCGTTCAAGGGTCAAATAGTTCATCCGCAAACATGGCCCGAAAATCTCGACTACACAGGTAAGCGAGTTGTGGTCATTGGTTCTGGTGCAACTGCGGCAACTCTGGTTCCCAACATGGCAAACGATGTTGAACACATCACTATGTTGCAGCGTTCGCCAACGTATTTCATTCCTGGTCGCAACGCGAATGAACTTGCCGACACCTTGCGTCAACTTGAAATTGACGAAATGTGGATTCACGAAATTGTACGTCGCAAAGTTCTTTTCGATCAGAAGACAATCGCGCAACTCGGATTTGAACAGCCAGAGTTCCTCAAGGACCAATTGCTCACGGGAATTCGTGATCTCTTGCCCGAAGACTTCGATATGAAGCACTTCACTCCGTCATATCGACCATGGCAACAGCGCATCGCATTTGTTCCAGACGGAGACTTATTCGCCGGAATTCGTTCTGGTAAGGCCAGTGTTGTTACCGATGAAATTGAAACGTTCAATGCGAACGGCATTCTGACGAAGAGCGGCATTCAACTCGATGCCGACATCATCATCACAGCAACAGGATTCAATCTCAGCGTGTTGGGAGACATTCCGTTCTCGCTAGACGGAAAGCCACTCGATTGGAGCCAAACGGTGACGTATCGAGGAATGATGTTTACCGGTGTACCAAATCTTGCGTGGGTATTCGGATACTTCCGTGCCAGTTGGACTCTTCGTGTTGACATCATGGCTGACTTTGTTTTGCGCATGTTTAGCCACATGGAGTCAAAGGGCGCTCATCGAGTAACACCTCAACTGCGTCCGGAAGATGCAGATATGGAAATTGGCCCATGGATGGATCCAGACAACTTCAACCCGAACTATTTGATGCGTTCACAGCACCTCATGCCAAAGGCCGGGAAGAAGCCTGAATGGATGCACAATCAGGATTACTGGGCAGAAAAAGATTTGTTGCCCAAGGCGAGCCTGGACGATGGCTGCCTGCGCTTCGAGTAAGTAATTCTTTAGCGCTGCGCGTTTGGTTTATTGCTTATGCGCAGGACAAATGTTGATTTTTTTGTAGTGGCACCAGTTGCACAAGTTGGTGACATTGCAGTGAAACTCGCCGGTAGAGCAGGCTTTGTCTAAATTTTCTTTTGTTTCAACAATGGTGCCTTTGGCGACAGACAACTTCACGGGAGTTGCAGCAATTTCTAGTTTCGTTGAATGCGAGAGATACAAAAGTTCAAGCTTGCTGGTGGGAACACCGTCTGATGCTTCCAACATGAGCGCATAAGCAAGTAACTGAAAGAACGTTTCGTCTTCTGACTTGAACTGGGCATTCGGAACTTTGCCCGTTTTGTAGTCGGAGATAATTGCCGACTGTTCATCGTCAATTGCGAGCCGGTCGATGTAGCCGAGAAGACGGACCCCTTCAACTTCGGTATCTAGTTTTAGTTCCATCTCGTCAAGATCTGTTTCTGCGGGTTCTTCGAGGTCCCACAAATTGACCATGTTGGTAAATGCGGCAACTTTGAAGTCTTTAATAGATCCGACTGGCTCTTCTAACGCCAAGACTTTTTGTTCCCACTCATTGGCAGTCCATAACTGACCAGCAAGGGTTTTTACGGCATCAACGGTGCGTTCTTCGTGGGGGAGGCCGTAGAGATGTTCTAGTACTTCATGGACAAAGGTGCCAAGGTGCATGTGCCACGTGGAGGGCTCTTTCACTTTGTCGAAGCGATTGATTTTGAACTTCTGAGGGCAGTCGATGAACGTGCGAATAGACGACGGTGAGAGGTAGTCAGGTGGCGTAAACACGGGGACAGTCTTGCACCCCGGTGTGGCACGTGGTGACTATGAGGCGCGGCTCAAGATGTCCAGGTTCAGGCCGGCCGTAATTTCCTCAAAATAGGTAGTAATGACACGAAAAGGGGAATAGAGTCACTAATACATAAATGTGACAGACCCGTTCCGTACCTTCTTGGTTGTGGGGCCAGTCGGTCCCAAGAAGGAGAAAAAATATGTCAATAGAACTACTTACAAAAACCAAGGTGGGTAAGCCCATCCGTCACGGTGGGGTCACCATCTTCCCCCTATTTCTGGGGTCTAATCGCGGCTCTGGAGCTGTCGTAGCGGACGATTCATTGCAGGTGTCAGAACTTGATTCCGCCACCGTGCCACAACTGCAGGTCACCAATCTGAAAGATGTCCCGGTCATCATTCCCGCAGGTCGCGTCCTTGAAGGGGGCCGTCAAACACGAACGGTCAACGTGTCCATCTTGGTGCCAGCGGGTGCCACCATCACTATTCCCGTGTCCTGCGTCGAGGCAGGTCGTTGGCACGGCGGGTCTCAGTTCCGCGACTCCAAGCGCGTTGCTGGTCGCAATGTGCGTATGGCCAAGCAACGTGGCGTGAAGCGCAATATCGACTCGTACGGCCAGAAGTTTTCCGACCAAGGCGATGTGTGGCGATCAATCGATTATGAACTCTCGTCGCGAGCTCTTCACCACGAATCCAGCAGCTACTTGGCAGCAGATGGTTTCGTAGAAGCAGACGAAACTTTGTATGCAACGTTGAGTGAGTTCATGAACGAACCACTGGCCCCTGGCCAAACCGGAATTGCAGTTGCATACGGCAACAAGGTTGCGGGTGTAGAGGTATTCACCAATCCCGACGATCTTTCACGTAGCTGGGAGACACTTGTGCGCTCTGCCGTTCTTGACTCGCCACAGTCCGACGAGCAGGACATCACTGTCGACGTAGCAGACATTGAAAAGTTCCTTGCCGATGTTGCAGCACAAGAGGTAACAGAGGCGAAAGGTACCGGCTTGGGAACGGAGTACCACATTGCAAGTGACCGCCTTGTTGCTCACGCTTTGGTGGACGAGGCGGGCGAACTTATGCATGCCTACGCATTTGCAGAGATTTAGTCTCGAACAATTCCACCAAGTGCACCGCGCGCGTGGACTCGCTCAATGAACTCAGATTCATACGCAATCCATGGGTCTTTACGAACTTCTTCGTCAATGACTTTCGCGTCGTCGCCAACCAAAATGCGCCAATCGCCCCGCGCCACGCAGTCAAGTATGTATTTCGATGCTTCGGCTGCGCTGGTGGGGGCATTGTCGCGAAATCCTTCGGCGCCCATCTGAAGAAGTACGCGCAGGTCCTCATCACTGACCGACGAGGTATCCACACCCTGACGTTCAAAACGAGAACGAACTTTTTCAATTTGTTCAGCGTTCATTTCTTTCGGATCGTTGCCGTGCAATTTGCCTGAATTAATAGCGATGTCGGTACCAATGTGGCCTGGCATCACCACATGTGCTCGAAGGTGGGGTGCGTTGTTGCGAAAATCGGTAATCAGTGCTTCGGTAAAGCCCTTCACTGCAAACTTCGCAGCGCTATACGCGGAGTGAGAAACAGATGGCCCTAATGACGCCCAGAACCCGTTGATTGAGCTTGTATTCACTAAGTGACCAAACGGGGCAGCCATGAGCAGTGGAATGAATGCACGAGCGTTCAAATACACGCCACCCCAGCACACATTGAATGTCTTTTCCCAACCGTCGCGTGGATCTTCTACAAAACTTCCACCACCACCGATGCCTGCATTGTTGAAGAGTAAATGGATGTGCGGAGTCCACGCTGCAACCGCATCACGGAAGGCCAGCACTTGATCTTCTTGAGAGACATCTGCAATATGTGTGAGAATCTTGCCGCTGTTTCCGGCTTTTACGCAGATATCAACTGTCTCGGCTAGCGCATCAGCATTCACATCGCACGTAGCAACGTTGCATCCCTGTTCTGTGAGTTGTCGAACAAGTTCGCGTCCCATTCCGGTTCCGCCACCAGTTACAACAGCGGTCAACCCGCCATAGCCATTCTTCAAATTCTCCGACATGCCGCCCCCTTCGCTGTGTGCGTAGAAACAGTAGCCCTGAAAACTTCTTGGGTCTCAGACGGAATCTGTGGGGTGCTAGCGCAAATGTTCGCGCATCCACGGAAGCAAACGCTGCACAATGCCCACATCTCGAACAATCTCGCCGGTGATGTCGGTATCGAACTTGCTGACTTGGCCGCGAACACGTTGTAGGTCTGTAGCCCAACGCATGAGGCGATATTGGGGGTCGGCTTCAAGGCTTGGTTGCTGGTGACGAATCCATGCATTGGTGTCGTCAAGATCGAATGCAGAGACATCATCGGCCCAGTGAATTTCCAGAACTTTGTCTAGCCATGCCTGATGTTTCTCATGCTGAATCGGAGCAAGAACTTCAATGCGAAGATCGAGGTTACGTTGCATCACATCGGGCGATCCGATGTAGTGAATGGGAGTGTTGTCTTCACTGCCGTGTGCAAATCGATAAATGCGAGAGTGTTCTAGATAGCGACCAAGAATGGAACGAACTCGAATGGGTAGTCCAACAACGGCAGCTTTGTTGAGGCAACAAATTCCGCGAACAAGAAGATCGACGGAGGTACCTTGCTGGGCTGCCGCCACAAGCAAAGTGATGATTTCGGGATCGACGAGCGAATTCATCTTCAAGCTGATGTGACCCTGAGCGCCAAACGTTGCTTCCTTCTGAATGAGTTCGGCGAGATGTGTTCGGAATCCTTCGGGAGCAACAATTAATTGGGCGTATTCAGGGGCTTTGCTGAAACCCGTGAGATAGTTGAATAAGTTCGACACGTCGTTTGTAATGGCATCGTCGTCTGTGAAGTAACCAATGTCTTCGTAAATGCGAGCAGTGGTGGAGTTGTAGTTACCGGTTCCAATGTGGGCATATCTCTTTAAGCCACTTTCTTCATCACGCACCACCAATATGCATTTGGCGTGAGTCTTTAGACCCACCATTCCGTACACCACATGAGCGCCGGCTCGTTCTAATTCTTTTGCCCATGCCACATTTGTTTGTTCATCGAAGCGCGCGGTGAGTTCTACAAGTGCAACCACTTGAACACCACGTTCGGCGGCTAACACGAGGTTGCGAGCGATGGGACTATCTGCAGATGTGCGATACAGCGTGGCCTTGATTGCGCGAACAGAAGTATCGTGAGCGGCCTGTCGAATGAACTCTTCGGTTGAACTGGAAAATGATTCGTACGGGTGATGAACCATTAAGTCTCTGTGGCGAAGAACGCTGAAGAAGCTCTGGCCAGCATCGGAAGCAGCGGACAATCGTCCCGCAGTCGTTAACGACCATGCTGCGTCGTGAAGTTTGGCGTCTTTTATTCGGTGTAATTGCCACAGTTCGGTTCCACCGACGAACCACTCGTGTCTGTAGACGTCTTCAGGATCTAATTCAAGTTCTTCAAGAATCATTGACAGAACATCGTCGGTCATACTCTTCGAGACTTCTAATCGAACTGCATTACCGAAACGTCGTCGGCGCAACTCGAGTTCCACCATTTCCAACAAGTCTTCGGCTTCTTCACTATCGATAGAGAGGTCGGTGTTGCGTGTCACTCTAAAGACAGACGGAGAACCAGTTTTCATTCCGGGAAACAGCAAGGACAACTTGTCTGTGATGACAGCCTCGAGTGGAATGAAGCGATTATCTCCCAGATCAATAAATCGAGGAATTGTGTCGGGAACCTTCACGCGCGCAAATCGTGTTGTATCGGTCTCTGGATCGGTGACAAGTACACCAATACTGAGAGCCAAATTCGAGATGTAAGGGAAGGGGTGCGTTGGGTCTACGGCCAGTGGTGTGAGTACCGGAAGTATGTCTTCAGAAAAATACTGGTCGAGTGTTTGTTGTTCGTTGAATGAAAGTTGATCAACAGTAAGAAGCGAGTAGCCCTCGTTGCGGAACTCTTCAATCAATGAATTCAGTATTTCGTCTCGTTGGGACACCAATGAAAGAGTTCGAGCACGAATTGAGAGCAATTGCTGGGTTGGGGTCATGCCATCGAAACTCAGTTGGGTAATGCCAGCTTCGACGCGGTCGTGCAGGGCCCCCACCCGTACCTGGAAAAACTCGTCCAGATTTGAAGAAAAAATGGCGATGAACTTGAAACGCTCCAAAAGTGGCACAGATGAATCTTGGGCGAACGCCAATACCCTGCGATTGAAATCCAGCCAACTAAGTTCGCGGTTGACGAACAAGTTGTTTCCCATATCTCAACAGTACAAACCACAGGCAATATGACCCACGCAGCACCAACATTCTTCTCAACTGTTTACGAGGAATTTGGTTTGCCTTTACCTGCTAGGTGCCGTCTCTCATGACCAATCCAACATCTCAGAACGCTGTTGTGGCCGCAATAGACATTGGCACAAACAGCGTGCATATGGTTCTGGCCGATGTCGACCACTTGGGATTCCACATTCTCACCACCGAAAAAGAGGTGGTTCGATTAGGCGCCGGTGTGCAGGGATTCGACCATCTGGCACCCGACGCCATGGACCGTGGAGTGGCAGCCCTTCGCCGAATGAAACATATTGCCAATGCTCATTCCGCCAGTGTCAGAGCGGTGGCTACGAGCGCTGTTCGTGAAGCCGATAACGGCGAAGATTTTGTAGAGCGAGTGAAGAAAGAAGTGGGCATCGATGTTCAGGTCATCTCCGGCGCTGAAGAAGCTCGCCTAATTGCACTTGGCGTTCGCCATTCGCTAGCTCTTGCTGACGAACAAGTTCTCATGATTGATATTGGTGGCGGATCAACTGAATTCACCGTGTCAAAGGGACGTCGCACGTTTATTTCTCAGAGCATCAAATTGGGTGCTGTTCGTCTTACCGACAAGTTTCTTGCAGATGGACTGTCGTCGTCTGCACTCGAGAAGTTGCGTGCGTATGTGTCGTCCACGTTCGCACCACTAGCGAATGACATTAAGCGCACGGGGTTTTCGCGAGTAGTGGTGTCATCGGGTACGTGCGAAACAATCGCACGAGTTGCCATTTTGCAGCGCGGTCGCGATGTGGTTGGGTCCCTGAATGGGCAAATGTTTACTCGTAAAGAAGTAGACGACGTGGTGGACAGCGTTATCGACGCTGACATTCCATCTCGAATTAGTGATATTCCGGGAATAGATCCGAAGCGATCGGAAATCATTGCCGCCGGAGCATTGATTCTTCAGGAAGTGTGTCATGCGTTGAAAGCAGACACAATTGAATACAGCGACTTTGCATTACGTGAAGGTGTTCTTATTGATGCAACCGAACAACTTTTGGGTCGTCCAACATCTAAGCGAGATGCAGCACGAGACGGAGTCTTGCGATTTGCCCAACGATGCTCGGTAGATACACAACATTCAGAACATGTAGCAAAACTGTCAGGAGACATCTTCAAGTCACTTCATAGGCATTTTGAACTTGACGAACGTCTCGTGCCGCTACTTGAAGCGGCTGCAATTCTTTCCAATGTCGGAGCATCGGTGTCATATTCGCGTCACCATCTTCATTCGTATTACATGATTAGAAATGCCGAGTTGGTTGGCTTTACAGACGATGACATCGAACTTATTGCGCTGGCAGCGCGATACCACCGAAAAGGGGCGCCCAAGAAGTCTCATGCCGAGTATGCCGCCCTGGATGAAGACAGTCGCCACGATGTTGACCTCATGGCGGGAATTTTGCGTATTGCGACGGGGCTCGACCGATCTCACGACCAGTGCGTGCGTTCAGTGTCGGCATCAATTCGAGAAGTCAACAGCAAAGAACAAGTACAACTCAATGTTCGTAGCGAATGCAACAATCGTGAAGTTCTGGAATTGAATTTGTACACATCACAGGAGCGAACCGAGCTACTTGAGGAGTACCTCGGATGCAAAATTGTTGTGAAAGGCGCGTGACGACAGTCAGGGTTCGACAACGTTGAAACCAACGGTGAAGGTATCGAGGTTTCCGAAGATGGTTAGTAGTGCGGCTGGGTCACCATCGAGAGTGATTCTTCCAGCCTGAATTTCATCCATAAACGTTGTTTCTTGAGTGACAACGGCAACCAATAGCGTGCGCGGCAGCGTAACCGTGACTGTCGCACGAGCATCGTGTCGACCTTGCACATGAAACAACGTTCGGTTTGACAATCCGAGAACCCATTTTTCATTGAGGTCAGTGAATGTCCAGTTCACAAAAACGGTGTGTCCACCAACATCTTCCGATTTCAAACGAACTGCAATTGCATCGAACACTTGCTCGACGGACATGGCACGCAATAGGCCTTTGCCGCGACCTGGTCCACCTGCAAGTTTTGGCGGACCAATGCGGAGTTCTTGTGCGGCATTCAGATACGCATTTCGGAAGGTTGCAGATTCTGATTGGTAACCAAGTTGTTCAAGCGCATCTGCTTGTAAGTCTCGCGCAGCCGTATTTGCGGGGTCTGCAAACACCAAATGGTTCACCAGTTCTGTCACCCAGCGGTAGTCACCATCATCGAAGGCGGCACGTGCTTTAGATAGGAGAGCATCGGCACCACCAGCAAGGTCGACGTAGCGCTTGCCTGCTTCAACTGGCGGATACTTCTTCAAGTTGGCTGGATTTCCGTCGTACCAACTGAGGTAACGCTGGTACACAGCTTTTGCGTTGTGCACCAAGTCTCCGTAAAAGCCACGAGTGTGCTCGTTAGCCAAGAACTCGCTAGGTAATTGCAACAGTTCAGCAATTTCGGCAGCGACAAGTCCGTGGTTTGCATAACGCATGGTTTGATCGTGCATCCACTTGTACAAATCTCGTTGCTTCGTCAGGAAATCGTTGAGATCTTCGTTGCCCCATCGTGGCCAATGGTGTGAGGTGAAGAGAACATCGGCTTGTGCACCAAACAACTCCATGGCTTCATTGATGTACTTCGACCAGTTCATTGCGTTACGAACAAGCGCACCACGAATGGGGATGAGATTGTGCATGGTGTGGTTGCAGTTCTCTGCCATGCACAGAGCACCAAGATCGGGGAAGTAGAAGTTCATCTCTGCCGGAGCTTCCGATTCTGGAGTGAGTTGGAAGATAACGCGAACACCATCAATGACCATTTCTTCGCCTGTGCGAGTGATGTCGTGTGTTGGTGCAATGAGTCCCGGAGGACCAACGGGAACTGACGTGCCGAGTCCTGCGTCAATATGCCCAGTGGGTCCAGGTGGCAACAGTGGCCCGAATTGGAACAATGCACGGCGGCCCATTGCGGGGCCAGCAATAACGTTTTCGCCAACGGTCTCATGCATGAAGTGTTCGGGAGCAACCACAATGCATCGACCAGCGGTGACATCTTCTTCGGAAATAACGCCCAACACTCCACCGAAGTGATCGGTATGTGAGTGGGTGTAGATAACCGCGGTAATGGGGCGGTGACCAAGTTGAGCAGTGACTAGGTCGTAGCTATCGCGTGCTGTTTGTGCAGTCGTGAGCGGGTCAATAACAATCCAACCGGCATCACCCTTTATGAAGGTGATGTTTGAGATGTCGTATCCACGTACCTGGTACACGTCTGGGCGAACTTCAAATAAGCCGTGAATGTGGTTCAACTGCGCATGGCGCCACAGGCTGGGATTTACCGTGGCTGGTGCAGGTGAATGTGGCGCAAGGAAGTCGTAGTTGTTGACGTTGATGACGGTTCGTCCCATCTCGTCAACAATGTGACCGGTGGGGTGGCTGGCAATGAAGCCACGAGACGCCCGCTCGAAATCTGCGTGGTCATCAATAACCGAGACCATGGCGTTCTGTTGCTGCGTATGGACGGTTGCGGGCTTGTGCTTGTGTGCATCTGCCATCTGGGGCCTCCCTAGTTGGTGCGACCCTTTGACATTACTTTCCGCCATGGTGCGCGGGTGGGGTAGAGAACTAGGGTGAGGGCGTGGGGCCATACGAGCCCCGTACAAAAGGGGAGACCGATGCCCAAGTCAGGAATGCACGCAGTATCTGAGACCGATGATTCGTTGAATCTTGCAATGTCTGAAAAGGCAGTTCCATTGTTCAATGCGGTGAAGAAATTCATTGCGGAAGAGGTTGAACCTGCATCTGCAAAGTTTTACGAACTGGGCGAAGTCCGCGAGAATCGATGGGACTATGCACCAGGTCAATTAGAAATTCTTGACGGACTGAAGGCAAAGGCAAAGTCACAAGGTTTGTGGAACTTCTTCCTGCCCAACGCAGAAACAGGCGAAGGTTTGTCCAACTTGGACTACGCATATATCGCTGTTGAGCTTGGCAAGAACCCGCTTGCGTCCGAGAGCATGAACTGTTCAGCTCCCGACACCGGCAACATGGAAGTTCTCGAGCGAGTCGGAACACGTGAACAGAAAGACACATGGCTCACTCCGTTGTTGAACGGTGAAATTCGTTCGGCCTATGTCATGACCGAGCCCGATGTTGCATCGTCAGACGCAAAGAACCTGCAGTGCCGCGCGTATCTCGATGGTGACGAGTGGGTAATCAATGGCGACAAGTACTACGCATCTGGTGCCGGTGATCCTCGTTGCAAGATTCTTATCGTCATGCTGTTAACAAGCCCTGACGGTCCACCAAGCCGTAAGCATTCACAAATCCTTGTTCCCATGAACACACCTGGTGTGCAAATTGTTGGACCAATGGAAGTTTTCGGCGAAGACGATGCACCACACGGTCACATGCACTTGCGTTTCAACAATGTTCGTGTGCCAAAGGAAAACATGTTGCTGGGTGAAGGACGCGGATTTGAAATTTCGCAGCTTCGTCTTGGACCAGGTCGTATTCACCACTGCATGCGCTCCATTGGTGCGGCCGAGCGTGCTCTTGAACTCATGATTCGCCGCGGCCTTACTCGTGAAGCATTCGGAAAGCCCATTGTTCGTCTTGGCAAGAACCCAGAAGTCATTGCAAAGGCACGAATCGAAATTGAGGCATGCCGCCTTATGGTTCTTCGCGCTGCGAAGGCAATGGACACAATGGGTAATGCAGAAGCACGCATTTGGGTCAGTGCGGTTAAGGCAATGGTTCCCATTCGTGTATGCCAAATCATCGACGAAGCAATTCAAATGCACGGTGCAACAGGCGTGTCACAGTGGAGCCCATTGGCTCGCATGTATGCAAGCCAGCGCACACTTCGTCTTGCCGATGGTCCAGACGAAGTTCACTGGGGAGTTGTCGCTCGCGCCGAAATCAACCGCTACGAAGGTGAAACCACGCCGCCGAAGCCACAGGTGTATCGCGGCATGTTCTCCGGACCAGCCTGAATATGTTTTTCTCTGCATGGGCAAATAGCGCTCACTCATGGACCGAAGTGCGCGACTTTGTTCGTGCCGTAGAAGACATGGGGTGGGACGGCTTCTGGTACGCCGACCACTACATGCCAAACACTCCCGACGGTGAACCCATTGGCGGAAATTTCCATGAGTGTTTCAGCGTGTTGTCGGCTCTTGCAGCAACGACATCTCGCGTGCGGCTGGGCTCTCTCGTTACTCCAACCACCATGAATCATCCTGCGCTTATCGCGAACCGTGCTGCAACCATCGACCAAATAAGTAACGGGCGATTCGTTTTGGGTATGGGTGCTGGCTGGCAAGTGAACGAACACAAGGCATTTGGAATTGAACTGTTCGATGCAAAGCCACGCGTAGACCGTTTTGCCGAAGCAATTGAAATTGTTGCCAGCATGTTGAGTGAAGATCGCACGTCGTTTTCTGGTCAACATTTCACCATTACCAACGCACCGTGTGAACCAAAGCCAGTGCAGTCTCCGCTTCCCATCTTGGTGGGCACGGGCGGCACGCGCATGTTGCGTCTCACTGCTCGTTTTGCCCAAGAATGGAACACCTGGGGAACACCAGAAGTAGCCGGCTCAGTCCTTCAGAAGTTGCGAGTTGCGTGCGAAAAGGAAGGTCGAGACTTTTCAACCGTTCGTAAGTCGGTTCAGCCACTGTTTTTCTTGGTTGCCGATGGTGCATCTGCTGAAAAACTGCGCTCACTTGTTCCGGCAGACCGTTCAGTCATCGGAACCCCATCACAACTTGTTGACATTGTTGGTGAATACAAAGATCTCGGATTCGATGAAATTTGTGTTCCGGACTTCACCTTGGGTCAATCAGCACAAGAACGTCTTGCGAACTACACAACATTTTGGAATGAAGTTGCGGTTCACTTTCGCTAATTAGCGACAATTCGGGCACAACGGCTCATCGTCTGTGCTGCAGTTGGAACACACCAATATGCGAGTTCTACACGACAGAACTTGGCAGTTGTAAAAGTCGTTCGTAGGTTCTGCGCAGAAATCACACGATCCGAGAATCTTTTCTTCCTTGCCGTATTCCACTTTCAATCGTGCATCAAAGACATACAGCGAACCTTCCCAAAGTCCTTTGTCTCGGTACTGCTCGGCATAACGAACAATGCCACCTTCAATTTGATACACCTCTTGGAATCCGCGGTTTTTCATGATGGCAGATAACACTTCGCATCGAATTCCGCCTGTGCAGTAGGTGACAATTGGTTTTCCTTTGAGATGGTCGTATTTGCCGCTCTCAAGTTCGCGAACAAAATCTGGCGTGACGCGGGTGTCGGGAACGATTGCATTCTTGAATCGACCAATTCGCGCTTCAAAAGCATTACGACCATCAAAGAACACCACATCGTCGCCGCGTTCTTCGACGAGTGCGTTTACTTCGTGTGGGCTGAGGTGAGTGCCGCCACCAATAATTCCGTTTTCGTCCACCTTGATTTCGTGGGGAACACCAAAGGTGACAATTTCGTCGCGCACACGGACGCTTAGTCGCGGGAAATCATCACCCAGCCCCTCGCTCCATTTGAAGTCAATGTTCTTAAAGGCCTCGAATTCGCGCGTTTCTCGGACGTATAACTTCACATCCATAAGGCGACCACCAACAGTTCCATTGATGCCATCTTTGGAAATAATGATGCGACCCTTCAGGTTCAGTTTTTCGCAGAGGGCGCGCTGCCACAGCCGAATGGCAACTGGATCGGCAAGTGGAGTGAATTTGTAGAACAAAACAATCTTGTATTCGATGCTCTACAAACTATCGGCTTCTCTAATCCGGCTCTGAAATCTCAATACTGGCAACAGTTGTGGAAGTTGTTGACGAACGGGGCGTTTCTCGTTCGCGCGGAATGAAGTTTGCGGCACGGGGCTTGCGCGCTCTGACGGACGTGGGAGACGACGTGGTGAGAACGAGTTCATTGTCTTTTAGTGCGATATCGACGTGCTCGCTTGTGTCGGGCGCAAAGATGGGAAGCGAAGCGGTGACATCTTCTGCAATGCCCTTCACACTGATGGTGACAGATTGATTAGAGATTCGTGAGATATGAAATTCTTCGGCCGGGTCTAATTGCTTTCGGGCCAATGTTCCATTTCTGGCGATACTGACAGAAATAGAGTGGAGGAGCGGCGCCAAAATTGTGACGTTGGCCTTCCGCGCCGACATCACCGGTAGTGCGGTTTCGTCCCACGCATGTGTCGCTAAGTTTCCGGCGAGTTGAAGTCGGGCAAACCCGGGCTTATCGATTGTCATGACGACGTCTCCAGACGGTACATCTGCAGAGCGTCGAGTGACTTCAATATCGAAATCAACAACGGATGCAGGCAGTGTGAGGGTTGCAAGACCACCAGCGCCCTTGCTCACCGAGAACGTGGCGTCGTCAATTGTGCTTGTAAATCCAGTTGGAGTCATTTCTGCGACTCCTTTCCGAGACGTCACGCGCAAAAAGCCAGGTTGCTGAGCATCACGCGAGGCCAAGGAAATAACAGTGGGCGTGTCTTCATTCGGCTTTCTACAGAAGGGACATGTGAATGGTCCTTGTCTTGATGACATAGAGGTCAGTTCAAAAGATCCCTTTTCTCCGGTCCAGTCAACGGGGCTGCCATCTATTCCAGTTGATGCACCGAGATACGTCCATGTGTCGGTGTACTTACTGACCAAAATCTCTCGGCGTTTGCCAGGGAAGTTGTTGTCGTAGGCATGAATAACAAAAAAATCGTCTCGTTGAGTTACGGCGAACGGCGTGACTGTGTGCCCTTGCGTTTCGAAGTACAGACCAAGCGTGTAGCCAAGCTTGTTGTACAACCCTTTAATAAGTTCGTCAACAAGTTGGAGAGGTGATTTCAGCCGTGAGTCGGATGCCGTGCGTTTCACTTCGTCAATTAATTGAGTGGCCCACCAATAGACAACCGCTCCGGAAACATCGGGGTCACGTGACGACAGTTCCGATGTGCGATTTGCATTTCCAGAAAATTGTTGAGGTTCATCTAATGACATGTGCAACCGCGTACTGAGCGTTGCTAATCCTTCGCACCGACCGCCAGCAAGCGCTGTGTTCCACAACTCGATGAGTTGTACTGCCGATGGTCTGACGACACATTCAGTTGCAGGGCCCGGAGTGCAGACAGTGTCGTAGCCGAAGAGGTCTATCAATGTTTGTGCTGTCAGGTTGTCATCGGCGCGGGGTGAACGACCGTAGTTGGCAAATGAGAAGTCGTCTCGCTTCAGTCTGAAGCCATTGTCTACACACAGTGTTCCCGGACCAAGTTCTGGCTTCACAACGTCTTTGCAATTCGACATGATGCGCGCAACCAATGTGTTGGGCTGCGAAGACGATGTTGGAGATGATGTGGAAGAAGAGCACGAACTCAAAGAAATCAGTGCCAATCCCAAAAACGGAACGATATTTTTCGCTCGCATGCATCAAACGATAGGGAACAGAAGGCCGAGTGTGTCACCATGGAACGCAATGAGTGAAAGTTCTCCGTCACCTACCCACCATTCGGCCTCAACTAGCACCATTGTGCTCGTTGGCATTGCCGCCGGATTTCTCTCTGGCATGTTCGGAGTTGGAGGCGGAATTCTCATTGTGCCGGGACTTGTGTTGGTGGCAAAGATGGATCAACGCATCGCCCATGGCACGTCCTTGGCGGCGGTTCTTCCAATATCTGCATCCTCTCTTATGTCGTATTGGGCGCACGACCATGTGGACTGGCGTGTTGGTGCCTGTCTCGCGGTTGGTGCACTTGCGGGCGCACTTATCGGAACCCGTCTGTTGCATGTTCTTCCGCATCGCACACTGGCCATTGGATTCGCAACGCTCCTTGTGGTGACCGCAGTGCGATTGTTTCTTCCCCTCGAAAGTGGCACCCGCGACGTGTTGTCGGCGGGCACCATCTCTGGTCTTGTATTCATTGGAGTTGCAACGGGAATCCTTGCCGGGCTACTCGGTGTTGGAGGCGGAGTTGTCATGGTTCCCGCAATGATGATGTTGTTGCAAATGCCCGCTGCCGTCGCGAAAGGTACTTCCGTCGCCGTCATTATTCCCACTTCCATCATGGGAACATGGCGCAACCGCACTAAGAAGAATGTCGATCTTCGCGCAGCCGCCATCTTGGGACTTGGTGGCATTCTCGCTGCTGTGGCAGGCGGCTGGATTTCTGCTCGCATGACCGACACCGTCTCAAATGTCCTATTTGCCACCTTGTTGTTGGTGGTGGCCACTCGGTTGATTCTGCAAATTCGAGCCGAGGACAAAGCAGGGGTAGTCCACAACTGACCTCATGGAGTAGAACTCTCCTATGGGTAAATCACGTCTTGACGGCAAAGTCGCTCTTATCACCGGTGGAGCACGAGGAATGGGCGCTTCGGAAGCGCAACTCTTTATTGATGAAGGCGCTCGAGTCGTTATCACCGACATTCTTGACGAGGACGGTAAGAAGACAGCAGAGCGCTTGTCACCAGACGGTTCGCGGTGTTTGTTCTTGCATCACGACGTGACAAACGAAGCCGATTGGGATGCGGTGTTAAAGGAGACGCTTTCTGCATTCGGTCAAATTGACGTTCTGGTCAACAATGCAGGAATTTTCGAACGAGGCACTGTTCTCGATACAACACTTGCAATGTTTGAAAAGACAATGGATATCAACGTGACTGGCGTCTTTCTTGGAATGAAGACCGTTGCTCCACATATGGTGCAACGTAAGTCGGGAAGCATCGTCAACATCTCATCTGTTGCCGGACTCAACGGCACTCCTGGTTTCTTGGCATACGGTGCAAGTAAGTGGGCTGTGCGCGGCATGACAAAAGGTGTTGCTAAAGAATTAGCCCCCTTTGGCGTTCGGGTGAACTCCATCCATCCTGGAATTATCGATACTCCAATGCTTCAAACTTTTGAAGCCGCCGGCGAGGGAGTTCGCGAGGCTGTTCGTATGCGTATCCCACTTGGATACGAAGCCGAACCAATTCATGTTGCCCGCCTTGCGTTGTATTTGGGAAGCGATGACAGTGCATACTCAACAGGGTCGGAGTTCATTGTTGACGGAGGATGGTCCGCATGAGCATTTTGGGTACACGTGTTGTTCGTGTTGAAGACCCCCGCTTCCTTAAAGGTGAGGGAACCTACATTGGGAACTTAGAACTGCCGGGTGCGCTTCATCTCACTTTTGTTCGCTCGTCTATGGCGCACGGAAAAATTGTGTCTATCGATGCCGAAGATGCGCGTGCAATGCCAGGAGTGGTGGCGGTATGGACTGCCGCCGATGTTGATCTAGAGCCAGCACCTCCCGCACACGGATTCATGAACAAAAAAATTCGTTTTCCGTATCTGGCCGTTGACACAGTTCGATTTGTAGGAGACATTGTTGCGGTCGTTGTCAGCACCGACAAAACATTGGGTACCGACGCTGCAGAAACTGTCATTGTGGACTACGAACCACTTCCAGTGGTCCTAGATATGGACGATTCATTCCGTGGTGATGTGCTTTTGCATCCCGATGCTGAATCAAACATTGTTCTCACGTTTGCAAGCGACAACAACGACGACATCTTTGCCGATTGCGAAATGGTCGTCGATTTGGTTATTGAAAACCAGCGCGTTGCGCCAGCACCAATGGAAGTTCGTGCATGCGCCTCGGTGTGGGATGGTGAACGGCTTACACAATGGGCATGTAGCCAAGGAGCACACGGTGCGCGCGATGGTTTGGCCGACACTCTTGGTCTCGACAAGTCACAGGTTCGCGTCATTACCCCCGACGTTGGTGGTGGCTTTGGTGCAAAGTCAGGCGTGTATGCCGAAGAAATCCTTGTGGGATGGGCTGCACGCAAGTTGAACACACCTGTTCGATGGACGGAAACTCGTACGGAAAACATGGTGTCAATGGGCCACGGTCGCGCGCAACGTCAACGTACGCGCATGGGCGGCACTCGCGATGGGCGCATTACGGCGTATCGGCTCGATCTGCTGCAAGATGCAGGTGCGTATGCAAAAGCCGGAGCTGTTCTTCCATTCATGACTCGCCTCATGGCTGGTGGTGTGTATGACATTGCCAATGTGCAGTTTGAATCACACTCCGTTGTCACAAACACAACGCCAACAGTTGCCTACAGAGGTGCGGGTCGCCCCGAAGCAACTGCAGCAATTGAGCGAACAATCGACGAGTTTGCTCGCGTGTGCGGACTTGACCCGGCTGACGTACGTCGTAAGAACTACTTAACGCCGTCATCGTTCCCACTCACTACAGCAATGGGCGCAAAGTATGACTCTGGCGAGTATGCAGCAGCGCTCGATAAAGCGTTAGAAGCCGCCGGCTATCAGCAGTTACGCGAAGAGCAAGCGCGTCGTCGTGCTTCTGGTAGCCCATTGCAGATGGGAATCGGCATTGCATCGTATGTAGAAACCACAAACCCAATGGGTTCTGGTGACTACGGCGCAGTAGAGATCACCGATGAGGGCGGCGCAATTATTCGCACTGGCTCGTCGTCTCACGGACAAGGTCACCACACTGCGTGGGCCATGTTGGTGTCAGATGCAACTGGAATTCCTTTCGACAAAATTGAATTCCGATTTGGTGATACCGACGACATCTCGCGTGGCGGTGGAACAGGCGGATCTCGTTCATTGCAGGTGGGTGGCAGTGCCGTCAAGTTGGCCACTGATTCAGTCATCGACAAGGCACGTCAACGCGCCGCAGATTTGTTGGAAGCTGCAGTGGAAGACGTGGTCATCGACACTGTTCGCGGTGGATTCCACGTTGTTGGTTCTCCCGCGCCACTTCGCACGTGGAGCGAACTGATGGTGGGTCTAGATGCTCCCCTTGAAGCCGAAGTGGACTACGTACCCGAAGGCGCAACTTTCCCATTTGGCACTCACGTCTGTGTTGTTGAAGTAGACATAGAAACCGGCGCAGTAGGCGTGATGCGACACATTGCGTGTGACGACGCTGGCATCATCATTAACCCGCTTATTGTTGATGGTCAGGTTCATGGTGGAATTGCTCAAGGTGTTGCGCAAGCACTTCTTGAAGTTGTTGCCTACGACCCCGACGGAAACCCCATCACGTCGAACTTGGCCGACTACGGGTTTATCTCTGCTGCTGAACTTCCTAGTTTCGAGCGCATTCCAATGGAGACGCCCACACCGCGTAATCCGTTAGGGGCCAAGGGAATTGGTGAAGCGGGAACCATTGGTGCAACACCTGCGGTCCATAACGCAGTTGTTGATGCAGTCAGTTATTTAGGTGTCACACACATTGACATGCCCTGCACATCAGTGAATGTGTGGAACGCACTTCAAAAAGCGCGTTAAGCCTGAACGTCTGATCCGCGTATAGATAAGTGCGGTTTAGCTAAGAGAGCTCCTAGGGCAATGCAGAACAGCATGACCACTGCGCACACAACATAAGTACTTTGTCCGATTCTGTCGTATGTTGCGCCTGCCACACCCGCGGCTAAGCCCCCGGACAATGTGAGTAATCCGTTGTAGACGCCCTGGGCAGACGCAAGTCTTTGAGGTGGTGCAACTAATGCCAACGCTGCAGATCCACCAGTAATTGTGAGACCGTCAACGACGCCATGAAGCACCCCAACAAACAACATGATGTACGGCGATGACAACGTGCCATACAGGGTCATGAAGACGGCAGCAATGGAAAGCCCAGTAATGCTGGCACGGAAGGGTCCGTGCTTTTGAGTAAGGCGTCCACCCATAGGGGCAAGAAACATCATGGGCAGTGCAAAGACGGTAATTCCAACACTGGCCACCCAATCGGGTGCATCAATGTCATCCATCATGACGGACCAAATGGAATCAAATGTGCCAATCATGATGTACAACGCAAGTCCGATAACAATGACTCCAAGAATGGCGCGCATCTTCAAAAGGTCAAACGCAAAACGTTGAGATGGAGCAGTGTGCTCATCTGCTTCGTCAACATGCACCTTTGACAGCAGAATGAAGACAACGAAAAGGCATCCACCAACAATGAGGAACGGACTTGCTAATCCAAGTGGTTCAACAGTGACTGCGGCGATAACGGGTCCGAGAGCAAATCCAGCGACACCTGCAGAAACAATGCGTCCAAGATTGGATCCCATCTCTTGCGGATTGGCCAAGATAATGATGCGGCTAAGGGCAGGGGCTGCAGCGCCACCTCCGATTCCTGTGAGGAATCTTCCCAAGATGAGAACAAGAAATGATGACCCAAACGCCATTACTAAACACCCAACAATTTGAGTGAGAAGTCCGAGCATTACTAAACGTCGAGCGAATCCTTTGTCGGCGATTGGCGCGAGGAAAACATTCGATAAGAAACCAGCAACAAACCCAGATGCAACGATGAGTCCGAGTTTTGATTCAGAGATTCCGTATTGATCTCGGTAATCATCGAGCACGGTGAACATCACGCCGTAACTCATTGCCCCAAGTGCGCTCGCAGACTGAAGAATGGTGACAAGTCGTTTTTGCATAGTGGTTCGCATTAAGCGGTGAGAGTCGCTTTGACGTGGTCAATCAGGGTTGGCCATGTGGCGCGCAAACCTGGATGCAAGTTGAAACCACCAACATTGTCAATTGGTACCCATTGCAAATCTTCAGATTCTGCATTCGCTTCAAACTCGCCAATTTCGGAATGCGCGTGTGCAATCACCGTGTCGTAACGCCAGTTTCCGTGGTCGTCAGTAAAGATTGCTTTGAAGTCGAGGATGTCTGGGTCAATGCCTGCTTCTTCGTAAGCCTCACGCGCTGCAGCCATCACAGGGTTCTCGTGCGAATCAAGTGCGCCACCAGGCAGTGCCCATGTGCCGCCACCATGTACCCAGCTGGCACGTAATTGCAGTAGAACGCAAACAGGGGAGAGATCGGTACGCACCAATAGAAGGCCGGCGGCACCGTAACGACCCCAATGGCGTGCGTTGCATTGCTGGCACAACACCCATCCGTCGCCGTCTCGAAAACCCACGAACTAGATGTTGGCACAGAGCCCCGCCAGTTCACTGCACGGCGCGGGTGTTCTACGGTGGGGACATGAAAGTTGAACGGTTAACAGGGGTACTTGGTGCCGAATTGACAGATGTCAACGTCACCCAGTTAACAGATACTCAGTTTCAGGAACTTCGTGAACTGGCGTGTGAATACGGTGTGGTGTTCTTGCCGCATCAAGTGATGACGGTTCAACAGCAAGTGGAATTTTCGCATCGATTCGGACCAGCCGCAGAGTCTCCATTCATCGAGCCAAGCCCCGATCATCCAGAAGTCATCAAGGTTCTGAAAGAAGCAAGCGATGGAAAGGCATTTAACTTCGGCGGTGCGTGGCACAGCGATTTCAGTTTTCTCGCAACGCCACCGTCTTTCACCATCTTGTATGCATTAGATATTCCTCCGTATGGGGGAGACACATTGTGGTCGTGCATGGCGGCGGCCTATGAAGCACTCTCTGAGCAACAGAAGGAACAATTCGCCACGCTTCATGCGGTGCACACTGCACGTGACGCCTATTCGCCAAAGATGCAGCCCATACATTCAGGCTTGTCAAGCATGAACATTGTGTGTGACGATTCGGCGAACGAAGCACAAGTTCATCCGCTTATCACCACGCATCCAGAAACGGGTAAGAAGATCTTGTTCTACAACAGGGCATACGTGCGAGACCTTGTTGGTGTTTCAGACGACGAAAAACTTCGCCTCATGGAGTGGTTGCATCTGCACACCACGGATGCGAAGTTCAGTGTTCGGCATAAGTGGTCGGTTGGTGATCTTGCTGTTTGGGATAACAGATCAACGCAGCACTACGCACTCAATGATTACGCCGGGTTTCGACGTGAGCTTCATCGCACCACTGTGGCGGGAAGTCGTCCACTTCCGTGAGCAACTTTTTGTGGAGTGATGCGACCGATGAAGATGTCGACCTTCAGTACTCACCCTCTCGCTTTGCCCTTCGGCCGTTAGACGAGTATCTCGTCGAGTATGCAACTCTTAGCCAGCCCTATCGCAATTCATCGTTAACTGTTCCAGGTCAACCACTTCTTGTCTACATTCACGGTGGCTATTGGCAGAGACTGTCTGCCGCCGATTCTCTTTTCAACGCACCAGATGCGCTGGCGCACGGCGTTTCACTACACGCAGTGGAATACACGTTGGCTCCACACGCAACAGTGGCCCAGATTATTGACGAGTGCGTTGTCGATGTTCAGAATGTTCTCAATACTCTTCAGCCTTCTCGCGTTGTTGTTGCGGGCTGCAGCGCTGGAGCGCATCTCGTTGCCATGTGTGCACGACATGCGTCGCTACAAGGCCGTCTTCATGCAGTTGCGTTGTTGAGTGGCATCTATGACGTGCGGCCCATTGTGCGAACTCCCACGAATGATCCACTTGGCCTCACCAACGAGACGGCAGCAGATATCAGTCCACAGTTGTTAGCCCCAGTTGCTTCTCCACCACACGCTCTGCTTGCCGTTGGGCAACATGAATCGGCCGAGTTCATTCGTCAAAATCGTGAATATGGAGAACTCTTGCAGCGCAATGGGGCACAAGTGACGATTGATGTCGTTGAGAATCGCGACCATTTCAATCTTCCGTACGACCTTCTGCGCAAAGGCACTCGCGTGGGAGACTGGGTGCTCGCACAGTTGAAAGGGTGATGTCATGTCAATGCGCGACGCATATGCAAAAGCGGCTCAGCTAGATGCAGTAGACCCGCTTGCTTCTCAGCGTGCTCACTTCGACATACCCGAAGGAACGTTGTACTTCGATGGCAACTCATTGGGGCCGCTTACTTTTCAATCACGTGAAGCTCTGCATCACACAATTGAATATGAATGGCGTGAACGACTCATTCGCTCATGGAACGAGACATGGTTACAGATGCCCTCACGTGTGGGTAACGCAATTGCTCCACTCATCGGTGCAGATGCAAACACCGTGATCTGTGCCGACAACACGTCTATCAATCTCAGTAAAGCGCTTCACGCCGCTGTGGCTCTACGTCCTGGTCGAACAGAAATTGTTGTTGACATCAACAACTTTCCTACCGATATCTACATTGCGCAAAGTGTCGCCACGCAACACGGCCTCACTCTCGTTGCTGTTGCGGCTGATGAAATTGTTGGTGCAATCTCCTCGCGTACTGCAGTAGTCACTGCAACTCATGTGGACTATCGCAGTGCACGAATTCTTGATGCAGTCGGAATTACCTCTGCTGCACATCAGAACGGTGCGCTCATGGTGTGGGACCTTGCACACACCGCTGGGGCAGTTCCGTTCCACGCAGGTCAACTGAACACCGACTTCGCGGTCGGATGCGGATACAAATATTTAAACGGTGGGCCAGGGGCGCCTGCATTCATTTATGTGGCACCTCGATTGTTGGAAGAAGCCGGTCAGCCACTTCAGGGCTGGTGGGGTCATGCCGAACCGTTTGAGTTTGAAGTGGACTACCGCCCAGCCCCTGGCATCTCGCGGTTTCTCACCGGTACAGCGAACGTTCTCAGCATGAAATCGTTGGAGGCATCGCTTGATGTGTTTTCAGGGGTCACCATGACCCAGATTCGGGAAAAGAGCATGGCTCTCACCTCATTCTTTGTGGAACTATTCGACCAGTTCTTAGCCCCAAAAGGCTTCACCTTGGGCAGCCCGCGGGATCCAGTGCAGCGTGGAAGCCATGTGGCGCTTGGGTTTGCGGGCGGCAAGGCTCTGGTGGAGTCCATGGCCGAACAGGGTGTAATTGCCGACTTTCGGCCCCCCGACCTGATGAGATTTGGCTTTGCCCCCCTGTATAACTCATACGCAGACGTGGTGAAATTGGCAGAACACTTGGCCAACCATTGAGTTACAGGTGGTTTTACAGGTAGTTTTGCTCTACTACCCAGTAACGGCGGGTAACCGCCACATTCCTTAAAGGGGAAAACACATGAAGAAGAGTGTGCTGCGCGCAGGCGCAACATTGCTCGCTCTGTCACTCGTAGGCGTTGCCTGCGGTGGCGGTGACGACGCTTCCGGTAACGGTTGTGAAGGCGACTTGAAGATTGCATTCTTCGGCGCACTTACAGGCGATGCAGGAAACCTTGGCATCAACATCAAGAAGGGTCTCGACCTCGCTGTTGCACAACACAACGCCGAGAACGCAGACAACCAACTCGTTGTTGAGGCTTACGACTCCCAGGGTGACCCCGACCAGGCACCTGCTCTTGCTGACAAGGCAATTGCAGATCCTTGCGTCGTTGGCATCGTTGGACCTGCATTCTCTGGTGAGTCTGCAGCAGTCAACCCGAAGTTTGAAGAAGCAGGATTGCCAATCATTACTCCTTCGGCAACAAACCCAGACCTTTCAAAGAACGGTTGGGACATCTTCCACCGTGCACTTGCAGGTGACGACAAGCAGGGTCCAGGCGCAGCTGCAAAGATTGTTGCTGACGGCAAGATGAAGGTCGGCGTTGTCGACGACAACTCTGAATACGGTAAGGGTCTCGCTGACATCGTTCAGGAGTCACTTGGCGACAAGGCAGTTGAACTCAACAGCCTCGACCCAGAAGCATCTGACTACTCAGCAATCATCACCGCAGCTAAGGACGCAGGCGTTGACGCGGTGTTCTTCGGCGGTTACTACGCTGCAGCAGGCAAGCTTGCAAAGCAGATGGCAGACGCTGGTGTAACAGCAACCTTCTACTCAGGTGACGGAACACTCGACGTTGGATTCATTGAAGCAGCAGGCCCAGCAGCAGAAGGCGCAATCCTTACCTGCACCTGTGCTCCATTCGACACCAACCCAGAGTTCCTCAAGGCATTCCAAGATGCGAATGACGGAGAGAACCCAGCAACCTACGCAGCAGAGGCATACGACGCAGCATCAGTATTCATTGCAGCAATCAAGGACGGCAAGACAACTCGCGCCGACATCCTTGAGTTCATCAACGGATACGACGCAGCTGGTGTGACCAAGCAGTTGAAGTGGGACGAGACCGGCGAAGTCACTGGCTCCGCTGTGTACGCCTACGAAATCAAGGACGGCGCCATTAAGGGCATCGGCCTCATCGAGTAATCCTTAGGGACTACTAAAAGACTGGCAAACGGCCGGGGAACTTTGTTCCTCGGCCGTTTGTTTTGTCTACGCTGTAACAACCGTCACAAAATGACATTGTCCAATTACAGAACTGGTTTCACCAATGCCTGACTGGCTCATTATCCGCACTTTTTGGGATCTCACCGTCACTGGTTTGGCGCTTGGATCCATTTATGCACTCGTCGCACTGGGGTACACGTTGGTGTACGGCGTCTTGCGACTGATCAACTTTGCCCACTCCGAAATCTTTATGGTGGGCACTTTTGGTTCTCTACTGGCCTCGTCGCAGTTCTTAAACATTCCACTTCTTGAAGACGGTAACTATCCGTATCGCGCGGGAATGACTCTTATCTTCTTTCTTGTTGTCATCCTCATTATCGCAATGGTGTTCTCGGGCATTAGTGCAGTACTGCTCGAACGCGTGGCGTATCGACCACTTCGCGGCAATGGCGACAGCATTGGCGCAGTTGCGCTTGCATTCCTCACAGCATTCATCGTGTCGCTCATCTTTATTGATGACACGCAGGTCAATGTCATTATCTCTCTCGTTCTCACTGCACCTATTGCGTATAGCTATTTGCGAATTTTTAAGCGCGGCCGTAAAGCACCTCGTCTTGCATTCCTCATCTCTGCCATCGGCGCATCAACAGCAATAGCCGAAGCAGTTGGCGTGTGGGGCACACATGGTCGTGACCAATACCAAACAGCACGAATTCTGGAAAAGAAGACTGTATTCAACTTGTTTGGCACAGACGTGCGAATTGACTATGTCATTGTGATTGTGGGCGCATTGCTCATGATGACAGCACTCACGTTGTTCGTAAACAAAACCCGCCTTGGTCGTGGTGTTCGCGCAGTTGCACAAGACGCAGAAACATCACGCATCTTGGGCGTGAATGTCGACATGATCATCATCGTCACTTTCGCTCTTGGTGGAGTCATGGCCGGTGGAGCAGCCATGTTGTTCACATTGGTGTACGACCAAACTCGTTTCAACATTGGTTTTATCTTGGGAGTGAAGAGCTTCACCGCGGCAGTTTTGGGTGGCATCGGAAACTTGAAGGGCGCACTTCTTGGCGGTCTCGTTCTTGGGCTAGTAGAAAACTATGGCTCTGCAATCTTTGGTGGGCAATGGAAAGACGTCATTGCGTTCACTGTCTTGTTGGTTGTTCTTATGTTCCGTCCCACTGGCCTACTTGGTGAGTCGCTTGGAAAGGCACGTGTATGAGCACCATCGGAAACGCTTTCGCGCCTGTCAGAGACGCATTCGATTCAATTGGTGATGCATTCCATCGAATGAACCAATGGCAGAAGTACTCCTTCTACGCCATCGTCATCATTGCTCTTTATCTCGCGCCCTTCTGGACAGATATTCCCGTCATTGGCCCAATTGTTGACACCCCCGGAACACAGTTCTCCACGGTACTTAACGACCAGGTCATCATCTTTGTCCTCGTTGCACTTGGTTTGAATGTTGTGGTGGGGCTTGCCGGTCTTCTCGACTTGGGATACGTGGGCTTCTATGCAGTTGGCGCATATGTCACCGCAATTCTCACCAGCGCCCACGGAAATCTTCCCTGGTTGTTGTCGCTTCCCATTGCTGTGGTTGTCTCCATGTTGTTTGGTGTCATTCTTGGTGCACCAACCCTGCGCTTGCGTGGCGACTATTTGGCAATCGTCACATTGGGCTTTGGTGAAATTATTCGCCTAACTGCAAAGAACATGGACTGGCTTGGTGCAAGTCGTGGAATTAGCAACATTAAGAAGCCACCGTCAATTTTCGGTTTGAAATTTGGTGTTATCGATCCGAAGCCTTATTACTACTTGGGTCTCACGCTTGTTCTCATTGTGGTGTTCGTTTTGCATCGCATTGAATACTCGCGAGTCGGTCGCGCATGGGTTGCCATTCGTGAAGATGAAGATGCCGCAGAACTTATGGGTGTACACACCTTTAAGTTCAAGTTGTGGGCCTTCACAATTGGCGCCGCAGTGGGCGGTCTTGCCGGAGTTCACTACGCCGGCAAGGTGGGCTTCATTAACCCCGACAACTTCCCGCTTCAGCTTTCCATTCTCTTCTTGGCCGCAGTTGTATTGGGCGGTTCCGGAAACATGTACGGAGCCATCTTGGGTGGAGTCTTAGTTGCGTATGTTCCCGAGCGACTTCGCAACTTTGCCGACAAGCGCGTCTTCGTCTTTGGCGTAGTTCTTGTTCTCATGATGGTGTTCCGCCCAGAAGGAATTTTGCCAAAGCGAGTAGGCGATGAGCACAAGAAACGACAACGGTCTTCCCAGAACGAGGAGGTGGCACAGTGAGCGAGATACTTCTTGACTTCAACAATGTCACCATGCAATTCGGTGGCGTCACGGCACTGAGCGAAGTCACACTTCAAATTTCTCGCGGAGAAATCCTTGGACTTATTGGGCCAAACGGTGCAGGGAAAACAACATGTTTCAATGTGATGACTGGCGTGTATGCGCCCACCATCGGATCAGTCACTTTCAATGGTCAGTCTTTGGCAGGTCTCAAGCGATTTGAAATCACAAAGGCGGGCATTGCACGTACGTTCCAGAACATTCGTCTCTTCTCAGAAATGACAGCAGTAGAAAATGTCATGGTGGGTGCCGATGCTCGCAAGAAGTCATCAGTCGGTGGAGCAATCTTACGGACGCCACGTCAACGTCGTGAGGAAAACGAATCACGCGAGCGCTCGATGGAATTGCTGAAATTCATGGGTATTGCAGATCGTGCGCATAACGCTGCTCGCAACTTGCCGTACGGATATCAGCGCCGCCTAGAAATTGCTCGTGCGTTGGCAACCGAACCACAGTTGTTGTGTTTGGACGAGCCAGCGGCTGGTTTCAACCCTGCAGAGAAGCAAGAACTGAATGAACTTATTCTGAAAATTCGCGCACAGGGATACACGGTGCTGCTCATTGAACACGACATGAACGTTGTAATGAAAGTCAGCGACCGTGTTGCCGTACTCGACTTTGGCAAAAAAATTGCCGATGGCTTACCCGACCAAGTTCGTAGCAACCCCGATGTCATCGCGGCCTACCTAGGAGTGGACGACAATGCTTCTTGAAGTCACAGATCTACATGTCTTCTACGGACGAATTGAAGCAATTAAGGGAATCTCTTTCGGCGTTGGCGAAGGAGAAATCACCACTTTGATTGGCGCTAATGGTGCAGGAAAGACCACCACCATGCGCACAATTTCGGGTGTTCGTACCGTGACCCAAGGGTCTGTCATTTTTGATGGTCAAGACATCACCAAAATGGCGCCACATGATCGCGTCAAGTTGGGTATCTGTCAGGCGCCAGAAGGTCGAGGCATTTTTCCAGGCATGACGGTTCGCGAGAACTTAGACATGGGTACCTACGTGCGCGGTGGTGACTCTGCACAAAAGGCAGCAGACCTCGCACACGTCTTCCATCTGTTTCCACGCCTTGAAGAGAGAATCTCACAGTTGGGCGGAACACTCTCTGGTGGTGAACAACAAATGTTGGCCATTGGTAGAGCACTCATGAGCCGTCCGCGGTTGTTGTTGTTAGACGAACCATCTATGGGTCTTGCTCCTATGTTGATTGCTCAAATTTTTGAAATCATCAAGCAAATCAACTCAGAAGGTATCTCTGTGTTGTTAGTGGAACAGAATGCAACGCAAGCGCTTCGTGTCGCCCATCGGGGTTATGTGCTGGAAACCGGGTACGTAGTGAAAGACGGGTCTGGGCACGACCTTCTGGAAGACCCAGCGGTTCGCGCCGCATATTTGGGCGGTTAGCTCCGCATTTCTCTGCATTCAGTGGAGAGACCCGAAAAGTTCATCTACCTGTTCACCCCTCGTTCACCTTGTCGTCTATTGGGGTACAGGTAGTACTGGAAAACTTTCGTCGTGCTAACGATGGACTCCCCGCCAGAGCAGCGAGAGATTAAGACCTACTACACCACGGTCGACAAAGTCTTCCGCGGATTTGTTTCCTCAGCGGCACTGTTCTCATTGGTTGTTCTCATCCTCATTGCAGCGTTTTTGTTGTTCCGCGGTTTCGAAATTTTTGCGGACTACGGCCTGAAATTCATTACAACATCAAAGTGGGATATTGGAAATCCAGAAGATCCAAGTACTGCCGTATTGGGTATTGGCGCCATGTTGGTGGGCTCTGTACTGACTGCGTTCATTGCTATTGCAGTTGCTGTTCCGTTTGCAATTGCTGCAGCACTCTTCATTGAATACTACGCACCACGTTTTTTGCGCACACTGCTCACCGCAGTTCTAGACCTAGTTGCTGCCATACCATCGGTTATTTATGGCATCTGGGGCTATGTGGTTCTGCTTCCACTTGTTGAAGACTGGTCGGCAACGTTGTACAAGTACCTGAATTGGTTTCCGTTGTTCAATGTGCAAACACCAATTTTTGGTAGGTCTCCTTTGCTGGCGGGACTTCTGCTAGCCGTCATGATTTTGCCCATCGTCACATCGGTTGCACGCGAGGTGTACGGCCAAGCTCCGCGCGATCTTGTTGACGCGTCGTACGCGCTTGGTGGCACGAAATGGGCTGGCATCAAAACGGTGGTGTTGCCATTTGGCAAGAGCGGGCTTGTAGGTGGTGCCATGTTGGGTCTTGGCCGAGCAATGGGCGAGACCGTTGCTGTGTACCTCACATTGAATCTTGTGTTCAAAGTGAATTTCCAAATCTTGGCTTCATCTGGCGGCAACGTTGCCTCGTTGATTGCGAACAAGTTTGGTGAGGCAACGGCGTACGAACTGAAAGGTCTTATGGCGGCCGGACTTGTGTTGTTCTTGGTCACGCTCTTGGTGAACTTCTTTGCCACTGTCATTGTGAACCGTTCAAGGAAAATTGTATGACCACGTATCAGTACACCGACGTCGTGCCACAGCCACGTCGCCCGTGGGACCATTCGCGCGCCACGGCTCTTCGAGTCGCAGTTTTGGTCGTTCTTTCCGGTGTGTTTGGTTCGCTTTTGAACTCGTTTACCGGACTCAGCGGTTTCCTTGGTTGGTATGTCGGTCTCGCATTCGCAATGCCGTTACTTGCGTTTGTGGGGTCCGTGAAGCACGGATGGAACATGGCGACTGACCGCTTGGCCACGTCATTAATCACCGTTGCATTTGCAGCAGTGACAATTCCATGGGTGTCAATCGTGGTCACGGTGTATCAAAAAGGTTCTAAGGCGTTTCATGCCAAGTACCTCACGGACGACATGCGCATTACCCCGTCAAGTGATCTCTTGCAGTACGGGGGAGTGGCACACGCAATCATCGGCACGCTCTTGATGGTTCTCATCGCATCGCTCATCGCGGTCCCATTGGGAATTCTCGCTGCTGTCTACATTGTGGAAATTAAAGGGCGCTTCGCAAAGATGGTGCGTTTCCTTACCCAGGCAATGAGCGGTGTGCCGTCAATTGTGGCCGGTCTTTTCATCTACGCCACGGTGGTGATCTTTTTCGGTGGGTTTAGTGCATGGGCTGGTGCCTTGTCGCTGGTCATTCTCATGCTTCCCACCGTTGCCCGAACATCAGAAGAAGTGCTGAAGATTGTTCCAGAAGATCTTCGTTCTGCCAGCTATGCGCTTGGTGCGTCACAGGCGCGCACCACATTTCGAGTGGTGCTACCAACAGTGGCATCGGGATTGGTGACAGCAGCAGTTCTTGGAATTGCGCGTGTTGTGGGCGAAACAGCACCACTCATCTTGACTGCTTCATATTTCGTTGCGACGACGACAAGCCTTACCGAACCTATTGCAAGTCTTCCTATTTACATCTTTTCAAGTCTTGGTTTGGGCGACGACAATGCCACCACACGCGCATGGGGCGGTTCTCTTGTGCTTCTTGGTGTTGTCTTCGTCCTCTTTGTTTTTGCTCGACTCTTCAGTTCACGCCTTTCACGAAAGTAAGTACACACAATGGATAACAACATGAATAACGAAATCGGTTCACCAGAAGTCATCGTTCCATCGGTTCCGGCCGACAGTGGCATTGTGGAAGATCGCACTCAGCGCAACGCCGGAAACTTGGAAGTGTCTCGCCGCGGTGGACTTGAAGCGGTTGGTGTGCACGCATGGTTCAACAAGCACCACGCGTTAGCAGATGTTTCGTTGCACTTTCCCGAAAACACGGTGACTGGCCTTATTGGTCCATCTGGTTGCGGTAAGTCAACTTTCCTTCGTTTGCTCAACAGAATGCACGAGTTCATTCCAAAAGCAGCTATGGCTGGTGAGGTGTTGTTTGAAGGCAATGATATTTACGCTCCAGGAGTGAATCCCATTGAAATTCGTCGCCGAATTGGCATGGTGTTTCAGAAGGCGAATCCATTTCCTGCAATGAATATTGGTGAAAACGTCGTTGCCGGTCTAAAACTTGCCCGCGTAAAAACTGACGACAAAGATGCGCTTATTGAAGACTGTCTTTCTCGCGCTGGTCTTTGGAATGAAGTAAAAGATCGTTTGAAGGCTCCAGGTGGCTCGTTGTCGGGCGGACAGCAACAACGTTTGTGTATCGCCCGCGCATTGGCATTAAAGCCGGATGTGTTGTTGCTAGACGAACCATGTTCTGCTCTTGACCCAGGCTCAACCCTGCGTGTCGAAGAGACAATTGTTCAGCTTTCTGAATCCATGACAATTGTGATGGTGACGCACAACATGCAGCAGGCAGCACGCGTAAGTGATTACTGCGCATTCTTCTTGTCCGATGGCGGACCAGGTCGTTTAGTTGAAGCCGATCTCACCACCAACATCTTTTCGAACCCCTCCGATCAGCGCACGGCGGACTACGTACAGGGTCGTTTTGGCTGAATACGCGTTCACTGTTTGTTCACTCAAACATTGTCAAACGTTTAACGCCCGTAAGGATTGCCGATAAGTAGGTTTCGTAGGTTGCCACTGGGAAGAAAACCCAGAAGGAGAAACCCCTATGAAACTTCGTCGTAAGTTGGCGGCGGTTGCAGCAATTGCAGCAGTCGCGAGTATGACTCCGGTCAGCCCAGTAAGTGCTGCACCAATCGGTGGAGGCGGCGCAAGCTTCCTTGCCAACATGATGGATATTTGCGCTGCGTTGTACAACCGCAACTCGCAATACAACACCGCATCAGATGTCGTCACCTACGCATCAGTCGGATCTAGTTCCGGAAAGACCAACTTTGCAAACCGCACCTATAAGTTCGGTGGCTCAGAGTCTGCGTATTCATCAGGCACAGCGCCTGCTGACTTGGTCTACGTGCCACTGGTAGGCGGACCGATTGCCATTGGCTACAAGGTTGATGGTTTGAGCCCAGCAAATGCGCAAGTTCGACTCACTGGTGAATTGGTAGCAAAGATCTTTGCCGGCCAAATTACGAACTGGAATGACCCAGCTATTGCTGCTGTCAACAAGGCAACCAACGTCAAGAAGAAACTGACATCTTCAGCTGCAGGCGTCACTGCAACTGTGGCCAAAGTAGGCACGAAAGTCAACTTCACAGTAAAGATGAGCTCGGCTGCTCGCGCAAAGTTTGCAAAGTCAAAAGTGACTATCACTCGCACTGCACTTGGCGGTTCACCAAAGATTGTGACTTCAACAGCACCACGTGCAACCGTGACACGTTCTATTAACTACGCAAAGGACACTGTGTACACAGTGAAAGCTGGCAAGACAACCATCGGAATTCTGGCGGTTGAAGACGTAGTCGACGGTGTCACTATCACTTTCCCGAATCTTCCCATTCGTGTTGTTCATCGCAGCGATGGATCGGGAACAACGAACAACTTTGCAAACTATTTAAACAAGTCGTTCCCAGCAATCTGGACAAAGCCAACCAGCGACACCTTCGCCACAGCTTTCCCCGGAACTGTTCCCACCGACGGTTCGTTCCAGTCGGCACGTGGTAACGAAGGACTTGCAAACTATGTTCGTGATAACAACGGTGCAATCACCTATGCAGAACTGTCGTTCCTCGACGAGCGTGGCGTGAAGTCCGCAGCAGTGATGAACCCAGGAAAGCGCTTTGTTCAGCCATCTCCAGTGAGCTCGGCAATCTGGTTCGAGGCCGCAGAAGTGGCAGACACGGGACTTGTTACCCAGAACTTCGCTAACACCGCAGCAGATGCGTATCCCATTAACGCAATCTCTTACGGACTTGCATCGAAGACCGTCAGCGCCGACAACACATCGGTGAAGAGCTACTTCACCTTCTTCTTGAATCAATGTGCGCCAAAGAATGCTGCCGGAGCCGGGTACACCGCGCTTCAGGGAGCCATTTTGACAAAGGCAATTGCTCAGGTAGCAAAGATCAGCGCAGGCTGATTCTCTCCATCCCCATTACGGAACGACCCGGTGCATTCGCACCGGGTCGTTCTGCGTTGTCGGGCAGAATGGTGTGATGGCGACAATTGAAGTGTTAAACCCTGCGACTGGTGAAAAGGTGGGTGAAGTTCCATTGCACACCACGGCGCACTGTCTGGGTGCCGCAGTAACAGCATCTGAAGCGTTCATACCGTGGCGCCAGCGCACAGGCCGTGAACGCGGGGAGATGTTGCGACGCGCATATGAAACGATGCTGGCTGAGCAAGAGCAATTGGCCGAACTTATTGTGCGTGAAAACGGAAAAGTGCTGTCCGACGCAAAAGCAGAAGTGCTGTATGCAGCAGAGTTTTTTCGTTGGTTCAGCGAAGAAGCAGTTCGCGTCGATGGTGACTTGCGCCAAGCGCCGAATGGGTCTCACTGGTTTGCAATTACTCGTCAACCAGTTGGGGTTGCCCTGTGCATTACGCCGTGGAATTTTCCAGCAGCAATGGCTACTCGAAAGATAGGTCCTGCCTTGGCAGCAGGTTGCACAGTTTTGCTGAAACCTGCGAGTGAAACTCCGCTTACCGCATATGCAATTGCAGACATTTTGTATCGCTGTGGAGTTCCAAAAGACGTGCTTCAGGTACTCACGCCCGACCCACCTGGTGAAGCAGTTCATGCGTTGTTGTCGTTGGGTGTTGTGCGCAAATTGTCATTCACCGGAAGTACTCGTGTGGGTTCATTGTTGTTGTCGCAGGCGGCAGAGCGCGTTGTGAACTGTTCAATGGAACTTGGGGGAAACGCTCCGTTCATCGTGTGCGACGATGCAGATATTGATGCCGCAGTGGACGGTGCCATGATCGCGAAGATGCGCAATGGGGGAGCGGCGTGTACTGCTGCCAATAGATTCTTTGTTCACTCCGCAGTACACGATGAGTTTGTACAGAAATTCACTGCTCGAATGTCTGCACTCGTCGTTGGTAATGGTCTGGCAGATGGGGTCACACTTGGGCCATTAGTGAGCAACGCTCAGCAAATTCGTGTGGCGCACCTCATTGCAGCGTCAGTGGATGCAGGAGCAACTATTGAATGTGGTGGAGGAATAACGCCGGCTCCAATGCACGGTGTCGACGCCACTGTTCTAACCAATGTCTCGTCCACTAATCCCATCTTGAATGAAGAAGTCTTTGGTCCCGTAGCTCCCATAGTGCGAATCGATTCAATAGAAGACTCACTTCCTTTGTTCAACAATGTTGAACACGGCCTTGTTTCGTACATCTACACACGCAATGTTGGGCGCGGCATGAGAATCGCCAACGCATTAGAAACCGGCATGGTGGGTTTGAACCGCGGATTGGTGTCAGACCCAGCCGCTCCATTCGGGGGCGTAAAAGCATCGGGCCTTGGTCGCGAGGGTGCCCACGAAGGGTTGCTGGCCTTCCTCGAAACGAAATACGTATCAACAGAGTGGTGAAAATCCCGTAGTAATCTCGGCGGGAATGAGCGAGCAAACCGACACTCAGCACGCCTGGCTGAACCCAGAAGACATCCAGGCGGTACGTAACCAGGTACCCCTGGTGTATGTCGACGCTGTTCCCGTGCGCACCGACCATGACGGCACTGTCACCCACGTTGGCATGCTGTTACGACAGGCCGCAGATGGCACTATCAGTCGCATGGTGGTGTCGGGTCGAGTTCTGCTGAATGAACGCATTAGAGACGCTCTCATGCGTCATTTAGAGAAGGATTTAGGCCCAATGGCCTTCCCGCGCATACCACCAGAGCCATCACCGTTCACTGTGGTGGAATATTTTCAAGATCCGTCGGTGTCTGGTTTTTATGATCCGCGTCACCATGCCGTCAGCCTTGCGTTTGTGGTCCCCGTCACTGGCGAGTGTCATCCCACCCAACAAGCCCTCGACCTTGCATGGTTCACTCCGGAACAAGCAGTCAGTACAGATGTCATTCGTGAAATGACAAGTGGGCACGACCGGTTAATTCGATTGGCTCTTGCGTCTGTTGGTCAACTGCCCTGAACTACTCTTAAGGCGTGCCCGAGGGAGACACCATCTATCGCGCAGCCGCAGCGTTGCGAACAGCGTTAGTAGGTCGAACTGTCTCCAAATTTGAAGCCCAACGATTAACTGGTCCGGCTCCTCGTCGTGGAGCAGCAGTGGAGCGCGTTGAGAGCCACGGAAAGCATCTTGAAATCGTGTTTGACGATGGAATCATTTTGCATACGCATATGCGAATGACTGGTTCGTGGCACTTGTATCACCCCGGAGAAAAATGGCGGAAGCGTCGTCACCAAGCTCGTGTCATTATTGAAACGGACGAATGGGTGGCAGTGTGTTTCAACGCGCCCGTTGTAGAGACATATCGCGAGTTCGATCAAACTCGACATCCACGAGCTGGTCGTTTGGGTCCAGATCTGTGTAACGAAAACGCCGACCTTCACGAATGTGCTGCGCGCTTGTTTCATTACGACAATCCCGACGCAACAATTGGCGATGCGATTCTCGACCAGCGAGTGATGAGTGGAGTAGGAAACGTTTTCCGGTGCGAAGTGTTGTGGGCATGCGGAATTCATCCGTGGGCAAAAGTGTCAAATGTTCCCCAATCAACCTGCCTCGATCTAGTTCTCACCGCAGCAACACAACTGCGTGCAAATTTGAATTCTCCTGTACGCGTTACTGCTCCCGATGTGCCGGGAGGTCTTGCCGTGTACGGACGTAATGGTCAAAAATGCGTACGTTGTGGCGATGTCATTCGGTTAACAAAAATGGGCGAAATGGCCCGACTCTTGTATTGGTGCCCAGGGTGCCAAGTGGGATGTGAGCCATACCCCGAACGCGACGACAGTGATCCCATTGCTCGCACAATCGACCCGCATCCCGCCGGTTCACAGTTTGTTAGCGACATCTTGCGGTCGCGTACAGCCTCGTAGAGCTTCTTTACGCCCTGCCCAGTATTCGGTCTACAGCAATTTCAATTGCGACGCGGTCTTCTCGTTCGCCTGGCTGGCGATAACGCGCCGCGTAACCCGCAACAGCGGCAGCAACGCGTGCGGGATCTGCTGTACCACTCACAGTGCCTTCTAAGGTCAGCCATCGTCCGCCATCCACTTGGCTGACAACTGCTCGACCGCCGCGAAGCGCGTTCTTGTACTTCAGTGAAGATGCGAACGTGATAACTCGAACCGTTTGTGCTTCGTGGTCGTAGGAAAAACCAACGGGAACTACATGTGGTGAGCCGTCGGCTCGCATGGTGGTGAGTGATGCCAGGTGATACTCGCGCAAGAACTCCAACATCTCTGGAGTGATGTCGTGTGGAGTTTTCATGTCAGTTGGTGTTTAACGCATCGAGCATGTCGACTTTGGTTGCACGCCATGCTGGGTACACCGCGGCTAACACACCAACAACGAATGACATCACCATGATGAACACGGTGGAACCGACGGGAATCTGGAATGACGTGAGGCCTTGATCGCGAAGAGCGAACACAATGACCCAACCCAGTCCAAGTCCAAGAAGAATTCCCACAACTGCACCAAGTAATGACGTGATGACGCTTTCCCAGCGCACTGTGGTGCGAACTTGTGAACGCGTCATACCTACTGCACGCAATAGTCCGATTTCTCGCTGACGTTCAAAGACGGACAACAGCAAGGTGATGATGATTCCGACAATTGCGATGATGACAGACAGCGCCAACAGGCCATAGATGAGTCCGAGAAGTTGGTTCACTTGACCCGCTTGTTCATCAATGTACTCGTCACGTGACAAGAGTTTTCCTTGACCGTATTCATCTACAGCCTTCTGAAGCTCGGCGCGAACTTTTTCATTGTCGGCACCTTTTTCCAACGTGACATAGATGGAGAAGTCAAAACTAGACACTGTTGTATTGGCAAAAGTCTCTCGGCTTATGACACGGTCTCCGGCAAGATCGTTGTGAACATACAACGCGCGCACAGTGAGGTCTCGAGTAACACCGTCTCCAAATGTGACAGGGATGACGGAGCCAATTTTCAAGTTGTCACGCTCGGCCAACGATTCAGAGATGAGAATTCCGTCTTTGTCCAGCACGGAATAGTCGGCATTAACGAGGCCAATGTCGTAGTTGCCACCAATGGAGGATGGCGTGATCACAATAAGTGTTCGGCCCTTGTCGTTGATTTTTGTCAGGACAGTTCCGATACCCGAAGCATCATTAACTCCGTCAATGCTGGACAGTGTTGTTGCAAGGTCGGGGCTGAGGCCGCCAAAGCCCTGTGCGTTGCTATTGACGGCGTAGTCACCCTTGAACTGTTCTGTGAAGATGTCTGCAATTTGGCCGTTGATGCTGGCAGCAAGAGCCGATACAGCAGTCACCAAGGCAACTCCAATAAGTACTGGTGCAGAAGTGCGCGACGTTCTCTTCGGATTACGTGCGGCGTTCTGGCGAGCCATTTGGCCCGTGACACCGCGCAAGGTTTCTGCGGGTCGTCCCAAGAACAGTGCAACAGGTCGAGCAATTGATGGCCCAATGACGATTGTTCCGATAAAGACAAAGAGCACACCAAAGCCGAGAAGATTGTTGGAGCTTCCACCAATGACGGCACCAATAATTCCAAGCCCAACAAGCATGGAGCCGAGCCCCCAGAACAAGCGAACGCGGCCCGGACCTGCAGTTTCGATGGCTGTTGCGCGCATGGCGGCAAGAGGTGGAACTTTGCCAGCACGTCGAGCGGGAAGCACTGCAGACAAAACTGTTACTACCAAGCCAACAATCACCGTGTTGATGAGAATTGATGCAGAAATAACAAGTCCACCACTTGGCAAGTCAAAGCCAAGCGCAGGTAGCGCAACAGAGAGCAACTTGGAAATTCCAATGCCGCCCACAAATCCAAGCAACGAACCAAACAATCCGACGACTATTGACTCAATCAGCATGGACCGAGTGATTTGTGCTCTGTTTGCACCAAGTGCACGAAGAAGTGCATTTTCTTTTTGTCTTTGAGCAGCACTAATGGAAAACACGTTGTAGATAACGAAACTTCCCACACCTAAAGCAATAACGCTGAAGATGGTGAGAAAGATGCTGAAGAATGACAGAGCCTGACCAATGTCGTCTTGCGTTTCTTTTGTAATTTCGGCACCAGTCAGTGTTTCTACTTTCTGACTGGGTTCGAAGATGGCGTCAATGTCTTTTGCCAATGCATCATCGGAACGTGAACCGTCGCCGACCACCAAGATGGCATCTACAAAACCAGGCTTGCCAAGAAATTCCGCAGCAGTAGGTACATCGAACAGAGCAAACGTTGCTCCACCTGGTGAGCGAACATCTCCATACGACGCGATGCCCACCAAGGTGAAGGTGCGACTACCAGATTGTGCAACAACCTTCACCTTGTCGCCCAGAACGTATCCGGCCTTTTCCGCAGACGCTTCGTCAAGTGCTACTTCCGTTGGGCCCTTAGGAAACTTGCCTTCCGCAATTGTCCACAGTGCACCTTTAAATTCCACCGCAACGCTGCCGAATGTTGGCGGCCCGGCGCCTTCGGTGCCAATGGGTTTGCCATCTTTTCCAACAATTCGCGCGAACGCCTGAATGTCGGGAACAGCGTCACTGACACCAGGAACAGACAAAACTTTGTCGACGTAATCGGCCGGAATACGTTGACGTTCAATAAGACCAAAGTCGCCTTCTACTACTTGTGTGGAACGAACGTATCCGTCGATGTTCTTGAACACATCTTCAAACAAGTTGTTGAAAGTTCGGTCGAGAGTTGCAGAAAACACAGAGGTGCCAGACAAGAACGCCGTGCCCAAAATGACTGCCAACGATGTGAGCACCAAACGTGCCTTTCGGCCCACAATGCTCTTTAATGCAATACGAAACATGTGATTAGTTGCCGAGGCTCTTCATGCGGTCGAGGACTTTTTCTGCAGTGGGCTCCAGCATTTCGCCAGCAATTTTGCCGTCGGCCAAGAACACAATGCGGTCGGCGTATGCCGCAGCAACAGGATCATGCGTCACCATCACGATGGTCTGGCCTAATTCATCAACTGCCATTCGCATGAACTTCAAAATTTCGCTACCGGTGGTGGAGTCGAGGTTCCCGGTTGGTTCGTCGGCCAGGATGATGCGGGGCTTACTTGCCAACGCGCGTGCCACCGCAACACGTTGTTGTTGTCCGCCTGATAACTCACTGGGGCGGTGTGTAAGGCGATCGTTTAAGTGCACGGTGGAAATGACTCGTTGAATCCACTCTTCGTCACCCTTGTTGTTACCCAACATGAGCGGCAAGCGAATGTTTTCTTCTGCTGTCAGTGTTGGCACCAAGTTGAAAGATTGAAAAATGAAGCCAATCTTCTCGCGACGAAGCTGAGTTAAGTTCTTGTCGCTGAGTGTTGACAGTTCAACGTTGTCAATAACAGCGGTGCCTTCGGTGAGTTCATCAAGACCTGCAATGCAGTGCATAAGGGTGGACTTGCCAGAACCACTGGGGCCCATGATGGCGGTGAATTGTCCGGAGTAGAAGTCGACGGACACATTGTTGAGCGCGTACACCACGCCTTCGTCTTTTCCGTATTTTTTCGTGGCGTTTTTCGCCGAAGCGGCAACCGTAAGGGTGGGGGAGGTCATAAAACAAGTCTGTCGGAGTTAGGTCTTAGACCCAACTCCGACAGAACAAAAAGGCAATAGAAATGCAGGTTATTTAGGTTGTGGCAAGACGCGAAGGTACGGCTTTACCGTCTTCCATCCCTGTGGGAAGAGTGTCTTTGCTTCATCGTCAGACACTGCTGCACCGATGATGACGTCTTGGCCGTCTGTCCAGTTAGCAGGTGTTGCCACTTTGAACTTTGCAGTGAGTTGCAGCGAGTCGATAACGCGAAGAATTTCGTCGAAGTTGCGGCCTGTTGATGCAGGGTACGTAATGCTCAACTTGATCTTTTTGTCTGGTCCGATGATGAACACGGAACGAACAGTCATGGTGTCGCTGGCATTTGGGTGAATCATGTCGTACAAGTTCGACACGTTCTTGTCTGCATCGCCAATCATGGGGAAATTCACAGGTGTTCCCTGTGTTTCTGCAATGTCGGCTTCCCACTTTTCATGAGAGTCGACGGGGTCAACAGACAAACCGATGACCTTTACGTTGCGCTTGTCGAATTCGGGCTTAATGCGTGCCACATATCCAAGTTCGGTGGTGCAGACCGGAGTGAAATCTTTCGGATGGCTGAACAGAACACCCCAGGACTCGCCGAGCCATTCGTGAAAATTGATGGTGCCTTGGGTGGTGGCAGCAGTGAAGTCGGGGGCGGTATCGCCAAGACGCACAGTCATGTTGTTCTCCTTGTAGGAACGGTTATTCAGACTGAGGATACGGCAAAATTTCCTATTCCCGACAAGATTGGTCGGGAATTAAATCCCTTTGTTATTGGTTAATGGGCATCCAGTTTCCGTGGAATCCATTGGGGACTCGCACAGGGAGATGCACCACCGCCACCGGATCGTCGGTGAAACCACGTGAATCGAAGATAGCTAGCTCGGATAGGCCCGAGTCCAAGTTCTGTCGTAAGGCCATGACAAATCCGTCGTCTTCGTTGTCTGGAGTGACGGGTGCATCGGAACGCGGAACAAAGACAGGTTCGCCGTAACCAAACTGCGCTGCATCGTTGCGTGCCGTGAATGTCTTCTTTTCTAAGTCGGCTTTGTACAGAACGTCTTGTGAAAAGCCGTGTGCAATACCTGCGGCGTAGCCGTATCGGTTGGGTAACCCAATGAGTCCTTCGTGAATGCGAGGAAATTCTTGTGCTCGATCATCGAGAACTTCTTCTGTTGCGCGACCTGTTGCAGGGTCGAGAATCCATCGCACCAGTGTTGGCGGACCTTCGCTTGGGCCGCGGCGTTCGCGGTCGAACATACGCGGGTGACGTGCTGCGTCGAGCACAACGCGACCATCGGGGAGGTCGTAGGAGTTCATGGGGTGGAAGAAATAACACGAGTTAATGGTGACCCACGAGATGTCGTGTGCACTTCCGTTGCGTGGCAACAAACCAATGCGTGCTTCGTAGTTGTTGTCCCAGTAGTAGGGAAGGCCTGCACCGTTCACCGCGGCTTCAATGTTGAACACGCACGGAAGGTCGAACACCAGCGCATATTTCTCTGTGATGGAGATGTCGTGAATCATTGGGCCACCAGGAAGTGGAATGTCGACGGTGCGCGAGACACGACCATCTGCGCCAACAACAACGTATTGCACTTGATTTCCCCAGCCCCACCAGTACGTCATGACGTGAAGTTCGTTCGTACGTGGATCACGCTTTGGGTGGGCAGAAAATGCCATGGGCAACGTGCCATCAAGGTTTGAGATGCGCACGGTGTCTAGTTCAAAGTTCAGTTCAATAGGTGGAGCCCCTGCTTCAACAATTGCATAGGTTTTTCCATTGTGCTGAACAACATTTGTGTTTGCAGAAAACGTGTTGTGATCTGCGGGCCAATCTGATGGTGGTGCTTCCACTCCCATTTTCTGCGCAAGTCTTGGTTCACGAACCCATCGGTTGCGGTACCACTCGGCTTTGCCATCGCGAATACGAATTCCATGCACCATTCCGTCACCGGAAAACCAGTGATACTTCTCTTCGTTCACTGCACCGTACGGGTTTGGTCCGTTGCGCACGTAGCGACCATCTAGTTGTGGTGGCAACGTACCGGTGACACGCAAGTTTGTTTCGGTGACTTCTTCGGTGACAGGAGCCAAATTTCCTGACAGAAATGGATTGGCTGAAGATTTCATTTGGTGTTCCACTCGGTGAGTTGTGCAACTTTGTTGACTAATTCATCGAGATTTGTGTCGGGAGGAAGTTTGTCGAGAAGTGGGCCATCGATAAAGAGAGTTGCCAATCCGTGAGCTTGTGCCCACAAAGCGACGGGTAACGATATTGCATCGGCCGCATCTCTCTGTGGGTGAATTGCTTCGGCCAGATCCAGAAGAGTGAGGAATGCTTCATCGGCAGCTTTCATGGTCTGTTCGTGTGTTCGTATTCCGCAAATGTCTGAACGGAACATCACGCGGTAATGACCTTTGTGTGCTACCGCAAATGACACGTATGCACGTAAGCAGTTGGCGGCAACATCTCCTGGAAGTTCAAGCGCGCGACGGAACTCTTCGGTAAATCGTCGAAACCCTTCTTCTGAAATCGCTGCAAAAATTCCGGCGCGGTCCCCGAAGTAGTGGTACGGCGCTTGGTGGCTGACGCCAGCGCGTCGGGCCACTTCTCGCATGGAAACCGCCTCGGCACCTTCGGTAGCAATGATGTCGAGAGCCCCGTCTAATACGGCGCGCTGAACGTCAACACTTGCCTCTGGGGTAGCAGGAGTTGAACGTTGGCGCGCCATACGCCTTGCATATTACAAGAGAACTTGACAGTGTCAAGAGGGTTTGTTAGACAATGTCAAGTATGAATGCATCAACACCCTCCGACCGTGTCTACGCCCAGCGTTGGCTTATCTTGGCCATCCTCAGCGTCAGCGTTTTTCTTGTGGTTGTTGACAACCTCATTGTCAACGTGGCGCTCCCCACCCTGCAACGCGAACTCAACGCAACAACCACTGGTCTTCAGTGGATTGTGGATTCTTATGCGCTGGTGTTCGCTGGATTGTTGTTGGCGGGCGGAGGCATTGGCGACCGATACGGGCGAAAGCGAACATTGCAGGTGGGCCTCGTTCTGTTTGCGGCGTGTAGTGGTGCGGCGGCGTTTGCAAACACCAGTGGATCACTTATTTTTTGGCGCGGAGCGATGGGCATTGGCGCAGCACTTGTCTTCCCAGCAACTCTGGCAATCATTACCAACTTGTTCATTGACCCCATCGAGCGTGCGAAGGCCATCGGCTTGTGGTCGGCGGTGTCGGGTATGGCCGTTGCGTTTGGTCCCGTAGCCGGTGGTTTCTTGTTGGAACATTTCTGGTGGGGCTCTGTGTTCCTCATCAACATTCCCATTGTTGCAATTGCGCTGTTGATTGGTGCACGCATTATTCCCGATTCGCGAAATGAAAATGCGCACAAAATTGACAAGACGGGGTTCGTGCTCTCGGTCGTAGCAGTTTCCGCGCTCGTGTTCACCGTTATTGAATCTCCACATTGGGGGTGGGGAAGTCTGAAATCAAATGCAGGTTTTGTTCTTGCTGTCGTTGCGTTATTCGCTTTTGTAAAAATTGAAATGACAAAAGAGGAGCCCCTTCTTGAAGTGTCGTTCTTCAAGAGCGCACGTTTTAGTGTGGCCACTTCAAGCATTGGAATTGCGTTTTTCTGTCTCTTTGGTTTCACATTTTTGGTCACTCAGTACTTCCAGTTTGTTCGCGGATACGACACTCTGAGCGCGGGTCTTCATACCTTGCCGTTTGCAGTGGCGGCCGGCGGTACTGCACCGTTTGCTGCCCGTGCAGCGTTGAAGTTTGGAACTAAGCGAGTAGTCGCGCTTGGGTTGTTGAACATGGCGATTGGATTCATCATTGCGTCGCGCATGGATGCGGGGTCGTCGTATTGGGGGCACGTTGTCATCGGAATGGTGTTTATGGCAAACGGGCTATCACTCGTCACTTCTCCCTCTACTGACGCCGTCATGGGATCACTTCCACGTGAAAAAGCTGGTGTTGGTTCTGCTGTAAACGACATCAGTCGTGAAGTAGGCGGAACACTTGGAGTAGCAGTGGTGGGTTCGGTGTTCGTCAGCATGTACGGACCCAAATTGGTGGAAAAGTTCACGGCGTTGCCTGGTCTTGTACAAGCACTTCCTGCGGGTGTGTTTGAGAGCGCTCAAGATTCAGTGGGCGCGGCGTATTTCGTGGCCCAAGAGGCTCCGTCTGCAGCACAACAAAGTGTTCTGAACGCGGTTAGTGACTCGTTCATGCATGGCTTTTCTACGGCGTGTTTAGTGACCGCAGGAATGGCCTTGGTGGGCTCATTGTTTGCGTTGAAATTCCTTCCTGCACGGCCCGATTCAGTTCAGTCTTAAGGAATTCTTCACTTCCTGAAGTCACAGAAAATGGGGTCACAAGTACGATGACACCATGAGTTCTGGTGTCAACACGCTTTCACTTGCGGGTGGCCCTGCTCGCGATGCGTTATTGGCGTCCTTGTCTGCTCGTCTTGAAATTGCCGGATCGCCGCGCATTGTGCTGGCAACAGTTCTTGTGGGTAACGACGCGCCAAGTCAGAAATACGTGGCTAGCAAGCACCGTACGGCAAACAGTCTTGGTCTCCAGTCCGTGCACGTAGAACTGCCACAGTCAACAACTCAAGAACAACTTGAAGATTGTGTTCGCGATTTAGCAAACAACTCAGATGTCCATGGCATCTTGGTGCAGTTACCTCTTCCCACTCATCTCAACGCGGATGCCGTGTTGAACTTGTTGCCCGCCGAAAAAGATGTCGATGGGTTAACAAGCCAGTCCATGGGTCTTTTAATGCGGGGGTTACCTGGCCATGTTGGTTGTACTCCGCTTGGCGTACTGCGACTCCTTCAGCACTACAACATTCCAACGGCCGGAAAACATGCTGTTGTCATAGGTCGGTCAACACTTGTTGGGCTTCCGTTGTCGGTGTTGCTTGCGCGCAAAGGAATTGACTGCACCGTCACGCTTGCTCATTCGCGTACCGAAAATCTTGTCGAGATTACTCGTAGTGCAGACATTGTTATTTCTGCCACCGGAATTGCACACTCCATCTCTGCTCAACATATTTCTCCCGGCGCGGTGGTTGTCGATGTTGGTATTTCACGCACTGAGGCGGGAATAGTTGGCGATGTTGATCCAGTCTCGGTTACTGGAATTGCTTCTGCACTCACCCCAATGCCTGGCGGAACAGGTCTTATGACGGTTGCCTGCCTTATGGAGAACACGGTGAATGCCGCCATCATGCAGGGCGTGCGCGTGTGATGAAGCGGTGGGGCGGTGTTGCCGCGGTAACGGCTCTTCTTGTCGCCGTACTTTCCGCAACGCCACTGCAAGCACAACGTGTAATTCAGGCAGAACCTATTGCGCGCCGATTGGTGACATCGTCTCCACAAACAACCGGGCCAACAGGTTCGTTGTCGTGGGGACTCGATCGCATCGACCAACGCACTCCCGTGACCAGCACTCGTTCATACAATTTTTCCAACGATGGAACGGGTGTCAACATTTACGTTCTCGATTCTGGTGTTTCGGGAAATCATCCTGAATTTGGATCTCGCGTGGCAAACGGATGGAGTTATCGCTCTAGCGCTACCGCATTGAACAGTTATCGAAACGCACTGTCTAACCCGCAGTCCGGAATTCAAGCGTGCCCAAATGACGGTAGCCACGCCGTTGACCCTGCAACATTCGATGCGCCTCAATTACCCGATGCCACAGATGTTGGACGTACCGACAACGACGGGCACGGAACACATGTTGCAGCAATTGCGGCAGGAGATGGAGTTGGTGTTGCAAAGAACGCAACAGTCATTCCTATTCGCGCACTCGATTCGTGTGGCAACGGAACTCGCACAATGATTGTGGAAGGTCTGGCGTGGATACTTGCCAACCACAATCCAGGCACGAAAGCCGTTCTAAATCTCAGTGTTGGTTTCGGCGAGCAAGTCGCCGAAGTAGACAACGCAATCACGTCTCTTATGAACGAGGGCGTTCTTGTGACCGCTGCAGCGGGGAACAGTGCAACATCGGCGTGTAGCGCTACGCCAGCGTCTACGTTCGGAACTGTCTCTGTGGGCTCGTCCACATTGTTAGACGGCGAGAGTTCCTTCAGTAACTACGGCACCTGTGTGGACATGTTTGCACCAGGCGGTTCATCAATACAGGGCGGCGCAATCCCTTCCGCGTACCCATATCTGAATGGAGTAACCAACACGTATGCCGGTTTGTCGGGTACATCAATGGCGTCTCCCTTTGTTGCTGGCGCATTGGCTCGTTATCTGCAATTAATGGAAGTGGGGCCAACGTCGTTCGCTACCGGATCCACGGCTGCATGGAACTGGTTAAGTGGCAACGCAACTCTGAATGCCATTACCTATTTCAATTCGGGTCGTACGTCGCAAACTCCTAACAGACTTCTGTATGTTCCGTCTGTGCCTAGTCAGGTGCGTCAACTTGCGGCAGTTCCATCAAATGGTGGGGCTGTGGTGTCGTGGGACGGCATTTCGGCCGGCGCCACCTACACGGCTACCGCAACTCCGGGGTCTGCATCGTGCACAGTTGTTGGCGGAACAACGTGCACAGTGACTGGCCTAGTGAACGGAACCACATACATAATTTCAGTTATCGGATCAACCGCAGACGGATTCGGGCCTGTTGCCGAGACAACGGTTGTTGCGGGACAACTTCCTCTTGCACCATCGGTCGCAACAGTTGCATCGCTTAATAAGTCTGCAACTATGTCGTGGACACCAGCACCTGTTGTCGGATCTGTCTACGTGGTGTCATCTGTTCCACCATCGGCTGGATGTGTCACAACAGAAACAACATGCACCATTGGCGGACTTACCAACGGAACGAACTACACATTTTCAGTAGAAGTTCGATCTGTCACCGGACTGTTGTCGCTACCCACCACAATTACCGTGCGACCCGGATTTACCGTGAAGAAAACCGCCGTAAAGAAAAGTTCGCGAACCCCTTTGTCATGGATTCTCACGACGCCATCGAAAGGGAAAAAGACATGGACTGAATCGGGGTTGTGCTCTTTCTCATCTGGTCGACTCGTTGCTCCAAAGCGCACAACAACGTGCACCATCAGACTGACTGTGGCGAAGTGGCGCACATACCCAAAGATGAGCACCACGCTGAAAGTCACAGTGCAGTGACGCCAATTTCAGATACCCTAAGGGGTATGAAATCTGTTGTTCAACGAGTTGGTCTGGCGGTGGTACTCAGTGTTGGTGTAGCCGCGTGTTCGTCGGGCAACAGTGGCGCAGAATCGTCCGATACCACTGTTATCGATATTGCTCTCGTCCCCGCTGACAAGGTCATCGACGTTCGCACCGCCTCTGAATTTTCTGAAGGTCATGTAAAAGGCGCCCGCAACTTGGACATTCAAAATGGCGATTTTGACAATGCCTTAGCCGTCTTAGACAAAGACGCTGCGTATTCGGTGTATTGCCGATCTGGCAATCGTTCAGCAGATGCTGTTGACCGTATGCGGAATGCAGGCTTCACAAATGTGGTTGACCTTGGGGCGCTTGAAGAAGCGGCTCAATCTCTGTCGCTCCCCATCGTTACCAATTAAAGAAACGGACTCCCCATGGCAACTCTCACACTCACAGAACAGAACTTCGAAGAGACCGTTCTGGCCGAAGGCATCACCATTGTTGATTTCTGGGCCGACTGGTGCGGTCCGTGCAAAATGTTTGCACCCGTGTTTGAAAAGTCATCAGAAGCCCACCCCAGTGTTCGTTACGGCAAAGTAGACACCGAAGCCGAACAAGGCTTGGCTGCAGCACTGCAGATTCGTTCTATTCCCACCATCATGATTTTCCGCGACGGCGTCTTGTTGTTTAACCAGGCGGGTGCACTGCCCGAACACACGCTTGAGCAGATCATCACATCGGCCGAAGGGTTAGACATGGACGAAGTACGTCGTGAAATTGCCGAGGCCGAAGCAGCCGAGGCGACTGGCAACTCTCAGTAGTCGTTCTACACTTTCCCCGTGGGTGTATCCGGGGGGACAACAGCACGAACTCGTTGGAGTGTGCTTGTTGTCGTGCTTGCACTACTTGGACTTCCGTTCGCTGCGCGAGTGAGCGCTGTCTCTGTGTCATCACTGCCAGCAGTGGGGCGCATAGCGGCCGGAGATGCACACACGTGTGCCATTGCAAGCAACGATGTGGTGTGGTGTTGGGGCGACAACACGTACGGCCAATTGGGGTCTAGCGCGCACGCCAGCATTCCCGATGGTTATGCGCTGTCTCCGGTGCAAGCAGCCACATTGCCAGGTGGTCGCGTGGCGCGACGCATTGCATCGGGGAACAGGCACGTTTGTGTGTTGGCGAACGACGGAACAGTCTGGTGTTGGGGTGAAAACGGATATGGGCAAGTCGGAGATGCAAGTTTGAGCAATCAACCGAATCCCGTGCAAGTAACTCTGGGTGACACCGCAACACTTGTTGCTGCCGGTGGAAATTCAACGTGTGCCGTCCTTGTTAATAACGCGGTGTCCTGCTGGGGTCGTAACAATCGCGGGCAGCTTGGCAACGCAGCAACAAGTACGTTGGCGCAGCCAACACCGTCGGCAGTGACGTCTATCCCGTCGCAATTCACTGTGGCTGCGTTAGATGTGGGTGCACTGCATACATGTGCAACAAGCACTAGCGGTGACACGTGGTGTTGGGGAGCATTCAACCACGGTCGTCTTGGTACAAACGGGTCATCCGATGTGTTAACTCCGCAACGTCTTTCTGCGTTGGCATCGGGTGTGTCAGCAGATGTGTCTGCTGGTTCAGATCACACATGTGCAGTTGTGGGCGCACTGGCGTGGTGTTTTGGTCGAAATAACTACGGCCAATTGGGCGTTGATTCCAGCACAACTCCCGAAGGGTTTCCACCGTCTGCAGTGTCGTTGTCTGCCAACGCTCGTTCTGTGCATGCGGGTACGGGGTTTACCTGCGTGGTGTTGGTAACGAACACAGTGGAATGTTTTGGGCTGAACAACAACGGCCAACTTGGTGACACCACAACTACATCGCCACGTCACACTGCGATGGCTGTCAGTGGCCTCAGCGCAAACATTGTTGATGTTGCCGTAGGAACAAAGCACGCATGCGCAGTGACCGACGCTGGTGCAGTGAAGTGTTGGGGTGAGACCACCGTTGGCCAACAAGGCGAGTCGCCAATAACGCGTTACACGTCTGCTGCCACCGTGTCGTTGCTGACTGTGTCGCCCACAACAACCACCACCACAAGTACGTCAACATCGTCTACAAGTTTGTCAACGTCAAGTACAACGTCCACATCAAGCACGACGACTACCACCACAGTGGTACCGCCCACAACTACAGCGTCAAATCAGCAATTCACGTCACTTGCCGCTCGCAACTTGCGTGTGAAGCGCAACAGATTCATAACTGCGCGCGCAATTGCCGCTCATGTTTCGCTCACCATTCCCAAAACATCACAAGGCTCAATGCGATTCACCATTGTGCGCGGGTCGCGCTACTGCACGTTTGTAGGAACAAAGGTAAAAGGAATCCGAAAGGGCACCTGTTCGGTGCTGGTCACGCTTATTCCCAAGCGAGGAATACGAACCTTAAAGACCGCAAAAATTGTTGTGTCGTAGCCGTTCCCTCGCGTGCGCGCATCACGCGCGCGTGCGCCCGGCTTGTCAAGTTTTTCTTTTTTCCTTGCAGGACAAGGCTTTTCGTGGGGTAGACCCACCCACTTTGCAACAGGCATGGTTTAAGAACTGCCGCCATGAATAAACGCAACACTTCCTCGTCCCGCCCTCTCGTCATTGTCGAGTCCCCCAACAAAGTGAGCACAATCTCGAAAATTCTGGGAGATGGCTTCACTGTTAAGGCGTCGTACGGCCACTTCGCAGACATTCCCGCAAAGCGCGGTTCCATAGACACGGCCAAGAATTTCACTGCCACCTATGTTCTTTCAAAGAAGGGGCAAGAAATTATCGACATGCTTCGTGACGAGCTGGCTACGGCAAGCGAACTCATTCTGGCCACCGACGGTGACCGCGAAGGAGAAATGATCGCGTTCTTGCTGGTGGAGTTCTTGCAGCCCACAGTCCCGGTGTCGCGCATTGTGTTCAACTCCATCACTCGAATTGAGGTTCTGGCCGCTTTGGACGATCGCAAGCAAATTCGCCCAACCTTGGTAGAGGCCGCACGTACTCGTCGCTATCTCGACTACTTGTACGGGTTCAGTGTGTCGCCGGTGTTATGGAGCAAGGTGCGAGGAAATCTGGGTGCAGGTCGTGTGCAAAGTCCCGCACTGCGAATGGTGGTAGAACGCGAGAAGGAACGCCTTGCATTTGTAGAAACGACCTATTGCGGAATTGAAGCCACACTTGCGATTGATGCACAAGTCGTTGCGACGTTGCGCACAATTGACACTGTTCCTGTGGCGAAGTCCGACGATATTGACGATGCTGGCTCTGTTGCCCCGCCCGCACAGTTGCTGTTACTGCCAGATGCGCAACAACTTGCAGCAGCACTTCAGGAAACTTCTCTCACCGTTGCCAATTCGAAGACTGAGGCGTATTCACGGAAGCCGCGTCGTCCGTACACAACAAGTGATCTGCTGCAAGACATCTACAGCCGCTTAAAGATTGGGGCGTCACTAGCACAGGTGGTGATGAACCAGTTGCACGAGAAAGGCCTTATCTCGTATCCGCGAACAGACAGCCCCGCTTTGTCCGGAGTTGCCATGGCTGCCGCACGACAGCAAGCCATCGAAATGTTTGGTGCGACGTGTGTTCCCGACAAACCACGTTTGTATTTTCCGAAGCGCAAGTCGGCGCAAGAAGCTCACGAAGCCATTCGGCCTTCCAATCTGTCGTTGCGACATCCGAAGGGTCTGTCTGCGCAGCAAGCAGCGGTATACGACATGGTGTGGCGGCGAACTGTGGCATCGCAAATGGTGAACACCACGGGCACAACTGTCACCGTTACGTTGCACGCAAACACCACGCACCCAGAGCACTGGTGCGTGCTGACGGCATCGGGCACCACAATTGTCGAGCCCGGACATCGGCGTTTGTACTCAACTCCCGAAGACGAAGAACCAACACCGCTCGCTGAATTCACCGTGGGCGACGTCTATGCGGTGTCGGCAGTAGAAGTGAAAGAACATGTCACTCGTCCACCTGCTCGATACACAGAAGCTTCTCTCATCCGAGCACTTGAGGCACAAGAAATTGGTCGTCCATCAACATATGCCCCCATCATTCAGTCACTGCGCGACGAATACGTGTGGTCAAAGCGCGGCGACCAAGCGCTTATTCCCACACTCACGGGTGTTGCGGTGCAGCAGTTCCTTGCAGAGTGTTTTCCATCGCTTATCGACTACACCTTCACCCGTGAGATGGAAGAGGAGCTCGACTCAATTGTCGAAGGTACGGCAACGTTGGTGGACATGTTGTCAAAGTTCTATTCACGCGGCGATGGTCATTGGCCTGGGTTGGTCTCTGTTATTGACGACGTAGAGAAGTCGTATAAACCTGCCGATCACGACGTACTTGTCATTGGTGTCCACCCAGAAACGGGCGACCCCATCGTGCTGAAGCCAGGCCGCTCGTTTGCGGGAAAGAAATCTGTTCGCGGAACTCGCTCGCGTCCATCACGAACAAGTGGGTCCCCGTATATCAAGTGTGGTTCTCGCAATGTGGCCGTTCCCGACAACACCGAGTTGTCGCAACTCACTGTTGAGTTTGCGTTGACGTTGCTCAACACACCAACAGAAGCACGCATTGTGGGAGAGCACAACGGCGAAGAAGTCTCGGTGAAAGTGGGGCCGTATGGTCCGTATGCCACGGTGGGTTCACGCAGTGTGTCGCTACCTGCAGACACCGACATAGCCACGGTCTCGCTGGCCGACATTCAGCCGCTACTGACCTTTCCCCGCAGTCTTGGGGTTGACCCGGTGTCGGGTGACGAAGTGTTTGTGAAGCGTGGCCGATACGGCATCTATGTAGAAAGAGCCGGCGATACGCGTCCGGTCCCTGCCGAAACCGACCCCACAACGGTCACGTTGGAAGTTGCCTTGGAGCTACTTGCCCGACCGAAAAAGGCTCGAGGCAAGCGATAGGGTCACCCCTCGTGGAGCCACATCACACCCCATCATCACGTGAGCGAATCATCGCTGCAGCCCGTGCAGAAGTAGAGACCAAAGGAATCTTGGGTCTTCGAGTTCAAGACGTTGCGCAGAACGCAAAAGTTTCTGTGCCGCTTATTTACAAATACTTCGTCGATCGCGACGGCCTCTTGGCTGAAGTGCTTGGCGAAATGTTTGAAGAGTATGTGTTGGAACAACTCGATGCATCCGAGGCCTACTTCAATGCGTTGGAATCACCTACAGTCGACGATTTGTTAGCAGTGCTTGCGTTACCGCAACAAGACTTCCGTCGTCCACGGCGTTGGCAACGCATGCAAATTCTTGCGGCATCAATGGAAATTCCCACGTTGCGTGCTCGCCTTAGCTTGGTGCAGAACATTTTGCACGATCGCCTTACCGCATTTGTGGACAACGCTGTGCGTCGAATTACACATGCAGAGCCCACCATGTCCACTGCTGCACTTTCAATGTTGCTGCAAAGCTACGGATTCGGATTTGTTCTTAATGATCTTCTTGAAGAGGGTGGCGGCGGCGTCACAGACGAACAGTTCGCATCGCTAATGCGTTCAATGTTGAACGGAGCCATGGGGCTTCAGAACTCACCCGCCATAGACTGACTCAATGGAAGTAGAGATGGTGGTGGAGATCCCTCAGGGGTCTCGCAATAAGTACGAGATGGATCACGAGACCGGAGCAATCTGGCTCGACCGAACTCTGTTCACTGCCACGCAGTATCCGCTTGACTACGGCTTCTTTCCCGGAACTCACGGCGAAGATGGTGATCCACTCGACGCACTGGTGTGGTTAAGTCAGCCAACATTCCCTGGCTGCCACGTGTGGGTTCGTCCAGTAGCGGTGTTCTGGATGGCCGACGAAAAAGGCCCTGATGCAAAGGTGTTGTGCGTTTCGTCTCATGATCCGCGATTTAGCCAATACGCAGACATTGATGACTTGCCAGAACATCTCCTCGATGAAGTGGGCAACTTCTTTGAGGTGTACAAACTTCTTGAGCCCAACAAAGACACCACCGTCAAAGGTTGGGAAGGTCGCTCGGCAGCCGAGAAAGAAATTGTCGACGCTATTGAGCGTTACAAACACTTAGATCACTAAGCGGTTACTTCACTCGTAACAGTTTCCGACGTCGTCGCACTCGCTAGTTACACGGCGCGAGAGCGCAAGATACGAACGAGGCTTGTTGCATTAGTGACAGCTACTGCTGCGCCAATAACGCGTGCGCCCATACCAATATCGAGTGCAGCCAACCATGCACCTGCGGCAATTCCAATGGTGTTCAGGATGAGCGTAACCATGCGACCTAGTGCACTTTTCGGTGTGCGGATGACGGTGAAGGTAGCAACCACTCCGAGAACAATGATGCTGAAGACAATGATGGCTGCCGCTAAAGCCAGACTTTCCATACGCGCACTGTAGGCGTAAATGCCGCATCACTCAGATGCATCCACCATCCAGAAACTCAAAAGCCCAATGGGGGATTCATTGACGGTGACGGAAACATCTATTTGCCCAGCGTGTGGCGCGGCAATTCCTTGAAGGGGGAGAGCAAAGTGAAAGTTCAAGCCCTCACCTGGGTGAAGATCGGCATCGCCATGAAACTGAAACTCGATGCGTGCAATCTCTTCCACAGTGTCGGGGAAACGCAGCACGATGCGACCTGTGTGGGTCTCTGCCACTCGATGCGGGTGCACATAGACAGACATTGCGAGATGAGCATCTATAGCGGTGGGGAAACCAACCGAGCTTCCAATACGAGTAATGCCACCACTAACGATGTTGATCATTCCTTCGCGAATATTGGCGTAATCGCACAGAAGAAGCGTGGTGAGATCAATGCCGGTCTCTGCCATGGGGTCGAGGTTCATGACCTCACGGTACTTACTCGCCAGCGGGAACAATGACCACAGGCACTTTTGCATGCCGTGACACATAGTCGGCAACGGAGCCGAGCAGTAGACCCATAACACCACCATGGCCTCGGGCGCCAACAACAATCATGTCGCATGACGTGGACAACAAGGCATTGCGTGGGTCATTGTTCTCGAAGTGTCGAGCAAGCGATACGCCTCGATTTGCTGCCGCTTGTGCAACGCGCTTGGCTTCCTCTTCGAGAAGATTGCGCGCCCCAGTGTCGTCAAAGGTGTAGGTGGTGGCCATTTCTGCCGGAACCACAATGGGGCTCCACGCAGAAAGAAGAATGACAGTGTCACCCGAATGCGCAAAAGAAATTGCCCAGTCCACTGCTTTCGCACTATTGGGTGAACCGTCAATGCCCACCAAAATCCGACGCTTACCTGATGCATTCGTTGTCATGATGTGAACGTATCGCCGTTCACAAATTTTGTGAAGGCTTACAGAACGTGGAGGTAGTCACGTACCTGTTGAAAGGTATGCCTTCGGTACTAGTGAGAATGATCGTGATGTTCGTGTGTGTGGTGAACATATGTGCGTTCGCTGCGAGCGAAACGAAGTGCATACAACACGATGAATGTCAGTGTGGCTCCCAATGTGATGGTGGGGCCTGGCGGAAGGTTGAGATGGTATGCGGCAACAAAGCCCCCAAGAACTTCAACAAGTCCGAAAGCTATTGCGCCACGTGTAATTGACACCACATTGTTGAAGAACAACCGCGACGTAGCTGTTGGCGTGATGAGAAGCGACACCGTGAGCGCAATACCGACGGTGTTTAAGCACACCACCACGCAGACCGCCAACAGTACGAGCATTGCTGCATCGAGGCGTTGAACACGAATACCAATTTGTGTTGCATGATCGCGGTCGAAGGTGGAGAAAGTGAGGTCGGGGAAGCGCCACCACACAAACGCAAGCGCAAGAACCGTAAGCACAAGCGTGATGTAAAGGTCTGTTGTGGTGACAGTGAGTAATTGACCGAAGAGAAAATGGGAAACGGACACGGTGCTGTCGATGGAGTTCAGTGCGATGACGCCAAATGCGAACATTCCGCTCCCGACGACTGCGATGACAGAGTCGTTTGACAACCGGCGGTTCTGCGACAGGTAGTGAATGGTGAGGGCCATGAAGACGCCGGCCACGAGTGCACCAGGCAACACCGCATTGGTACCGAACCATGCAAACCCAAGAGCAACTCCACCCAGAACACTGTGAGACATTGCATCGCCCAGATAAGCGAGTCGTCGCAGCGACACCCATGTGCCGACAACGGGCGCAAGAACACCCACCATGATGCAAATAAGACCTGCTCGCTGGGAGAAGTCCGACTGAAACGGGTCAAGCAGCCAGTTCATGCTGCATCGCTTCCAGACGGTGAGCCGAAGAGGCGCTCGAGTTTGTCCCCAGAGAGTTCAACAGCAGGGGAGCCGTCGCCCAGCACGCGGCCATTCACGGTGAGGCATCGCGTGAAACGTGAACGCACGAGCCCTAGGTCGTGGGTGGAGACCAACACACTGGTTCCGCGCGCGCACAAAGTGGAGAACAGCGAGATGAGTTCATCGGTATGTCGAGTGTCTACTCCAGAGAGCGCTTCGTCAAGAAGAAGAACATCGGCCTCTTGGGCAAGTGCGCGTGCCAGTAAGACTCGTTGTACTTGCCCGCCGGAGAGCGTGGAGAGCGAGCGAAATTCTGTGCCTGCTAGATCAACTTGTTCAAGGCACGATGCGACAGTCGCATGATCGTGTTGTGTTGCACGCATGCGGCCGGTGTGGAAACGACGGCGACCTGCCATAACAACTTCGCTGACAGTGATGGGAAAGCGAAGGTCGAGGTCTGATTGTTGCGGAATGTACGCAATGGCTTTGCGTTCAAGGTGGTGGCAATGTTCGCCGTGAACCACTACATCGCCTTCGTGGTCAACGAAACCGGCCAATGCCTTGAACAACGTGGACTTACCAGCGCCGTTTGGACCAACGACCGCCACAAGTTCACCCGCGGCAATAGAAAAAGACGAATACAGAAGCGCCCGTGTGTCGCCGTAGGACACTGCTACGTCGACAGCTTGAAGGACGCCTCCAGTATCGGTCATGAACAGCGCAACGCTTTTGCGATTCGTTGAATGTTGTCTCGTTGCGCAGAGATGTAGGTAATGCCATTGGCAATGTCTTCGTTAGAGAGACCTTCAACGCCATTCAAGACATCGGTATTGACGTTCAGTGAATCTGCAAGGGCTTCGGCAGCAGATGAAGTAATGAGGGATTCGTAAAAGATGGTCACGTCTTTCCCTTTCAAATCTGTTGCTAGTGACTCAAGATACTGCGCAGATACTTGTTCATCGGGGTTGATACCACCAATGGGAACAAGGGTGAGCCCTGCGCGATGGGCAAGGTATGTGAAGCCTTGGTGCGCGGTGTAGAGGTTTTTCTCTTCACAGCGGGTAGCAGTCTTTCCATTGGGGATACCAATCTCTGCATCCAATAGTTCGCCAATCGCCGTGAGTTCAGCAATATAGGAGTCGCCGTTATTTGCAAACGTAGTTGCTGATTCTGGCTGCAGTTTTGACAATGTTGAGACAACGGTTTTGGTCATGGCAATCATGTTTGCGGGGTCTAGCCACACGTGCGGGTCGTGCTCACCGTGGTCATGCTCACCGTGGTTGTGCTCGTCGTCGGCTGGTTTTTCGTTGGCGTGATCATCTTCGGAATGCTCATCTTCAACGGCGGACTCGCCAATGGCCGCATCGAGTAGTTCTACCGAATCAAAAAGGTCTACTGATGTCATATCGGTGAGCGCGGTGATTGCTTTCTGCGTTCCTGGCTGAAAGTTGTCGCCGAAATAAAACACTGCATCCGATTCTTCAAGTTTCTGCACTTGCTTTGCTGTGAGTTCAACGTCGTGTGCATCGGTGCCGGGAGGAGTGAGGTTGACCACTTCAACTGTGTCTCCACCAACACGTTGCACAATTTCAGCAATGGGGTAGAGAGCGGCCGATATCTGCAATGCATTGTCTGTAGACGGCGATACCTGCAATGCATCATTCGAAGATGTGGACGATGAACCCCCACATGCCGCAAGAGCAGGCAGTGTGAGTAACAGGGCGTTGGCAAGCAAACGAGATGTCATGCCAACACCATACTGAGAATGAGAACGATTACCAAAATAGAACCTCAGGATGGCCATGGATGGGGACCTAGGGTGGCGAGGTGGCCAAGCGCGGGTACCTATTTTTCGACCTGGACGGCACCATCGCCGACTCCGGCGCCGGAATTACCCAGTCGGTGAACGACATGTTTGCGGCCGTGGGGGCGGGTCCACTCACCCCGGCAGAAGTCACGCGAATTATTGGGCCACCGTTTCAGACCACCATGCCTGAACTACTGCGTGCCCGCGGGATAGACGAATCACGAACCAATGAATTCATTTACGAGTATCGACGCATTTATAAGGCACATCACTTGCCACACACGCCGGTCATTGAAGGAATGCGCGATGTCGTTGACGAACTCGCAAAACATTGGCATCTCTCTGTAGTGACAGCGAAGCCGCAAACTCAGGCAGATATTGCAGTGAAAGCAACACGAATGGATCATCACATGGTGACCGTCGTTGGCCCTGCCGACGATGCTCCCGTTCATAAATCGGTGTTGTTGCGCCAAGCATTGGACGATGTCCAACGCGAGCACGGTTCACTACCCGAACTATCGACGTGTTGGATGATTGGTGATCGCCACCACGACATAGAGGCGGGCGTGCAGGTGGGAACGCGGTCGGCAGGTGTGCTGTGGGGTTTCGGCGACCACGCAGAACTCAGTGGGGCGGGGGCCGATGTGGTGCTGAGTTCGCCATCAGAACTCTTGTCACTCTTGCTTTCTGATGTGTGAGTGAGCGTGTCCGTAGGGGGCATCGGTACAATTTGCCGTCCCCCTCCGTGTAAGGAAATAAACATGGCCAACGCATGGTTCGAAACAGTCGCAGAAGCGCAACGCCGCGCCAAAGCTCGCTTGCCAAAGTCCGTGTACGGTGCCCTTATCGCTGGTTCAGAGAAGGGTTTGTCAACAGCCGACAACTTGGCCTCGTTTGATCAGTTGGGGTTCGCTCCGCATGTTGCAGGTTTGTCAAACCAGCGCGAGATGGCAACGTCTGTCATGGGTCAAGACATTTCAATGCCCGTTCTTATTTCGCCCACAGGTGTGCAAGCAGTACATCCACAAGGTGAAGTTGCCATTGCGCGCGCTGCACAAAACCGCGGTATTCCCATGGGCCTCAGTTCGTTTGCATCAAAGTCAGTTGAAGAAGTAGCAGCAGTAAACGACAAGACGTTCTTTCAGATGTATTGGTGTGGCGATAAAGACACGCTTGTGCAACGCATGGAACGTGCTCGTGCCGCCGGCGCTAAGGGTCTTATTGTCACTCTTGACTGGTCATTCTCGAACGGCCGCGACTGGGGCAGCCCATGGATTCCAGAAAAGATCGACATTAAGGCAGCAGTAAAACTTGCTCCCGAAGTTCTGCAGAAGCCGGGCTGGTTGTGGACCTTTGCAAAGACTGGTCGAATTCCCGACCTTTCAGCACCCAACATGGCAAAGCCAGGAGAAAAAGCACCAACGTTCTTCGGTGCGTATTACGAGTGGATGCAAACGCCACTTCCTTCGTGGGAAGACATTGCATGGTTGCGACAGCAGTGGGGTGGCCCGTTCATGGTGAAGGGCGTCAGTCGCGTTGACGACGCAAAGCGTGTTGTAGACCTTGGTGCAACTGCGTTGTCCGTGTCGAACCATGGTGGAAACAACCTTGACGGAACTCCAGCACCAATTCGAGCATTGCCTGCAGTAGCCGATGCCGTTGGTTCACAAATTGAAGTTCTTCTCGATGGCGGAGTGCGTCGTGGTTCCGACGTTGTGAAGGCGCTTGCTCTTGGCGCGCGTGCTGTCATGATTGGTCGCGCATACTTGTGGGGCTTGGCTGCAAACGGTCAAGCAGGTGTAGAGAATGTGCTCGACTTGCTTCGTGGCGGAATTGATTCGGCGCTACTTGGTTTAGGAAAGTCTTCGGTTCACGAACTCACACGAGACGACGTTGTTGCCCCCGACGGATTCTTCCGTCCGTTGGGAACTAAGTAACTTCCTAAATTTCGATGGTCGTCGGACCATGAAAAATGTCGCCGTTGTTGAAAATTGCGACGCGAGCCGGACTCGGCAGATCAATCACCAAATCTTCAGTCAATGTAATGAAGTGAGATGTCCACCCCGGCGGCATTGCGCGAGGGGTGCTTTCAGTTCGGCGTTTCTTCAGATGTGATTCTGTTACCTGTGGAACGAGTGATGTACCACCAGGAAAGTCGTCGTTGGTGTTGATGATTTCCAGTGTGCGGCCCGCGCGAAACAGCAAGCGGTGGCTTTTATAGACAGGCAGCACCATCACGCCATCAAAACCAGTTTCGGGCACACCTGGCCGCGCAACAAGAGCAAATGTGTAATTGCCAACGCGAATTGTTTCAACGGGTCCATCAACATCTGCGTTTGGCGGACGCCGAAAGAACGCGGCGTCGTGTTGGCTGCGTCCGCAACCAGACTTACGGAAACCATCGGGCGCTTGAAGTTCTGCATACTGCTCGGGAGAGATTGGCTCGGTGGTTAACCACACGCCGAAGGTGGACGTATCCATTATCTCCCCGTAGAACTCACATCCACCAATGGTCCAATTACCAGACCACTCAACGTTTCCGCCGAGAAGTTCTTGTGGGCTGCGGTTGTTCATATCTAAACGGTTCTCGTGTTACGCAAGACGCGAGAGAAAGGCCTGAACGATTTCTGGGCCGTGTGAGTCTTGCAAAAAGTGTGCAGCACCTTCCATCACATCGAGAGTGGCGTGAGGAATCAGCGAATGCCATTTCTTTCCCCAGTCCAATGTGAAGACCGCATCTGAGTCGCCCCAGATGAAATGAACGGGAAGTTGCGTGGCGTTTACCGCGGCAAAGTGTTTCTCTTGCTCTACGGCGTTACCCGCAACAGGGTCATTAAAGGGAATACACAGAGGGAAGCGACGTGGACCTGTCACTCCAGCGTCACCTAAACCGGCAAACGGTGAGTCGTATCCGCGCTTTACGCGAGCGGCGTCTTCGCTGTAGGAAGGTGTTTCACCCGACAGTTCCAAGAACAGCGACTCTTGTGGTGCGACACGGCCCGTCGACATTGCCATCAATGTTCCCCATTGAGTCTTCTCGGGAATGTTGTCGCGGAAGATTCCGCCTGGCTTGTTTTGCGTGATCCAGTTCTGAATTGCGGGGGAGTACTCGTATTCCGCGTGATGCAGCCACGTGTTCATAATGACCAAACGTGAGAAACGCTCTGGCATTAGTGCGTATTGGGCAAGTCCAGTGGGGCCACCCCAATCTTGAACAAACAGGTTGATGTTCTGAAGGTCAAGGTGTTGCACGAGACGAGTGATGTTCGCCGAATGTCGAGCGATGGTGTACCACTCAGGATCGGTGATCTTGTCTGATTTTCCAAAACCAATGTGGTCTGGTGCAACGCAACGGAAGCCTGCTGCCAACAGTTGAGGAATCATGTTTCGGTACAAGTAGCTCCACGTAGGCATTCCGTGCATGAGAAGTGCCACGGGCGCATCTTTCGGGCCTTCGTCCACGAAGTGCATTCGCACTCCGTCAATGTCTAAGTAACTGGGGGCGTAGGGAAAATCGTCTACGTGAGCAAAGTTTGAATCTGGTGTACGAAGCGAGTTCATGGTGTTGCCCTTAGAAAGAAAGGATGTGCCCGGTTTCGGGAGAAATTTTCCCTGAAACGAGTTCGTTGTATGCAGCTGCAACGGCATCTGCGCCGTGAGTCTCTTGAATGTCCATCCATCGCTGTGAGTCGGTGGTGAAATCTGCAAGTGCTGAATTCATTCGCGAGTTCAATTCGTCGCGTCCCCATTCCTTGCCGCGCTTTGCCAATTGGCTAGGTGCGAAAAAGAATGTGGGGGCTGGACCAGGTATTCCCTTGAGCGAGCCGTTCTGTTCCCAGTGGGTTGCTCCAATGCGGCATGAATACATGAGTGACTCACCAAAGTGATTGTGTACACGCGAAATGACATCTGTGTTTCCTGCCATGTCCACAAACACCGTTGGAGCCCAGTCGGCTAAGTCTTCTAATGAGTCATAGGTGGCTACTTCGTCGTACAAGTTGACCATCTCAACGAAAGCAACATTCGATGATGATGTGAGAGCAATGCAGTGAGTATTACCACGCGCACGTACACGGTGAGCAAAAGCAATTGCAGTTTTGCTTGATGCACTGCTGACAACAATTTGTCCAGCGCCAAACATTGCGTTCTCGAAGAGGAAATCTTCTGCCAAATACGATGTGACGAACAAGCCGCGCAAGAGCAGAATTGCGTTGTCATCTGGCGCGGGAGTGTCAGATACTTTGTCAAAAGCTCTGTAGGCCATTGCGTGCTTCTCGCGGTAAGGAGCAATGTCTACAAAGCCGCCACTTGTTCGTTCGGCGTGAACAACATGCTCTTTACCCACGGGGAAGAATCCGAAGTAACGACCGCCCACAGGAATCGCATCGTTCTTCGATTCAGTGATGATGCCGTATCCCATGGCGGGGAGTCGGCCCCAACCAGCTTCGGTGGGGAAGAAACCCCAGTAGTCAAGGAAATCTCCGCCAAGCGCATAACTGATGTTGTTGGACGTGAGAGCGAAGTTCTCAATGGAAAGGCGTACTTCGCCATCTTTCAGCGGAGCGCTAGAAGAATCCACAAAACGATGGGTGCGAATGTCGGTTCT